>WBZP01001387.1_pt1 | contig 30071 bp, 29 predicted proteins | sample 5204301 | NCBI WGS metagenome assembly WBZP01 (sample SAMN12412401, study PRJNA552823) | activated sludge metagenome | isolation source: activated sludge from nitrification reactor of wastewater treatment plant... | place: USA: Pennsylvania | collected 2017 | reverse complement strand
TCCCCAGCCGCGCTCTTGATCGATGCCTTCGCCCAAGGTGTACATCACCGTGTCGAGGTCAGGGCAGACCTTGAGGCCGTGGATCCACCAGTCGTCGGCAGTGTTGGTCACCACGCTCACAGCAGTCTCAGAGCCGGTGGTTTGGATCAGGTGCAACAGCCCACGAATGAAGCGGGCACCCCCCACTCCACCCGAGAGCACAGTGACCCTCGAGGGCACCCTCGAAGACACGAGAGACAAATCGGGCATCTATCACCTTTCAGAGTGCTTTACGGCTTGACTTTGTCACCGAAGGGGCATGTAATCACACCAATGTAATTTCCCTTACCGCCGCAGACGCAGCCTAGGTTGCAGACTCGCCGGGAGGGAACTCGGGACTACAAGTATCAAACGACCGGATTGTGAATCACGAACCGGCTAAGGGTCGAAGGGGCGAACCGTGCGAGAGCTATATCTGCTCGAGACCGACGACGCCGACGAAAACGGTTGGCAAGAGCGGGCCTTGTGCGCGCAGACCGACCCAGAGGCATTCTTCCCAGAGAAGGGTGGCTCCACGCGCGAAGCCAAGCGAGTCTGCCTCACCTGCGATGTGCGCGGCGACTGTTTGGAATACGCCCTCGACAACGATGAGCGGTTTGGCATCTGGGGCGGCCTCTCTGAGCGTGAGCGTCGCAAGTTGAAGAAGCGCGCTGTCTGACCCTGATTTAGGGGCAGTTCCCACCAGGTCGTTAGGGTGGCTCATTGTGCAGGTGACCGCCCTTCTTGTGAGCCACAACGGAGCCCGTTGGCTTCCGGCTGTTGTCGACGGCGTCGCCAAGTCCACCTACCTCCCTGACTCTCTGCTCGCAGTTGACACTGGCTCAACTGATAACTCCGCCTCGATCCTGCGCGAAGCCGGATGGCGCGTGGGGGTGGTGTCAAAGACGACGTCGTACGTCGACGCGGTGAAATTGGCGCTGCCTGATATCACCACGGAGTGGGTCTGGCTACTCCACGATGACTCCAACCCTGACCCTGAAGCACTGGAGTTGTTGCTTGCGGCTTCGCAGCAGCACCCGGGTGCGCAGATCTTCGGGCCGAAGTTGCGAGAGTGGCCCTCACTGCGGCGCCTGCTCGAACTTGGCGTCACGATTTCTGGAACCGCGCGCCGTGAAAACGGTCTCGAGCGGGGCGAATACGACCAGGGTCAACACGATGACCAACGCGAGGCGCTGGCGGTCAACACTGCCGGCATGTTGGTACGCCGCGAGGTGCTGGCCACGGTTGGATTTGACGCCGAACTCCCGATTTATGGCAACGACATCGACTTCGGTTGGCGAGCAGCCAAGGCGGGATATCGCACAATCGTCGTGCCCGAAGCGGTCGTATTCCACGTGGAGGCGGCCGCACGAGGCGTCCGTGATGGTGAGCTGGCCGACCACAGCTACCGCAGGCAGCGCGAAGCGGGGCTCTACACGTTGTTGGTGAATGGGTCGGCTCTGGGCTTGCCTTGGCGGTTCCTGCGGCTGTTCTTCGGCTCGCTGATTCGAGTCGTTGGCAACTTGTTAGTCCGCGCCCCTCGCGAAGCACTCGGTGAGTTGGGAGCGGTCTTGTCGACAGTGGGTCGCCCTTGGCGGATCCTGCGCGGACGCATGTGGCGGCACCGCCGGATCGTGACCCAAAGCGACGCAGTGCGCACAGCGATGTTGCTGCCCCCGTGGTGGCTGCCCTACCGGCACGGCCTTGATGCTGTCGCCGACTTCTTCTCTGCTCTGCTCAGCGTTGGTAGAGACACAGCCGCACGCAGCAACGGCGACTCTCTGGCCCACGAAGACGACGAACTGGGTGCTGAGCAACCGGGTTTGATCCGTCTCCTGCTGCGCAACCCACTCGTGTGGCTCTTCATCGCCAGCTTTGCTCTAGCCGCGATTGCCGCCCGAGGTGACTTTGGCGGGCACTTGTGGGGTGGGGCGTTGCCAGCTGCGCCGGAGACAACCGGGTGGTGGTGGAGCACTTACTGGTCGGGCAATCACACGTTGGGCACCGGATCGAGCGCGCCCGCGCCGACGTACTTAGTGCCCTTGATGGCCCTGAGCACCCTGCTGGGTGATCATCCGGCCTGGGCGATCTCGACGTTGTTTTTGCTGAGTGTTCCGCTCACAGTGCTCTCAGCCTTGAGGTTCCTGCGACGTCTCATCACGAGCCGCCTCGCGGCGTTCTGGGGGGCGGCTGCTTATGGGCTCTTGCCTCTCGCCAGTGGCGCGGTCGCGCAGGGCCGACTCGGCACAGTTGTCGCCGCGCTGCTGCTGCCGTGGGTCGCCACCAGCGCACTGCCGCTGCTTGGGCCTGATCCTGATGGCCGCTGGCGCGCAGCTTGGCGCACCGGCTTGGGCGGGGCGCTGCTGACTGCGTTCGTACCGCCGATGTACCCCTTCGCGCTGCTGCTGGGCCTTGCGCTGATCGGGTGGTCGCTCAACAAAGGCGCGACCGTCAGAGTCTGGCCGTTGGTCGCAGCCCTGGTTTCAGTGCCTGCCTTGCTACTGCCCTGGATCGCCGGTGTGGGCACCAACTGGAGCGCATGGCTCATCGAAGCCGGACGCGCCGACATCGAGTTTGTGAAGCCCAGCGCCTTGAACCTGCTCTCTGGCCAAGGCGCTGGCGAGGTCGGTGCACCGTGGTGGCTGGTGGTGCCGATCATGGTCGCAGGATTGATGGCCTTAGCCCGAGGCGACAAGCAGCGTGGAGTGAGGGGCGCCTGGATCGTGGCGCTCATCGGTGCACTCTTTGCCCTGGGGCTCGTGATCTTGCCGGTGCACCTGCCTGGGATGCCCAGCGTGAGCCGCGCCTGGCCGGGGGCGTTCTTGATTCTCAGCTACTCCGGCATCGTGACCGCAGCCGCCATCGGCGGCGATGGCTTGCGTGTGTGGATCCGCTCGGGAGCTTTCTCCTGGCGCCAGGCGCTGGTTGCGCTCGGGGCGGTCGCAGGTCTGCTGGGCGTGGTTGGTTTGACCGGATGGTGGGTCACCGTGGGTCTCACCGGACCGGTCCAACACCAACCTGTGACCGGAGTTCCTCGCTATATGACCGAACTGGCCTATGACCGAGACGACAACGCCGTACTCGTCGTACAAGGCGATGCCCAGAACGGTGTCAACTACCGAGTCCTTCGCCACGGACCCTGGCGAGTCGGCGATGAGGCCATCGCGATGTTGACTCCACCAGATGACCAGGTCACCGCGATGGTGGCGAGTTTGTTTTCCAGCAAACAGCTGCGGGCCTCGGCTCAGTTGGCTGACTACGGCATCAGCTACGTCTATGTGCCGGCCCCTGCTCGCGGTGCCATCACGGGCGCTTTGGATGCCTCCACCAGTCTGTCGAGGGCCAGTGCTGCGCGTGCGCGAGACGCCGCATGGCGCGTGCAAACCGACGCCTCGACCCAAGCAATCGATCGCACTAGCCAACCGTTACGTCGCACCCTGATCGGGCTCCAGATCCTCTTCTTCATCACTGTCCTTGTGATGGCTGCGCCCAGCCGGCGGAGGCAGTCATGAGCGCGCGAAGACGTGCCACGCTGGGGCGCCGCATTGATTCGGGTACGACGCGGCGCGCTCTCGGCATGGTTGCCTTAGCCCTAGCCACCATTGTGTGTTTGCTGGTCGCCTCGACGGTCTCCATGCGGGTGCGACCCAACTCGGCAAACGAAATGACTTCCTCTGCGCAAGCCCGTCAGATCGTGTGTCCCGGCCATGGGCCTGACTCCGACGTGGTGGGCTCGGCGGTGCTGAGCCAAGGGCCAATTGAGGTGAAGGTGGCTGGTGCCGACAAAACCATCAAGGCGCAACGCTCGAAGCGGCTGGCCAAGGGGAGTGCACAAAGTTCGATCGTGCGAACCGAGTCTGGCGCTCTCGTCGCTTCGCATGTGGAGCGACTTGGTGCCGCACTTGCCGGGTGTGTCGAAGCCGCATCGGCGTGGTGGTTTGTGGGCGCAGGTGCAAGTAACCAGCATGCCTCTGAGTTGGTGTTGGTGAACCCACGGCCCGGTGTTGCGATCGCCGACGTACGCCTCATCGGTGAGACCAATGAGCCGATCGCCGCGGCTGGACTCACCGGCATCTCGGTGGCCTCCGGCGCAGAAGTTGTCATTGACCTGCCGCGATTGGCGCCGACCAAAGGCCAGGTAGCTGTGGAAGTCACCACGACTCGTGGCTTGGTGGCTGCCGCGATGGTGGATCGACAGGCGGATGGCTCAGCGCCAGCCTCGGGTGTCTTGCCACAGTGGCTTCCGGCAACTGCTGCGCCTGCCAAGACGAGTTGGATGGTGGGGCTGCCAGCTGCGAAGAACCGCTCGAAGCGGCGCCCGGACCTCCTGGTGATCGCAAACCCGGGCGCCACTACGGCAGTTGTGGCCGTCTTGGCCAGCGGCCCCACTGGTTCGTTTGCGCCGGCGGGCATTGACCCCATCCGTGTGAAGGCGCGCCAGGTGGCAGTGGTCGATCTAGGCAAGTCCCTCAAGGCTGACACCGGATCGGTCCAGGTTGCTAGCCCGACCCCAGTCAGTGCGACTCTGTGGCGAGCGGGCGTGGCGGTCGTGAGCACGACGGCGTACGACGGCGCCTCAGCATTAGCAATCAACCAGAACGCCGACTCGACGTTGGTGAGCACTGCCACGGCTGGAGCAGCCTCGGTGCGTGTGCGCGCCTTCGACAAAGCCGGTCAACAGGTTCTCAATGACCTGGTCAAGGTGGAGGCAGGAGCCTCCGTGCTGACCGCGCTTCCCCCGGATGCAGCCAGTGTGATGGTCGAGCCATCTGCTGCAGGAGTCATTTCGGCGGTGATCGCCAAACAAGCCGCATCCATTGGCAGCAGCGTGTTGGCGCACGCAAGCCAGGAGCAGGCAGCAATAACTGTCAGGCCCCGCTAGCGATAGTCGGGGTGCACGTTGGCCGGCGCTGTGCCCAGCACGGGGGCGAGTTCGTTGCACAACACCCGCAAAAGCACGGCCGTCAGATCGCCCCGCTCGGGTGCTCGAAAGACCAGTGGCTGGCGGAAGACGACTAGGCGAGCCCGCGCGCCAGGTAAGGGCTGAAGCGTTGAGAGCGGCATCGAGTCGCCGCTCCAGTTGGGTGGAAGGGTAGGCACTTCCTCGACGGCCAGGTCGATGTGATCGAGTTGGCCGGGCCATCGCTGCTCGATGCTGGCGAAAACACTCAAGGCATCAACATCGAATCGCTGAGCACGTGTGAGAGCCCTGGGGACGCCGTGGGGTGCGAGGGGAGTGGCGGCAAATGCGGGCCCGCGTGCGCCTCGACCACGCCGATCGCGCACCGATGCCTTGGCCCGATCTGGACCAAGCTGGGGGTCGTCTTTGCCGGAGTGTGGCACCACGCCGCGAGCCTAAGCGACGCCGCTAGCGAGCCCAGGTAGCCTCACCGTTCGTGAGCTCCCTTCGTCGATGCACCCGCACTGCATGCGGTCGCCCGGCTGTCTCCACGCTCACGTACGTCTATGCCGATCAGACCGCAGTTTTGGGTCCGTTGGCGACCTATGCCGAGCCGCATGCCTATGACCTATGCCAATTTCACGGTGAGCGGTTAAGCGCACCGCGTGGCTGGGATGTGCTTCGGCTCGCGCACGACACCGAGCCGCCACCGTCGGTGGACGATTTGCTGGCGTTGGCTGATTTGGTGCGCGAGGCTGCCCGGCCGCAACCGCCTGCTGAGCCGCCGATCGTCGAACCTGGCAGGCGCGGACACCTGCGCATCATTCGCGACACCCCTGAGTAGTGTTGGTCCGTGCCTCTGGACCAACTTTCCGCCATTTTCAAGGCGTACGACGTCAGGGGCGTCGTCCCCGATCAACTCGACGAATCTGATGCCCACGCCATTGGCCGGGCCTTCGTTGCCGTGCTGGGCGCCGAAACCGTAGTCGTGGGCCATGACATGCGCCCCAGTTCGCCAGCGATGGCCGACGCGTTCGCTCAGGGCGCATCTCTAGCCGGCGCTGATGTGGTCAACATCGGACTGTGTTCCACCGACGGGCTCTATTTCGCTTCCGGTCATTTAGGGCTGCCTGGCGTGATGTTCACAGCTAGCCACAACCCAGCGCAGTACAACGGCATCAAGATGTGTCGGGCCAACGCTGTGCCGATCGGCATGGAGACCGGGCTCGCCGACATCCGCGACGCCGCGATTGCAGGCGACTTCATCGATGCCGCACAGCCGGGATCGATCACTGTCCGCGATCTCCTCACCGACTACGCCCACCATCTGCATGGGTTGGCGCCCGTGTCTGGGCGGCGACTCAAGGTTGTGGTCGATGCCGGCAATGGGATGGCGGGCTACACCGCTCCAGCCGTGCTTTCGCCGTTGGATCTCGAGATTGTGGAAATGTATTACGAGCTTGATGGCACCTTCCCCAACCACGAGGCCAACCCCATTGAGCCGGAGAACTTGCGCGACTTGCAGGCGGCAGTGATCGCCGCGGGTGCCGACATCGGCCTGGCGTTCGATGGCGATGCCGATCGGTGCTTCCTTGTCGATGAGCGGGGCGAGTTGGTCAGCCCGAGCGTCCTCACAGGACTCATTGCCGACCGTGAACTGGCCAAGCACCCTGGTGCCACCATCATCTACAACCTGATCACCTCACGCGCAGTGCCCGAGTTGGTGACCCAGCGCGGTGGCACGCCGGTGCGCACCCGGGTTGGTCACTCGTTCATCAAGGCCGTGATGGCGCAGACCGATGCGGTCTTTGGTGGCGAACACTCCGGACACTTCTACTTCAAAGACTTCTGGCGCGCCGACTCGGGCATGCTGGCCGCGCTCTACGCCTTGGCTGCGTTGGCACAGTCAGATCAACCGCTCTCGGCGCTCTTGGCTGACTACAACCTCTACGTCTGCTCGGGTGAGATCAACTCGACGGTCACTGATCAAGGCGCGGTGGTGCGCGAGATCGCGTCGACGTACTCGAGTTATGAGCAAGACGAACTCGACGGACTCACCGTCTCCTCAGACACCTGGTGGTTCAATGTGCGTGCCTCCAACACCGAGCCGTTGCTGCGTCTCAACGTTGAGGGTGCAGACGCTGAAACGATGACGAGTGTGCGAGATCGCGTGCTTGCCCAGATTCGAAAGGGATAACTCATGAACCTGGACCCGAAGTTGCTCGAACTCATCGTGTGCCCGGCCTGTCACTCATCGCTCTCGCCCGTTGGTGAGGAACTGCACTGCTCGGGATGCCACCTGGCCTACCCAGTCGTGGACGACATTCCCGTGTTGCTGGTCGATGAGGCTCGCACACCCGCTTCGTGATGTACGACGACAGCCGCCTCGACGATCCACGGGTGCTCGAACGCTTCGATGAGCGTTTGCGCTACCTCGCCGAAACTGGCGCGCGCGTACGTCGTGAGGCGGGCCAGACGCAATCTGTAGTCACCGAGGCGGTTGAGCGGCTCAAAGAAACCCGGCCACGCGCGGTGATCGCTGCCGGGCCAGACTCCCGACTTCTGCGTGCGGTGCTCGAACCTCACTGCCCGGTGCCGTTGGTCGCCTGGCCCAACCCCCGTCTCCCAGGCTGGGCAGGGGGCCTGGATCTCGTGGTCGTGTTGGCACCCCAAGGCAGTGACAGTGCTGCCGCATCGGGGGTGGCTGAGGCGGTGCGGCGAGGGTGCCAGGTTGTGGTGGCCGCACCCGAGCACTCCCTAGTCGCCCAACATGCCGAAGGTAAAGACACCACCTTGTTGCCCACAGTCACCGGTGATGGGTTGGCGACCGCGGTCGTGGTTTTGGAACTGCTGCACCGACTCGGGCTCGCGCCACAAGTTGATTCGGAGGAGGTGGCAGCGGCGCTTGATGACGTGGCGGTCAGTTGCTCGCCATTTCGCGACCTGGCCCTCAACCCCGCCAAGAACCTTGCCAGTGCCATTGCCGAGACGACCCCCTTGCTGTGGGGCGGCACCGTGTTGGCGGCCCGCGCGGCGCGTCGTGTGGCCGAGTCGATTCGTACGACGACTGGTCGGCCGGCCTTGGCGACGGTGAGCGAGCAGTTGCTGCCGCTGTTGGAGTCAACGGCTCCTCAAGACGTGTTTGCCGACCCGTTCGCTGACCCCGTGGCAGAGGCACGGCCATCGCTGGTCGTGTTTGACGATGGCGTCGATGACGCCGACGTACGCCGCGAACGCGGTGAGATCGTGGCGGCTGCTCAACGTGCTGGAGTGCGCACTGAGGTCATCGCCAGTCATGCCAAGGGCGAGGTCAGCACGTATTCGGCCCTGATGGCCACCGGCCTTTACGCTGCCACTTACCTAGCCGTGGGAGAGGCCTCATGAGTGGTGGATTGTTTGCGCTGTTTGACGACATCGCGGCCCTGGCGCGCCTAGCGGCTGCCTCCATCGACGACGTTGGCGCGGCCGCGGGCCGCGCTGGCGTCAAAGCCGCCGGCGTTGTCATCGATGACACAGCCGTCACTCCGCAGTATGTGCAGGGTCTAGCCGCCAAGCGCGAGATCCCAGTGGTGAAGAAGATCGCCTATGGCTCGCTGCGCAACAAGCTGCTCTTTATCTTGCCTGCGGCGTTGCTGTTGAGTCAGTTCCTGCCATGGCTGCTGACCCCGCTGCTGATGCTCGGGGGCACTTACCTGTGTTACGAGGGAGCCGAAAAGATCTGGGAGAAGCTCTCCGGTCACGGCCCCGAGGTGGAGCACCCTGACGTCGTGGCTGACGGCAAGCATCCAGACGAAGAGGCGCAACTGGTGGCTGGAGCCATCCGCACCGACTTCATCTTGTCGGCCGAGATCATGGTGATTTCCCTCAACGAGGTCGCTGGCGAACCACTGCTCTCGCGGGCGGCGATCTTGGTGGTCGTGGCCATTGTGATCACGATCTTGGTGTACGGCGTGGTGGGGATCATCGTGAAGATGGATGATCTGGGGCTGGCTTTGGCCCAGCGCAAGTCGGCGGCCTCAGCGCGCATCGGCTTGGGATTGGTGCGCGCGATGCCTGTGGTGCTCAAGGCCATCGGTGCCATCGGCACGTTGGCGATGCTGTGGGTTGGTGGACACATCTTGTTGGTCGGTGCCGACGACTTGGGCTGGCATGCGCCGTACCAACTGGTTCACCATCTTGAACTGCTCGTGCCCAGCTCAGAAGCCTTGAGATGGATCGTCAACACTCTGGCCTCGGCGGTGGCAGGTCTGGCCATCGGGGCGGTCGTGGTTGCCATCATGCATGTCGTGCCTCGGGGTAAGAAGTCGCACGCTCACTAGCTGCAGATGTCCACGATTCCTGAAAATCGAGACCTGCCCGTTATCCTGTGTTCACTTGGCACGTGCGGAGCCCCGCCCGCCTGATCATTTATTGCCAACCCTTTTGAGGAAGACCGATGGACTTCAAGGTCGCCGACCTGTCCCTGGCCGATTTTGGCCGCACTGAAATTACTTTGGCCGAGCACGAGATGCCCGGACTCATGGCCATGCGTGAGCGCTTTGGCCAATCCAAGCCACTTGCCGGTGCCCGTATTGCCGGCTCGTTGCACATGACGATCCAGACCGCTGTGCTGATCGAAACCTTGGTCGCGTTGGGCGCGGAGGTCCGCTGGGCCTCCTGCAACATCTTCTCGACCCAAGACCACGCCGCTGCCGCGGTTGTGGTTGGCCCCAACGGCACGGTTGACGCGCCCGCTGGCGTCCCGGTCTTTGCCTGGAAGGGCGAGAGCCTGGAGGAGTACTGGTGGTGCACCCGCCAGATCCTCGACTGGGGCAACGACCTGCCCAACATGATCCTTGACGATGGTGGCGACGCCACGATGTTGGTTCACCTGGGTGTTGAAGCCGAAAAGACCGGCAACGCGCCAGACCCGACTTCGGCTTCGAGCCACGAGCAAAAGGTTGTCTTCGAGGTTCTCAACGAGCAGCTGGCCGCTGACGCTGGCTACTGGACCCCGATCGCCAACTCGATCAAGGGCGTCACCGAAGAGACCACCACCGGCGTGCACCGCCTCTACGACATGATGAAGGAAGGCTCGCTGCTCTTCCCTGCCATCAACGTCAACGACTCGGTGACCAAGTCGAAGTTCGACAACAAGTACGGCTGCCGTCACTCGCTGGTCGACGGCCTCAACCGTGCAACCGACGTGCTGATCGGCGGCAAGGTTGCGGTTGTGTGTGGCTACGGCGATGTCGGTAAGGGCTGCGCTGAGTCGCTGCGCGGTCAAGGTGCTCGAGTGATCGTCACCGAGATCGACCCGATCTGCGCGCTGCAGGCGGCCATGGATGGCTACCAGGTTGACACCTTGGAATCTGCCCTGCCGGTGGCCGACATCATCATCACTGCGACCGGCAACAAGGACGTCGTCACTGTTGACCACATGCGTCAGATGAAGCACAACGCCATCGTGGGCAACATTGGCCACTTCGACAACGAAATCGACATGGCTGGTCTCGAAGGCGTTGGGGCTCGCAAGAACGTCAAGCCCCAGGTTGATATCTGGAGCTTCGAGGAGCCCAACGCTGTTGGCGGCACTTCGATCATCGTGCTTTCCGAAGGACGCTTGATGAACCTCGGCAACGCGACGGGTCACCCGAGCTTCGTGATGTCGAACTCCTTCACTAACCAGGTGCTGGCGCAAATCGAGTTGTACACCAAGACTGCGGAGTACCCCACAGGCGTTTACGTACTACCCAAGCACCTCGATGAAGAGGTCGCTCGCTTGCACTTGTCGTCGTTGGGTGTCAACCTCACCGAGTTGACCGACGACCAGTCGGCCTACCTTGGGATCGACAAGTCTGGCCCTTACAAGCCAGACCACTACCGCTACTGATCGAAGGGGAATGCCTCGATGGCCGCACAAGACATGGGACGCACCAAAGTCCTCGTTGTCGATGACGACGCTCCGCTTGCGGAGATGTTGAGCTTGGTGCTGCACAACGAGGGTTTCCATGCCCGTGTTTGTTCCACTGGCACGGGTGCGGTGCAGGCGTTTCGTGACTACCAACCAGATTTGGTGCTGCTGGACTTGATGCTGCCGGGTCGCGACGGAGTTGAAATCTGTCGCGACATCCGCAGCGAGTCTGGCGTGCCGATCGTCATGCTCACGGCCAAGGGCGACACCGGCGACGTGGTGGCTGGTCTTGAATCTGGCGCAGATGACTACGTCATCAAGCCGTTCAAGCCGAAAGAACTCATCGCCCGCATTCGCGCGCGTGTACGTCGCCACGACGACCCGCCGATGGAGTCGCTGACGATCGGTGACCTGGCGATCGATGTGGCCGGCCACTCGGTGACACGCGGTGAGAAAACGCTGGCGCTGACTCCGTTGGAGTTCGACCTCCTGGTCTGCTTGGCCCGCAAGCCGTGGCAGGTCTTCACTCGCGAGGTGTTGTTGGAGAAGGTGTGGGGCTATCGCCACGCTGCCGACACCCGGTTGGTGAACGTGCACGTGCAACGCCTGCGTGCAAAGGTCGAGCACGATCCCGAACACCCCCAGATCGTGGTGACGGTTCGTGGGGTGGGCTACAAGGCCGGTGGTGGAGCTGCCCAGCCGGCCTGAGGCCAACAGTTCTGAGGCAGATGCTGGTGAGACGGAGGTCTCGAGAGCCAAGCCTCTTGAGAAGAGCCTGCGCAAACTAGCGGTTGCGGCGCGCACTCTGATTGCGCGCCCGCTGCGTTTGTGGCGCCGATCGATCCAGTTTCGTGTGGTCGTCTCAGTCATCGCCCTTTCGGCAGTGGTTACCGGCTTCATCGGGTTGCAGTTGATCGACCAGATCACTGATGGCCTCGTGGCCAACCGGGCTAAAGCGGCAGTGGCTGAAGCCAGCACCGAGAAGGCAGTGGCCGATGAGCGCTTGCGCCAAGCGGGCGCCTCAAACTTCGATCCTGGCGCGCAACTGGCCCAACTTGTCGACAGCATGGTCGTGCGCAGCAAGGTGCGTGGATTCGAAGTCGTGGTGATCGGCCCGATCAAAGGTGCGGCTGGCGCACCGACGGGTGGCATCGGTTTGCGCACCAGCCCAGGAGTCTCCGCCAGCAGTGTGCCGGCGTCGCTGCAGCGGGCTGTGGAACGCAGCGAGGGTGCTTCGTGGACCTACACCAAGATCAACTACATCGATCGCGCTGACGTCGCGGGCGTGGCTGTCGGCAACCGCATTGTGTTGCCAAGCGACGGTGGCACCTATGCGACGTACTTCTTGTTCCCGATGGACGGCGAAGCCAAGACCCTCTCGCTGGTGAGATCGGCGCTCTTGGCTGCGGGTGCGCTGTTGGTGCTCTTGGTTGCGTTGCTGACCTGGCTCGTAACTCGTCAAGTCGTGGCACCGATCCAGATCGTGCGTCGAGTGGCGGAGCGAATTTCATCGGGGCGCCTCGAAGAACGCGTCAAGGTCAAAGGTGTCGACGACATCGCCCGACTCTCTGCCTCGGTGAACCAGATGGCCGACGCGCTGCAAAAGCAGATTCGCCAACTTGAGGAACTCTCCCGAGTGCAGCGACAGTTCGTCTCCGATGTCTCCCACGAACTGCGCACACCTTTGACGACCGTGCGCATGGCCGGTGACGTGCTCCACGACGCACGCGAGGACTTTGAACCGGTAGCCGCGCGCGCAGCGGAGCTGCTGCAGGCCGAACTCAACAGGTTTGAGGGGTTGTTGGCGGACTTGTTGGAGATCAGCAGATTCGATGCGGGGGCGGCGGGGCTAGAAACCGACGATGTTGATTTGACTGAGGTGGCTCGCTCGGTGATAGCGAACACCCAGCCCTTGGCTGACAAGCGTGGGGTCACGGTACGACTGATGCCATCAGTGCGAGTGCTGGCAGAGGCCGACGTACGCCGAGTTGAGCGCATTGTTCGCAATCTGGTGACCAACGCTATCGACCACGCCGAAGGCCGCGATATTGAGATCACGGTGGCCGGTGACGAGCATGCCGCAGCGCTAGGTGTGCGCGACTATGGCGTTGGGCTGGCCCCCGGTGCTTCGGCGATGGTGTTCAACCGCTTCTGGCGAGCCGACCCTGCTCGAGCACGCACATCGGGTGGCACCGGCCTAGGGCTGTCCATCGCCCTGGAGGATGCCCGGTTGCACGGAGGCACTTTGCAGGCATGGGGCGCACTTGGCGAAGGGGCACACTTTAGATTGACCCTGCCTCGCAAGATTGGCGAACCCGTGACACACAGTCCGCTGCCGCTAGCCCCTGAGGTGACGCCATGAGGCGGTTGTGGAGCGTGATGGTGGCGCTCATCGTGCTCACCGGGTGTGCCAGCCTTCCCGAAAGCGGAGGCGTCTTCCCAGTCGACAAGCAAGGTGGCGTCGAAGAAGACACGATTGCGCTGTTTACTCCCCCTGGTCCGGCCCGAGACGCCTCCCCAGAAGAGATCGTCAACGGCTTCTTGGTGGCGATGCAGGCCAATCCATCAAGTACCTCGACCGCGCGCCGGTTCTTGGCGCGAGTGGCGCGGCTGAACTGGAAGCCTGACCAGGCCACCATGCTCTACCAAGCCAAAGGCGTCGATGCCCTGGCCAGCAGCGTCAACGTGCGGCTAGTCAATGCCTCACTTCTTGACTCGCGCGGTGGCTGGGTCGGCCCAGTCACTGACGGCACCAACGTGTTTAGCCTGGCGCTCAAACGCGAACGCAACCAATGGCGCATCACCAATCCGCCCAATGCTCTGCTGCTGCCCCTCAGCGATTTCACTGCTCGTTACGAGCCCTACAACCTCTATTTCCTCGACCCCAGTGCCCACATGCTGGTGCCAGATCGGGTGTACGTGCCCCGCGGCAGCGATGCCCCCTCCAGCCTGGTCCGCTCGTTGTTGGGTGGACCGTCGCCTCGACTGATCGGGGTCGCCCACAGCGAATTCGAACCACAGACCACCTTGGGGCTTTCGGTCTTGGTGGGCAGTAATGGCACGGCGCAAGTGCCGTTGAGTGCCAACGTACGCAAGTTGTCGCCGCAGGCACTCAGCCGCGGGGTTGCTCAGTTGGCCTGGACCTTGCGCCAGATCCCCGGGATTACCCGGATGAGTGTGAGTGTGGACGACGAGACGCTGCCATTACCAACGGGGGCACGCGAAATTTCCTTGACTCAGCCCGGACGTTTCTCGCCCCTGGTCCCAGGCAGCAATGAGTTCTTCGGGCTCCGGCAGGGGCGGTTGGTGAGCATGGCAGACCAACTCATTACTCCCGACTCAGGACCCTTTGGCAAGTCAGGGTTTTCGATTAGCAGCATCGGGCTGAGCATCGACGGCTCCCAGGTGGCCGCAGTTGGTAGCAACGGCCGGCAAGTGTTGGTTGGGCCACGCGGACGCGGCAAGTCCAGCGAAGTACGTCGGGTTTACACCGGCACCAAGGTACTCAAACCGATCATCGATCGGCACGGTTTCACCTGGTTGATCGATCGCACACCAGCTGGCGCCCGATTGGTGCTGGTTGATGCCCGAGGGGCTGTGGCGACCAGTTCGGTGCAGTCCGCGCCAGGCATCACCGGCACCGACGTGTCTCAGTGCGCCATGAGTCCAGACGGCTCGTTGTTGGCGTGCGCTGTCAACCGCAGCAAGCGCTCTCAATTGCCACGGGTCGCCGTTTCTGAGGTGTTCCGGGGCGCTGACGGCAGCGTGACGCGGGTGGGAGTGGCCAGGGTCTACCCGGGCCCGGTGAGTGAATTGCGCTCCTTGACTGGCATCGCATTCACCTCACCCAACGATCTCGCCGTGATGGGCCTTACCGAGACCGGCGATACCCGAGTGGTCTTGACCCCCTCAGATGGATCACCCGGATCGGCTAGTCAGGTGCAGCCAGATCAAGTGATGGGTCGCGCCCTTGCCTTGGCTGTCTCGGCCTCATCCGTGCCCGGCGCGCCAGCGGTCGTGCGGCTGCTCACTCGCACCCGCGCGACCTTGGAACTGACCCCGTCTGGGCGCTGGATTGACACTGGGTTGGAAGCGAAGTTCTCCACGCTCTCTTTCGTGGGCTAGCTCAGCGCCCCGGAGTTTTCCACAGGCGACCAGACGGCACCTTGGCGCGCACCGATCTCCCGCGCACAGTTATCGCGTGGACTCCTTGCTTGATCTCGGCTTTGGCAGCCGATGTCTGGGCTGCGCGTCTGCGGGTCGGTTGCTGTGTGCGGAGTGTGACGCCGCGTTGCCCCGCACGGCTCATGCTGTCACGCCCCAGCCACCCCCTCCAGGTCTGGTGAGGGCCAGCGCAGTGGGTGACTACAACGGAGCCCTCAAGGCGATGATCGTGGCTCACAAGGAGCGCAATGCCTACTCGCTCACCTCGACCTTGGGCGAGTTACTGGCCATCTCGATTCGCCATCACGACCTGCGCGCAGATGCCCAGGTCGTGTTGGTGCCGGTGCCTTCGCGGTGGATGACCGTGGTGCGCCGCGGTCATGACCCCCTCCTTGCCGTCGTACGGCGCGCCCAGGCGAGCCTTGGTCGACCTAGTGTGGTGGTGCGAGCGCTGCGGCAATTCCGAGCGCCCCAAGACCAGGCAGCTCTGGGCTGGCAAGCGCGTCAAGCCAACCTGGCCATGTCGATGGCCACCCGACCAAGTGGGGTTCGACAACTGCGACGACTCGGGCCGATCTCGGTGGTTATCTGCGATGACGTGATGACCACAGGGGCAACCGCGGCCGAGGCCCAACGCGCCTTGGCAGCGGCCGGAGTGCCCGTCGCCGCGATTTCGTGCATCGCCGCGACGAGACGAGTGCTACCGCTTCGGGGTGCAGCGGGCTAGGTTCAACGCCAAGGCGCTGCGGCGCAAGTCTTGGGCATGGAGGTGTGGAGTGGACGTTGTAGTCAGCGGTCGACACGTTGAGGTCTCCGAAGGTTTCAAAGAGCACGTCGCCGACAAGATAGCCCGCCTTGAGAAACACGATCAGCGACTGATCCGCCTGGAAGTCAAAGTCGAAAAGATGACGAACCGGCAGCCCGACCGCGCGATCCGGGTCGAACTCACTGCTAAGTCGCGCGGCCCGGTTGTGAGAGCCGAGGCCAGCGCTGAGGACAAGATGGCCGCCCTTGATTTGGCCCTAGACAAGATGAGTGCCCAAATGCGTCGGGCCGCTGATCGCCGCAAAGTTGGTAAGGGGAGCCGATCTCCAGAGTCGGTCCATCACGCGCTCACGCGCACATCGGCTCCCGATCTCACCCCCGAGCCAGAGGAGCCCTTGACTCGCCAGACTGGCCCGATCACCGTCACTGGCGATGGTCCGCTCGTGGTGAGGGAGAAGAGCTTCGAGGCATCTCCGATCAGTGTTGATCAGGCGCTTTATGAGATGGAACTTGTCGGTCACGACTTCTACTTGTTCGTCGACAAGGACTCCAGTCGGCCCAGCGTGCTCTACCGACGCAAGGGCTACGACTACGGCGTCATCTCACTTGACCTTCCTTAACAGTTGTCTCATCTAGTGCGGGTTGTGCTAGCCGACCGGCGGGAGTTATTTCACCGGGGGCTAGCCGGCCTGCTGGAGCCAGAGGTTGCAGTTGTTGGACAGGCAACTGATGGACTCGGTGCCTTTGAGCAGGCGCAACTGTGCTTGCCCGACGTACTCCTGATGGACACCGATTTGCCGGTGTTGACTGGGTTTGAGGTGTGCGCGCGAGTCAAAGAGGCGCTGCCGAATGTCCGGGTGCTGATGTTGAGCGACAGCGGTGCCGAGGCCGACCTCATCGCCTCAGTGAGGGCTGGCGCGTCTGGCTATCTGCTTAAAGACAGTTCGGTGCGCGAGGTGATCGATGCCGTCAATGTCGTCGCCAACGGCCAGTCGTTATTCAGCGCAGCTGTGGCCATCACGATGCTTGAGCAGTCTCAAGCGGAACCAAGCCCCGCACTGCCGCAACTGACCGATCGCGAGATGCAGGTCCTTCGCCTCGTGGCAACGGGACGAGCCAACCGCGACATTGCGCGCGACCTGTTCATCAGCGAAAACACGGTCAAGAACCATGTGCGAAACATCTTGGAGAAATTGAGGCTCCATTCGCGCATGGAAGCGGTGCTCTATGCGGTGAGGCAAAAGCTGGTGGAATTGCCCTCGTGAAGACCACGGTGCACCTGAGCAAGGCCCAGGCTCGTCGGATCACATTGGCCGCCCAGGGGTTTCGTGCTCCTCGCCATGATCCGCCGACCATGCGCACCTTGACTCGCGCTGTGCAGCGCACCGGTGTGTTGCAAGTCGACTCGGTCAATGTGTTGCAGCGCGCGCACTACATGCCGCTATTCGCGCGGATGGGTGGCTATGACGTGTCGTTGCTCAAGCGGGCAAACGAGGGCTCGCCGCGCCGACTCGTGGAGTACTGGGCTCATGTGCAGGCGCTCATGCCAGTGGATTTGTGGCCGGTGATGCAGCACCGGATGGCTGAATATCGAGCCAATGCCCCCAAATGGTGGGGGTTCGCCCTCGAGCACCCGGAGTTGGTCAAGGCCATCCATAGCGCTGTAGTTGACCGTGGTGCTGTGACCGCTCGGGATCTGGAAACCGAATTCAGCACCGGCCCACGCTCGAAAGAGCATTGGGGGTGGAACTGGTCAGCCACACGCAAGGTCTTGGATTACCTCTACATGGTGGGCGACCTCGCCATGGCGGGGCGTACGACTCAGTTCGAGCCGGTCTATGACATCCCCGAGCGGGTGCTGCCTGCTCACGTGCTGTCCATGCCAACCCTGACTCCAGCTGAGGCCGCCCTTGAGTTGGTACGGCGAGCCGCGCGATCCCATGGCATCGCCTCTGCCAACTGCCTGGCCGACTATTACCGAATGCGGCTCCAGCCCAAAGCAGGGATGGCTGCGACTAAGACGGCCATAGACGAACTCGTGGCCGCAGGAGAACTCATCCCGGCCAGGGTCGAGGGATGGAAGCGCCCGGCGTACCTGCATGCACAGGCAGCGATGCCTCGTCGCATCGAGGCGCGCACGGTCTTGAGCCCCTTTGATCCGGTGGTGTGGGAGCGCACTCGCACCGAAGCGATCTTTGATTTCTTCTACCGCATCGAGATTTACACCCCTGCCCATCTGAGGGTGCATGGCTATTACGTGTTGCCGTTCCTGCTCGGTGACCAGATCGTTGGGCGGGTGGATCTGAAGGCCGAGCGCAAGACTCGACGCTTGCTGGTTCATTCAGCCTGGGCGCAGGCAAACGCCCCCGCTGACACCGCCTTTGAACTCGCCCAGGCGCTGCGCGAGTTGGCCGAATGGCTCGGCCTCGATGACATCGAGGTGGCGCCAGAGGGTGACCTGGGACCGGCCCTTCGTGCGGTCATCGGCTGACCAGTCCAGGCGTAGCCTGGGGGAGTGTCAATTTTCGCTCGACTCTTCGCAGCAGGTGCCGACCTGGCTGAGGGACGCGGGCTCGGCAAACTGCGAGCCAAGCTAGCCGCAGGAGTTGAGGGTGTGGTCGTTGAGGTCGGTGCGGGAGCGGGTCACAGCCTGAGCCACTACGGCCCTGAGGTGAGCGAAGTGATCGCGATCGAACCCGATCCATATCTGCGCTCCGTCGCTGCTCAACGCGCTACTGAGAGGGTGCGGGTTGTCGAAGGCGCCGCTGAGGACTTGCCGGTCGCTGACGGTGTTGCCGATGCCGTCGTGTTCAGCTTGGTGCTGTGCTCAGTCAACGACCAGGCAGCGGCGTTGGCCGAAGCAGCCCGAGTGCTCAAACCGGGCGGGCGACTTCACCTCTTGGAGCATGTGGTTTCCCCGAGCATCGGTCCATTGCGCAGTGTGCAGCGAGCCCTCGATGCCACTGTGTGGCCGCGAATGTTTGGCGGATGCCACTGCGCTCGCGACACGGTCGCTGCAGTTGAGGCTGCCGGCTTCACGTGGCATGTGCTCGAGCCTCGCAACTATCCAGAGCGGCCACGTTTGCCGGTTTCTCCGCACGTGTACGCGGTGGCAACTCGCCCCAGCTGAGGTCTCCTGCACGTGGCGAGAACCCGTCACGAACCGACGCGTGCGCCCAAGGGATTCCGTGGCTAGGTAGAGTGATCGACGGCACTTATGCGCCCACTGAAACGTTGTCACCCCAAACCCCAAGTGTTCGGAGCTAGTTCACGTGTCGCTACTCGACAAGGTCCTTCGCATCGGCGAGGGCAAGATCCTTCGTCAACTCGCCGCCATCGCGAAATCGGTGAACGCCATTGAGGACGATTTCACTTCCATGAGCGATGAGGAACTGCGCGGCATGACTGCGGAGTTCCGGGCTCGGCTTGAGCAGGGCGAGTCCCTAGATGACTTGATGTCTGAGGCCTTCGCGACTGTGCGTGAAGCTGCCAAGCGTGTGCTGGGTCAGCGCCACTACGACGTCCAGATCCAAGGTGGAGCGGCCTTGCACCTGGGCAACATCGCCGAGATGAAGACCGGTGAAGGCAAGACCCTGGTCGCGACACTGGCGACGTACCTCAATGCCCTTGAGGGCAAGGGTGTCCACGTGGTCACCGTCAACGACTACCTGGCGAAATATCACGCAGAGTGGATGGGTCGCGTCTATCACTTCTTGGGCATGACCACGGGTGTGATCTTGCCTGACATGAGCCCCGATGCTCGCCGCGAGGCTTACAACTGCGACATCACCTACGCGACCAACAACGAACTTGGCTTTGACTACCTGCGCGACAACATGGCCACCGACCTGGCTTCGTGTGTGCAGCGTGGGCACCACTACGCGATCGTTGACGAGGTTGACTCGATCTTGATCGATGAGGCTCGCACGCCGTTGATCATCTCCGGTCCCACCCAGGATGAAGTGAAGTGGTACTCCGAGTTTGCTCGCGTCGCCTCGACGCTGACCCGAGACAACGACTACGAGGTTGATGAGAAGAAGCGCACCATCTCGATCCTCGAGCCCGGCATCACCAAGGTCGAGGACCACTTGGGCATCGAGAACCTCTACGAATCAGCGAACACCCCGCTGATCAGCTTCTTGAACAACTCGATCAAGGCCAAGGAGCTCTTCCACAACGACAAGGAGTACGTCGTGATGAGCGATGAGGTGCTCATCGTCGATGAGCACACGGGTCGCATCTTGTCGGGGCGTCGTTATAACGATGGTCTGCACCAAGCCATCGAGGCCAAAGAGGGCGTCACGATCCGCGAGGAGTACCAGACGCTCGCCACGATCACCTTGCAGAACTACTTCCGCCTCTACACCAAGCTTTCGGGCATGACCGGCACGGCAATGACCGAGGCCAGCGAGTTCGACAAGATCTACAAGCTTGGTGTGGTCCCGATCCCGACCAACAAACCGATGGCTCGCATCGACCAATCTGACTTGGTCTACCGCACCGAGGAAGCAAAGTTCGCCGCCGTCGTCGACGACATCGCTGCGCGTAACAAGGTTGGCCAGCCGGTTCTGGTGGGCACCGTGTCAGTGGAGAAGTCTGAGCAACTCTCGGCGCAACTGAAGAAGCGCGGGGTCCCGCACACCGTGCTGAACGCCAAGCAGCATGCCGACGAAGCCAAGGTCGTGGCCCTGGCCGGACACAAGGGCGCGGTCACCGTTGCGACCAACATGGCTGGACGAGGCACCGACATCATGCTCGGTGGGTCGGTGGAGTTCTTGGCTGACCAAGAACTGCGGCAGAAGGGCATCGACCCGGTCGAGAATCCTGACGAATACGAAGCTGCTTGGCCGGCAACTCGCGAGCGCGTCGCCGAGCAAGTGGCAACCGAGCACGATGAGGTGCGCGAGCTTGGTGGGCTTTATGTCTTGGGCACTGAGCGGCACGAGTCGCGTCGTATCGACAACCAGTTGCGTGGGCGTTCGGGTCGCCAAGGCGACCCAGGGGAGTCACGGTTCTACCTCTCGCTCCAAGACGAGTTGATGCGCCTGTTCAAGTCCGAACTCGTCAACCGGGTGCTGGTGACTTTGAAGCAGCCTGACGAAATGCCCATCGACTCCAAGATGGTGACCAACTCGATTGCCTCGGCCCAGGCCCAGGTGGAGTCCCAAAACTTCGAGTCACGCAAGAACATCTTGAAGTACGACGACGTGATGAGTCGCCAACGTGAGGTGATCTACGGAGAGCGCCGCCAGGTGCTCGAGGGCGCTGACTTGCACCAGCAAGTGCGCACGATGATCGACGACGCAGTCGAGGGCTACGTGCGAGCGGCCACCATGGGATTCCCCGAAGAGTGGGATCTCAAGGCGCTGTGGGCGGCCCTTGGCGCGATCTTCCCAGTCTCGATCAAGCACCAAACCTTGGTCGAGGAAGCTGGGGGCGTCGACGGACTCGAGCGCGATGAACTCATCGAGGCGTTGCAAGCCGACGCCCAAAGCGCTTACGACACGCGTGAAGCCGAGCTGGGCTCTGAGGTAATGCGCGATGTCGAGCGCCAGGTGCTGTTGAGCGTGATGGACCGCAAGTGGCGCGAGCACCTTTATGAAATGGACTATCTGCGAGAGGGCATCGGACTGCGTGCCTACTCTCAGCGCGATCCATTGGTGGAGTACCAGCGCGAGGGTTTCGACATGTTCGCCGCGATGCAAGACGGCATTCGCGAGGAGTCGGTGGGCTTCTTGTTCAACGTCGAGGTCGAGTTCGACCAGCCCGAGCCCACACCCATGGACGAAGGGTTCACACTCGACCCAGCCACTGTTGCCGGTGCGGCCTTGCAGAGCCCGCTGGGAGTCACCGAGCCTCAAGCACACGCTCGAGCCAAGGGTGCGACGCCTCAGCGTCCGCCGCGCAACCTGACGTACGCCGGGCCTTCAGAGGACGGCGAGGTCGAGGTGCACGGCACCTCGGTGCGCAACTCCGATGACCCCTACGCGGGGGTTGGTCGCAACCAGTTGTGTCCGTGTGGCTCGGGGTTGAAGTTCAAGCGCTGCCACGGCGCCCCAGGCGGGCGCCCGGCAGGCAGCTCGCTCACGGGTTAGCCGAACTCCAAGGCCACGCACTGCCAGCGCCCCTCACGAAACTCCAAACGGGCGGCAATGGCTCGGCTGCGCTCGCCGTGACGCACGTGAACGCTGACCTCAGCGGCTGTCGCCCGCGGGCAGTAGACGTGCACGCTGCGCACCATGGCGCGCACCTTGCGCAGGCGCTGTGTTGGCGGCACCGCCCGGTGTAACACGCTGGCTCGCCGACTGAGGTCGTGGTAGACCTCCGCGGTTGTGCAGCGTAATAGCTGTGGCACGGGCCGGTCGCCTGCGACCACTTCGACGACCGCTTGGGCAAACCGCGCTGCCCATTGTTCGACACCGTTTGCGGTGTGGGTGACCACCTGCAGATGTGGCACGGCTGGCATTCCGGTGAACTCATCGAAACTGATTCCCAAGGTTTCTTGGGCTGCTGCCGGGTTACGCGTTGGCTGCCCAACGAGTTGGTGGGACTCCAGCACCCCGCGACGGACAACGGTGGGGCGGACGATGTGTGCGCTGGTCATCAGGGCTCCAAAGTGGTGGGTAGTCGAAGGCGAAGTCCGGGGTGGATCACGTCGGGGTCTGTGCCGATGAGCTGCCGGTTGAGTTGGTAGATCGCCTGAGTTGAGGCGGCGACTTTCCCCATGGGGGCATCAGCGGGAAGCGCCTCTTCTGCGATGCGCCACAGTGTTTCGCCGGCGCGGACGACGTGGTGTCGTGCGTGGGGGAGAGGCTGCTTGGCATCCGGTTGGGCACTGGACGAGCTGGCGACCGGGCGATCGGGCAACGGCAACCCACTAATGGAGTGCTGCTGATCGGCTGCCTGAGCCGGCACAGCCATTCCGATGACGCTCACCAGACCACACGAGACCAGCACGGCTTGGCGCCACCATGGCGGACACCCCAGCGTGGCCGCCACATTGTGGAGATCCATCACTGTGAGCACGGCGAGCACCGTGAGCCAGGTGGAGAGCACACACACGGACCAGGCGGCCGCTGTCTGAATGGCCGTCGCCAAGTCGAGCGGAGATGAGATCACGAGGTCGTGGCGAAACCAGAACCAACTGGCGGCCGCAGCACTCACCAGACCCACCACAACGAGAACCGCGCGGCTTAGCTGCGGGCCTGCACTGATGCCATTACTAAGAATCATTAGAACTCACTGACACTGTTTAGACGTTGTTTGGCTTTATTTGCATGTTTTAGACCTGGCTTGGACTTCAAGTCAAGGGGGTTGTCCACAGGGGTGTGCGTGACGTTTGATGTGCCAGGTGAGCCCGAAGCCAGATTCGTTGGTCAATGCACTTCTTGAGGACCTCGAGCAGCAAGCACTTGGTTTGCACCTGTTGGCACGCGACCAGGAGTTAGCTGAGCGCGAGCAAGCTGAATACGCCCAGGTCTCGTTGCGCGGCCGATGGCACGGCGCCGTCGGCGCCCAGGTGCAGGTGGGCTTGAGCACGGGCCAACGTCTGCGGGGCACAGTGCAGCGCACTGGTGCGGACTGGGTACTACTTGTAGATGCTTTGGGAGCAGAGCTACTCGTGCCCCATCACGGTGTGCTCACGGTCGCCGGATTGCCCAACCGAGCCATCGCTGACGAAGCCATCGGCGTCCTGCAAAAACTCAGCTGGCGATCCATCGTGCGGGGCCTCATCAGCCAGCACGCCACCTGCTCGGTCACTGTGCTGGATCAAAGCCTGCACGTGGGACGGTTCACGAAAGCCGGTGCCGATTTCGTGGAGTTTGCCGCTCAGGGCGGCGACGCTGTGGTGATGCCGTGGCGAGCGATCACCCTGGTGCGGGTCGCCAGCCCTTAAGACTGCTCAACCTCGCGGAACGGGTTGTCGGCGATGTAGCTCTCCGCGCGCGCATATTCGGACTCGATGTATTTCTCCAACTCAGTCACATCGACGCGCCATTGCCGGCGGTCACCAATTTGGAGCGCGCGCAAGTCGCCGCGACGTACCAAGGCATAGACCTGGGCGTGAGAGGTGCCCAGGAGTTCCGCAACGTCGGCAAGAGAGATGAAGCGCGGGGATGGCACGAGGTAACTGTGCCAGAAACTGCGCGGTTGGCGCGATTTGCCACCACTTGGCTGTGGAGAACTCTTCCCGGATGCGCACAAAACCAGGCATGGTGTGCCCACAGGTGCCGAGAGGAGTGCACATGAGTCTGCCGACACCACCCGCAGCAACCCGGCATGCCCGGCCAGGATGGCGCGACCCGCGCATCTTGATTGGCTCCTTGATTGTGGCTGCCTCGATCATGGCAGGGGTCAAGGTTCTCTCGGCCGCTGACAACACGGTCGGGGTCTGGGCAGCTAACGGTGATCTGGCACCCGGAGTCGAGTTGGGCACCGAAGACGTCGTACGCGTGCAGGTGAGGTTCCCAGACGCAGATCTGGCGGCTCGTTACCTCAGCGCAGACGATGCCCTGCCTCAGGGTCTTGTGTTGAGTCGGACCATCAGTCGTGGCGACTTGTTGCCGCGCTCAGCGATCGCGGCTAACGAGGCCACACTCGTGCGCGTGCCGCTAGGGGTCGAGTCCACCGATGTGCCTGCTGGGCTCGGAAGCGGCGATCGGGTCGATGTGTGGGTGGCAGGGCAAGAGTCTGTTGAGGCCAAGCGCGTGTTAGAAGACGTGGCCGTTCTCAACGTCTCGGCTCAGGTCGGCTCAGGTTTAGGTCAAGTCGTGGTTGGGGTCGAGCAAGCCATCGACCTCAGCAAGGCGTTAAGCACCGTTGCGGCGGGGCGCGTGATCATCACCGGTCGGGGATAAGCCATGGCTCCAATTAGCGTGCTCCTAGCTGCTGATGGGGCTGCCTGGGAGGCGGAGGCGCTAGGCGCGCTGCGTCCACCTAAGGCCGCCGTCATCAAGCGTTGCGTTGACTTGCCGGACCTGCTCGCGAGCGCTTCAACCGGGCAAGCTCAAGTTGCCGTAGTCGACGCCGCTCTCGTTGGCCTCGATGCCGACGCGGTGAGCCGGATGCACAAACACGGTGTGCGCTTGGTGTCGGTGGGATCGGCAGATCTGGGTCGCATCGGAGTGAGCTATCGAGTTTCCCACGAACATCTCAACACCCTGCCCATGGCAGTGAGCCTCGCAGCTCGCACTGCGTCGAGCGCGAACTCCGAAGACGAATTTGAAGACAGCTCACCAGTTAGCCCTCCGCGCACCAAGAGTGGTCGAATCATTGCCGTCTGGGGACCTCGTGGCGCGCCCGGTCGCACCACCGTGGCTTGCGCCCTCGCGTCAATTCGGGCGCAACTGGGGCAGCGCGTCGTCTTGGTCGACGGCGATCCTTTCGGAAGCACGATCTCCCAGCACCTAGGCGTGCTTGATGAGGCCTCAGGGCTCTTAGCCGCAGCCAGACTGGTCAACTCCGGCACCCTTGAAGCGACGGCGTTCGCCCACACGAGGCGCAGCCTCGAAGGGGGAGTGGAGTTGCTCTCGGGGTTGCCACGAGCCGATCGGTGGATCGAGGTGCGCCCAGGCACCATCGCCCAACTGCTTGCCTTGGCGGCCCAGCATGCCGACGTGGTGGTCGACACCGGATCAAGTCTTGACTCCGAAGAAGAGTCACCGAGCAGGCACCACATGACCAAGGAAGCTCTCGAAGCTGCAGACGAGATTGTCGTGGTCGGTGCCGCCGACGCGGTCGGGTTGGCCCGCTTGGCCCGGGCGCTGGCCGATCTGGATGCGATGCTGCCCGGGGCTGCAGTGAGTGTGGTGGTGAACAAGGCACGCGAATCGTTGGGATGGTCTGAGGGGGAGGTGGCGGAGCTGGTGGCTGGGTTCGCCAACGCCTCCCGCATCGACGTACTCCCCTGGGATCAGGTGGTCTGTGATCGAGCGATGCTGATCGGTCGTGCGGTGGGCGCCGAAGACGACGGTGATCTGGGGATACGTGTGCGGGAGTTGGCCTCACAGGTCTTTGCTGACGCCGCCCAGCAGCCCCCCGTTAAGCGGGCCTCACGGTGGCGCCGAGGACGCTAACGGGGCCTCGTGGGTCTACGTGCGCGAACTCACGCCCACCGCAGCCGCTGTCAATGCCAGAATCACCACTATGACGGGTCGCTTGCGCACTGAAGATTTGGCGTTCCTAGCCAAGGAAACCGCACGCACACCGATGCACAACGTGACGCTGGAAATTCTCGATCCCGGCACGAGTGGGCTCGATTACGACGCCCTGGTGAAACTCATCGACGATCGCATCGCGTTCGTGCCGAGGTATCGCCAGCGGGTCCAGTGGGTGCCAGGCAACCTGGCCAATCCCGTCTGGGTCGATGACCCGGACTTTGACCTCGGTTATCACGTACGTCGCTCAGCGTTGCCCAAACCGGGCTCGATGGATCAGTTGCGCGAACTCATCGCCCGCATCATGTCGCGACGGCTCGACCGGCATCGCCCACTGTGGGAGATGTACCTAGTCGAGGGACTCCAAGATGGGCGCCTCGCGCTGTTGTCAAAGAGCCACCAGATCTTGGTCGATGGCATTGCCAGCGTCGATATCGGACAGGTGATCTTTGATATCGATCCAGGCCCGCGGCAGTTCGTTCAAGAGACGTGGATCCCTGACCGCCAGCCCACGGCCACCGGTCTAGTCATCGACGCGCTGACCCAATCTGTGCGTTCTCCAGCCATGGTGTTGCAGACCACCCGAGGCAACCTCGACGCGATCGGGCGCGGCATCGGCGTCACGGCCTCACGTTTGGGCGCGCTGGCAGGTGCGATCTCCAACAGGCGTCCCCAACCCGAGACACCGTTCAACGTCGAACCCTCAGAACAGCGGCGAGTTGTGTTCGTCAAGACTGCGTTGAAGGACTACCGCAAGATTCGCCGCGAGCACGGTGGCACCGTCAACGACGTCATCTTGGCCACCATCACTGGCGGAATTCGCGCCTGGATGATGACCCGCGCTGAGTCGGTCAACACCGGACGCATGCTGCGAGCGATGGTCCCCATGAGTGTGATCGACGAGGAACGCGAGCCCACCTCGCTTGGCAGTTCGGTGGCTGGCCACCTGCTCAGTTTGCCGATCGGGGAAGCCTCAGCGGTCGTGCGTTTGCATCAGGTCTCTTACTCGCTGCGATCTCACGGCGAGACAGGTCGGGCAGTCGCTGCAGATCGGATCGCTGGAGTCGCAGGCTTCGCGCCGACGACCTTCCATGCGCTGGGCTCACGGGTGGCCATGAGTGAGGCACAAAACGTGAACCTTGTGATCACCAATGTGCCTGGTCCCCAGTTCCCGATGTTTGCTGCAGGCGCCGAAATGGTCGAGACCTACCCGGTGCCGCCGCTACTTCCCGGGTTCGCGTTGTCGATCGGAGTGACGTCATACGACGGCAACGTCTATTACGGCATCACCGCCGACCGTGACGCACTGCCTGACGTCGAAGTGCTTGGCACCTGCCTCACTGAAGCACTCGATGAGTTGCTCGATCAGTCGAGCCAGACTCGTCCGAGGGCTCCGCGGGGGCGCAAAATCGGGGTGAAAAGTCACAAGTAAACCTGTGACTTTGGAGCTTTGCCCGGGGGATCCTCCCCGCAAAGCGACAAACATCCGGGCAAAGCATCGGCCCAGACAAGGCCTAGCCGCGGCCCATCAGCGGCCCATTCCGGGCCCATCGCTTCCCTGATGTGGCGCGTGTGTTTGTCGGGGAAGGGCACAAAGTGGAATCCTTCCAAACATGGACCTCATTTCGTTCCCACCTGTGCCGATCAACGAACCGAACCTGACCTATGCCCCCGGCTCTGCTGAGCGGGCCGCCATCGAGTCAGAGCTGACGAGCCTGCAGGCACAAGCGATCGACCTGCCTGCCTACATCGGTGGTCAGTGGCAGGCCGGCTCGGGCGCAGAGTTTGACGTGGTTCAACCACACAACCACGCCCACATTCTTGGTACGGCGCGCCAGAGCACCAAGGCGGATGCACAGAAGGCTGTTGATGCTGCACTCGCGGCGGCCCCGGCTTGGCGTGCGCTGTCGATGGATGACCGCTGCGCGATCATCCTCAAGGCTGCAGATCTGCTCACCGGCCCTTGGCGCGCTCGGCTTAACGCAGCGACGATGCTGGGTCAGTCGAAGACGGTCTTTCAAGCCGAAATCGATGCAGCGTGCGAGTTGATCGACTTTTGGCGCTTCAACGTGCATTACGCGAAGCAGATCCTGACCGACCAGCCGATTGCGAACAGCCCGGGCGTGTGGAACCGCACTGACCACCGCCCGCTCGAAGGGTTCGTCTACGCGATCACGCCGTTCAACTTCACTGCGATCGCCGGCAACCTGCCGACCGCTCCGGCGTTGATGGGCAACACCGTGATCTGGAAGCCCTCGCCGACTCAGCAGTTTGCGGCGCATTTGACGATGCAGTTGCTCGAGGAGGCTGGCATGCCTCCTGGCGTGATCAACATGCTGCCCGGCGATGGCATTGAGGTTTCTGATGTGGTGATGAACCACCCAGATTTGGCCGGCATCCACTTCACCGGATCGACGCCGACCTTCCAGCACTTGTGGGGCCAGGTGGGTCAGAACCTGAAGAACTACCGCTCCTACCCCCGCATCGTGGGCGAGACCGGCGGCAAGGACTTCATCGTGGCGCACCCCAGCGCCGACCCTGATGTGTTGCGCACCGCGATGATTCGGGGCTCTTTTGAGTTCCAGGGGCAAAAGTGTTCTGCAGCTTCGCGTGCCTACGTGCCGGCCAGCGTGTGGAGCAAGATCAAGAGCGATTTGATCGATGAGACCCAGTCGATCAAGCAGGGTGATGTCAATGACATGACCAACTTCATGAGCGCCGTGATCGACGCGCGGGCCTTCGCCAAGCACAAGGCAGCGATCGACCGAGCACATGGCACCAATGGACTCTCGGTGCTCGCTGGTGGCACCTATGACGACTCAGTTGGCTACTTCGTGCGTCCCACCATCGTGGAGTCGGCCGCGCCCGATGACGTGATGTTTAGCGAGGAGTACTTCGGGCCAATCCTCGCCGTACATGTGTACGACGACGCCAACTTCGAGTCGGTCGTTGACCAAATGGAAAGCTTTGCCCCCTATGCCTTGACCGGCGCGATCATCTCCCAAGATCGTGGTGCGGTGGCGTGGGCTAGTGAGCGGCTTCGCTTTGCTGCAGGCAACTTCTACATCAACGACAAGCCCACGGGTGCCGTGGTCGGGCAGCAGCCTTTTGGTGGCGCTCGTGCCAGTGGCACGAACGACAAGGCTGGCGCTGCGGCGAACCTGCTGCGTTGGACGAGCCCACGCTCGATCAAGGAGACCTTCAACCCGCCAAAGGACTACCGCTACCCGCACATGGGCGCCTAATGGCTACCGCGTTCGATGTGGTGCTGCGCTATCCCGACAGCACGGTCCAGCAAGTGCATGACATGTTGGCCGATCCCGGTTTTCGCGAGCAGGTCTGTGCCTTCCAGGGCGACCTTCGCCACCTAGTGCGCATCGAGCGTGCCGGTGAACGCCTCGAAGTTGAGGTCGAGAGGGTGCAGTCAAGCAACGGTGTGCCCAGCGTTGCGAAGTCGTTTGTGGGTGATGAGATCACGTTCGTCCAACGCGAAGATTGGTCATCGTTGACGAAGGCCAATGTCTGGATCGACATCCCGGGCAAGCCTGGTCGCGCTAGTGGCACAGCCACCTTGACTCAAGTGCGTGATGCGGTCGAGCAGCACATACAAATGTCGGTCAAAGTTAGTGTCCCGCTGGTCGGTCGCAGCATCGAAACGATGGTTGCGGAGTTGATTCAGCACGCTTTACGCGCAGAGAACCACGTCGGGGAGAAATGGCTGGCTCAGTCGCGATAATGTCGGGGGGATAGCTGGCACAACGGCGTGCTGGCGGAGGTGGAAGTTGTGTCCGAGATTCTCGATGCCCTGATCCCTGCTTACTTCAAGCACCTCTCTCCAGAGGACCAGCTTGAGTGGAATGCCGACGAGCACCGCGAGGCGGCGCAGCGGCATCTCGATTTGGCGCGGGTGCGCCCAGCAGGCACTGCGATCATCAGGATTGGCCCCGATCCCTACAGTTCGGGGTCGTTGCTTGAGATCGTCACCGACGACATGCCGTTCCTGGTCGATTCAGTCGGGATCGTGCTGAACCAAGAGGGCTTCGATGTCCTCAACATCGTGCACCCTCAAATCGTCGTACGCCGCGACCTCATGGGTAATTTGACCGAGGTAGTGGCCGAGGGGGCCGTGACCTCCGCCCACACTGACGTGCCTGAGTCGTGGATGCGCATCGAG
>WBZP01001386.1_pt1 | contig 30077 bp, 17 predicted proteins | sample 5204301 | NCBI WGS metagenome assembly WBZP01 (sample SAMN12412401, study PRJNA552823) | activated sludge metagenome | isolation source: activated sludge from nitrification reactor of wastewater treatment plant... | place: USA: Pennsylvania | collected 2017 | reverse complement strand
TGTACCCGTTCCTGTTATGATGGTACCGAAACCTGCGGGAGTAGCGCCGTTCTCCTGCCATGCCTGGCGGATGGTTTGGCCCGTAGTGGGAGTGGCGAGGAATTGCCAGGTTTTGGTATGAGCACCACCTGTTGTTCCGGTAAACACAAATCGTTCTACGGTTACATCGCCGGTTATAGAACCAGCCATAGGAGCTACATATGAGGTGTTGGAACCAATAGATTTTAATGTAAGATTTCCATTAGACACTAATACCGCATTTGCATTAACAGTAACTTTACCTACAGTGATGTTTGATTCAATGTTCAAAGGGGTACCAAGGGTTGCTGACGCAGTATCTGTTAATAACAGTTCATTCAAACTATTAAAGCCAGAAGCAAAATTAACGGTGCCAGCTGCACCTTTTAATACAAGGCCTGAAACGCTTGACCCTTTCAGGTTACCCGTTCCTGTTATGTTTTTGTTGATGGTCAAAGTATTTGATCCGATACTAACTGTTGCTGATCCATTAAGTGCGAGGCTTCGTACCAATACACTGCTTGTTAATTGCGGCATTGGAACAGCTCCGTTATTTATAACCACATCTACCTTGGGATGGTTGGGCACAATACCACAACTCCAGTTGCTGGCGATATCCCAGAAACTATTACCACCTCCGGCCCAGGTATTAATGGTATTAACCGTTACCACTGTAGGAATTGATGTTGCCGTACAGCCCAATTGATTGGTGACCTGGAGCGTATAACTTCCGGCAGAATCGGTATTGATGATCTGTGTGGCCGGCCCGTTAGACCAGGAATACATATAATCAGGGGTATATTCGCTCAATTCATTTGACATCAAATTATTAAAGCCTGTAGCAATATAACCTTTGTTCCCTATGCTAAAACCAACAGCTTCAAAACACGGTAATGTTGATACATCCGCTTTTCTTGTCCAGGTATCTGCTAAAGAATTATACTCCCAGAAATCATTCAGTTTTGTAGCGCTGAAATCTAACCCTGTTCCAATATAACCTTTATTGCCAATGGAGAATCCACTTGCACTATACCGGCCAGGTCCTCCGACATTTGCTTTTTGTGTCCAGTTATCTGTTGCAGGATTGTACTCCCAAAAATCAATACTACCCAAACTTCCGGTTCCCAGGTACCCTTTTGTTCCAATACTAAACCCTACTGCTTCTTGTCTGGGAAAAGGATGAGAGGCTTTTTGTTGCCAGGTATTAGTAACCTGGTCGTATTCCCAAAAATCGGGAATAGGATTCGTTGAGTTAATGTTATCCAACCCTGAGCAGATATACCCTTTTATGCCAATACTGAACCCTGTGGCACTATACCTTGCTGATGAGGGTAATGATGTTTTTTGCAACCAGGTATTGGTTACAGGATTGTATTCCCAGAAATCATTCAGCACTGTGTTGAAAAATGTTTGGCCCGTTCCTATATAACCAAATGCACCGATGCTAAATGAAATTGCACTACTTCTTTCTATACCCGCAAAATCTGCTTTCTGTGTAAATATATTCGTAACCGGGTTGTACTCCCAAAAATCTTTTTGAAATGTGCCGTTGTTACCCAGGCCGATGTACCCATTATTGCCAATACTAAAAGCAGAAGCCCCCACTCTTCCGGAACTCATCAATCCTTTACCTATCCATGTATTACCATTTATGGCCGACAGGTTTACATTATTACCGAGGCAGAAGCTGGTAGCGCCCAGTGCTGTGATTGTTGCATCGGGTAATTCCCCGGCTTTCACCAGGATATAATTCGACTGTTTGCTGCATCCATTCGCTCCCGTTACCGTGGCATGGTAAATGCCGGTAGCCGTAGCTGTTATAGATGAAGTGGTTGCCCCGGTTGACCAGGCATAAGATGAAGCTGCACTGGCTGTTAAGGACACATTGCCACCAGCACAAAAAGTAGTAGGCCCGCCGGCGCTAATAGTTGCTACCGGGCTGGGATTTACCGTTACCGCTGTGGCTGCAGATGTTAAGGAACAACCTTGTAGATTGGTTACTGTTACTGTATAGTTACCGGTGGTAGTTATTGATGTGGATTGTGACGTGGAGCCGTTTGACCAGCTATAGCTATAAGTTGTATTTGAAGGATTATATTCCCAAAAATCTTTTTTAACTGCCCCTGCATCCGCACCCGTTCCTATATAACCTTTAGACCCAATACTGAAACCAACAGCGTAAACTCTTGCTGTTCCACCAAAATCCTCTTTACGGTTCCAATTATTTATTATAGAATCATATTCCCAAAAATCACTTTGTCTAATATTTATACCACTCACACCCGTACCTATATATCCTTTGTTACCAATGGAGAAACCAATCGCACCAGATCGAGAATTTCCTCCAAAATCCGCTTTTTGAATCCAATCATTAGTTGCAGGGTTATATTCCCAAAAATCCTTTTTAGGAATAGGATTCTGGCCAGTACCTATATACCCTTTACTGCCTATAGAAAACCCTGTCGCACCAGATCGGGAATTTCCTCCAAAATCCGCTTTTTGAATCCAATCATTAGTTGCAGGGTCATATTCCCAAAAATCTTTTTTATATGAAAAGTCATCGATACCAGTTCCAATATAACCTTTGCTGCCTATGGAAAAACCTACTGCACCATTTCTTGCCCCCCCTTCAAAATTTGCTTTTTGTGTCCAGTTGTTTGCAATTGGGTTGTATTCCCAAAAATCATCTTTATAACTTCCATTATAGCCAGTACCAATATACCCTTTAGACCCTAATGAAAAGCCCACTGCATTATATCTTACCCCGCCCAAAAGATCTGCCTTCTGTGCCCAGGTATCCGTAGCAGGGTTATACTCCCAGAAATCAGCCAATAATACTGATGCAGAATTCATACCTGTACCTATATACCCTTTAGCCCCAATTGAGAATCCAACAGCACCATATCTTGCTGTTCCGTCTAAATTTGTTTTTAGTGTCCACACGCCACTTGCAGGCGCTGTGAGACTTACACTATCACCCGCACAAAAAGTTGTTGGCCCTCCCGGTGTAATTGTAGCCGTTGGTAAAGGGTTTACCGTTATCACAACAGGTGCGGATGTTGCGCTGCAACCATTTATGTCTGCTAAAGCCACCGTATAATTGCCTGTTGTAGTAACAGTAATGGATTGAGTATTTGCGCCGGTTGACCAAGTGTAATTATAGTCAGGGCTGTACTCCCAGAAATCTTTTTTAGTTGTACCGTCATTACCGGTACCGATGTATCCTTTTATACCAATGGAAAAGCCAACAGCCAACGCCCTTGCAGTTCCACCGAAGTTGGCTTTTTGCGTCCATACATTAGTAGCTGAATCATATTCCCAAAAATCCTTTTTAGTTGTACCGTCATTACCGGTGCCGATATAACCTTTTGTACCAATGAAAAAACCAACAGCATTACGCCTTGCAGTTCCACCGAAATCGGCTTTCTGCGTCCATACATTAGTAGCTGGATCATACTCCCAAAAATCTTTTTTAAAAGATAAGTTGTCCAAGCCGGTACCTACATATCCTTTTGTGCCAATGGAAAAGCCAACAGCCTCCGCCCTTGCAGTTCCACCGAAATCGGCTTTCTGCGTCCATACATTAGTAGCTGGATCATATTCCCAAAAATCTTTTTTAAGAGATAAGTTGTCAACGCCGGTACCTAAATACCCTTTTGTGCCAATACTAAAACCAACTGACCGTCCTCTCGCTGTGCCGCCAAAATCTGCTTTCTGCGTCCATACATTAGTAGCCGGATCATACTCCCAAAAATCTTTTTTATTTGTTGTGCCATCATAACCTGTGCCGATATATCCATTTGAACCAATCGAAAATCCAACAGCACCGTTTCTTATGCCTCCGCCGAAATCGGCTTTCTGCGTCCATACATTAGTAGCTGGATCAAATTCCCAAAAATCTTTTTTATTTGTTGTACCATCATAACCTGTGCCGATATATCCATTTGAACCAATCGAAAATCCAACAGCAAGGTATCTTGTGCCTCCGCCGAAATCGGTTTTTTGCATCCAGATATTAAGTGCCGGGGCTGCAAGACTTACACTTCCCCCCGCACAAAATGTAGTGGGTCCTCCCGCTGTAATCGTTGCCGCTGGTAAAGGGTTAACCGTTACCAAAATAGGAGAAGAAGTGGCACTGCAACCCAATGCATCGGTAACTGTAACTGTATAACTACCGGCTGTAGACGCAGTAATGGATTGGGTGGTTTCGCCGGTTGACCAGTTATAGGTATAGCCGGGGGTATACTCCCAGAAATCGGTAACAAATGTTGCGTCCACACCTGTGCCAATATATGCTTTGGAACCTATGCTAAAAGCTGTTGCAGAACGGCGGGCCGTACCGGTAAAATCAGTTTTCCGAACCCAGGTATCAATGGCAGGATCATATGCCCATAGGTCTTTTTGCCGGGTAGCGCCACTGGTGCCGGTACACAAATAACCAATGTTTCCTATAGAAAATCCACAGGCACTGTTTCGTGTACCTCCCGCAAAATTGGCCCTTTGTGTCCAGGTATCTGTTATTGGGTCATATTCCCAAAAATCATTTTGATCTGAACCTCCCAAACCTGTACCGATATATCCTTTGGTTCCAATACTGAAACCGGCGGCACTGAACCTGGCTACTCCGCCAAAGTCTGCTTTTTGTGTCCAGGTATCCGTTACCGGATCATATTCCCAAAAATCTTTTCTATTTGTACCGTCTGTGCCGGTACCGATGTATCCTTTGTTTCCAATGCTGAAGCCAACAGCAAATGAACGGGCCGTACCCCCAAAATCAGTCTTTTGTATCCAGTCATTAGTAACCGGGTTGTATTCCCAAAAATCCTTAGTAACAGCTGTGGCTAACCCGGTACCAACATACCCAAACGAACCTATACTAAAACCAACAGCCCGCTCCCTGGCCGTTCCTTCAAAATCAGCCTTCTGAGTCCATACATTGGTTGTTGGGTCGTATTCCCAGAAATCTTTCTTCTTTGTTCCGTTATTGCCTGTACCCATATATCCTTTATTGCCAATGCTGAATGACACAGCCCTGTCCCTGGCTCCGCCTGCAAAATTGGTTTTCTGAGTCCAAAAATCACCTGCATTAGTTAACAGGTTTACATTTCCTCCATCGCAAAAAGTAGTTGGCCCGCTGGTTGTAATAGATGCGTCTGGCAAGGAGTTAACGGTAACCTGCGTAGCCAATGAAATAGCGCTACAACCCGTAACAGAAGTAATGCTGACCGTATAACTACCATCCGTAGACGCAGTAATGGATTGTGTAGTAGCTCCGGTTGACCAATTGTAAGTGCATGCGGGAATATACTCCCAGCAGTTTTTGGTAACGGTACCTAAAAAATTACTCCCGGTTACGAAATAACCATTATTTCCTATGGCAAAACCAACTGCGCCGCGGCGGCCTGTGCCGGGATAGTTTGCCCTTGCAGTCCATGTGTTTGAAACAGGATTAAATTCCCAAAAATCACCATAGTATGTGGTATTGTTAATACCAATTCCTACAAATCCCTTATTGCCGATGGAAAAAGCAGCAGCACTGTTCCGCACAGGGCCGGGAAATTTATTGCGCACCAGCCAGCTATTAGTGGTTTCATTGTACTCATAAAAGTCGTCTTCATTGGCTGCTGCTGTAGAACCTGTACCCAGGTATCCTTTTGTTCCTATACCAAAACCAACAGCGCTGTGCCGGGCTGCACCGGGAAAAGCCGTTGCAACAGACCAGGTATTGGTAGCCGGGTTGAATTTACGCATATCCGCAACACGGGTGGTTCCGTCCCAGCCTGTTGCGATATAGCCCATTGCTGTTGTACTGAAACCGGTTGCCTGGTACCGGGCTGTTCCGGTAAAACTGGCTCTTGCCGTCCAGGTGTTTGTGGCAGGGTTGTATTCCCAGAAATCATTGTAATTGGTTGTGCCGCTCCTGCCCGTGCCGATATAGCCTTTGCTGCCAATGCTGAACCCGGCAGCTCCCCATCTTGTACCACCGCCAAAATTGGCTTTTTGTGTCCAGGAATCCGTTGCCGGATCATATTCCCAGAAATCAGCCAGTTCAACTGAGCTGGCGCCCAGACCCGTTCCAATATACCCTTTGCTACCAATGCTGAATCCCACTGCATGTAACCTGCCAACACCTGTAAGGTTCGCTTTTGCATTCCATACATTTCCAGCAGATGCTGTAAGCGTTGCGCTGCTTCCCTGGCAGATGTTGACGGTGCCTGCCGGATTTATCACTGCTTCTGGCGAACATTGTGCGGCTGTATTAAGGCTGAGAGCTACCAGTGTTAAGAATAACAGCGTTCTCATTTTCAATGTTTTTAATATTCAATTACCAATACAGCATCAACCGTTGCTTCTTATTTATATAAAACAAATTCCATTTCTTATAATCATTTAATGGCTTTTAATTTTCTCAATTCCTCAACACTTACCGTAGGCGGCATTTCCCCTTTCTTTATTTTTTCAATCACCAGTAGCGCCACTTTTTCTGCAGCCTCTTTTGTTTTAAACCCCTCATTGCCCGGCATAGCGGGTATGCTTGCCTGGTGTATCATCAGCCGGCCATCGGCGCTGATATCATACCCATATGAATTATTGGGTGCGCCAATGATAGCATAGCCCAGTTTAGCCTGGTTATACTGCGATGCTTTGGGAAAAACTACTTCCTGTTTAGGTGTGTCTTTAATAAGGGGGTTCTGCTGGGCAAACAGCGCCATTCCAAGGAATAAGAAAACTATAAGTAGTATTACCGCACGGGTGATATACATGGAATAATTTGCTTTCATATATTTTATTTACGGTTAGTAATTATGTAACATCCGTTAACATGTAAAAGAATCAGAAGCTGATTAATCAACTGGTATTGGAATTGGCTGCGGAGGGGCATGCCGGTTATTAATGTGCTGTAAAGATGGATGAAATGAAAAACCGGCGCAATAGCTAAATCTAGTGATATGAAAGGCGGTTGAATGTTTAGCATGGATCAAGAAATTCCGTAAGAAGAGGGTGAAGAAAGGGAATATCGAACAAGGAACAGGGAATCAGGAATGATGAAGTTGAAGAAGGGGAATATCGAACAAGGAACAGGGAATCAGGAATGATGAAGTTGAAGAAGGGGAATGTCGAACAAGGAACAGGGAATCAGGAATGATGAAGTTGAGGAAAGGGAATGTCGAACAGGGAACAGGGAATCAGGAATGATGAAGTTGAGGAAAGGGAATGTCGAACAAGGAACAAGGAATCAGGAATGATGAAGTTGAAGAAAGGGAATGTCGAACAGGGAACAGGGAATGATGAATGATGAAGTTGAGGAAAGGGAATATTGAACAGGGAACAGGGAAAACAGTTAAACCAATTTTTTATTCAATGCCAGCGCAACGGCTTCGCCTAAGGAGTGTACCTGCAGTTTTTCGTATATCTTTTTTACATGGCTGTTCACCGTGTTATAACTGATGCCCATGTTATCGGCAACCATTTTGTAACTGAGTCCCTGTGACAGCAATTTCAGTACTTCTGTTTCCTTGTTGGTAAGATTATAATCTGACGGTATAGGTTTATGCTGCTCATCAAAATAACGCATCACTTTCAATGCAATGGAGGGACTCATACTGGCACCACCATTCATCACATCTTCAATACTTTGCAATATCTGGCTCACAGAAGCACTCTTAAGGATATACCCTTCCGCTCCTGCCTGTAAAGCGGCAAATACTTTTTCATCATCTGCAAAAGCCGTTTGCATGATAACTTTTGTATCCGGAAAAAGTTTTTTGGCGATACGTACCCCATCTATGCCATTCATGCCAGGCATTTCAATATCCATTAACAGTACATCGGGTTTTGTTTGCTGCAGGTTGTTTTCAATATTTTTACAATGCTCAAAACTTCCCACCAGCTGGTATCCATCAGTAAGTTTAAACAAAGCCTGCAGGCTTTCCAGCCTGGCTGTATTATCATCATATATAACAATGCGGATCATGGAGCAAATATAAAATACACGTCCATTAAAGCTTATCACTAAATATAGTCATTGGAAAAATACAGGTAATATTAACCCCTTTTCCGGGTTCGGATAATATTTTGCAGGTTCCCCCGATATCTTCACAGCGTTGATGCATGTTGCCGAGTCCGTTTCCTTGCCTGGTGCCCGTAACGGGAAATCCTTTTCCATTATCGCTGATGGAAAGTATAATATAATTTCCCTGTTTCAGGAGGGATACATTTGTTTTGCCAGCCCCACTGTATTTGGCAATATTGTTCATGGCTTCCTTAACAATAAGCAGGATGTTTTTACGAACTACCGGGTTGGTAATTTTATTGGCAACGGCTTCGTCTATCTCAAACTGGCAACTGATTCCCTGGGGCGCAAGCAATTCGCTTCCATAATTTTTTAACCTGCCGGCAATGCTATTATTTTCATCCAGCTCTGGTTTCATACTCCAAATCACATCACCCATTCTTCCCATCAGGTTTTTTGCCTGGTCTGTAATTTTTCCCAGCATTTCCCTGGAATCGCCTGGCCTGTTTTCAATATTATGCTGCGCCAGTTCACCAAAAATATTGATGCTGCTCAACGTTGCCCCAATATCGTCGTGCAGATCGCGGCTGATTTTATTCCGGATAGCTATTTCCGTTAATTGTTTGTTATGGTAATGCCTGTATACAAAGAACAGTACAAACATACCTCCCAGCACCAATAAGGCTATTAGCAAACGTGTATTGGATGCTGCCTGTTTTTGCTTTGCCTCCGACAATTCCAGGTTGGCAGCCCGCATTTCATTCATTACCCCGGCTTTTACCAGCGTGGCAACCTGGGCATCGTTTCTTTTCATCAGGCTCACAGTGATGGAATCTTTCATTTCAACTGCCATGATTAAATCGTCTTTCCTGCCCAGCTTTTTATAAAGGGCTATAGCATCAGATAAAAAAAGGTTGGTAAAAAAAGTATTAATCAACGGATGGTCTTTAAACAAGGCAAAAGCCCTGTGCAAAATGGAAATGGCTGAATCGTTGATGCCCTTTTGATGATAACATGCTGCCAAAGCGCCCATAGACACCAGTGAAACATCAGGCTCCCTGTGTTGCAGCCCAATAGCAATGGCAATCTGCTGAAAATAAATGGCAGAATCTGTTTTTCCCTGGCGGTAGTAAACCAACCCCAGCTGGTTATTTGCTACCGCCATGCCCCGGTATGAATTTATTTCTGTGGCGCTGTCCTTTGCTCTAAATGCATAATATTTTGAACTGTCGTATATCCCCAGTTTGTAATAACCTTCAGCCATGTTTCCCAGGATATGGTGTGGCTGCGAAGCCGACAAATATTTGGATGGATAAGGAGGTTGCCTTACATAACGCATCCCGGTATCGAAATAAGGGATGGCTTTCCTGGTGTTTCCAAGATTCATATTTGCCAGCCCTACAAAATTGTAGCCGGTTGCCAGCAGGATGCTGTCGTCAAGCGCCTTTGCAAAACGCAGGATCCGTTCACTCTCCTGCATATCCATCACCAGCAGGCCACTGTAATAATACATTTCCGATTGCTCTACAGAAATATAAAAATTAAAAAGGGAAGGTTTCCGTAACGGCAGCCTGTCACTGATGTAATTCAGCCAAACCTGGGCGCTGTCATATAAATCCATGGCAATATATTCCGCAGCTATATTATAGCAGGTTCTGAAATAGGCTGTATCATCTTTATGATTGATGGCAGCCACTTTAGCGGCAGAATCGAAATTGAATGTAGATAGTTTTTGGCCCTTTGATGAAAATGCCAGCAACAGGCAACATACAATTATATGGAATTTTCTTGTATGCATTCCCGGTATAAGATTGGTTTAGTGTAAATAAATATAATGAATTTACAGTAATTACCTATGAATGGTTTCAAGCTACCGTGTATGCAAATATTTATTGTAAGGGGATATGCAAGGGTTTCATTTAAAGAATGGAAGACATTCTTTACCCTACGGATTGAAATCTGCAAGAAAGATGCATTATTGTCCGGAAAACAGAAACTGCTTTGAAATCAATCGGCATTTGTCAAAAAATCTTTCAGACCCAACAGTATCTTATCAACAGCCTGCCATTGAAAATCTTCATCCAGTATTTTCATCTCTTCTTCCGGATTACTGAGGAAGAGCATTTCAACCAGCGCATTGGGGTATTCTGTAGGGCTGTTTAACATGAAATTAAAGGACCCGTTGTTTCCATAATCCTTCAGACCCAGCTCCAGCATACGCTTATAAATGAACCTGCTTAATGGCCTGAAACCAATATAACGGTAAAAGGTACTTGTACCTCCAACATATACAGGGTCTGCTGAAGAATTCAGGTGGATGCTCAGCAGCAGGTCGGGCAGGCTGTCGCGGTAAAACAGGATACGTTCCTTGTTATCAACAAATTTTTCTGTTGTCCTGGTCATGATCACTATTGCTCCTTCCTTTTCCAGTGCCTGCTGCAATTTCATGGAAACGGCCAGGGTAAGCGCCTTCTCTGCCACACCGGTTGGGCCTCCTGCCCCGGTATTGCTTCCGCCATGGCCGGCATCTACGGCAATCACCAGTCCTTTCAATGTAAGGTTTACCGGCTGCGGTTTTATCCTGATTACCAGTGTGTTTCCCCTGTAATATATGCTATGGCCCCAGTGTTGCCGGTGTTTCAGTTTGATGCTGATCCTGAAAATATCGTCTGATACCTGTTCATAATCCACCTGTTCAACTTCCTTTAAATCCGTTACCTGGTTTATCCAGTTGGTATTGCTGGTGGCACCGAATATGTCTACCGTAATTCGGGATGGGTCGGTTAGCTGAAACGACTGGTATGGGAGCCTGGTAAACAGCGGAAGCAATACATAGTCAAATGCCGAATCGGCGGTAACCGATATCTTTCCGGTAAGGGATGAACCCGCAAAACTACCTTTAGGCATTACCGTTACCACATCGTCGGGGATATAGGCGGTTCTGGAACCAGCTAGCCTTACCTTATAATGGGAGCCCACTTTACCCGTTACCCGCAGCGGAATGAGGCTGTCTATATACCCGATCTTGGCGCCGCCCAGCCTGTCTTCACCCAGGCCGTATTCCAAATGTGCCAGCCGGCCTGTTGTAATCACCACATCGCTTTCCCAGGGCGACATGAGTGCGAATGTGTTAGATGTTTCTTTTGTTTCAGACCTGCCGGTACTATCAGTAATGGTTACCTGATATTTCACGGGTGAGATACTGTCATCCGGCCGCACTTCATATTCTCCCTGGTATATACCAAGCATGCCGTTTGTTTGTGTAACGGGCAGTTCATATAATCTTGTCCTGTTCACGGTTGTAAGCATCTGGCCGGGATATGCTTTCACCCTGAACTGTACCTTATCACCGGCTTGCAATAAAAGGTTTCCTTCGGGGAAAGTTTCAATGCGTTCTATACCGAATTCCTTAACAGGTAATGCCGGTGCAGGCCGTGAATAATTATATTGTACCAGCTTAGAGGCCGATTTCCCTTTTGCAGAAATGGCAACCAGGGAAAAAGATGTATCACCTTCTTTAAGTGCCAGTTCGTATGCAAAGGCACCGGTTGGGTATACCTTTACTTTTTCCCTGTTAATGAGCAGGGAACAATCTTTACAGGTGCTCCCAACAATGAACTGCCTGGAGACATTTACCTGGTTCTTTTCCTTAAGCGGGGCAGTGAGTTTTATAAATGGTTTCACTTCAACCTGGGCTGATACATGTTTTGTTGCATGTATGCATAGTAATGCCAGTATTATTGTCCTGAAGTAATTCATGAAATTAAATATATGCCACAAGGGCCTAAAGTAACGTTAATTGATTACTTTTTGCATCAATGTTTGCCTGAGCCTTTACGATAAGGAATCAAAGAAAATATCTCTTCTCTGCAATCAGCCTGTCGGCAATCCTTCTCCGTGCATCTTTTCCGTTAAATGGGGTTAATTTGGAAAACCTTTTCAAACCGAGGAGCAACATACGCTGTTCATCACCGGTAGCAAATGAATTGATTGCATCTTTACCTGCCTTGTTCACCCGGTCCATAGCATCAGAGAGGTAGCAGTGGAATATGTCGGATTGCAGGCTGGCGGCCTCTTCCCCTTCTTTTTCCATTTTCCTGATTACACGCAGCAAGGCGCTTTCCGTATTGAATGTGAGGATGGCCATATCGGCTATGTTCATCAGTATCTCCTGTTCGTCAGACAATTTCATCATGAGTTTCTGAACAGCGGCGCCAGCCACCATCAGGATAGATTTTTTCATATTGATGACCGCTTTCCTTTCAGCGGCAAACAATGAATCGTCTTCAGAACCGAAATCCGGGATGCTCATCAGTTCTTTGCTTACAGCGGTTGCCGGGCCCATCAGGTCAAGTTTTCCCTTCATGGCACGTTTCAGCATCATATCTACGGTAAGCAGGCGATTGATCTCATTGGTACCTTCATAGATACGGTTAATGCGGCTGTCACGGTAAGCCCTGCTGGCCATGTATTCGTCACTGAAGCCATTGCCGCCATGAATCTGCACACCTTCATCTACCACAAAATCGAGCAGTTCGCTGCCGTCCACTTTCAACATGGCGCATTCAATGGCATATTCTTCAGCAGCTCCCAGCAAGGCTTCATTAAATGGTTTGCCTTCAGCCTGCAATCCGTGTTCCTTATCATCAATCCATTTGCTGGTTCTGTATAATGCACTTTCGTTTACCCATATCCGTATGGCGCATTCAGCCAGCTTGTGCTTAATGGCTCCAAAATTGGCAATAGCTGTTTTAAACTGTTCCCTGGTGATGGCGTAGTCAATACTGGAGCTCAGCGACATCTTAGCTCCGCCCAAAGCAGCCGCACAAAGTTTAAGCCTGCCTATATTAAGTATGTTGAATGCAATGACATGACCTTTGCCGGCCTCTCCCAGCAGGTTTTCAACCGGCACCTTGCAATCCTGGAAATACAACTGTACAGTAGAAGAACCCTTGATACCCATCTTGTGTTCTTCCGGGCCCTGCGTGAATCCTTCCATACCACGTTCAACAATAAACGCAGAAAATTTATCACCGTCAATCTTTGCAAAAACAGTATACACATCGGCGAAACCTCCGTTGGTTATCCAGCATTTCTGCCCGTTCAGTATATAATGCTTTCCATCGGGAGAAAGCATGGCTGTGGTTTTGGCGCCCAGCGCGTCACTGCCACTATTCGGCTCCGTTAGTCCGTAGGCGCCCTTCCATTCGCCGGTAGACAACTTGGGGATATACTTTTCTTTTTGCGCTTCGGTGCCAAAATACAATATGGGTAAGGTTCCGATACCTGTATGTGCTGCCACGGCCACGCTGAAGGAGAATCCGCCGCCCAGGCCTTCGTTCACCAGGGTGGAGGTGATAAAATCTTTTCCCAGCCCGCCATACGCTTCCGGAATGGAAGCGCCCATGAGGCCCTGTTCGCCTGCTTTCACCATCAATTGCGGCATCAGCCCCGGTTCCAGCTTGTCTATACGGTCTACCACCGGCAACACTTCGGCTGCCAGGAACTGGAGGCACATTTCCTTAACCATGCCCTGTTCCTCATTAAAATCTTCGGGAGTAAAACAATCCGAAGGATTGCTTTCCCTGATCAGCCATTCGCCTCCTTTCAGTGTTTGGGTTGATGTTGTTGTTTTCATATGATGCATTTTTTTATTGATGATATATGCTATTTGAACGAAATATACCTGCTGATACCATGGTTACTTAAGGTTTTCATAAACCTGGTTCAGCACTTCTTTGGCTATTTCAATCTGCCCGGGTGTAACGCCAACCAACGCTTCGTTTAGTGTTTGGTTTGCCAGGGCCATGGTATGAACCTGCAATTTCTGAGCTTCGGGCGTAAGGCATATCAGGTTGATCCTCCTGTCGCCTTTACTGGCCACCCGCTTAACAAGTTTCAGTTTCTCCAGGTTATCAACCAGGCGGGTGATGCTGGGCTTATCCCTGAATGTAGCGTCGCACAATTGCTGCTGGCTCCGCCCGTCTTCCTTCCATAAATGGTACAGCACACTCCATTGTTCAATCGTAATATCTACGCCGTTCTGTTTGAAATTCTTCTGCAAACGCCGTGCTATGGCCGTACTGGCCTTGCCGGTTATAAAACTGTATAGTTCGCTGTGCTTAAATTGGTTGTTTGACATATAGTTGTTTAGACAACTATATAAAGGTAAACATTCATTTTAAATTTCAAAAAATTATTTTTGCTTACCAGCCGGGGGCAGGCCATCTGCTGCCCCAAGCCTGTACAACCTTTATGCAGTTTTTCATTTTCCTGATTGCGGTGTTATTGCTTCTGCTGTATGCATTGCTGTTGCTGTATTACAGAGCAGGCTGGCAGTTGATTACGCCGGTTGAAACGGAAGAAGTTAAAATGCCTGTCAGGATTTCTGTTGTTATAGCAGCGAGAAATGAAGAAAAAAATGTACCCGCTTTGCTGAACTCACTGCAAAAGCAATCGTATGAGAAGGCGTTTTTTGAGGTAATTGTTGTTGACGATCACAGCACTGACAATACCGCTATGGTGATTGAGGAATTTGTATCATCCAATACCAGGCTCATCAGGCTGCAGGACCATGCCATACCGGAGGGAACCAATTCATATAAGAAAAAAGCGATAGAAACAGCCATTGCCGCTGCTACCGGCGAACTGATTGTTACCACAGATGCGGATTGCGTGGTGCCGGCACGGTGGCTTCAAACAATCGCATCGTTTTATGAAAAACATCATCCATCGTTTATCGTGATGCCGGTTTGCTATAACAACCGGAATAATTTCCTTGAGATATTTCAGTCGCTCGACTTCATGACATTGCAGGGTATAACAGGCGCTGCAGTACACTACGGCTCACACAGCATGTGTAATGGCGCCAACCTGGCCTATACCAAAAATGCGTTTACCCGTTCTGGTGGTTTTGAAGGCATAGACGCCATAGCCAGCGGTGATGATATGCTGCTGATGCACAAGATTTACAAACAAAACCCGTCCGGTATCCGTTACCTGAAATCGGCTGATGTAATTGTGCAGACAGGTGCAATGCAGCACTGGAAGGATTTCTTCAACCAGCGCATCCGCTGGGCAAGCAAAGCTGATAAATACGATGACAAGCGGATATTTTGGGTACTGCTGCTGGTATATCTTTTCAATGTGCTGCTGCTGGCATTGCCTGTGGTTGCAGCCATACAAAACCGCCCATTGCCCTTGTTCGGGTACCGGCTTCCGGCATTCAACGGCTGGTTGCTGATATTGGCACTGAAAACGCTTTTTGAACTGTACTTCCTTTTCCCTGTTGCCCGGTTTTTTAACAAGCTGCCTCTACTCCGTTGGTTCCTTTTTGCACAACCGGTACATATTTTATATACCATCGTTGCCGGCTGGCTGGGAAAATTCGGAAACTATGAATGGAAAGAAAGAAAAGTGAAATAAGGTACAAATCGTACTTTCAACACTGAATGGAAAAGAACTATTCATACTACAGGCAGGTATGGAAACGGCTGTTAAGGAACCGGCCGGCCGTTTTCGGGCTGCTAATCATAACCGTTACCTTGCTGGTGGCCATATTCGCTTATGCGGTTGCGCCAGACAATTCACCGAATGCCGACTTGCAGACGGTTGAGATACAGGCCATGAAACCGGGACATTCTCAATTATTCCTGCTGCTGCCAGACAGTACACCTGCCCGGAATGGCGTGATCGATGCCTTTTTCAACGGCACCATAACTGGAGCCAGGTATGTCCCCATCACCGGTTATGCCGTACATGGCAACCAGCTGGCCGTTCAGAAATACATAGATGAAGACACTGCCATTACACAATTTTACAATATCAGCACTCTTACTTCCAACAAGCCGCATGAACTGGAAAACCTGCTGGTTACCAGAAAATTCCTGCTTGGAACAGATGCCTATGGCAGGGATATCCTGAGCAGGCTGATGATAGGAACTCGTGTAAGCCTTGCCGTTGGTTCCGTTGCCCTGCTTATCTCCCTTTTACTGGGTATTACATTGGGGGCGCTGGCCGGTTACTACCGCGGATGGGTAGACGCCATCGTTATGTGGTTTGTTAACATAAGCTGGAGCATCCCCACCCTGTTGCTGGCTTTCGCATTCAGCATGGCACTGGGCAAGGGTTTCTGGCAGGTTTTCGTTGCCATTGGCCTCACTATGTGGGTAAGCGTGGCCAGGCTGGTACGCGGGCAGGTAATGGCAGTGAAGGAGATGGAATATGTACAGGCAGCGGAAGCATTGGGATATACCGACAGGCGCATCATCATACGGCATATCCTACCCAATATCATTGGGCCGGTGATGGTAATTGCTGCGGGAAATTTTGCGTCCGCCATCATCATAGAAGCCGGGCTCAGTTTTCTGGGTATCGGTGTTCAGCCGCCGATGCCCAGTTGGGGGCTGATGATAAAGGAGAACTATAATTTCATCATCACACACAATCCTTTCCTGGCTGTTGTTCCCGGGCTTGCCATCATGTTGCTGGTACTGGCGTTTAACTTAGTGGGGAATGGGTTGAGGGATGCTTTATCTGAATAACCACGGGTTTAAACTTGAATTGCCACGGGTTTAAACCCGTGGCAATTCAGCAATGCAATTAATCTAAAGGAGCCACCGGCACATTTCTGTTAAACCCTTCTTCCAGCGAAATAAAGGTTTCAGTGCGCTCTATTCCTTTAATCTTTTGCAACCCATCGTGCAGTACATAACGGAGTTGCGCAATATCCTTGCAAACAATTTCAATGAACATACTGTAGTTCCCGGTGATATAATTCAACCGTACAATTTGCGGTATGTCCATCAGTTCCTTGGCTACGGAATCGTAGAGAGAACTTTTTTCCAGGTAAATACCCACAAAAGCGGTAATATCGTAACCCAACAGTTTTAAATCTACATTTAAACGGGTACCTTTAACGATATTAAATTCCTGCAGTTTTTTGATACGAACATGGATAGTGCCTCCGCTGACGAACAATTTTTTACCCAGTTCGGCATAAGATATTTCGGCGTTCTGCATCATTGCCTCAATAATCTGCAGATCCAGTTTGTCAAGATTTAATTTGGCGGCCATTTTAATAAATTGATTTTGTAATTATTCAATACTAACTGCAAATATTTGAATATTATCTATATTTTCAAAATTTTTATTGAAATATTTTTAATACAATTTTCTTTTCCTTTATATTTGTGTTATCAAAGTTCTTTTTCAAAGAATCATTCACTGTGGGGTGATGAAATTTTTGGCAGACATGCCCCCTTGTCTCGGGGGTGGGGATAACAGGATAAACGTTGCATAACGCCGATCCGCAGACGTGTGGACCGACTGGGGTTGACCACCAGTAGGTTGAAGCTTAGCGGCTTCTTCAAATTGTACAACAGCTAACTGCCCCGTGAAGGTTCGAACCCTTCCCCTACAGCAAACTCTATGAAATTAACCCTTGCCGGATTATCCGGTGAGGGTTTCGTTTTTTATAGCCAACCCGGTTTAACTTCAGTTTCAACTTCTTTTTTACAGAAAGATTTTTGGCAGCGACCCCCTTGTCCCGATAGTGGGGATTACAGGACATAACGCCGATCCGCAGACCTGTGACCGACTGGGGTTGACCACCAGTAGGTTGAAGCTTAGCGGCTTCTTCAAATTGTATCCCGATGACTATCGGGACTAACTGCCCCGTTCCAGATGGGTATCGGGACCCTACAGCAAACGCTGTGAAATTAACCCTTGCCGGATTATCCGGTGAGGGTTTTGTTTTTTATAGCCAACCCGGTTTACTATAAAAACGGGAATTTAAAACAAGCCATATTGAATACTCCTGTTTCTTCATAATTTATTTTGATCCGAGACTTTATCACATTAAATGTATAATCAAAAAAATAAACCATTTCTGATATATATTGTAATTATAGTAAGTGGGAGACAATATTCACTTCCCATAATAACAAGCATGTTATTGCATTTTTAGACTATAACAGAAATACACTGTGATTTATAAATATTTTACATTCGGCATTTCTATTTCATTCATATCCTTTTTAGTTGGTATGACAGTGAATGCAGCTTTAAGAAAAACAGCCTTTTACAACAGGGAATTATCAAACCTGAATTTTATCAAAAATGAAAAACTGAACAGGTATATCGGCATTGGCATTTTTAAGTGGATCGTGAAAAATACTTTTTTTAAATTTTTCAACCAGAAACTCAGGCTGAAAAGGAAAATTGAAAAGGCTGACCTGTACCTGCTGCGCAATGAAATGACCATCTCGGAAATCGACCATTTAATCGGGTTTGCTTTTGTGGCCGTTTTTGCACTGGTAAAATCTTACAACCATAACTTAATATTTGGTTTTACCATTATGCTGGTGAATGTACTTATGAACTTATACCCGTCATTATTACAACAGCAAAATAAAAGGCGCATTGATACATTATTAAAGAAAATGTAGTAAATAAATTGCAGGTCAACTTAATTACCGGCTGGCTCAATCCCTTTCCTGATTGTGTTATTTACAGGTAAAATCATTGCCTGGCCGCTATGCCGGCAGTTTCAGATTGCGATTATCCAACCCTGGCCATATAATACCTGCAAGACGGCTGTAAAAAGCCCGGTTGCCGATTCCATTACAACAGCAGACCATTCCCTTACGTGAATAACTGATTCTCTTAATATTTGTCACAAACACTATCTTTGAAATGACGCAACACATTTCTATCAGCATGATAAATACGTTACTTTACCGGACCGTTGCAATAATCCTGCATACCCTCATCAATATGATCATCATCAATTACCTGTTGGATATCGACGTTAGCGGAAGCTGGATCCGGTTCGGCATATTCGTGATAATTTTACTCGTCTTATTCGTATTATTTGTTAAACACTTTATTTCATTCATCCGTTTTTTAAAATCAAAACCATGATTTCCCTCATTTTTTTCTTCGCTGCATTTTTCATTTCAGGTTTTATATTAGGCATATTCAGGAAGAGCACATACAGTAAACCGGATGGCGGGTTCAAGGCTTCGGCAATGATAAAAGCCATTGCCGCCCTGGCGATATCATTTGTTGTAGTATTGATAAACCCGATAGACATAGAACGGATTGACGCAGGCCATGTTGGGATTAAGGTAAGCAATGTTGGCGACGACCGGGGTGTGGGAAAAACCGAATATGTTACCGGCTGGGTTTTTTATAATTCCTGGATATCCCGCATTTATGAATTCCCGATACATCAGCAGCATATAGATTATGAAGCCAATGATATTGTGACCAAGGGCGGGTTCAGGGCAACCATCAAACCGTCTTTCAATTATTCAATCAACCCCGGCAATGTGGCCGACATGTTCCAGAACCTGCGGGTAGAAGTGAAAGAGATGGAACAGGGCTGGTTAAAAAATGCAATTGTAGGTTCGGTAAATGATGTAGCTAACCGGTACACCGTTGATTCCATTTTCAACCACCGGGAAGAATTTGAAGCTGATATTGTAAAGGAATGTAATAAACGGGTTTCCAAATGGTTCAATGTATCGCAGTTGCGTACGAACATAGTACCGCCTGTGGAGATATCTGAATCCATCATTGCCAAAACCAGGGCCATACAGGAAGTGCAGGTTGCCGAAAACAGGAAACAGGTTGCACTGGCAGAAGCAGAAAGAAAAATAGCTGAAGCCAGGGGCGATTCTGCGCAGGCTGTAATACAGGCTGCAGGCAGGGCTGAAGCCATTAAAAGGGAACAACTGTCGCTAAGCCCCATCTATATCGACTATATGAAAATACAAAAGTGGAGCGGACAGGTTCCTACTACGGTTGCTGGAAACGCCGGCTTCCTGATACAGCTTCCAAAAGACAGCGAAAAATAAGAAGCGCACAATACAGCTGCCAACCCATTCCTTACTACAGGAAACGTATTACCGAAAATATACCGTTTACGAATAGACGATTTTTATCCGGCAACACCTGCCTGTTTATCCGATTCCCCGTTTCCAACACCAAAAACCGCCTTATACAGCGGCATGCTGAACCCTTTTTTCAACAGGAAAAACAGCACAACACAATATAAGGTGCTGAACAGGATAACCGAAAAACAGACAGACTGGATGATGATGCCGTCTTCGTGGCCCTGCTGAAACGGCAGTGTGGCGATTACGGCAGCGCCCAGCCCTTTGGGAATCATGAAGGAGATGGTTGCCTTGTCCAGTAAAGGCGTATTGCGGGCAATAACCAGTTTTACAGCAATGATGCGTACCAGGAACAACGCCATTGTAATAACGGCGCCCCATAGTAGCCATTCTACCCGGTTAACCTGTATGCTTACACCAATGAATACGAAAAAGAATGTTCGCAGCAGGAAGACCAGTTCGCTGAAAAAATTTTTTTCGGCTTCCGGTAATACGATATTTTGATTGGGAACTATTCTCTCCAGCAGGCGCGGTTCAAAATAGGGAAGGTTGCCTATAGCGATGCCGAAAGACAATGCAGTGAGCGGGCCACTGAATTGCAGGTATTCTGTTATTCCGTACAATATAAACAGGAATGCCGGAGTGGAAAACTTGGTGGCTTTTAATGTCTGAATACGGTTTATGATAAACGACCATAAAAAGGCCCCAAAGATTCCGATAACCAATGCCATTACCAGCGAAGATATAAACTGCGCAACCAGGGTATGAGCCTGCATTTCTCCGGTTAGCATAAATCCGAGTATGCTTAATGGTATGGCCAGGGTAAACACGTCGGTTTCAGCCGATTCAATGATAAGGGTGGTGGCTGTTTTTGGTTTCACGGCTATTTTTTTCACCAGCCCCACCACCACAGCTGAAGAAGTGCCTCCCAGCGCCGCTCCAATAAACAAGCTGGATAACAATGGTAGCCGGAAAATTACCATGCTTAATATGGTAGTGGTAATCCAGGTGCTTATAAACCCAATGGTAGTAATACCGGCAGATTCTTTGAATGAAGACTTCACTTCTGCAATCTTCAGGTCTGTGCCGCTTTCAAAAAGGATAAAAATCAACACCAGGTTGCTGAACAGGGAACCGAATTTGCCGAAAGAAGAAGGGTCTACCAAATGAAATACAGGGCCAATCAGTATACCAATGAACATCAACCCCAGCACATCTGGTATGCTTCTTCGCTCAAAAACCCCTGTGAGGAAATGTCCCCAGAAAATAAACAGGCCGATGATGATGATGATGACGGGTGTTTGCATAATATTTTTTACTTATGATGTAACCCTTCCATTCACCCTGTAAAGCGGGGTAAAAACCGAATTTCGTCAATTAACCCGGTAATATGCTCCCAGCTTTTTATTTTAACAACATGTACGCAAATCATAATCCCGGGTAATTCCATTAGTTGGAATGATAAAAACTAATGAATATCCAGGTACCATTGGATTACACAATTCTAATTCATTCACAACTAAAATAACAGCCTGAATTCCTCCCTTTTATAATATCTAACAAATATAAACGCTCATTCATATCGATTTGAACCTGTTGAAAAAGGAATTTTTTGCAAAATCTCGTGTACTTTACTAACTATGTTACCAGAATATCAATTTTATTAAGCTTCGTATCAGTTATTGATATCACAGTTATGTAGTAGAAACTTAAAAAACAGACAATGAACAGAAAAACTTTTATTAAAAATGCAGGGCTTGCTGCCGCATCCATAACCTTATTACCAGCAGGAAGCCTATTTGCATCTGCCCGGGATATCAAAATAAAAATAGCCATCATCGGTGTTGGCCTTCGCGGACAGGAACATCTTGACCTTTTATTGCGAAGGAACGATGTGGAATTGGTTGCCATGTGTGATATTGATGACCGGATGTTGTCCATTTCCAAGGAGATAATAAGCAAAAGCGGTAAAAAAATGCCCGCTGTTTTTACCGGTGATTTATATGCCTGGAAAAAAATGCTGGAAATAAAAGGAGGGATTGATGGGATAGTCATTGCTACACCCTGGGAGTGGCATAAGGAAATGATCATTGGCTCGCTGGAAGCCGGCATCAAATATATAGGTACTGAAGTAATGCTGGGGGTAACACTGCAGGACCATTGGGATGTGGTGAAGAAAACAGAAAAACAGCAGGCCCATGTTATGATGCTTGAAAATGTTTGTTACAGGAGGGATGTGATGGCTGTACTTAACATGGCAAGGCAGGGTTTATTCGGAGAATTGATTCATTTGCAGGGTGGCTACCAGCACGACCTGAGGGATGTGAAATTCAATGATGGCATAAATGCTTATGGTGGCGGCTGTGAGATGGGTGATAAAGGCTGGAGCGAAGCCCGCTGGCGGACACATCATTCCATTTACAGGAACGGTGACCTGTATCCAACCCATGGCATCGGCCCCATTGCCCATTATATTAATATCAACAGGGGTAACCGGTTTGTAAACCTTTGTTCCTTCTCCTCAAAAGCTAGAGGATTACATAACCATATTGTAAAAACCTGCAGTGATCAGCACCCAAATGCTAAAATAAATTTCAAGCTGGGTGATGTGGTCACCACTTCCCTCAATTGCGCCAATGGCGAAACCATCTTATTGCAACACGATACCAACCTCCCACGCCCTTATTCACTGGGCTTCCGGGTGCAGGGCACCGAAGGTTTGTGGATGGATGTAAACAAAGGGATATACATAGAAGGAAAAACGGCTAAACCGCATCAATGGGATGCTGCCAAAGAATGGTTAGACAAATATGACCATCCGTTGTGGGCAAGATGGAGCAAGGAAACTGCCGGTGCCGGCCATGGCGGCATGGATTTTTTTGTGATGCATGCGTTTGTAGAATCCATTAAACGCAAAACGGCCACACCCATGGATGTTTATGATGCAGCGGCATGGAGTGCTATTTCACCATTGAGCGAGCAGTCAATAGCGTTAGGTAATGAAACGGTGGAATTCCCCGATTTCACCGGTGGGCAATGGATGTATCGCAAACCGGTTTTTGCATTCAACGATGAGTTTTAAACAGCAAACATGTTGATAATACCAGAACCCGTACTGAACGAATTCGGCTTACAAAGCAACGAGGTAACCATAACGCCGGTTAACATCGGGCTGATTAACCGTACCTGGAAATTAGTGCATAATGAAACTGCCTTTATATTACAACAGGTAAACGATGCCGTGTTTAAAAAGCCGGAAGACATTTCATTCAACTTAGCTGCAATCGGTTCTTATTTGCACGTACACAAGCCGGATTATTTTTTTACTGCTCCCGTAAAAACAATCACCGGTGATGAGTTGGTTTACATACGGCAACAGGGCTATTTCCGGATGTTCCCTTTTGTAGCAGGTTCCCATACGATAGATACGGTGGAAACGCCGGAGCAGGCTTATGAGGCTGCCAGTCAGTTTGGTAAATTTACCGCTTCACTCAGCGGGTTCGACCATACAACACTTAAGATAACGATTCCCGGCTTTCATGACCTGTCACTTAGGTTCAAAAATTTTAAGGAAGCGCTCAATACAGGAAATAAAAACAGGTTACAGGAATCGGCTGCTGTCATCAGCCGGTTGAAAAGCTGGTATCCCATTGCGGAGAAATTTGAACAGATAAGGAGCTTCGGGGCTTTCAAGCTCCGTGTTATGCACCACGATAGCAAGATCAGCAATGTGTTGTTTGATACAAATGACAAAGGGATCTGTGTAATTGACCTCGACACCGTGATGCCCGGATATTTTTTCAGCGACCCGGGTGATATGATGCGCACCTACCTGTGCCCCGTAAATGAAGAAGAGGCTGATTTTTCTAAAATCGAAATACGCCCTGACTATTATAAGGCGATTACCGATGGATACCTTGCTGAAATGAACAACGAACTTACTGAAACGGAAAAAAAGAATTTCTTTTATTCCGGTGCTTGCATGATATACATGCAAGCGCTCCGTTTTGCAACAGACTACCTCAACAACGATATGTATTACGGAACGGCATATCCCGGCCATAACCTGGTAAGGGCAGGCAACCAGGCTGTATTATTAGAAAGGTATTTGAAAATGGAGAACCAGCTAATGGCTGCTATATAAAGCCACTTTTTATTCCCGGCATTAGAAACAGGAGATATGGCTTTCTCAATCATTCATTTTGCACACATCAAAGCCCATATTATTAATTACTGATGAAATGAAGAAACATTTAAATCAAAAATCAGCCCTGAACTGTTTATCCCGGTAACCATACAATTAAGAACCCAACTATTTTAATAATAAACAGCCAGGATGGTTAGGCATCGCTATCCTGTTGCCGGTAATACTTTTTATTATTCATATGTTCAGTACAACCAGTTACACAGTCAATGGCAATTGTTTGCATATAAATCAAGGTTCTTGTTGTGCTTGAAGGGTTCCGGGGCGAAGTTTAGCACGGAATGGAGAATTGTCATTTACAGTTAACCCTAATAAGGAGATTAGCGGATGCTTGTTTTCTGTGAGATATTTTTAGTAATACTACTGTTGGTGCTGTGTAACATATAGTAGTTCTTTTAGCCGTGAATTTATAGAGTAAGTAGCTGATGTAAACATGCTTTAATGCCGAATAGTCCTATTAGATATATTTTGATTATACTTTATGATGAATGTATCAATAGCCTTTTCATCTAATTTACCTTCGGTGTCAAATAATTTATTTTCATAGAACCATTTTATTAGCTTCTCTCCCCAAAACGCTAAATCATTTTCCATGGATTTATTCAAAGTCAGAAAGTTTATTTTGATGTAATCATCTTGCACATAACCCCTGGTTTCATTATCATTATAATAAATAAACACTAATTCATTATTGGTGTTTTTCTCGTAAATGCTAAATTCTCCGGTGTTATTGTTTTTTTTATACGTAAAGACTTCAACATCGTCAATTAGTATTTTGTTATTTTTCAGTTTTATTTTCTGTGAATAGCAATTTGTTGCAAAAAAAGTAAGAGCCAGGAAAATAATATTTCTCATTTTAGCTGTTTTTTGTTAGTAGATATAACAGATATTTTGTTTTAACAAAGCTGCCAACGAAATGTTGTGTGCTGCCCTTCTTTCATTTACTTCTTCGATTTTTTTATTGCGTCAACGTACTTCTTTTTAATTGCATTGTCTTGTTCAGTTTCACAAATTGCTTCAAGTGCCGGCAATAAGTCCTTATTATATTTCATCTTAAGTTTGAGAATTTCTCCAAGTGCGAATGCTGCTGCCCAACGAACAACTGTTCCATTGTCTTTGGCGTTTGCCAGTAAGTTATTTATAGGTTTTGTGAGCTTTGTCGGAAAAAGTTTTGCAATGTTCCCAATTACTTTTGCACTTTCCCATTTTACTCTCGGTGCAGTTTCAGTCAAGCTCTTTGTTACAAATGCTAAAACATTATCGTCTGCAATATTTGCGTTTTGTCTTGTTGCAAATTCAATAGCTTCTATGCAAGTTCCTTTTTCCGGGTCTTTTGAACTTTCAGCAAACACAATTAACTCGTCAGTTGGCAATGAACCGTCTAACAGCCATTTACTTATTGTTTCAACTTTCTCTTTCGCCTTTTTTGTTTTGTCTTTAAGGAGTTCTGATATTGTCATTTTACTAAACTTAGAATTTGTCTGTAATAGTAAGGTCGTTAATTTATTTTCAATGTAGAGCAGGGTGCATTATAGGGTTGCACACAACTCGTTAATTTACGTCACTCCACCCCTTCACATTACGCCAATACAAAAAGCGGTAAGTGGATTGCAGAAATATCTTCAAATTACAATAATTTTATTTATTTCCTCATAAGAGCTGGTACAAATTACAAAGCCATCTGTTAGCCAAATCCTTATAAATATAGCGGGAAGATTCTTGTTATTCAAGCCAGGCCGCTGGGCGGTATAATGCAAAGATTGGAGAATTGTCATTTTCAGTTAACCATCATGGGGAGATTGGGGGATGATTGTTTTCTGTGTGATATATATAGCAAATACTACTGATAGGTAAAATTTCTTGCCGAATTGCTATGTAAATAAATGGCAACGATATGCAGGGTAGCATTAATGATATGTTTACCTAAACTATCTTCCTTTTCCCTTGTAGCTTAGTGCCAGGTTGGCAAAGTAAAATACCGCTATGGAACAATAATTGTTTCATTTGTTTTCTTTCCATCTTCCGCTGTTATGCTTAACTGGTAGCTGCCTGCTGCAAGTATATTGTCGGGCTGTATCTCTTTTACAACAGTTCCCGGATTTTAATACATGATGCCATTATACACCACCTGCCCCAGTTTATTGCTTAGCTCAAACCTGTAAATGCCTTTTGGCTGGTTACTAAACCTGATATAAATCTTTTGATCAACCACGGGATTGGGATAAACAGCTATTGAAGGATCGCCGGGCTTCACTTGCAATTTGGCATTATTGAAGTTAAATCCCTTTTCCTGTTCGGCATACAGGGGGTTGGTTTTATACGGAGCCTTTTTGGTTTTCTTAAATACCATTATAAATCGGTCTGAAGCCTGCGAGCCCGCATCTTCCGTTACGCTGAAACTGATGAAGCTGCTGTCGGTCATGCTTACTTCTGAACTGGTAAATTTGAATCGATCAACCAGGTAGGCATGCAAGCCTCCGTTTCGCATGTTCAGCGGTGCAAAGCGAAACTCATAGAGCTGCTTTTTCAGGTTTTGCAAATAGTAGAAGATCGTATCGTGCTTCATTACTTCGTTTCGGGCTTCCACAGCCAGTATAGAATCTGATCTTTTTATACCGAAGTTCTCTCCTCCGTTCATAATCTTCAACGCATCATTTTCATTTACTTCATTGCCCAACCCGTCTTGAAAAGCTACTATATTGCCATCGGCTATAATGCCGGTGTTGGTAAAAAGGGAGGCAAATATGAACCCACGATTGGCCAAATTATTATTGACTGAGCCTGGCCTGTTCACCAGCCTGCTTCCATTTGCTTTTACCGTTTCATTAAAATTCACACTGCCGCCTGTTCCATTACCTTTTACAAACACCGCCTGCCCTGATTCTATAAATGGTGCAGGTACGCCTGCAGGATAGAAATCAGTTGCAGGGTTGCCGGTTGGCGGTGTGCCTACCGTTGGTATATAACCTGCTAATCCGGTGATGGTCTGGTATCCGCCCACGTTGTAATTACCGGCCAGTTTAGGATCCCAGACATAAAATACATCGTTGATGCCGGTACTGATGGCAAGTACTTTACTGAACTCTATCCGTGACGCATACGGGTTACCAAAAGTTTGAAACTTATTGGCAGCAACCGTAACAGATGCCGGTGGGTTGCCCGGTTGAAATAGTGTTCCTGTACTTCTTAAAACCGTATTATTGGGAGCAGCACCAGAAGTGGTAACTGTTCTGTCGCCACGAACAAAAAGCATATAGCCCAGTTTATTTTGTAAGGATGTATTGGTATTGGTAACTGCCGTCCAGTTCACAGCTGCATCGTTGAAAAATTTCAGTGATGGCAGCGCAGTGGTAATATCGAATCCGGTACCCGTTCCCGTTATGATGGTTCCGAAACCAGCTGGCGTTGTGCCATTTTCCTGCCATGCCTGGCGTATGGTTTGTCCGGTGGTTGGGGTGGCGAGGAACTGCCAGGTTTTGGTATGAGCGCCTCCGGTTATTCCGGTATGGATATATCTTTCTACTGTTACATCACCTATGATGCTTCCTGATATGGCTCCAATTCTTGACGTTCCGTTAACATCTGATTTTAAAGTAAGATTACCCCCGGTATTGAGTACTGCATTTGTATTAACTGTTACTGTACCCGGGCTGGCTCCTGCAGCAATGCTCAATGCTGTACCCAGTGTAGCGCTGGCTGTATCGGCAATGTACAGGTCTTTAAGGATCGCAGCACTTGTTGCAAAAAGCAATGTTCCTGCATCACCATTTAAAGTGAGGTTAGATGAAGCAGATCCTTTTAGTGTACCGCTTCCTGTTATAGCCCGGTTGATGGTGAGCGTATTGCCATTAATATCTACCGTTGCATTACCATTTAGAGCCAGGTCGCGGACCTGCACATTCGATGACAATAACGGCATTGGAACAGCATTGTTCAATATGACTGCATCAATTTGTGGATGATTGGGAGGTATCCCGCAGGTCCAGTTGCTGCCGGTACTCCAGTTATTGGTACCTCCTCCGGTCCAGGTATTCGTACTGTTAAGGTTAACCACGGTAGCTGCTGATGTAGCACTACACCCATGCCCATCCGTTACCGTTACTGTATAACTGCCGGCCGTAGACGCCGTAATGGATTGGGTGGTTTCACCGGTTGACCAGGAATAGGTGCAGCCGGGGCCATATTCCCAAAAATCTCTTGTGTATACCCCATCATATCCCGTTCCTATATACCCTTTTGAACCAATACTAAAGCCAGCAGCACCCTCCCTGGCTGTGCCTCCAAAATCTGCTTTTTGAACCCAGGAATTTGAAACAGGATCATATTCCCAAAAATCCTTTTTACGTGTGCCATCATTTCCTGTTCCAATATACCCTTTGCTGCCTATGGAAAAGCCAACAGCATCCTGCCTTGCTGTACCACCAAAATCAGTTTGCTGAACCCAGGAATTAGAAACAGGATCATATTCCCAAAAATCTTTTTTAAGTGACAAAGCCAAACCCGTCCCGATATACCCTTTGTTGCCTATGGAAAAGCCAACTGCATTGTCTCTTGCTGTTCCACCAAAATCTGCTTTTTGAACCCAGGAATTGGATACAGGATCATATTCCCAAAAATCTTTTTTTCGTGTGCCATCATTTCCTGTTCCAATATACCCCTTGCTGCCTATAGAAAAGCCAACTGCATTACATCTTGCTGTTCCACCAAAATCCGCTTTCTGCGTCCAGGTATTTCCGACAGGATCATATACCCAAAAATCTTTTTTTAAAAAAACGCCTTCAATCCCCGTTCCAACGTACCCTTTACTGCCTATAGAAAAGCCAACTGCTAATCTTCTTGCTGTTCCACCAAAATCCGCCTTTTGAGTCCAGGTATTGCCGATGGAATCATATTCCCAAAAATCTTTTTTAAAAGAAAGGGCATCAAACCCCGTTCCGACGTACCCTTTACTGCCTATGGAAAAGCCAACTGCGAATATTACTCCATTACCATTAATGCCAAAATCCGCCTTTTGGGTCCAGGTATTGCCAACAAAAGCAGTGAGGGATACTGACCCCCCCGAACAAAAAGTGGTGGGACCGGAGGGCGTGATCGTTGGTGTGGCAGGATTTGCATTCACTGTAACATTTTTGGCTGCCGAAGTGGCGCTGCAACCAGCCGCGTTAAAAACAGTCACCGTATAACTGCCCGCGGTGCTTACCATAATAGATTGTGTCGACTGACCGCTTGACCATTGATAAGAAGTGCCCGCACTGGATGTTAATGTTACACTACCCCCCGAACAAAAGGTCGTGGCACCGGATGCCGTGATCGTTGCCGTTGGAATTGAATTTACAATAACTGTTGTTGGGGATGAAGTTGCACTACACCCATATCCATCCGTTACCGTTACCGTATAACTACCTGCTGTAGACGCCGTGATGGATTGGGTGGTTTCACCGGTTGACCAGGAATAGGTATAATCAGCATTATACTCCCAAAAATCATTAAAGTTTGTCGCACCTCCGCCTGTCCCGATATAAGCCCGGTTGCCTATCGTAAAACCGGTTCCATAGGTACGACCACTGCCTGGGAAATCGGATTTTTGCAACCAGGTATTGGTTACCGGGTCATATTCCCAGAAATCCTTTCGCCTTGTACCATCATTTCCGGTAACCACATATCCTTTTGATCCTAAACTAAATCCAATAGGCGTCAAACGGGCTGTTCCACCAAAATCGCTTCTTTGCAACCAGGCATTTGTTGCCGGATCATATTCCCAAAAATCTTTTTTGGGACTTCCATCATTTCCTGTGCCGATATATCCTTTGGAACCAATCGAAAAACCAACGGCATAATACCTTGCCGTACCGCCAAAAACAGACTTCTGTGTCCACGTATTTGTAGCCGGATCATATTCCCAAAAATCTTTTTTTGGACTTCCATCATTTCCTGTACCTAT
>WBZP01000866.1_pt2 | contig 30087 bp, 25 predicted proteins | sample 5204301 | NCBI WGS metagenome assembly WBZP01 (sample SAMN12412401, study PRJNA552823) | activated sludge metagenome | isolation source: activated sludge from nitrification reactor of wastewater treatment plant... | place: USA: Pennsylvania | collected 2017 | reverse complement strand
ATCAAAAACGATTTCAATTCGGTTGTTGTCCTTGATTGAGGCTTCCATGGCAGAAGGAGCTCTGGTATCGGCTATCAGCGCCTTGATACCCAGGTTGTCGAAAACAAACTTGTCCTTGCGGCTGGCTGTAAATGTGCATTCCACACCAAAAAAAGCAAAGGATGAAGGGTTAAATGATGGATCCAGGGCCGTAAAGGTGTCTTCATAGCTTCCATTGAAGTCGTAATCTGCCTTGCAGGATAGCTGTCCTTCTTTGTTAAATGTAATTTTAACCCTGGCTGCAGCCGGGTCAGACGCCAGAGCACCTTCTTTTCCCGAGGCCAGCAAGGTTGTCTGGCCATTTTCACTTCGGTAGAGCCGGAGGGCATCGAGGCTGCCATTTTCCCCTGCCTGCACAAAATAGGACCTTCCTTCAACGGGATTCGCTGATTCGGCGGCAAAATAGACGCGGGCAAAATTAGAGGCGCTGGGATTAAACTCCAGTTGCAGCTCAAATTCTGCCGTAAAACTGTCGGGGTAGACCAATTGGGTGTATAAATACGCCACACCGCCTGCCGGGGCATTGAGCCTCAGCTTGTTTTGGGCATCTACAGTGAATAATGTGTTGTTTCCCAACCATTTAGGGTTGGCGACGAAGTCTCCATCATTAAAGCTATCGAAAAACTGAGCGTTCAGGGAGACAACGTGCAATACTAAAAGTAGCAGTACGTTATTTCTCATGGAATAAAATTAATAAATTTTTGCGGCAAATCCTATATTTGCGCCACTTTTTTTCGTTCCCGGTCGCATGACGGAGCAGTAAAGGCAAAAAATACATCGATTCAATGAAGTTAGCAGTTGTAGGCGTAACCGGTCTGGTTGGCACCGTAATGAACCAGGTATTGGAAGAAGAACAGCTTCCTATCACTACCTACATGCCGGTAGCCAGTGAGAAGTCGGTAGGTAAAACGATCCACTTCATGGGCAAGCCCTACATCATCATGAGCATGGAAGAAGCGGTAGCTGCCCGCCCGGATGTAGCCATTTTTTCTGCCGGAGGATCGGTTTCCCTGGAATGGGCACCAAAATTTGCAGCAGTGGGGTGTACAGTGGTAGACAACTCATCGGCCTGGCGGATGGATAAAGACAAAAAGCTGGTGGTGCCCGAAATCAATGCCGGGGCTTTGACCCGTGAAGACAAGATCATTGCCAATCCCAACTGTAGTACCATTCAGATGGTGATGGCATTGGCCCCCTTGCACAAAAGGTATGGTATTCAAAGGGTTGTGGTATCTACCTACCAGTCTTTTACCGGTACGGGTGCCAAAGCGGTTGCCCAATACGAAGCCGAAAGGGATGGAAAGCCCCTGGACAAGTCCCAGATGGCATATCACTATCCTATTTTTGAAAATTGCATACCACAGTGCGATGTATTTACCGAAAATGGGTATACCAAAGAAGAGATGAAGCTGGTCAACGAAACCTGCAAAATCCTGTCGGATCCCAACATCAAAGTCTCGGCTACGGCGGTGAGGGTGCCGGTCAATGGCGGGCATTCTGAGAGTGTAAATGTGACATTTAGCAACGATTTTGAACTCGAAGAGGTAAGAAAGTTGTTGAAAGAAACGGAGGGAATTGTGGTTTTGGATGATCCGGGCAAGTTTGAATATCCGATGCCACTTTTTGCTAAAAATAAAAATGAAGTTTTTGTAGGTCGGATCCGCAGGGATGAATCGGCTCCAAATACGTTGAATATGTGGATAGTAGCAGATAACCTGAGAAAGGGAGCTGCCACCAATGCCATTCAAATTGTAAAATTTTTAATAAAACATAAGCTAATTGGCTAAGTTTTTGCAGTAGCAGATCGTATTCTGCCGTGAGTATATATTATGATTATTTAACTGACAAGTAAAAAATGAAAACGAAAGTAGTTCTGTGGGGAGAAAATGCCCAAAATGAGAAAATCCTGCTGGCAATGGAGCTTTTGGAAAGAGACAACAAAGTAATGTTGTATGTATTTCCGCTGGAAGTAGCCACCGAAGAATTTTACCAGTCTTTGCTGGATTTGTGGAGAGAAGGAAAACCCGTTGATTTTCCACAACCCCACCAGGTAATCGAGCGTCCGCTATCTGTAAGCGAAAGTTTACTGCCGGATGACATTAAAGTTGAAAGAACAGACCTCATCAGCAGGGCACAGGCCGAATGGCATTTTGTAGTGCTGTCTGCCAAGTTGTACGAAATGTATAAAACAGAGCTGGATGAGTTGAAAGATAAAATTGACAAGTTGTCGGAATATGACGACAAGTTGTGGGCCGATGCCAAAAGCTTCTGGGCCAAAGTACAAGACCAGGTCAAAGACCAGAATCTTTTCAAAGAACATTCAGCCATACTCAAAGAGAGGACTAACATTCTTTTCGATAAGTTGAAAGACCTTAAAAAGAACCTCCAGAATGAATTTGAAAAAACATCAGCCGAGGTTTCTGCCAAGTTCATGGAAGAGATCCGTGAGATCGAAGAAAAGCTGGAGAAAGGTTTGGGTCTTAAGCCCCTGTTTGAGCAAATGAAGTCCATTCAGGAGAAGTATTACAAAGCCCAGATGACAAAAGACGATCGAAAGAACGTTTGGGACAAGCTGGACGGCACCTTCAAGGCCTTGAAAGACAAAAAGCCGGCCGGAGGTCCAAGCAACAGAGAGCACGACAAGTCGAGGTTGCAGGCCAGATATGACGGTCTTGTGGACACCATTGGCAAGATGGAAAAATCCATACAGCGAGATAAACAAGATCTGGACTTCCAGGTGAAAAAGATCGAGCAAACCGATGGTCAGCTGGAAATGCAGATCCGCAAAGCAAAACTAAAAATGCTGGAGGAGCGCATTAACTCCAAGAATGACAAACTGCAGGACATGTATAAGGTCAAAAAGGAATTGGAAGACCGCATGACGAGAGATGAGCAGCGCAAGGCAACGGAGGAAAAGAGAAATGAAGCCAAAGAAGTGGTTAAGCAGAAAATTGCCACTAGCATAGAGGCAGCCAAAGAAGAACGTGAGACCATGTCAGATCTTTTGGAGAATGCAGCTGCCAGAATCAAAGTGGCCAAGGGAGGCAAAAAAGAATCATTCATCGATTCAATGAAAGAAAGCCTTACCGATACCTTTGAAGACGTGGTTGATACCGTGAAAGCAGTAGCTGAGGTTGCTGAAGACAGAATCGAAAAAGCGGTGGACAGTCTGGATGACAAAATGGATGTTGCCGAAGACAAGGTAGAATCTGTGTTGGAGACCGTTGGCAATAAGCTGGGCATTACCAAAGAGAAGGTTGAAGCCTTTACCGATGCGGTTGAAGAAAAGATGGATGCCCTCGAAGACAAGGTAGAGCAGGCCATCGAATCTTTCTCTTCATCAGACGACAACAAAGAGAAAGAATCAGAGAAGGAATCAGAGAAAGAAGCTTAGGTTTTTTTCCTATAAACTTTTAATGCCCGGTAATCAAATGGATGCCGGGCATTTGCATTTATCAGAAAACGGGATATAACCCACAAGAAAGTAAAAAACCATGATTGAAAAGCTGGAGGCCATCGTAGACAGGTATTATTATCTGGAAGAAAAACTTTCGGACCCCGCCATTATTGGTGACCAGAAACAATTTGCCAAAATTAACAAAGAATACAAGGATCTCACAGAAATTGTAAGCACAACACAGGCATACAAAATGGTTTTGTCGAACCTTGAAAATGCGCGTCTGATGCAAAAAGATCCCGATCCTGAAATGCGCGAAATTGCTGCTGCAGAAGAATCGGCCCTGACCGCTGAAAAGGCAGAACTGGAAGAAAAAATTAAATGGTTGCTCGTGCCCAAGGATCCGGAAGATTCACGGGATGTAATTCTTGAAATCAGATCCGGCACGGGTGGTGACGAAGCCAGCATCTTTGCAGGTGATCTATATCGCATGTACACCCGTTATTTTGATGCCAAAGGTTGGAAGACAGAAGTAATTGACGCCAATGAAGGTTCTGTGGGCGGGTACAACAAAGTAGTTTTGGAAGTACATGGAGAAGACATTTATGGTAAACTCAAATTTGAATCCGGCGCACATAGAGTACAAAGAGTGCCTGAGACGGAAGCCAAAGGCAGGGTACATACTTCAGCTGCAACCGTTGTGGTAATGCCTATTTTTGAAGAAGAAGAAATCGACATCCGCAAGGAGGACTTAAAAGTTGATACCTTCCGATCCAGTGGTGCAGGAGGTCAGAACGTAAACAAGGTAGAAACGGGGGTGCGTTTTACCCACCTTCCTACGGGCATAGTAGCAGAAAGTACAGAAGCAAGGTCGCAGCATAAAAACAGGGAAATCGCCCTGCAAAAACTCTACCAGCGCATCACCGACATAGCCAAAGAAAAAACCTACAACGAACAAAAAGAAGCCCGCCGTTCACTGGTAGGCACCGGCGACCGCTCAGATAAAATCCGTACCTACAACTTTCCCCAAAACCGATTGACGGACCACCGCATCAACCTTACCTTATACAGTTTGGACCGCGTAATGAATGGCGATCTGGATGGTATCATCGACGCTTTGATTATGGCTGAAAATGCGGAAAAGCTGAAGGGAGAAGCGATTGGGTAGTAGGGTGATGGTTTGGTGATTTGCGAGACGCTTTATCCGGGACGCGAGACGCGATATGCGCAAACCGAGACGCGACATCGGACATGCGACACGCGCAAGCTGAGACGCGACATGGGACATGCGCAAGCCGAGACGCGATATCCGACACGCGACACGCGATATCCGAGACGCGACATGCGATATCCGAGACGCGCCATGCGATATCCGACATGCGACACGCGACATCTGAGACGCGACATGCGATATCCGAGACGCACCATCGGAGACGCGATATCCGGGACGCGAGACGCGTAATGCGACATCGGACTTACGTTTTGTAACTTACATGGGTTAATTTGGGACTTGTGAGGCATTTTATACAATTGACCTAAGCGCAGCGTATTGACCTGAGCGAAGCATATTGACCCGAGCGAAGCGTATTGCACTAAGCGCAGCGTATTGCACTAAGCGTAGCATATTGACCTAAGCGCAGCGTATTGCACTAAGCGTAGCGTATTGACCTAAGCGCAGCGTATTGCACTAAGCGTAGCGTATTGACCTGAGCGCAGCGTATTGAACAAAGTCCATCGTATTGCCAAACCCACACATTTCAGTATCTTCACCCAACCAAAGTAAAGAATATGTCGCCACAGTTATTGTTTTCATTTGTGTTGTCTTATTTTGCTATGTTGCTTCTTGTAGCGTGGCGTACATCCAGGAATTCTAATAATGAATCTTTTTTTATAGGCAATAAAAACAGCAACTGGGTGTTGGTGGCCTTTGGAATGGTGGGCACCTCTTTGAGTGGCGTTACCTTTGTAAGTGTGCCGGGAACTGTAGGAGCGGCAGGCTTTCAGTATTACCAGGTGGTAATTGGATATTTTCTGGGTTATATGGCGGTGATGTTCATATTGCTGCCACTTTACTACCGATTGAATCTTACGTCTATTTATAATTACTTGAATCAAAGGTTCGGAGGGGTTTCTTACAGGACCGGGGCTATCTTTTTTATCATTTCACGAACGCTTGGGGCAACGGCGAGGATGTACCTGGTGGTCAATATTCTTCAGCTGTTTATTCTCGACAAGATGGGTGTATCGTTTGGGGTGACTGCGGCCGTGATTTTGTTGCTTATATTGTTGTATACCGTTGAAGGGGGGGTAAAAACCATCGTGTACACAGATACCTTGCAGACCTCGTTTATGTTGCTGGGATTGGTGGTGTGCATTTCTGCCATATTGAATCAGATGGATCTCAGCTTTGGTGCGGCGGTGACGAAGCTGGGAGAAACGGGTCTTACACAGGTATTCAATTTTGACGTTAACTCCACTTCTTTCTTTCTCAAACAAATACTGGGAGGGGCATTTATCACCATAGCCATGACCGGACTGGATCAGGAAATGATGCAGAAGAACATCAGTGTTAAAACCCTTACAGACTCTCGTAAAAACATGTTTACCCTTGCTACGGTGTTGCTGATTGTCAACTTTTTATTTTTGGTCATGGGAGGATTGCTGCATTTGTATGCACAAGAAAAAGGGCTGGATTTGAAAGGAGACGATCTGTTTCCGGGTATTGCACTTGGGGGCTATCTTTCTCCCATCATTGGGGTGGTATTTATCATAGGTCTCATTTCTGCTTTGTTTCCCAGTGCGGATGGGGCACTTACGGCGCTGACATCTTCCTTTTGCATTGATTTGCTCAATATTAAAAACCGGGAGGATTGGACGGAAGCAGAAAAGAAAAAGACCCGGTGGACGGTTCACCTCAGTTTTGCTCTATTGTTTTTCTTGTGTGTTATGGTATTTAAATGGATCAATGACAAGTCTATCATCGACGTAATCCTGAAACTGGCCGGCTACACTTATGGTCCACTGCTGGGCTTGTTTGCCTTTGGCATCTTTACCCAAAGAAAGGTAAAAGATAAGGCGGTGATTTGGATTTGCCTTGCTTCGCCGCTATTGATACTGGGACTCGACTTTGTGAACAATGCAGAGTGGTTTACCGGAAAGATGGGGCTTACCGGAACGATGGCAGACGGATTAAAGACCTTGTCTGGTAATATCTTTCATGGCTTCAAGCTCGGCATAGAAATTTTGATCCTCAATGGCATGCTCACCTTTGCCGGCTTGTGGATGATAAGCAAGAAAGCGGAAGTTTAGATTTATCGGGGAAGGAACACAAAATTGGCCCCCAGTTCGCTGAGTACAAAAACACAGACAAAAGCGTCCGGATCCTTGTAGGTTTGGATGAAATCGTTGATTTTTTCATCAAAAATCAGGTTTTTAGCCGCAAATTCTTCCAGGGTTGAGGCATGGATGTTCCAATTTCCACCGTTTTTCTCTTTTTCTATGAGAGGCAGACCGATGGCCACTTCCTGCTGGTGGGCTACAAAGACAGGATATTTGGAGACGTCCTGGTCACGGATGACATCGGCCGCGCTGCCCAACACTTTGGCATAAGGCTGCAACTCTTCTTTGAGGGCTATAAAACTTTCTGTTTTACTCATGTGGCAAAAGTATTGAAAAAGGTGAAGCGGGGCAAGGGCTCTGGCTTTCATTTGAAAACAATGAGTGTTAAAAAGATACCAAAACCGCGATTTTACGTTATCATTTATGAGGCCGGTGCCTATAAAAAGTAATATTTTTGCATGCTAATTTATAAGATGAGAAAGCTTTTGTTATTCCTTGCTGTTCTTTCAAGTCAATGCCTCTTCGCGCAGAAGAACGACGTTGATCTTTTGAAATCCGAAATGGGGAATGAAGTGACCTACTATGCCAAAAACAATGTACGGGATGCGATGACTGTTGAAATCAATATAGAAGGCACGGGCTTTACCTGCAACGTACCCTTGCCGGCCAAGGTTGATTTGCGATCCTATGAAAAAAAGTTTTTGATTAAGCTAACGCTCGATCCTTCGGGCAATTCCAATTATAGTGTCTCCTACAAAACCTATAAAAAAGCAGCAGCACCGGCGGGGCCTGTTATTACCGGTACCGGAAGCAAAGTGACCATGGGTCCACAAGATCGTCCGGAGCTAAAAAAGGGCATTGTGGTATTTAGCAAAGATGGATGTGGCAAATGCCAGTATGCCATCAATTACCTGAATGAAAAAAAGATACCTTACCGGGAGCTCAATATTTCGAAAGACGAAGCAGATCAGAAATACATGTGGCAGGTGCTGATGGAAAGCGGCTTTAATGCCACCAGCGTTCAGACACCGGTGATCATGGTCAATGGTAAGGCTCACTACAACATGGACATCAAGGCCTTTCTGGCAGAATTAAAACCCTGAAATGCAAAGGGCCCCCTCATTGTACATTGCGGATACCGGAGATCGGGGCAGAGGTGTCTTTACAGCCGCTCCTTTGAAGGAGGGTGATGTCATTGAAGTGTGCCCTGTGATAATTATTCCGGCCAGAGAGTTGCCTATCATTCACAAATCTATACTACACGATTACTATTTTTTGTGGGGTGAAAAATTAGATGACTGCGCCATTGCTCTTGGATACGGCTCACTGTACAACCATGAGTTACACCCGAATGCCAATTTTATTCTCGATCTGGAAAATCAAACCATCGATATTGAAGCCATAAGAGATATAGAAGCCGGCGAGGAAATAACCCTCAACTATCACGGAGAACCCGGTGACGAGAGTGAACTTTGGTTTTGAAAGAGAGCTACTACTCTACACCCAAATGTAAAAGATCCTATCCCGGATAAGGTCCAACAAAATGATGTTAGTGTGCTTTAAATGATGTGCACCCGACCATGCAGCATATCATATATATCAAAGATTCCTTATTCCATCTTAACCAATGGGGAGATTTTAAAAAGAATTAAATCACAATTTTATTTGTAACTTTTTTTAAACGCACATTAAACCCTTTTTCATTACCGCCATCAAAGGAGCGTAACAAACAAAAAATAATACCATGAAAAGATCAATGATTTGGATGCTGTCGCTCATCTTATTTACCCTTGCCTTTACCAGCTGCACCAAAGACGAAGCTGCTTCAGAAGCAGACATCGAAAACTTTGTAAACGAATCTGTACAAAACCTCGAAGCCCAGACCAGGACAGGCAGAGGGGGTTGTTTTGAATTGGTATTCCCGGTTACTATTGAATTTTCTACCGGCGAACAGGTAGAAGTAGATAGTTACATCAGTTTAAAAAATGCCATCAAAGAATGGAGAAAACAACACAACGTGCCCAAAGGCAAACCGATTGTAAGACCACAATTTGTATATCCCATTGAAGTCATCACTGCGGATGGAGAAACGGTCACTGTAGACTCTTTGTTGGAATTGCTTCAATTGAGGAGAGAGTGTGTTTTGAATGGTGATGGAAACGGACTGCCTTGTTTCAAGCTCAACTTTCCCCTGTCTGTTGAATATCCGGATGGCAGCATTGTAAGCTATGTTACTCCCAAAGACATGAAACTTGCACTCAGGGCCTGGAAAAAAGCCAACCCCACCGCTGTCATCAGACCGGTATTGGTATACCCGCTTACCATTACGATGGAAGACGGAAGCCAAGTAACTGTCAATAGCAGAGAAGAACTTGCTCAGATAAAGAGAGACTGTAAATAGAGATTTAAAAGCTCATTAAGGCCGGCAATTTTGTCGGCCTTTTTTGTTTTTTAGATCCCAGCCGACAAGATTTGAAAGGGCATTTTGCGGTAAAAGCTTTACATTTGCATTAAATCAGGTAACATGCGTTTATTCTTTTCTGCTTTACTCTCCTTCGTAGCCACGAGTTTTGTTTTCGGCCAAAGCGATTATCACCATGAATTTGACCACTGCAACAAGGCCGGCTTATTGGCACATCATGAGGATCTACTCAATGACGCAGGCAGAGAAGATGATCAGCGAATAGACTTGATTCACTATGATTTTGACTGGAAGATAGATCCGGCTGTTTATCAAATTTCAGGAAGGGCTCAAATTTCCTTCATCACAACAGAAGAGGTGGTTGACGGTTTTTCGCTCGAATTGGGCAAGGACTTGGTTATTGATAGCATTACCAATGAAGGTCGACGCATAGAATTTGCACGAGAAGGCGACTTCAAAGTAAACATTTACCCCGGCACATCTTTGGCCAAAGGCCAGTTTTATCAGATTGATTTTTATTATCACGGAGCACCTGCTTCCGGAGGTCTCGGATCCTTTATAAAAGACAACCACAGCGGAACTCCTGTAATTTGGACCCTTTCGGAACCTTTTGGTGCCAGGGATTGGTGGCCTTGTAAAAATGGGCTGACAGATAAAATTGACTCCATTGATGTACACATTACCACCCCCGATGTCTACAAAGCCATCAGCAACGGTTTATTGGTAAATACCACAAACAACGACAACGCAACAAAGACCTACCACTGGAGACACCGATATGCCATTGCACCTTATCTTGTAGCAATAGCTGTTACCAACTATGAGCACTATGCAGACACGGTAAAGCTTTCCAACGGCACACACCTGCCAATGGACAACTATGTATATCCCGAAAACATCAATGACGCCAGATCAGGTACTGCCGCCCTGGTAGATGTGTTGGCTTATTTTGACTCCCTATTTGTAAGCTATCCGTTCCATGCAGAAAAATACGGCCATGTGCAGTTTGGCTGGGGTGGCGGTATGGAGCACCAGACAGCAAGTTATGTGATCAATTATGGGTTTAGTTTACTGGCACATGAATTGGCGCACCAGTGGTTTGGAGATATGGTGACATGCGGCAGTTGGGAAGACATTTGGCTGAATGAAGGATTTGCCACTTATCTGGAAGGGTTGGCCAGAAGAAGAATGCAGGGTGTTTTGTCTTTCCGCCAATGGCAACAATCCAAAATCTCCAGTGTCACCTCACAGGCCGGGGGCTCAGTAAGGGTCAACGATCCTACCAATATCAACAGAATATTCAGCGGTCGCCTATCTTACAACAAAGGCTCGTATGTTTTACATATGCTCAGATGGGTATTGGGAGATGAGGCATTTTTTGCCGGACTCAGAGCTTATCTCAATGACAAACAATACAATTTTGGCACCACCGAAAGCCTTAAATTTCACCTTGAAGAAGAAGGGCAAAAGGACCTGACCGGTTTTTTTAACGACTGGTACACAGGAGAAGGTTATCCATCTTATACCGTTTTGTGGCAGCCCACCGAAAAAGGTTTGGTACTGCAAATCAATCAGGAAACTTCGCATCCAAAGGTAGATTTTTTTGAAATGCCTGTGCCGATTCGACTTATTGGTGCAACCAGAGACAGCATGGTTAGATTGGACCATCTTTATTCCGGTCAGGTATTTGAATTGAGTGGCGTAGATTGGGTAGACAGCATAGAATTTGATCCGGATTTGTGGATATTATCGGCCAAAAATTCGGTAATCCGATCAGAAATTGTGGGCACAGACGACCCATCCATAGTGACGCAGGTTTATCCCAATCCTACAGGACAAATGGTAAACATCCTTTCCAACCCAGGTTTTGAGTATGCAATTGTTGATGCTTTGGGCAGGATTGTTTCAGGTGGAAAGAACCAGGAAGGGCACCTTCAACTCAAAGTAAGTGATTGGCCGGCCGGTTTGTATGTGGCAAAAATCAAAACAACCACAGGCAGCAAGTCGAGCCACTTTGTAGTAAGCAGATAAGCCTTTAAACGTCGTACGTAATTTCCAACTCCGTTGAAACCGGTTTTGCCTGGCAGGTGAGGATGTATCCTTTTTTGAGTTCCTCTTCATCCAGGGCGTAACAAGCATCCATTTTTACTTCTCCGCTGATGGTTTTGGCCATGCAGGAAGAGCAGGCTCCGCTTGTGCAACTATAAGGCGGGTTCTTTTTTCTGGCAATGAGTTCGTCGAGAATGGGTTTTTTGCCATCCACATCCATCTCAATCACCTTGCCATTGAGGTGCACTTTTACGTGTGAGGCACTACCAGCAACGGCATTGCCACATTCTGCCGGAGTAGAGAAAAATTCGCGGTGAATGCGTGATTTTTCGACTCCCAATTTTTCCAGAACCTTTTCCGCATTGCCTATCAAATCACCCGGACCACAGAGGTAATATTGGGTGGTATTGCTATCGGGAAGGATATTGGCTTTTACAAAAGCGTCTATTTTTTCTTTGGATATACGACCAGTCTCCCCTTTCCAGGTAGTTTTTGCTTTTTTGAATATTCCTTTCAAGCCGGGTTCTGACTGTTTTACCGGTGAACTCAACGTGTGTACCACTTTCAGTTGACCCTCGTATTTCAGTTCGAGAGCATCAAGGGTTTCTTTGAAGATTATGTTTTTTTCATCTCGGCTGCCGTATAGCAAAATGGCCTGACTCATCGGCTCCTCTTCGAGCAGGGTTTTGACCATGGATACAATGGGGGTAATGCCCGATCCGGCTGCTATAAAACAGTGTTTTCTCTTTTTATCGTGGTCTGTGTGGAGGATAAAATTGCCCTCGGGTGCCGCCACTTCAACCACATCTCCTGCCTTCCAGTTGCTGTGGATAAAAGTAGAGAGTTTGCCCCCTGCAATTCTTTTAATGGTAACACCAATATTGGCATCGTGAGGTGCGCTGGAGATGCTGTATGCCCTCCTTACTTCACTGCCATTGACATTTGCCCGTAGCGTAAGGTATTGTCCCGGAACGTATTCAAATTGATTTTTGAGTTCAGAGGGGACGTCAAAAAACACTGAAATGGTATCAGCGGTTTCCAACTGGATTTTGTGGATGCGAAGTTTTACAAAATTCATGCCTGGTATTTTGGGTTGAAATGGCCGCAAAATTAACAAGGAAGGGCATAAAAAGATCATAAAATTGAAAAAAACGCTACTGACCTGCCTCATAGAAGTCTTTTTTCCCGACATAATCCACCACAATCCAACGGAAAACAGGGATAAAAGGACTATTTTTGCGGCTCAGTAAAAAAATGGAATTGAAAAAGCTTTCTATCGTTATACCGGCCTACAATGAAGCCAAAACCATACACAAAATCCTGGACAAGGTGGGTGCCGTTCAATTGCTCGAAGGCTGGGAGAAGGAAATCATCGTCGTAAACGATGCCTCCAAAGACGATACCGGCAATGTGCTCAAAGCCTACATAGCCCAACACAGCGGTGCGGGCATCATTTTGTTTGAGCACGAAAAAAACCAGGGTAAAGGAGCCGCTTTGAGAACGGGTATTTCCAAAGCCACTGGCGATGTGATCGTCATCCAGGATGCAGATCTTGAATACGACCCCAATGAATTCAATTTATTGCTCAAACCTATTGCCGAAGAGGTGGCCGATGTAGTTTACGGATCCCGGTTTATGGGAGGAAAACCGCATAGAATCCTGTTTTTCTGGCATTCCATTGGCAACAAGATTCTCACTTTTATTTCCAACGCCCTTACCAATCTCAACCTAACAGACATGGAAACCTGTTATAAAATGTGGAGGGCTGAAGTTATTCAATCTATTACGCTCGTTGAGAATCGCTTTGGTTTTGAACCGGAGGTAACCGCCAAGATTTCACGTCTCAAAGGTGTTAGAATCTATGAGGTGGGAATATCCTATTACGGAAGGACCTATGCGGAGGGTAAAAAAATCAATTGGAAAGATGGTTTTCGGGCCATCTATTGCATACTGAAATACAATATTTGGTCAAAATAGATTTTTATGGCTCAATCTGCTATATTATGCAGTGGATTGAAGTTTGAAAGAATTTTATTTTGAGGAAATGCTTATTTTTGCTTCACTAAAAAATAAAATATGCCTTACTTATTTACATCTGAGTCCGTTTCCGAAGGACATCCGGATAAAATTGCAGATCAGATTTCCGATGCATTGGTAGATCATTTTCTGGCTTTTGACCCCTCCTCCAAAGTAGCCTGTGAGACACTGGTAACAACAGGTCAGGTAGTTTTGGCAGGAGAAGTGAAATCAAAGACCTATCTAGATGTTCAGGAGATCTCCAGAGAAGTAATCAGGAAAATTGGTTATACCAAATCAGAATACATGTTTGAGGCCAATTCCTGCGGCATATTTTCAGCCATTCACGAACAATCACCCGATATCAACCAGGGGGTTGAGCGTAAAAATAAGGAAGAGCAAGGTGCGGGAGACCAGGGTATGATGTTTGGTTATGCCACAAGCGAAACAGAAAACTACATGCCCCTTGCCCTGGACCTTTCACATAAGATTCTTCAGGAACTTTCTACCATCAGAAGAGAGGGAAAGTTGATGAAGTACCTGAGGCCTGATGCCAAATCGCAGGTAACCATTGAATATTCAGATGACAATAAGCCGATCCGCATTGACACCATTGTTGTATCTACGCAGCATGACGACTTTGGCAAAGAAGAAGCGATGCTGAAGCAGATCAAGGCAGACATCATACAGATTGTAATACCAAGAGTGGTCAAAAAACTCAAACCATCGCTAAGAAAACTGTTTAACGACAAGATCACCTACCACATCAACCCTACCGGCAAGTTTGTAATTGGCGGTCCGCACGGAGACACCGGACTTACCGGAAGAAAGATCATCGTAGATACATACGGAGGAAAGGGAGCACACGGAGGAGGAGCCTTTTCCGGAAAAGACCCCAGCAAGGTTGACAGGTCAGCTGCTTATGCCACCCGACACATTGCCAAAAACCTGGTTGCGGCCGGCGTTTGCGATGAAGTGTTGGTTCAGGTGTCTTATGCCATTGGCGTTGCCAAACCCACCAGCATTTACATCAATACCTATGGCAGTGCCAAGGTAAATATGAGTGATGGTGAAATAGCCCATACCATTCAGCAGATGGACGTATTTGACATGAGACCATACTCAATTGAAAGAAGGTTCAAACTGCGTACTCCAATCTATTCAGAGGCTGCAGCCTATGGTCACATGGGCAGAACTCCTGAGAAGAAAAAACTGGAATTCAAAGACGGTTCCGGCAAAGTTAAAACTGTAAATGTGGAGACATTCCCATGGGAAAAACTGGATGCGGTTAAAGAGGTAAAAAGGGTATTTGGACTATAAAAACAATAATCGGTGATATTAACCGACAGAGAAATACTGGCTGCCATTCAGCGGGGGGAAATCTTAATTTCTCCGTTTGATCCTATGTGTATGGGCACCAACTCTTATGATGTACATTTAAGCCAATATCTGGCGACTTATGAGGACGAGGTGTTGGATGCACGAAAGCACAATAAGATAAAACACTTTGAAATTCCTGAGGAGGGTCTTGTACTTCAGCCAGGAACGTTGTATCTTGGTTCTACCATTGAATATACCGAGACCCATGCAACCGTTCCTTTTTTGGAAGGCAAATCCAGTGTAGGGCGTTTGGGCATTGATATTCATGCCACCGCCGGAAAAGGTGATGTGGGGTTTTGCAACCACTGGACGCTTGAAATCAGTTGCAGCAAAGCCGTGCGGGTTTACGCCGGCATGCCGATCGGACAGTTGATTTATTTCAAAGTAGAGGGGGGAATCGAAAACTATTACAACAAAAAGCACAATGCCAAATACAACGAGGTCAATGTGAGACCCGTTGAAAGCATGATGTGGAAAAACAAGTGGTAAAGCGTTTTTAAGATGAAAAAACTTTTTCTTCTCACCATCATCGGCTTGATGCCGATGGTAGGTCATTTGCAGCCTTGGGCTAAAAACTACGGCGACAATTTGAATTTTGATCAAGTGGTCAGCAGTTTTGAGTCTTACTGGTCAGATAAAAAAGTAGAGAAAGGAAAAGGATACAAAGCCTTCAGAAGGTGGCAACATTATTGGGAGCCGAGGTTGATGGAAGACCGCAGTTTTCCTGAAGCAGGCAGATCGCTTAACAGTTTTCAGGATTTTCTCAGGGAATATCGTGGGCCAAGAGGGGCAGGAAGATTTCAACCGGCCAACTTTTCATCTCTGGGGCCTTCTACCACCAATGGTGGCTATGCCGGCACCGGCAGGATCAATTCCCTTGCCTTTCACCCCACTAATTCCAATATCATTTATGCCGGCACCTCGGCGGGAGGGCTGTGGCAGTCCAACGATGGTGGATTAACCTGGTTTACCAACACTGATAATTTGGCTACATTGGGCGTCTCCAGCATCCTGGTGCACCCCACTACGCCAGAAAAAATCTATTTAGCCACCGGAGACGGAGATGGTGGTGACAATTATTCTGTGGGTGTGCTGATCTCACAGGATGGAGGTGTAACCTTTTCACCCACCGGACTGAACTGGAATATTTCCGATACCGATTTGATCAGAAAGCTGTTGTTTGATCCATCCAATCCGGATAAAATTTTAGCAGCAACCAGCATTGGCATTTACCGAACAGAAGACAAAGGCGGAACCTGGACCCTCGTACAAGTTGGAGATTTTGATGACATTGAAGCCAATCCTACAGCCGGATCCGGTGTTTTTTATGCCAGTGCTCAGGGATCGATTTACAAGTCAACCAATGGGGGTGCCGCCTGGACACTCAAACAAACCATTTCCGGTACCAACCGCATTGCGCTGGGTGTAAGTCAGGCCAACGCAGCTTATGTATATGCACTTTGTTCAAAATCGTCCAACAGTGGTTTTAATGGTCTTTACCGATCCACAGACAGCGGAGAAACTTTTGATTCACGATCGACCACGCCTAATATTTTGGGTTGGAACCCCACCGGTAATGATACCGGAGGGCAGGGTTGGTATGATTTGGTAATAGCGGTTGATCCCACCAATGCAGAGATCATATATACAGGAGGCGTCAATACATGGAAATCCACCAATGGGGGAACCAGCTGGACCATCAGTACCATGTGGTACGGCTATCAAAATGTAGCTGAAGTACACGCAGATAAACACGCCCTTGAATGGCAGAATTCCACTACTCTGTGGCAGGGCAATGATGGCGGTGTTTATAAAACAACAAATGGTGGCGTAAACTGGCTGCACCGGGGCAGTGGCATCGTCAACTCTCAAATGTACAAGCTGGGTGTTTCGCAGACAGACGGTAAGATAATAACCGGCCTGCAGGACAATGGATCGAAACTAAGACAAGGCAGCGGTAGCTGGTCTGATGTAATAGGGGGCGACGGCATGGAATGTGCCATCCAGCAAAACAACGGACAGGTGATGTACGGCTCTTTGTACAACGGAGATTTTAACCGCTCTACCAATGGAGGTACCAGCTGGGAAAACATCTCAGACAATGTGCCGGGCACGCCATCGGGCGCCTGGGTAACACCCTTTGAAATAGACCCCATGCTGCCAACAACTATATACGCAGCTTATCAACAAGTATATAAATCAACCGACCTTGGAGAAAGTTGGGTTTCTATTGGGAATCCTTCCTCCGGAGCAACATTGAATTTGTTGAAAATTGCTCCATCGAATGCGAATACAATGTATGCTGCCAGATCCAATGGCAACATTTGGAAGACCACCAATGGAGGCACCACCTGGACATCGATCACATCACCGGGCAACAACCTGGCCTATCTGGCTATTCATCCCAACAATCCCAACACCCTGTGGGCAGTGAGGCAAAATTATACTTCAGGGTCCAAGGTGTATAAGTCAACGAACGGGGGCAGTACATGGACCAATATTTCCGGAAATTTGCCCAATATTCCGGCCAACTGTGTGGTTTATCAAAACGGTACCGATGATGGCATTTATGTGGGCATGGATGTAGGTATTTACTACAAAGACAATACACTGGCGGAATGGGTTTTATTCAATGCCGGTTTGCCGAATGTTGAAGTCAGTGAGTTGGAAATAGATTATGATGAAAACAAACTGTATGCCTCCACTTATGGCAGAGGGTTATGGTCATCCAGTCTTTATGAACCGATAGCCTGTTTTCAACCCAAGGCAGTATCTGTGGTTAATTTGTGGAATACGAGTATGACTCTGCAGTGGCAGAGCCCATCTACGGCTCCTGCTCAGGGATATCAATGGGGCGTCAATGCAACCAATGCAGTGCCGGCTACTTTGCAAACCACTACAGCTACCTCTGTTGACGTATCCGGGTTGACAGCCAATACCACTTATTATCTATTTGTAAGGTCCATTTGCGGCGCCAATGACACCTCCAACTGGGTGAGGTTTGGTCCGGTAACAACCCTGGAAGCGTGTCCGAAGGTATTGTCGATCAATTTGCAGACACCCGGTCCTACACAGTCTACGCTCAATTGGGATGTAATAACACCACCCTCCAATGGCTATGAATACGCGGTAACCCCCACGCAAACACCTCCGAGCAGCGGAACAGCAATTGCCCAAAACAGCGTATTGGTTACCGGTCTTACGCCCGCCACCTACTATTATCTGCACGTAAGAAGCAATTGTGGCGCGGATGGTTTTTCCTCCTGGTCTACCAGGAATTTTCAAACCAGTTATACATGCGGGGTACAGTATTACGACAGCGGCGGATCATCAGCCGAGTATAGCAACAATGAAGACAGGGTGCAAACCCTCTGTCCCACCACCATAGGAAATATGGTAAGCCTCACCCTGACAAGTTTTGGGGTAGAAGAAGATTGGGACGCACTGTACGTTCACAATGGTAACTCTCTTAACGCTCCCCTTATTGCCAGCACCAATGGAGCCACCCAGGCGGGGTTCCCAGCAGGAGGATATTATGGATTTACGGCCCCTCCGGTGTTTACATCTACCCACCCATCGGGGTGTTTGACCACCCATTTTTTAAGTGATGGGGCTGTTACCGAATTGGGTTGGGCAGCCAACGTGACATGCACCAATGTGTGTACCAACGTAGTGATCAACACAGCAGATGACGGGCCGGGTAGCCTTCGGTTTGCGCTCAATTGCAATGCACCCGGCACGGAAATTTTATTTAATGTGATGCTGGCCGGAGACACGATTGAATTGCAACAGCCCATAGAATTGAGTCAAAACTTCCAGATTGTCAATACTGCCGGAACCAAAGTGGTCATTAAAACGCAGGCAGGCGGACCGGTCTTCAAGATCAACACACTGGCAAAATTGACCTTAGATAACGTAAAAGTGCTCGCCGGTACAGGAAGCAATGGCAGGGCCATCGACAATGCGGGCACGCTGACACTTAAGAATGTAGAGGTAGCCGACCATGTCAATGGTGTTGGCGGTAACCTAATCAAGAATACAGGCGCCCTCAACATTGAAGGCACTACCAATCTGAAAGAATAATTTAGTCCTGTATATCAGCACTTTTCGACCGGGTGCAGGGCTGCTTTGGTCGTAATTTTTATTTGCTTTATCGGCAATCCTGTGACGTTAATCTGATGGGGTGTTACCTATGATCAGTCACTTCCGTAATAAGGGTATAAATAACAATAAAACCTTAAATAATGATACTGGAAGTGAGTTTGTTTTTTGTACTGGTTGTGATGATTACCGTTGTCAAATCCAGACATACTTACAAAAGCAAAGAGTCATCCGATGAAAAACCACAACCCAAATACAAGAAATTAAGACCGGGTTTGCATAATTTATTGATGTAAAAATCGCAAGAAGAAGGGCCACAAGCCCTTTTTTTAATTCAGGTATTTTTTAATACCCAGATTGATGGCAAAGCCATTGAGTTTGTCTTTGTTGGGGCCAATGCCATCGATCCAATAAAACTTGCTGTATTCGGCGCCAAGGACCAGAGCATGTGTCTCGTTGAGTTTATGTTCCATGCCAAGTTCTCCGGAAACGGTGAGAAACCAATTTTCTGATAGCTTTCCACCCTGTAACAAGCCGTGATTGAATTCTTTTTCGCTGAGGCGGGAAGAAGTGGATTTATTGTCACCATCTGACGAATAACCCACATTGGAGGGAGCCAGGGGTTGAAAGCTGGCCGGTTTGTTGGTAATCTTGTAATGATTAGCCAGTGTAAAATTGCCACTGACTCCGGCTTTGGCGTACCACGAGGTTTTGCCGGATTTTTTAAAGTGGTATTTGGCGGCTACCGGTATTTCTACAATGTCGTAGCCAATTTTATCCAGGCTGATTTCATAATAATTGTTGAGGAAGTCTCCATACGTTTCCACAATGGCGGCCGGTTGGTGTGTCCGTCGGGTATATTTGATTCCGGTGGTGGTTTCCAATTCATCGTTTTGAAAACCCAGGATAAGACCTCCTGCAAATTGTGAAGAGTACGTGGAGTAACTTTTCAAATTGTAAATAGGGTCGAATCCACTTTGGGTAATGCCCACTCCGGCCGAAATCACCGGCATGATGTATTTTCTGGCTGCTGCTGCTTTGATTTCCGGCATTACGGCTGCCAGGGATAGCGCTGGCATGGTTGGATGTGAAACGGATGTAGCACTTGATACATTTTTTCCGGGCAACCGCTTTAGATTCAAAAGAGCATGATCTTTGATTCCCGGAAGTGCGTGAGATGGATCAAAGGAAACCAGCGGTTGTTGGGTTGATGTAGGCATTAAGGCCACTACTACTTCAGCCTTTTGCGGTTGGTATGCCATATGGGAAAATGCATATGACTCTGAAAACACATTTGAAATCGGACTTGTTTCTGCTGTCTTTTTATGCTTCACCGAACCGATACCATTTATAGCCGCATAAATCTCAGGGATCTTGTTTAAGCTTGCCTGGTAGCTCTGCCATCCCAGAAAAACCAAAAGCAGGGCGATCAGCTCAAGCGATTTTATGGAGAAAATGTTTTTGCGAAGTTTTTCTTCTTTTTCCAGCCTGGCCTTAAGCAATTGCCAATGGCTTTCATTGTATGGAGTGTGGTGTTGAGACACCTTTTCTTTAATCGAGTGGTCGAAGTCAATATTTTCGAAGCCCTCAGATTTTTTGAGAATTTCAGAAAAGACATCCCAATCGGGAGTGTTGCCTTCCTGCTGTTTATTAGCCAGTTGATCCTTAAAGAATTTGTCGAAGTCCTTATTATTCATCGCCGGACTTGTTGTGATCGGTTGTGGGAAATACTTCGAGGCCGAACCTTCTGGCGATGAGTTCTTTTAATTTATTCCGGGCCTTAACGAGGTTAGACCTGGAAGTACTTTCGGTTATTTGGAGTATGTCTGCCAATTCTTTGTGTGAATATCCTTCTACGACGTACAAATTAAATACAGAACGATAGGCAGGGCTTAAATGCTGCAGGAGATCAATAATTTCTTCTGCCGAGATCATGCTAAGGGCATCTGCTTCATCAACAGCCAGATTTTTGGCATCTTCGATGTCTGATGACCTTCTGCGGGTTTCTTTCCGGTAATAATCAATGGCGGTATTGATCATTACGCGTTTGATCCAGGACACCAGTGAGGTGCCTGACTGGTATTTTTCTATGTGTCGGAAAACCTTGATAAAGCCATCATGAAGGATATCCAGTGCGTCTTCTTCGTTGTTGGCATAACGCCGACAGACCGGATACATGATCGGATAATGGTATTCGTAGAGTTTTTTCAGAGCCCAGCCTTCTTTGGCAATGCAGGCTTTGATAAAATCTTCTTCACTGTGTAAGAGGTCAATAGCAAAATTCATAGGGCTAAGTTATAAAAAGGGAAAACAAAAGATGCCAAAACGGCAAAAATTAACTCTTTTTTATCGCTTTTTGGTATAATGTTAAGTTATTCTTTAGAATTGCCAAAGGGCAATGTTTAGTGCTTGTTTTAACAGTTTGACCACAAAAGAGGCCTTAATGCTTAAAAAAAGCTAAAGAAAAGGCGCAGGCCGTTAATCTTAGTTTAAAACGGGCTTTCTTACTTGTAAAACGGTATTTTTGGCGGTATTTTTGCATTTTGAAATACGACACTCAAGCTGGGTGTATCAATCAAATAAATTATATGCGGTATTTATCCCTTTTTGTTTTCACAGTTATTTCCCTGGTTCTTTCAGCACAAAAATCACCTGTAAGCTGGAAGTTTTCCCTTGAAGCCCAAAACAATGAAAAAACCACTTTTGTGGCGAAGGCAGACATTGCCAAAGGATGGAATATTTATGCGGTTTACATGAGTGACGAAGGCCCGATCCCCACTTCATTTTCTTTTGACAATATTATCAATGGCTCCAAAGACGGAGACGTAAAAGAAGTATCTACCCCCATCAAAGGGCACGATGACCTCTTCGACATGGAAGTCATTAAATTTAAGCACGAGGCTGTTTTTTCGCAGTCCTTCATAACAAAGCCGGGTTTCCAATTGACAGGTTCGGTGACTTTCATGTGTTGCGACAATGAAAGGTGTTTGCCGCCTGCAACCGTAAACTTTGATTTAAAGCAGTAGATGAATTTATCAAATCAAAAACCATGAGACTAAGGATTTATTTTGCCCTATTGTTGGCCTTTTTTGCTTTCTCTCTGTCCGCACAGGTGCTCAAGCCTGTGAAGTGGGAAATCAAAACAGAGAAGGTAAATGACAAGACCTATTTTCTTGTCTTCAAAGCCAACATCACCAAAGGGTGGACCGTGTATTCGCAGTACACCAGCGATGAGGGCCCTGTTCCTACCTTGATCACCTACGAGGAAAAAAGCGGGGTGAAGATGTTGGGCAAGGCAACAGAAAAGGGTTATAAAAAAGAAGGCCCCGATCCTTTGTTCGAAAACGTAAACGTGGTTAAGTTTCTGGACAAAGAACCATTTGTCATCAGACAAAAAGTAGAGGTAACAGATGCCTCCAAACCCGTGAGTGGCTACCTTACTTTCATGACCTGCGACAACAACCGCTGCCTCCCTCCGGAAGATGTGGACTTTAGCCTCACTTTTGAAAAGGCATCAGCGGACGCGACCAAAACAGAAACAAAAGCAGAAGAAAAAGCTACGGTAGAAGCAGATGCGATCGCAGCCAATGAAGTTCAAACCACTGCCGCACCGGAAGATACAATGGCCAAAACTGAGGTAGCTTCAGCACCGGTGAAAGCCAAGATTGAAAATGGTGTGATTGACCAATTGATACCCGGTCTCTTTAATACGTTTAAAAGCCCAAGGGCAAGTTGCGACGATGGGGCTATTCAGAATACCGGTTATCTGTGGACGTTTATCTTTGGATTTTTGGGAGGCTTATTTGCCTTACTTACTCCTTGTGTGTTTCCAATGATTCCCATTACGGTAAGTTTTTTCACCAAAGACAACAAAAGAAAAGGATGGGTAAATGGTCTGATTTACGGAGCTTCGATCATCACCATCTATGTTTTGCTCGGCTTATTGATTACAGCCGTATTTGGTCCTGAGGCATTAAACCGACTCTCTACCAACTGGATTGCCAATACCTTGTTCTTTATCATATTTATTGTATTTGCGCTTTCTTTCTTTGGTTTTTACGAGATCACCCTGCCAAGTTCGTGGAGCACCAAAAGTGATCAGATGGCTGATAAAGGAGGCCTTTTGGGTATTTTCTTTATGGCCTTTACCCTTGCCCTGGTTTCCTTCTCCTGTACGGGTCCCATTATTGGTTCAGCACTGGTAACGGCAGCTTCCAAAGGAGAATACATGGGGCCGTTTTTGGTCATGTTTGGCTTCTCATTGGCGCTGGCATTACCTTTTGGTTTATTTGCTGCCTTTCCTGCCTGGTTGAATACCTTGCCCAAGTCCGGTTCCTGGATGAATTCAGTAAAGGTTGTATTGGGCTTTTTGGAATTGGCACTCGCTCTCAAATTCTTGTCTGTGGCAGACATGACCAATCACTGGGGTGTGTTGAAATATGAATTGTTTATGGGACTGTGGATTCTCGTTTTTCTGGGCATGGCTACCTATTTGTTTGGGTTCATCAAATTTCCACACGACAGCCCGATCAAAAAACTGAGTCTTACCAGAAAGGCCTTTGGTTCGCTGGCCCTGGTGATCGTAGCCTATCTGGCTTATGGTTTCACCATCAATCCGGCAACGGCCAATTACAATGCGCTGTCATTGATGAGTGGACTGGCCCCTCCTGCCCACTACAACTTCTTCCTGTCCTCTCAGGAAGTAGATCCGGTAATCAAGGCCAAGTATCCTTCGTATCAAAAATGTGCCAACAACATCAATTGTTTTAAGGATTACTATGAGGGCTTATCTTACGCCAGAGAAACCGGCAAACCCATGTTGATTGACTTCACGGGTCATGGCTGTGTCAACTGTCGAAAGACAGAAGAGCACATCTGGGTAGATCCCAATATCCGGAAAAACCTCAATGAAGATGTCGTTTTGGTTTCTCTTTATGTGGATGATGACAAAAAATTGCCTGCCACCCTTATTTCCAAATCAAGGGGTAACAAAATCCGAAATGTGGGCAATTTGTGGGCGGATTTCCAGATTGTCAACTTTGAGCAAAACTCACAACCGCTGTATGTGATGGTAGATCCGCAATCGGAGCAGGTATTGACCCAGCCGCGACCTTTTAAAGAGGGTATTGATGGCTATAAGGAGTTTTTGGACTGTGGCAGAAAGGCGCACAGCACCAAGTAATTCTCAGAATAGAAACCAATCCTGTCTCAAAATACGTTATTGCGTAGGGATGTGATACCTTTGGGGTGTTACATTCGTTGGTAATAAAAGAGAAATGTTGGACAAGATCCTGAAACAAAACCATTGGGTTTCGGCCATTTTAGCCGGCAAGGCTTTGCTTTTACTGGCATTGTCGTGGCTGATCTACGATCGGATATGGGTTCAACAGGTAGAGACGGGTTACTTCGATCATTTGCTGAAAACACTGTCAAAGGGCAATTTATGGTGGCTGGTCTTGTGTTTGGTATTAGCCCCTGTGAATTGGTTTGTAGAGGTAGTCAAGTGGAAAAAACTGACCCGGCCGTTTCAACAAATTTCATGGCAAAAGGCTTCACAATCCATTTTGGCCGGTATCGCATTGGGCGTGATAACACCCGGCAGAATTGGAGAATATGGGGGCCGATTGCTGCATTCCGCAGAGGGACACAGAAGTTCGACCTTATACGCACATTTTGTGGGTAGTTTGTCCCAGAATATTCCTGTCTTTGTTTTTGGAGCCCTGGGCGTTTCCTGGTTTTTCAGTCAGTATTATATGGCCAATGGTTATATCGCTTATTCACTGGCATTTATTTTGATGGCGACAGCCTTCTTGATGGCCATGATGTATGTACAGCACCAATCCCTTGCCAAATGGCTGGTAAGTTTTAAGTGGTTTCAAGAGTTTTCGAGGATTCAGGGAGAGGTAGCATATCATCCACAGACCCTTCACCATGTGGCCTTGTTATCGTTGATGCGGTTTTTGATATTTGCCTCCCAATATCTTTCCCTCTTGTTTTTGTTTGGCATGCCTGTGAGTGTTTTTGAGGGAATGATGGGCATATTTGTCATTTTTGTGTTTCAAACCGGTTTGCCGCTGCCTCCACTTTTGGGCGTAGTAGCCCGCACCCAATTATCGGTCATCGTGTGGTCTGCATTCAGCAGCGATCAGATTTCGATGTTGGTGGTGCCCATGATTTTATACAGCATCAATCTGATCATTCCTTCATTGTTGGGAGGTTTGGTATTACTTAGTACAAACATTCAAAAACAGATACAACATGGTTAAAAAGTTGTGGATGCTTGCACTGATTCTATTATTTCAACAAGCCTTTGTCACGTTGCCTCAGGCTGGGATTATCAATGACAGTTGTGCCATTGACAACACCAGCTTTGCTGCAGGAGAAAGATTGGTGTACAAAGCCTATTACAACTGGAAGTTTGTATGGATCCCTGCCGGCGAGGCCGTGTTTGATGTGATCGAAAACAAAAACGATTACGAAATCAAGGTGGTAGGTAAAACGTATGAGTCCTATGATTACTTTTTTAAAGTGCGCGATTACTTTTACTCACGCATCGATAAAAAGACCCTATATCCCAAAAGTTTTGTGCGGATCATAGAGGAAGGAGATTACCGGAAGTTTGACAGCATAAGTTTTGATCAGGCAAGACAGAAAGCGTATTCCTTCAATGGCAAGACCAGAGCAACGGCGAAGATGCAGCAAGTCAATTTTAATGCCTGTATGCACGATTTGCTTTCCGTATTGTATTATCTGAGAAATGTGAATGTCGATCAATACAAGAAGGGTTCTTACATACCTACCCAGGTGTTTTTCGACAATGAAACCTTTCCCATTAATGTAAGGTACGAAGGCAAGGAATCCCAAAAAGAGATTAAAGAACTGGGCACTTACCACACCATCAAAGTAATTCCCGACCTGGTGGTGGGCAATGTATTTAAAGATGGAGACAAAATGAAAATTTGGGTTTCTGATGACGCCAATAAACTTCCACTGCTGATAGAGTCGCCATTGAAGATAGGCTCAGCCAAGGCAGTGTTGAAGAGTTACCGTGGCATCAGACATAAGTTGAGTGCAAAAATCAGCGAAGAATGAGGTTATTGATAAGATTGTTGTTGGTCTTACTTTTGTTGGCCGCAGGCATCATAGCAGGCTTGTATTGGGGTACCCTGGTAAGCGCACCCAAGGCAGAAGAAAACACCAGTGTAGTGGTGGAAAAGATCGAAAAAGTGGCCAAACTGATCACCGTAGAAACCCACTTATCGGAGATATATTCTTACAAAGATTACTACAACTACGATTGGAGCTGGCTGAGAAAAAAAGCATTGCTGAGGGTGAATGCCAAGGTAAGCGCCGGCTACGACTTGAAGAAGCTCAACATCAAAGTTGACAACAAGACCAAAACCATACACATAGGTCCATTGCCAAAAGTTGAGATTTTATCTATAGACCACAGCCTGGATTATTTTAACATTGAAGAAGGCGTATTCAACAGTTTTTCACCTCAGGATTACAACAAGATCAACGCCAATGCCAAGGAGTACATCAAAAAGATAGCCGGTCAAAACGAAGTTTTACAGCAAGCGGCGGCGCAGGAAAACACGATGGTAGAAATGATGGCTACGATGGCCAAGGGCATGGGCTACACCTTAGTAGTTGAATCCGGGGCACCAACGGCCATTCAATAAGGTCAATAACACAGATAGGGTTCACCTGCTTAAGACCAAAATGGTCGTATATTTTACACAATCCAAAGACCGGAGCAAGATAGTTTTCAATTTGCAAATGATTCAGTTCGAAAATATTGTATAAAATATTGAAATTCAACAAAATACACAAACAGTCTTGATGCAAAGCAATGAAAATCAAGAGGATGTGTTTTTTGATTTTTATTTGACAAAAACTTGATTTATTAATCATTTTGGGTAAAATATTAGAATATTTTCAAAATTTATATACTTTTACTAATCGAAACAATCTACCCTAATCGAAAATGAACCGTGGCGTTTCTGCCAAAAGAAAAATCCAAATTGCCGGCTGGAGTTATAAAATCTAATTAAACAATTTTCAATTGGTTTTTTGGGGTTATGCAGGATGCCAAAGCCATTTAGGGTGGCGGCATCCTGTTCTTTTTTCAGGCTTATATGGTTAACTTTGACCTTGCCCTTTCTCAAAGCTGGCATACCATGAGGTTTTACATCAAGTATTTTATTTACTGGCTTACCTACTTTGCCCTGGCAAGGCTTGTTTTTTTGGCGTTTCATCACCACGTGTTGGATGCTGTCACACATTCTTTGGGAGAAGTGATGTGGTCGTTTGTTCATGGCATGCGCATGGATGCTTCTATGGCAGCCTACCTTTCCATAGTCCCGTTTATTTTATACCCGTTTATCAACCGTGGAGTTGTTGGCAAAGCACTCCGTATTTATCACTATTTGATATTAACATTGGTCACTTTGGCGGTAGTAACTGACCTGGGATCCTATAAAGCATGGGGTTTCCGGTTGGATGCTTCCATCTTAGATTATTTGTCACATCCTAAAGAAGCCATGGCGTCTACTATGACGGCTCCCCTGGGCTGGTTGGGTCTCATCTTCGTTTTTTTCATGGTTGTATATGGGTACATATACCGTAAGTGGGTGGAGGAAAAAGAGAAGGCAAGGAGGAAGCCTTTGTTGTTGATGGTTCTGCCCTTGCTGCTGCTGCCCATGCGGGGCGGCTGGGGCGTTGCGCCGCTGAATCCGGGCAGTGTATTTTTTTCGTCGCAACCTTTTTTGAATGTACTGGCCCTGAATGCCCCATGGCATTTTATGCATACGGTTGCGCATAAGAAAATGAAAAAGAATCCTTTTGTGGTTTGTTCAAAAGAAGCACTTCAACATACGCTGGATTCACTAACTGCAAAATCAGCGCCGGCATTTTATGTGCATACAAAAGAAAAGCCCAATGTGATCATCGTGATCTGGGAGAGTCTTACGGCCAAGTTGCACCAAAAACAGCATGAAGGTGTTGCGGTGATTCCCACCATCGATTCCCTGACAGGGGCGTCGGTTTGGTTTTCCAATATGTACGCATCCGGCGATCGCACAGAAAAAGGACTGGCGGCTATCTTGAGCGGCTACCCTGCCCAGGCCTTGACATCGATCGTGAAAGAGACCAAAAAGGCAAGCAGCCTGCCATCACCTATTCCGTCATTTGCACAACGGGGTTATCACACTTCATTTATCTACGGAGGCGATCTTGAGTTTGCCGGTATGGGGGCCTATGTAAGGTCGATGGGCTTTGGTCAGATCCTCGAGATGGACGATTTCCCCGAAGAGCAACACAACTCCAAGTGGGGTGCCCACGATGAATTTATTTTTCAAAAGAGCATCGAAACCCTCAAGACCCAAGGCACCGACAAGCCCTTTTTCCAGGTAGTGCTTACGCTGACCAGTCATGAGCCCTTTGAAACCCCCAGGCCCAAAAGAATCAAAGGCAATGACGTGCTGAGTTTGTTTTACAATTCCCATCGCTACACCGATGACTGCCTGAAAGAATACATCCAGTCCCTGCAAAAAGAAAAGCTGTGGGACAACACCCTTTTGATTGTATTGGGCGACCACGGCCACCGACTGCCCACCGCCCAACGCAAAACAGATGATTTTGCCATACCCATGATCTGGACGGGAGGCGCCATCGATACCACTTTTCAGCATACAAACACCACCTCCCAAACCGACCTGATGGCCACCCTGTTTGCCCAATTGAAATGGGATAACAGTGCCTTTGTTTTTGGTAAAAACGCCTTGTCAAACCAAGGTGCAGAATGGGCCTTTTTTGCCTTTAACAATGGCATTGGCTATGTAAACAAAGAGGGTGCCGTGGTTTTTGACAACGCGGGGAAGCGGGTGCTAGAGCAGACGGGTAAACAGACAGGTGCTAGTGTGGAGACTGCCAGGAGGGTGCAGCAGGGGGGTGTGGAGGATTATTTGGGGAGGTAGGTATATCTATTGTATCCTGAAATTTTCATTTCACGCATATTTTTAAGCAGCTAACCTAAAGTTCGCCGGTTTTTGAATGCCAAACATTGTTTTGTAGACATGCAAATTTGGACTGTAGATCCCAATATTATTAGGTGGAAATTACTACCGAGAAACATTGTTTATAAATATTCAGTTTTGAAACTCAAATATTAAGATAAATGGGGTGTATAAAAGAGTGGTTGACATAGACCAATTAAGCTATTAGCAATGTGGATGTGGGTTACAAATAAGAAATCCAAAAAAACGCCAGAATATTAATATACTGGCAATAATTTGATTTCAAAAATACGCCAAAATATCGTATATTTGGCAAAAATTGGACCGCCATGCCTAAAATACTAGAGAATAGATTGATCGAAGAATTCAAGGACAAAGAGGCATTTACTCGTGAAGAACTCTTTCAATTTTACCGGTACTTCGAACCGGAACTCAAAGAAGGAACTTTCGGGTGGAGGATCTATGACCTGCAGAACAGAAATATCATCAAGCCCCTCAAGAGGGGGTTGTATGTTTTCTCTCATAAAATTAAATACAAACCTGGTATTTCTGACGCTCTGTTCAAAATTGCAAAACAACTATCAGAAAATTTCGACGAAGTCCAACACTGTGTTTGGGATTCGGTCTGGCTAAATGAATTTGTGCAGCACCAATCGAGCAAATCAATGTTGTTTATCGAAGTGGAAAAAGGTTTTGAAGAATCCGTATTCTATTTTTTAAAAGACAAATGGAAAAACGAAGTTTTTCTCAATCCAGACGAAAATGTCATTGATTTCTACATAACGGCAAGTAATAAACCTGTCATTGTTAAGAAGCTGCTTACCAGAGCACCGTTGATTGAGCGAACTGAGAAAAAGGTTGAATTTTATACACCAAGCCTTGAGAAAATACTCGTTGATATTTTTGCTGAAAAACACCTTTTTCATTATCTCCATGGGGGTGAATTGATGCATATTTATGAAAATGCACTTAATCGATACGCGATCAATTATACCAAATTATTCAGCTATGCCAAAAGAAGAGAAAGAGAGAGCGAAATTAAGCAGTTCATGACCAACCACATGTTTCATCTGGTAAAAGACATTATAAATGATTAAGGACAAGTGTTTTACCGAGGATTGGTTGGAGCTGTTCAAAAAACAAAAAGACCACAAAAAAATTGATAAGATCATTCTCGAAAAAATGATTTATGCCTTGCATCTACTGGAAAGACTAAAGGCAAATGGACTGGACTTTGTCTTTAAAGGTGGAACCTGTTTGGTGCTCCTGCTCAAAGAAGTCAACCGATTCTCAATTGACATTGATATCATCTGTAATACCCAAAA
>WBZP01001384.1_pt1 | contig 30120 bp, 18 predicted proteins | sample 5204301 | NCBI WGS metagenome assembly WBZP01 (sample SAMN12412401, study PRJNA552823) | activated sludge metagenome | isolation source: activated sludge from nitrification reactor of wastewater treatment plant... | place: USA: Pennsylvania | collected 2017 | reverse complement strand
AACTGATCTGCTGGAGTTGACGGGGCACGAGCATGCGCTCGCCGCCCACGCCGTTAAGGGAGACGAGTTGGCGCTGAGCGCCTGTGCCAACCAGAACCGAACCGGGGGTGGCCGGTGTCACGAATCGGTCGGATTTTGAGATTTCTTGGCAATCGGCTCGTACCCAGGTGGACCAATGGTCAGCTTCACCGGTCAACTCAAGCGCGACTAGCGGCCCGCATGCGGCCATTGGTCCACCCTGCTACGAGCGGATGGGGCTCAAGAGGCCAACGACTTCACCAGCAGTACGACGGCAGAGGCGGCACACACGATCAGCACGCCAGAACGCACATGGTCGTCGGCAAACCATCGATGCAGGGCCCGCGCGAGGAGCAGACCGATCACCAGCGTGGGTGCCAAGGCTGCGGCGAGCACCACCTGCTCGGAGTGCACGTGGCCACTCAGGGCCAGCCCGACGATCGTGATCACCGAGCCGAGGATGAAATAGACAGCCAGGGTCGAGCGCACTTGGGGCGCTGGCCGGGATTGATAGACCAGGGCCACTGGTGGACCGCCGATCGCCGAGGTAGTCGATGTCGTACCTGAGACAAATCCGGCTAGCAACAAGGTCGGCACGCCGTCGGAAACCTTGGGTGCACGCCAGGTCACCGCCACCGCAGCCAGCACCATCAGTGCGACCGCAATGCCCAGCGCCTGGCTGCTAAAGGCCGACAGCAGCGCCACACCTAGCCAAGTCCCAGGGATGCGGGCTGGGACCATCCAGGCCAAGCCTCGCCAGTCCACATCGTGGTGTTCACGCACCAGGGTGAGGAAGGGGAACACCGCCCCCAGCACCACCAGCAGCGTCGGCATCAGTGACGGTTCCAGGAGCGTCACGATCGGCGCCGCAACCAGACCGAGGCCCAGCCCGACCAATCCCTGCACTGCTGCCCCAATGATCAAGGTGGTGGCCACAATGGCCACCACCCAGATCGGGATGCCGAGGATCAACCCTTCAGCAAGTTCCGCAGGACGTAAGGCATGATCCCGCCGTTGCGGTAGTAGTTGGCCTCACCGGGGGTGTCGATGCGCACGACGGCCTCGAACGACTTCGACGTGCCGTCACCGGCCACCGCCGTCACCGTCACGGTGCGAGGCGTCACGCCGTCGTTGAGCGCGGTGACGCCAGAGACCGAGTAGGTCTCCTCACCGGTCAGCCCGAGCGAATCGGCGTTCTCCCCCGCGGGGAACTGCAGCGGCAGCACGCCCATGCCGATCAAGTTGGACCGGTGGATGCGCTCATAAGACTCCGCCACCACGAACTTCACGCCCAACAGCGCGGTGCCCTTTGCGGCCCAGTCACGAGACGAACCCGAGCCGTACTCCTTGCCCGCCAGCACCACCAGCGGAATGCCGGCCGCCTGGTAGTTCTCGGCTGCGTCAAACACCGAGGTGACCACGCCACCGTCAGTGAAGTCACGTGTGACGCCACCCTCGGTGCCGGGCACCAACTGGTTGCGCAGGCGGATGTTGGCGAAGGTGCCGCGGATCATCACTTCGTGGTTGCCACGGCGCGAGCCGTAGGAGTTGAAGTCGCGCTGCTCGACGCCGTGTTCAGCCAGGTAGCGACCAGCCGGAGAGTCCTTCTTGATCGCACCCGCCGGGCTGATGTGGTCGGTGGTCACCGAGTCACCCAACTTGAGCAGCACACGAGCGCCGGAGAAGTCCGTGACCGGAGCCGGGACATCAGGCATGCCGTCGAAGTACGGCGCCTTGCGCACGTAGGTCGATGAGTCCTCCCAGGTGAACGTGTCGCCCGTCGGAGTCGGCAGCGACTGCCACCGCTCGTCGCCGGCAAACACGTCGGAGTAGGAGTCGGAGAACATCTCCGAGGTGATCGCTCTCGCAATCGTCTCCTCGACCTCGGCCGGGCTGGGCCAGATGTCCTTCAGATACACATCGTTGCCATCGTGGTCTTGGCCCAACGGGTCGTTGAAGAGGTCAACCGTCATCGACCCGGCGAGCGCGTAGGCAACCACCAGCGGGGGCGAAGCCAGGTAGTTCATTTTGACGTCGGGGTTGATCCGACCCTCGAAGTTGCGGTTGCCCGAGAGCACCGAAGTCACGGCCAGATCGGCCTCGTTGACCGCGGCGGAGACCTCGGGGATCAGCGGACCGGAGTTGCCGATGCACGTCGTACATCCGTAGCCGACGAGGTCGAAGTCCAACTTCTCCAAGTACGGCGTCAACCCGGCGCGCTCGTAGTAGTCGCTGACCACCTTGGAGCCCGGCGCCAGGGTGGTCTTGACCCACGGCTTGCGCTGCAGACCCTTCTCGACCGCCTTCTTCGCCAGCAGGGCAGCCCCGATCATCACGCTCGGGTTGGAGGTGTTGGTGCACGAAGTGATCGCCGCGATGGTCACTGCACCGTGGCCGATCTCGAACTCCGCGCCGTCAGCCAACCGCACCGTGGCGGTCCTGGTCGGGTCGTCGGTGTAGTCGCCCAGCGCCTGCTGGAACGCCTCGGCCGCGACCGAGAGTTCGACGCGGTCCTGGGGGCGCTTCGGCCCGGCCAATGACGGTACGACGGTGGCCAGATCCAACTCCAACTTCTCGGAGTAGCGCGGCTCAGCCGCTGGGTCGTGCCACAGGCCCTGCTCCTTGGCATAGGCCTCGACCAGCGCCAGTTGCTGCTCCGACCGACCGGTGAGGCGGAGGTACTTGACCGTCTCTTCATCGATCGGGAAGACCGCGATCGTGGAGCCGAATTCGGGGCTCATGTTGCCGATCGTGGCCCGGTTGGCCAGCGGCAACGCCGAGACACCAGCGCCGTAGAACTCCACGAACTTGCCGACCACACCGTGCTTGCGCAGCATCTCGGTGATGGTCAGCACCAGGTCGGTGGCGGTGGTGCCCTCAGGGAGATCCCCAGTCAACTTGAAGCCGACCACGCGCGGAATCAACATGCTCACCGGTTGGCCGAGCATCGCCGCCTCGGCCTCGATGCCACCCACACCCCAGCCGACTACGCCGATGCCGTTGACCATGGTGGTGTGGGAGTCGGTGCCGACGCAGGTGTCGGGATAGGCCACCTGGACACCGTCGCTGCCCTCACGGGTGAACACGACTCGGGCCAGGTGCTCGATGTTGACCTGGTGCACGATGCCGGTGCCTGGGGGGACGACCTTGAAGTCGTCGAATGCGCCCTGGCCCCAGCGCAGGAACTGGTAGCGCTCGCGGTTGCGCTCGTATTCGATCTCGACGTTGCGCTCGAATGCCTCCGGGGTGCCGAAGACGTCGGCGATCACGGAGTGGTCGATCACCATCTCTGCGGGAGCGAGCGGGTTGATCTTGGCCGGGTCGCCGCCCAACTCGGCCATGGCCTCCCGCATGGTGGCCAGGTCGACGACACACGGGACACCGGTGAAGTCCTGCATGATCACCCGTGCCGGGGTGAACTGGATTTCGCTGTCGGGCTCGGCGTCGGCGTTCCAGCTCGCAAGGGCACGGATGTGGTCTGCGGTGATGTCTGCGCCATCTTCGGTGCGCAGCAGGTTCTCCAGCAGCACCTTGAGCGAGAACGGCAAGGAGGCAACGTCGAGGCCGTCACCGGTGACGGCGTCGAGACGGTAGATCTGGTAGCTCTCGCCGTTGACGTCGAGGGTGCTCTTGGCACCGAAGCTGTCGAGCTGGGACATGTGTGCTCCGATCGTTCGCTGGTACGTCGTCCATCCTGCCGCCCACGTGCCGATCACGAAACTCGGGCCGGGCCAACAAGCAAAGTATCTTGATATCAAGATACATGAGATCGAGAGAAACTTGAAGGCTGAATCGCGCACATCGTCGGTCAGTTAGCCTGATCCAGTGCGGTTGAGTGTGGTGATCCCGGTGCGCAACGTCGAACCCTGGCTCCCCGAAGCGCTCGACAGCATCCTGGCCCAAGAGGGCATCGACCTCGAGGTGATCGCCGTCGACAACGGCTCCACGGATCGCTCCCCTGCGATCTTGGCCGACTACGCCCACAGGGACCCGCGCGTCGTCGTACTCAGCCATGCCGCGGGCGGCACCGGTGGCGCCCGCAACGTCGGCGTGGCCCGGGCAACTGGTGAGCTGCTCACCTTTGCCGACCCTGATGACATCGTCACCCCAGGCGCCTATGCCCTCATGGCGAGCCAACTGCGCGACTCAGGCAGTGACTTCGTGGTGGGCCACTTCGTGCGGCTTCATCCCGATGGCTCACAGAGTTCGCTGCCCTGGGCCGACCGGGTGCACGGGCAGCGTCAGGAGCAGATTCGGCTCGATGATCTGCCCGAGATCGTGGGCGACGTCTTTGTCTGGAACAAGGTGTTTCGCACCCCGTTCTGGCGGCAGCACTCGCTGAAGTTTCCGGAGAACACCCGCTACCAGGACCAGCCCGCGATCACCGAGGCCTTCCTCCGGACAGGCTCATTCGACGTCATCTCGGACCTGGTCTATCTGTGGCGGGTCCGCGAGGACGGCTCCTCGGTGACGCAAGGGCGCGACGACCTGCGCAACCTTCGTGACCGCGTCACCACCAAGACCGACACCTGGGCGCTGGTGCAGGAGTTGGCCACGCCGGCCACGCACGAGGTCTTCCGAAACCGAGTCATGCCCGGAGACATGCACCACTACTTCGCTGCCGTTCCTGGCTGCACTCAGGAGTACTGGGACGAACTGCGTGACATGGTCCTGGCTCTGTGGGACGGCGGGTTCGCGCAGACCTCGGTGTTGCCGATCCAGCGTGTGCAGGGCTGGCTGGTCGAGCAGAACCGTCGTGACTGTGCGGCCGCGGTGGCGTCGTACCTGCGTGAACGGCGGATGGTCCCCGTCGGCGCCACCACCGACGGCACCGGCCTCGCGCTGCTGCTCGACGACTTGGGTGTCGACGAGGTTCCCGAAGACGTACGTCGGCTGACCCCAGCCGAATGGGGCTGGACCACCTCCGTGAAGCGAACCCTCACCTGGCGCGGCCCCCGCGAACAGATCCAGGTGCAGGTGCAAAGAGCAGGTTGGTCCGGGGTCGCCAGCACAGTTGACGCCACCACCGTCACCGTAGAAGTGCCTACCCCCACCGGCACAGCCCACCTCACCGGCCCCCGCTGACCAACCACCCCTCCCAACGGTTGAGCAGCCACTCCCCTCCCGTCGGTTGAGCATCCACTCCCCTCCCGTCGGTTGAGCAGCGAGCGAAGCGAGCGTGTCGAAACCAAGTTGGGCGGCACGCAACGTGGACAACAGCCCGATTCACTCCCAGGTGAGGCTTCGAACGGCTCAACCCCCGACGCGGGTCAGCAGAGCGACGCATTCGACATGATGCGTCATCGGGAACACACCGGCGACGTTACGCGGGATTGCGGATCTTTGCGGCCTGCTGCGGCCAACGGCCGAAAGTGGCCGCTGACCTGCAACGATGCCTACTCCAGGCGTTGCTGGCGTCAGGAGCCGGTTGCGGGCCTTTGCGAATCAAAGCGCGCCCAAACCGCGCCCTGCGCACAGCAGGCTCCGACGATCGCAAACGCGCGCGAGGACAGGGCCGTAGGCGACTCCTGACCGCGCGTCGCGGCCAGCACACCTGAAGGGCATGAAGCTCTCCATACACTCCCCCGACGAGCTGGTCGCGGCCATTCCCCACCTGCTCGGCTTCCGGCCCGAAGAGTCGATCGTGGTCCTGCCGCTCCAATCCGATCTCCCCGTCGCCCGCGTCGACATCCCCACCACCGCCCGCGACCGCGACGGCGTCTGGCAGTCCATCAGCGACGCCTTCCGCCGCTATGCCCAGCCCGACTCGAACGTCGCCATCGTCTGTCTCAGCGCCGACCGCGAGCAGGCCAACGTCGTCGGCCAGCACTTCGCCGCCCGGCTCGCCGACATCGGCATCACCACGCCAATCCTGCTCTGGGCCGACGACACCCGCTGGGCCGACCTCGACACCGGTGACATGGGGCTGCGCACCGACACTGCCCGCGAGACCGTCGCAGCGGCCACCGTGCTCAGCGGACGCGCCCAGCCGGCCGCGAGTCGCGAGTCATTGGCAGAGTCGCTGGTCGGCGACCGCGAGCCCATTGCAGCGTTGCTCCCAGAGACCCGTGCGGATGCCCGGGAGAACACGGCAAAGATGGAGGGCCGCTGGGCACTCGGCCGGATGCAACGCTTTCACCGCGACGGCAACCGGCTCTCCGACGCCGACGCAGCCCGCCTTCTCGTTGCCATCGAGTCCACCCCGACCCGAGACCGACTGTGGCTCGACATGAACCGAGGCAACGCCGGCTCCCACGTCGCCCTGTGGACCGATATGACCAAGCGGGCACCCGACGAGGTCCGAGCAGCATCGGCCTCACTGCTCGGGTTCGCGAGCTGGCTCAGTGGCCACGGCGCGCTCGCGTGGTGCGCCCTGGACCAGGTCCCCCAGGACAAGCCCTACGCGCTCGCAAACCTCGTCGCCGCCGCCGTCCAGACCGGCATCCACCCGCGCGAGTGGGAAGCATCGAACACCCTCACCACGGATCGCGGCGCAGAATCGCTCGCCCCGACCCGGACAGCCGCCCCGCAGGCCGCTGTGCGGCCCGCACACGGGATGTGAGGCATCATGGACATGTCGTACCGCCGCACTCCCCCAAGCCCTTTGGAGCGCGCCTTGGCTCGCCTCGTGAAGCGCCGGCCGGTGCCGACCATCTCGGCGGCCCGGCTCGACCTTGGATATTGGATCAATCTTGATCTGGTTGGGGCTCCGCCTCGCCAGCTTGGCGTTCGTCCTTAGAGCGCAGCAGTTTCTCGACCCATTCGCGACGTTGGCGAATCGTCCAAACCGGAGCCGGAGAGTCATCCGAGGTGCCCACGTACTCTGAGGCCGGGTCGACGTAGACTTCCGTCAGCTGCTGGAGCTTCCCGTTGTCCAGCACGTACTGCTCTCGCGACCAGTCGAACTGGACACACCGCGAGGCGACCGTCGGCAGGTCGAGAGTGCCCGCGGCGATGCGCTCCTGCACCTCCTTGGAGAACTTGTCGGATGATGCGGACTCCAGAATCACCGTGAGCAACATCGTCGTAAAGACCTTCAAATCGGCGTCATCTCCGGCCGCGAGGTGGTCGAGCACGACCTGCGCCGCACGCTCGCCCTCCAGGTCGAAGAGCCGGTCCCGAGCCGTCGTCGCCGCCTCGGTGAGGATTCGCTCGTTCTTCAGCTTCCACAGCACTTCGATGCGCTTGGCGTAGTTGCCACAGGAATCTAGGGCTTGCTGGAGTGTCCCGACCTCTGCGGTCTCGGCCAGGAGACGCAAGACTGTCGCCGCCCATTTACTCAGGAATCTTCGTCCCGAAAGGATCTCCTGATCGCTGTCCGGCACGCCATCGAGGAGAGTTGCCGCAGCCTTCAAGATGTTCACGGAGACCGGCGCGTCGGCTGCGGTCGTCTGGCCGCGAGGCACCAGTTGGCTGTATCTCTTGTCGATTCGCGTGATCACAAGCATCGACTTGTCGTTGTCGTCGCCCATGACAAGTTCTCGCAACGGCTCAATGTCGCCGTCCGATGCCCCATTTAGCGCGGCTGTGAGTACACCATCAGGTACGTCGCCGTCAGGAACCTCGAAGACGATGTATCGATCAAAGTAGGTCTGGTTCTCCATCCGGTTGGGCGCATCGTCAACTGTGTCCTCGGCTGACCCAATGCCCCCGCCGGCGGAGAGTGTCAGCCTGGAGAAGATGCCCGATGCAAGCCTCGCGGCGTCGTCCTTATCGAGAGCCTCGACGGTCTCGAAGAACTCGTGTTTCCAAGCGTCCTTCTCCTCGGGGTCCTTCGAGATCGCAGCCTTGTAGGTTCGGACAGTGCCCTGGCCTGTCAGCTCAGCGCGCCAGTTCGGCAGTGCTCTGTGCATGTCCGGGAAGTGCAGACGCATGAATGCCACGAGGACAAGGTCGCTGGCATGGAACTCGTCTTGGTCAACGACGTCGAAGGTGTGTTTGAGTTGCGCCAAGAAGCGCCCCATCGCCCTCGGCGTCGAAAGCCGGGAGAGCATGACGTCCGCCAGGACTCCCTGAAAGCCCTCCGCGCTGAGTGCAGCGACCGACCTGTCTGTCAAAGGGAGTTCGTTCAAGCCGTCGATGAGAAGGCGGATGGTTACCGACTCAAGTAGCGGCGGCAGTTGGAGCGGGTACTGAACGATCTTCTCCATGAACTGCCGCGCGTGCGTTGTCGAGATCGCGTTGGTCAGCCGGGCAGCGGTGAGGGTCTCAGCGAGCGTCTTCTCGTCGTAAGCGAGGAGATAGTCGATCCCCGGGAGCCTCCCAATGAGTCGAATGACCTTCAGGAGCGTGAGCAACTCGTCGGGCGAGAGTCGGTCGATGTCGTCGACCACCACGAGGATCTTGAGCCCAGCGTCCTTCAGCGACTGCGCGAGTTCGCTGAAGACCATCTTCCAAGGCTTAGCCATCTTCGCGCTGAGGCGATCTACTGAGTCCGCAAGAGCGCTTCCCACTACCGGCACCGCTCCAAGAAGCGGAATCGCCACCTTCCCATAGGCGCCGAGTTTGCCGAGGAGGGGTTTGTACCCTTCCTCGGCCGGAACGGCAGAGGTCAGGGCCGCAAAGAACTCGGAAAAGAGTTCTTCATGCGTGGTTGTTGCCCACGGCGTGAAGTAGACGACATGCCAGGAGTCGTCGATCTCGCCGAGCGCATCCTCGACCATCGACAGGACCGAGGACTTCCCACTGCCCCAAGGCCCTTCGAGACCGTAGACAAGGCTCGAACCGACGGAGTGGTTACCGACGATCAGCTTCGCTTGCTTCGCTGCCCAGCCGGCGCGTCCAAACTTGTCCTCGTGGGCAGACGTGATCGCATCGTCGTTCCAAACAGCCGTCATGAGCCGCCGCCCTCGCGGATGTAGGTCACGCTGAAAGACTTGACCTGGCGGTACTGCTGGAGCTTTACGGCGAGATCGAAGGCGTCGTTGGCGACGTACTGGAAGATGTCGAGTCCGCGGCCGAGGTTGATGCGCCAGCCGGAGTTGGCCACGATCGAGCGGTCGTGGATGGTGGCATCGAACTTCACGTCGAGGGTGATGCCGGCGACGGCCGCCGCCTGCTTGACGCGGAGCAGGAACTCCATCTGCTTCTGAAGCTTCTCGGGACCGTCAGTGTTCTCGCTCGTGACGAGGAAGACCTTCACCTCGTCTGCCGGGTCTTTGACGACGGCTAGCGCTTCGATCAGTTCCATCAGGTTCCGGGCCTGGTGGAACTGCCGTATGTACGGGTCGGTGATCGTGATTTCGGTGGCTCCGCGCAGATACGGAAGAAGCAGCGCGTCGTAGGAGACCCCCCGCTGGTTCTCCTGGAACTCGCGGTGGCCCTCGAAGAGCGGCTCTGGCTTGGGCGCAGCGTTCTGGGGCGCCGCCGGCTCGGCCTCAGCCGTGCCGGGCAGGTCGGCGGATGAGTCTTCGTCCTCTCCCTCGTGGTGGCGTGTCTGGTGGTAGTACGTCGGGTACTCGTCTTCTTCCAGAGTTGTGACTGCTTGCCACTCTCCAGCCTTGTCGAGGTAGCCGAACTTCACGTTCGCCATAGTCGAGTCGATCCGCAGGATCTGGTCCTTGACGCGCTTGCGGCCCTCGATGGCGAACCGCAGGATTTCGGCGATCTCCTCCTTGGTCGCTTCCCCATGCGGGTAGAGGATCTTCATCAGCCCTGAGAAGGTCTTGTGGATGCCGTCGCGATCGCGGGTGGAGATGTCCGAGCCCAGCGTGAAGTGCTCCTGGTAGCGGTCGGAGTAGTCCGCGTTGCGCATCGACTTGAGAACTTCGGCGATGTAGTCGACGACGAATCCGTAGCCGTCGGAGAACATCTCGCCGCGGATCGTGTCGACTTCCCAGCCCGGGATGTAGTGGTGGAGGCGGTCGAGGTACGCCGCGTCGTGGTAGGTCTCGGGAAGTTCGTCGAACAGGTCGGAGTGCTTGAGCATGTATGGCACGTTGTGGGACGTGTTGCCGACGAAGACCATCGATGCCTCGGCACCCAGGGTCTCGACACCACGGGAGAACGACTTGTTGGCCATGTAGTTCTTCATGATGTCGACGAGCGCCTTGTCGGTTCGCTTCTTCTTGCCAGCGAACTCATCGAAGGCGACGACGTCCCAGTAGCCGACCAGACCGATGCGGCCGTTGGAGTTGTTGACGAACAGCTTCGGGACGGTGACCTCGCCGCCTGAGATGAGCATGCCGTGGGGCGAGAACTCCGAGAAGATGTGCGACTTACCGGTGCCCTTTGGGCCGAGCTCAACGAGGTTGTAGTTGCGCTCCGCGAACGGAATCAGGCGCACAAGCTGAATGAGTTTGGCCCGGCGCCCGAACAGGTCGGGGTTGAAGCCGATCGACTGGATCAAGAGGTCGATCCACTCATCGGTCGTGAACTCCCGACGAGAAGTCGTGTAGCTGTCGAAGTCGAAGTTCGACAGCTGGATCGGCTTCAGCGACCCAAGCTGCCACGGAGTGACACGCGCGTCGTCGAAGTGGAAGTAGTCGATGTCGCAGATGCACCACACACCGCCGACGAGGAGCTTGGGGTGCGCGTTGACTGTGGATGACTCGACGATCACTCCCTTGATGCCGAGGTTGGAGAACTCGGCTTCGTACCGGTCCTCCTTGTCGTTGAGCGCGACGGTGACCTTGTCGATGATCTTGTAGCGACCGCGCTCGCGGATCGTCGACTTCACGAGCTCGGACTGGTTCCGATGGACGTAGTGGTCGGCGAGGATCTGCCGGACTGACCCAATGCCAGCCTGGATGGTGGCTTCGTCGTCGGAGGCGGCGTACTGGCCGAGCAGGTACTCCAGCACGTACGACGGCACGATCGCGTTGCCTTTGACGGCTTTGACCAAGTCCTTGCGGACCACCAAGCCGGCGAAGTGCTGGTTGATCTTCTTGTCGAGTGCGGTCTGCTCCGGTGTCTGGTCGGCCGTCTCCTCGGTGGCGACTCCTTCGGGGAAGTCGTCGTCGATCACGTGCAGATCGGTGTCTTCAGTCATCTCAGCCCGCCCTAGAAGTCAAAGTCCGAAGTGAACGAGCGCTTGAGCGTGTACATCGCCTTCTCGAAAACGCGCCACTGGTTCGTGTTGGGGATGCGTTCTTCGAGGCGGAACTCCACCGCGCGGTTGTTGTAGTCGTTGGCGTCCTTGTTGAGCAGCAGCTGGACGTTCTGGTAGCGGTCCCTCTGCTCGGGCGAGGCCGAGTCGAAGGTCAGCTCTGGTTGCGGGTCATTGGAGATGAGGGTCTCCCCGACGTACAGGCCTGCCCGCAGGGTCCGGGCCTGCACCTTGTCGCTCACGGGCTCTGACTGGAACAGCTTCACGACGAGCTGACCAGTCGTGATTTTGTCGGTGTCGGGTAGCACCTTGACGTTGACGAGTCGGGTGTCGCTCTTGCGCTTCTTGTTGACCGCGAGCACCGGAACGACCACCTCTTGGAGGGTCGCGCCGCCGTGGACAAACCGTGAGCCGCCACCGGGAAGCCGGAGCCGGTGAATCGACTTAGGGATCTGCACCTCGATGTCGCTGTCGAGCTCGAGCTGCACCGAACTGAACGTCGTGAAGGCGAAGTCGACCTTCAGGCCATGGCCGAGGACGTAGCGCTTGTTCTTGACCAGGATGTTGTCGCCCTGTGGCGCCTCGGAGAGGAAGAACTGCTCAGGTAGCTCTTCGTCCTGGAATAGGAAGCCGTGATCAGCGGTCACGAAGATGTTGGTGGCGTTCGCGTTCGCCGCCTTCTTCACCAGGTCCACCAACTCACTGAGCGCCAGCTCGGCAGCCTCGAAGACCCGGCGCTCAGTGCCCTGCTTGTCGCCGGTCGCGTCGATGACGTCGTGGTAGATGTACAAGACGCGGTTGTTCTTGAAGACCTCACGACGCTCCTCCGGGCTGAGCGCCTTGAAGTCCTCGGCCTGAATCGCCGTCCCCCCGACGCCCTCCAGGATCTTCTTGCGGAACGCGGTCCCGTTGGTGGGCTGGTCGTCGGCGAGGACGGTCTTGCCGTCGGCCGAGTGCTTGAGGGTGCGGTGGGGAAGCAGTGCCGCCATGCCCAGTTGGGTGTAGCTCGGCAACACGCCGAGTACGGCCTCCAGGTCGGCGTCGAAGCGGTCTTCCTGCCGGATGCGTGAGCCAAGCTCTTCGGCGACCTCGTAGCGGAGCGCGTCAGAGATGATGACGACAGCCTTCTTTTCGTCACGGACGAGCTGCTCGACGTAGTCACCGTAGAACGAGCGTTGCGAGCGCATTGCGGTCGAGCTCCACTTGCCGGCCCCGTCGACCTGCTTCTGCCATGCGTTGCCCAGTTCGTAGACGAACTTGTTGGTGTACCGCTTCTCAACCTGCTCGCGTAGCGGGTCGAGCGGGTGCGGTCCCTCATACGTCCGGCGGGCGTAGGTGAATTGGCGGTAGAGCTGGTCGATGCGAAACCAGTCGGTGCGGTAGCGCTCCAGCGCCTCATCAAAGGACGAGAACGTGAAGTCGATCGTGCTCAACTCCGACAGGAGCTGGGCTGCTGCACCGATCGCTGCGTAGAGCTGCCGGTAGCCGTCTATCCACACGCTGCTCTGGCGAGCGCGCACGACCTCACCGACCTCGCGGGCGGTGACGGTCTGCTCGGTGACTGCGCGGGCAAGGTCAGCAATGATCTTGCGGTCGGTCTCCTCGAACAGATCGACCGAGACAAGGTCGCGGAAGCTTGCGTCTTGGATGCTCGCCTTGTAGTCGAGGTCGGTAGACGCGCGCTTCGCCAGCGTCGAGAGAGCGCCCTGGCTGCGGCGGTCATTGCGGAAGCTGGCGAAGTCCAGCTGAATATTCTGGAGGCCACCTGGGCGCTCGGACGCGAAGCCGCTGATCGCCTTGCGGAAGATCCAAAGGATGAAGTCATCCATGCTCGGCGAGGCCGACTCGTAGCCATAGATGGATGCGACGCCACGCCAGTAGAAGTCGGCGAGGGCATATTCGACGAGGGCGTCGTACTTGGCGTGCTGCCCCCTGGCGTTCTCGGAGAGCAACGTACGAGTTAGTTCAAGGAGACTGTGCTCCCTCTGACTGAGCACGACAGCCGACATCTTGGCGCGGAGTCGGGCAGCGTCGTCCTCGGGTGTCAGCAGCGCTTTCAGGCTCTGCACGCGCTTGCCCGCATTGAAGAACTTCTCGTGCGTCTGTACTACCTCGTCGATACCGTCGGCCGTCAGACCGAGGTCCTGAGTCACGAGCGAGCTGCGGTCCGCGGTGAATACTCCGTAGGCGAGCTCTAGGTCGAGCAACCAATTGTCGATCCCGGCGGGAACCTGCCCGGTGCGGTAAACGAGGAACCTGTCGTTGGGCTGGTCGTGTAGCAGCCGGTTCTTGATCGCGTACTCATCGTTGGCGACGCGGACTGTCGTTACGCCCGGCAAGTCGAGGCTAGCGAGATCGGACGTGTATTGGCCCTCCACGTCATGCCAGAACACCACGCGCTGGTCGACGAAGCGTCGCTCCAAATGGGGACGGACGGAAGTCACTTCGCTCATTCGCCCTCCAACCCTGGGATCTTCTTGAGGGCGGTACCAAGCTTTGGGTAATTGGTCTTCACGCCGTCGTCGAGGTCGATGGCGATGTTCTGGGAGGCCAGCGGGTAGAGCACATCGTGCTCGTACTCATCGAGTTCCAACAGGATCTTGCGGAGGCGGTCGGCTTCCTTGGCGTTGTTGGTCCGTTCGGCGTGCTCAAGGCTCGCTTTGAGCTTGGCTTGGAACTCCCGGAGGTACTCGTTGAGAACTGTCGAAGCCGTCGACGGCGTGTAGCGGTGCATGTAGATGAGGGCGTTGAACGATCCCTTCGGGCTGGAGAACAGCCAGTAGATCGGGCGCTTCTTATACCGCTGGACGTGATCTTTGTAGAAGGACTTCACGAAGTAGTCGCGCAGGTTCTTCACCCCGAGCGACTCGGTGACGAACCGCAGGTTTTCCTCGAAGTGGGCGTTGCCGAACGCCGCGCGCAAGAACTGACGGAAGCGCTCGACGATGTCGTCCTCAAACCAGTCGCCATCGACGATGGGGATGACGTTGTCTTCGTCCGGGGTGAATGTCGGCGACGGCACCCTCCCGAAATAGTCCTGCAACGCCGAACCCTGGTCAGCGAGGATCAGGCCGGGCTCGTCAAGGCTGTAGCGACCGAATATGCATCCAACGGCATACGAGACAAGATCGAGGACGCGCTCGCGGATGTACGCTCCCCGTCCAGTCAAGCCTGGGACCTCGTTGCGGAGGCTGATGGGAAGTCCGTCAACCCCTGCGAGGCCATAGGCTCGCGCTACCAAGTCATCGAGTTGATCCTGCGAATCACGGACCTTCGCAGTTGTGGACTCCCACTCAACTGCGAGTTGAGTAAGGAGCGCGGAAAGAGCCTGACCAGCCGTTCCGCGAACCAATATCTCTAACCCCGCGAAGCCGGGTGAGGACTCGTCCGAATTCCAGTCGTCCCTGTGTATGGCGACGAGTTCGCTAACGAGGCTGCTGAGCTCGACGCGATCAGCATCTCCCCACTGCGCCGGTATCGGAATCTCGCGCAGTGAACCGACGTTGAAGTCGAGGGTTGCGCCCATGAACTCCAGCAAGTCACGCGTGACCGAGGAGTTGAATACCGCAAGGACGAGGTCGCGACTAAAGTCGTCCTGCGGGAAGGCGCAGGCGCCTTTCGCGCTGAAGGTGCTTCCCACTCCGGCATACCTAGCGCCAAATGCGCCTGAAGAGAGGGCGGACCAGGTGATGCTGTCCTTGAAGTACAGCCCTCGTGACGGAAGCTTGTTCCCCATCGTCGCCAGCACTGCGTAGTCACTCTTGGAGAAGGCAACGATGTAGTCATCGTTCCCGTACCACTTTCGGAACCCACCGCCCTTCAGGTAGGGGGCGAACCGAGCAGCCGACGCGTGAAACTCCTCGGTGGTGCTTGCATCGAACTTGATCCGCCCGTGGGAAACCTCGAACCAGAAGCGCATGAAGCGATCGTTGTCACCCGTCTGGAAGCCTTGCCTCACTGGCGCCACATCCTCGACGCGGTGGCCAGTCGTGAACGTGCTCCGCAGGGCGTCAGACGCCCAGTACGCAATCGGAGCTCCAGGAAGATCACTGAATAGTCGCTGCTCCGGCGAGAACCGGAGCGGATGCGCGCTGTCCCGGGCCGCGGCCTTTAGCGCGGAGTTCTTCTCCGAGGTCGACCCGAGATCAGTGAGACGGACGTACGTCCCGCGCGAACCGGAGGTTGCCCGCGCGCCCGGAGTGAAACAGATCCCAACGACCTGGACGACCGCGCCCGACATTCCGTCGAAGACACCCTGCCCAAAATGGGCAAGGCTGTGGATCGCAGCTCGCCGAACAAGGCCCGTCCGGAAATCGGTGAAGCGGGATAGGAACATCCAAGCGTCGCGCGTCACCAGGGACGCGATTCCGCCATCAGTAACCAGAGTCATCGCTCGCTCGATGAACATGGTCATCAAGTCTGACTTCGCCGACGCGTATCGCGTCTTAGCGAACTCCGCAAGGGTGTCGTCCATGTTGCCGCTACCCATGTAGGGCGGGTTCGCAACCATGACGGCGTAGCGCGGCGCGAGGTAGGTGGCCTGATCAACTACCTTCTCTGCCCAATCCAGAAGGTCGGCCTTCAGCATGTCCCCGCCATCGTCCAAGCTGGCGAGATGCTGTGCGAGACGCGTGCTCAGCCCAGAATCGGTCTGAATCAGCGCACCGAGTGAATCGGCTTCAGCAAACTGATTCCAGAACGCTTGCTCCTTGTACTTGTCTCCGCCCTTCGTGACAAGGAAGTCAAGTTCGTTGGGGCTGAAGGAGATCGGGTCGATCACACAGATGTTCGGCTCGACCTGCTTGTTGAAGAAGGTCCGCTGCCTGCCTCGGGCCTTCATCGTCAGAGCAAAGGCTGCGAGGGCTCCGGCACGCGGGTCAATCTCTGTGCCGTACAAGTTATGGGTGAGGATCAGACCCGGGATCTCAGCGGGGCCGTAGCCCTCCTCCTCGTAGATCGAGTAGAGGAGGTCGAAGGCGTAGGTGAGCATGTGGCCCGAGCCGCAAGCGGGGTCGATGACCTTCAGTTCCTCAGGCCTTGTGATCTTGAGGAAGTCGGTTTCCCCGCCGACCGGGGCAATGTAGTAATCCATCAGGCTGACTAGGGCCGACGACGGGCGGTTGAGCATCCAGAGGCGGCCGAGTGAGTTCTCGACGAGGTAACGCACGATCCAGTGCGGAGTGAAGAGCTGAGTTGCGGCGGGGATCTCATCGGGGCCGGCCAACTTGCGCGCGGCCCCCCGGGCACTAAACCCGTCAAAGACTTCCTGCTTCCGCTCCGAGATGTAGAACTGGTACAGCCAACCGATGACCTCGACGTCCTTGCAGACGTCCTCGGTCAGCACCTTGACTGAGCGGTTGAGGACCGAGTCATCGGCCAGCAGGTTGGCCGGGATGAGTAACTCGGTGAAGTCGCCCTCGCGCTCGAACATGAACGGCATGGCCTTGTTCCAGTAGCGGCAATAGGCCGCCAGCAGCAGCGCATACGCCTCACCCTGCGGATCACTGCTGGCGCGCGTGCCTTCGAGGAGTCCGGCGATCGTTGTCCGGGTCGCCTGGCTCGCGACCTCGACGTCAATCACACCGCGCTTGGCTTCGGCGAGGATCTCGGGCTGGCCGACTTCGACGCCCACCTGCGGCGAGACCACGCCGACGCCGGTGTAGCCGTTGGCGTCCATGAACCGCAGGGCGATGATCCGGTTGAACCAGGTGTAGGCGACCTTGTCTCCAACGGCGGCACGTCCTTTGTCGCCACCTCCAGCGGCGTTCACTGCCTTCTCCAAGGCCGCGACGGCCTTCGCCTGCTCGACTCGCTCTGCGGAGCCCGGCGCGAGCACCGCGGCGATGCGCGCGGTGACCTCGCGGATGAGCGCGGTGCGCGCCCAGGTCGCGAAGTTCTTCAGCGGTGCGGTTTCCATCAGAGGGTGATTCGCTTTCCGTCGTTTAGGGTCTGGATCAGGGCGCTGCGCAGGGCGGTGAGGTAGTTGTCGACGTCTGGCTCGTTCTCGAGAACGCCGGAAGCGCCGGGGACCGCGATCGTTTTCACAGACACGGTCTGCTTCGCGGGCGAGGGATCAGGATCAGGCTCGACCGGAGATGAGGCGAGCACGTCGAGCAAGGTCGGGTAGTCACTCGACTCGAAGTTCGATCCGATCTGGAGGATGAGAGCGACCTGACTCTCAGAAGCGACCCGCGCGAGCGTCTGGTCAACACGTTGGGCGACGCGCTGCTGCGCCTCAGGCGTTGCCTTCGCGTAGTAAATGCTGGCGAGCAAGTCCGCCTTCCGGGCCTCGATCGCGCCAGTGACCGTGACGCGGTTCGCGGCGACGATCCGGTCAATCTGGCTCCGCAGCTCGTCAGCGGCCTGCTTCAGCTGAGCCATCTTGTTGCCACGGAACGCGTTCGGGTCCGCAAGCGCGTTCCTGACCGTCTCCTCGCTGCCCGGCGGCAGGTAGCTCAAGTTGCTGCTGTGCGTGGACAGCAGCGCCACGCCCGCGTCGTAGATCGACCGCTGCGGTCCGTTGAGGAACGACTGGATCGGGTCGATGAGGTTCTCCTTGGCTTCGAGAAGGTCGTCGCCGAGGTTGAAGTCGTTGAGGTGCCAGTCGTCGGACTTGCCGACCGTCTGCTCCAGGAGGCCGATCGGACCACTGAGCTGCTCGACGAACTGGTATGTGGAGCTGGTGACAATCGCCTTCAGCTCGTCGAGCTTGCCCTTGAGCTTGTCCGCGCCATGACGGGCCAGCTCCAGCGGGTCCTTCGGAGCGTTGCCCTCGTCGAAAAAGTCGGTGCAGAACTTTCGGAACTTGGCGACCTTGCGCTCGTCGAAGGTCTTCTGCGGGGCAACGATTTCATGCGAGTGCTTCTGCGTGTTACGCAGCGCTATGGCGACCTCGCTCCGCTTGAGGACGTTGCCGTCAACCGTCAGGGTGATCTTCGAGGCACCAATCAGCGACGCGACGATCACCTCGATCGAGGCGAGGTCCCAGCCGTAGGGCTTGGCCTGAAAGGTGTCAACGATCGTCTTCATCGTCACCTGTTCGCCCTGTGCGTCCTTACGGAGAATGGTGGACAGGACTTCCTGGGCAGGCTGGTCGATCTTCAGCAGGGCGTCGGCGTCGAACAGGCCACTGTCGGGGTTGGCTGCACCTGCGACCTGCTGCTCGCTGTAGGTGATGCCGCCCAGCAGCTTGAGCTGGGTGTAGGTGCGGCTGATGAGCTCTTGGAAGCCCTCGGTCACGCGGCCCAGTGCATCCTGCGAGGACGCGGGTACATCAGCGGCATTGATGACCAGGCTGGCTTTGCCCACCGCGCTCTGGATTCGCTGGACGAGCTCCTTCTCGCGTTCGCGGTTGAGTGTCGCCTTCGATTGGAGGATCTGCTCCTCGATCGCGGAGAGTGAGGTGGTCCGCTTGCGCTTGGTGTACTTGTCGGTCTTGAGCAGGAGTCGCAGGTCGGAAAGCACTCGCTCGTCGGGTTCGAGGATGACGCGCACCTCGTCCTTACCTGCGCTGTGCATCCGGGTCTCGGCCGGGGTGTAAGGGTATTCCGGGGTGATGAAGTGAACCGAGAGCTCCTTCTGCGGCCCGTGGACCTGGTCGTCCAATTTGAACCCAAATGGGAAGTCCTGCCCGTTCTTGGCGTAACGGATCTTGCTGGTCTTGACGACGTCGCCGGACAAGATCTTGAAGAGCTGAGCGCTGACCTCGGAGGCGTCGATGTCGACGTTCTTGATCTCCTCCTCGATGACCTGCTCTTCGTTGGTGAGGTACTCGTAGACGTTGCCGTTGCGCTGGACGTAGGTCTGCGTCTCCAGGAGCGTCAACGCCTCCTTCACGTCATCCGCGAGCGCAGGCAGATCGAGTCCGAAACGGTCGTAGACGAGCACGGTGAGGTTCCGTGGGGTGGCCTTGAAGCTCTCGACGTACTTGACGAGGAAGAGCGCCTTGAGCAGGCGGATCGCGAGCTTGTTGTCGAGGTTGCGTTCAGCTACGTCGATCGAGCGCTGCGCCGCAGACTTCAGGGAGGCGCGGATGCCCGCGAACATGTGATCGAAGGTGGCCAGCGTGCCGACCTCGACATCGCCGATGTCCTTGGCGACCTGCTGGACGACGCCGAGCATCGACCGCTCACCAACCGAGCTGTTGCGGCCCTCGAAGACGTTGTGGTCTGAGATGCCCTCGATCGCCGCCTGGAACAGCGGGAACTGGTAGCTCACGAACGGGTAGGTGCCGACGAAGTGCTGCTCGTCGGTGTAGTTGCGGTAGGTCTTGGCGCCGTCGACGAAGTCGAACAGCGTCTTAAAGTTGGCCGATTCCTTGGCGTAGATCGACTTGAGCTCCGAGGCGCCGTCGTCGTTCTTGTCGAGCAGGCGCTTCCGGATCACCTCCTCGACATCGGCGCTGGTGAGCTTCACCCGGGTCTTGAAGCGCGCCTGGATCTTGGAGAAGTCGTTGCCTTGCTGCTTGGTGCGGTCGCCTACGACCTTGTCCATGTCCTCCTGTGAGGTCACCATCACCCATGCGCGTCCGGCGCACTTGGTGTTGAGGCTCTCGGCAATCGTCTGCAGGTTGAGCATGAGGTGGGTGTTGGAGCCGATGAACTGGCCCACCTCGTCGACGTAGAAGTTGAGGCGGTAGCTCTCCGGCTGCTTGTCGAGCCAGCCCTTGACCTCGTCGGCAAAGTCCTCGATGGAGACGGCGTAGGACGCCTGGTACTGCTTGATGATGCCGTCAGTGGCCTCGCCATTGACCTCGGCGAAGGCGCGGTCAATGCTCGCGCCTTCCAGCGCGCTCTGCTCGCGGCCCTGGGTCCACGGGATGCCGGCGATCCGCTCGAACGCTTCCTTGAATGCGTCGTACTGACCGCGGGTGTCGAGGTCGCGTTCGAAGCGTGCGACATGGCCCTGGTTGCCGTAGTAGCCCCGGCTCTCGTCAAAGACCTTCACGAACACCTTGAGCAGGGCGTCGGTTTGGTCCTTGCTGATGAGGGTGGCCTTCTGGTCAATGTTGAACAGCAGGCTCTTGGCCGGGATGCGCTCCGCCTTGGTGAGCAGGGCAGGCAAGAAGGCTCCACTGGACTTGGTGCGGAAGTTCTCCGAGACCTTGGCGCGGTCGAAGTCCTGTCCTTCGACGTCACCGAGCAGGTGGGCAAGCATCTTCAGCAAGTGCGACTTACCGGAGCCGAAGAAGCCAGAGATCCAGACGCCGTTGGCGTTCGTGTAGTTGGTGTACGCCTCGAGCAGGAGTTCCAGGCCCTTGGCGGCCTCGTTGGTGAGGACGTACTCCTCGACCTCGGTGCCGAGGTGGGCAACGTCGTCCGCCTTGATGACGCCCTCGATTGGGCGTTGGACGTCCTTGGCAAAGATCTCGTTCAGCCGCATCGGGTCACGCTTCCTGTTCCAGGATGTTCTTGGCTCGGTAGTACTGGTCGTCCTTCAGACGCCCGAACAGCACGAGCGAGGAGCCGAGGGTGTCGGACTGCTCGTAGCGGCCGGGGAAAAACATGAGCATGGGTTTGCCGGTGACAACGCTCTGGAGGTTGTTGAGCACGTTGTGTGACCGGATGTACGGGAAGACCTCGCCGATGCCGGTGAGGAAGAAGATGTCGAAGGCGCCATCCTCGATCTTGGCGCGGATCGCCGGCGCTATGTGGACCTGTGGGTCGAGCATGCCCTGGAGCAGCTCGCGGAAGTCTTCCTTGTCCTGCTCGGGCTCGACATTGAGAATGCGATCCCATACGCCGCGCTCCTTGAGGATCTCGACCGACAGGTCGTAGAGGTTCACCTCGCGCACAGTGATGCCGTGCTGCGTCGAGAGCCTCGTCTTGATCCGCTTCTTCGCCTGCGCCACCGCGAGGGACGCCTCTGGTGCGTAGGGGTAGATGAAGAACGGAACCTCGTTGCTGAGGCCCTCCATCTGGAGGAAACGCTTGCCGCTGAGGACGGCAAGCAGATGCGCCTCCTGCTTGTTCAGATCGGCAGTCTTCATCAGGCAGCACTCCTCGTTGGGAAGAAGCGCACGTCGCTGGGGACACGGTCCCTCAGCAATGTGGCGAGCCGGTCCGACAGGACGGCAGGAATGACGTGGCCGCTCTCAGAGAGCAACTCCGCCTCCACCAGCATCTTGAACACGTTCGATCGAAGCTTCTGCATCGTTGAGTCCTTGATCGTGGCCAACTCGTCATGCCAGAGGGCCTTGCTCCGGACGAAGCCGTCGAAGTCCTCGTATTGCAGCGTGGGGGCCAGGAGGAGAAACCGCTCCCGGACAACTTCTTCGGCGAACTCTCCGATGAGGTCGTAACGCCGACAGGCGGCCACCCACATGAGGTGGCCACGCTCAGGGGCCGTCAGTTCGTCCATGAGCTCGACCTCACGGTCAGTGAGCGCTGAGAGCCGCTTCACCGTTTCGCGGACCAGGCGTACGCCCGACCGATGGGTGCGCGCCTGTAGGAGGTTGTCCGCTACCGATCGGTCGCGGACCTTCTCCCAATCTCGAACGTCGACGTAGACGGCTGCGAGCAACGCACCTTCCCGCGCGAGGAGGGCGCCCGTTGTGAACGACAGCGCGTAGCGCGAGTCGCTTGACGTGTCCGTCATCATGTGCACCCCCTTCTGGTCATGAACAAAGTCGATCAGGATATCGGGACCGTCCGACAGAACTACTCGACGGCATGGGTCACTCGGCCGGGCTCGACTCGTCTGGCACAGCCGCCCCGCCGGTTCGGACCCATGCGTCGACTTCGCTGGCCTGGAACTTCCAGAGGCGGCCGACCTTGTGAGCTGGCATCGCCTTGTCGGAGATCCACGCATAGACCGTGTCCTTCGTGACGCCCAAGTGGGAGGCGATGTCGTCGGCTGACAACCAAGGTTCGGACATGGGACAGGCCCTCCGGTTCGGCGTAACCCGATCTAGCTGGGTATGACCGAGCCTAGTCGAGCATGGTGCCGGTTTTGTGGGTTCTGTCGGAGATCTGCGAGAGACTCGCCATATGGCCGACTGGAGTCGCCTGCGCGCATTGCTAGCCGACGTTGATACGTCGGTGACTCTGGCGTGGGACGAGCTCGACGGCGTGGTGGGCGGGCTGCCGAGGTCGGCATACGTGCACAACGCGTTCTGGAAGGGCGATCGATCGGGATGGCCCGGATTCAGGACGACGGCGGTGAAGGTGGGCGAGTCGGTGACCTTCGTGCGGGGCGGCGCAATGCCCGTCGCCGAGCGCCAGGCGGCTCACACTCCGATGACTCGATCGGCAGCTCCTGCGCCAGACCTGGTCCTCGTTGGCTGCGTCAAGAAGAAGCTCGATGTCCCCGCCCCTGCCTGCGAGCTCTACACGTCGCCGCTCTTTCGCAAGGAGCGCGCCTACGCCGAGCAGAAGGGGGTCCCCTGGTTCGTGCTGTCCGCCGAGCACGGGCTGGTCGCCCCCGACGAGGTACTGGCGCCGTACGACCTACGGCTCTCGAAGACGTCTCGCGGCTATCGACGGGCCTGGGGTGCCAGAGTGGTCGAACGACTCGGAGAGGTCGTCGGGCCCGTCAGGGGGAAGACGGTCGAGGTTCATGCCGGGTCCGCGTACACCGATTCGATCCGCGACCTCCTGATTCGGGAAGGTGCCACCGTGGTCGAGCCGCTGGCCGGGCTGCCGATGGGTGCCCGGCTCGCCTGGTACGGACGCCCGGCCGTCGAGGTGCCCGGGGCGGAGGCCCGATCTGTCATGCCCGACTCAAACGTGACCGAGTTGCTGACCATGCTGACTGAGGTGACCGAGGCGATCACGCCCGAGGAGTTCCTCGCGAGCGGCGGAGACGGCCTGCGATCCCCGGGCCTCTACAGCTGGTGGGTCGACGCTCCGGGCGCCGCCGACCTGACCCGCGGGCTCGGGCAACTCGTGCGACCGGGACTGATCTATGCCGGACTGGCCGGCGCCACACGATCCCGCAGCGGCAGGAAGTCGAAGAACACACTGTGGGGTCGCATCAAGACCATGCACCTGGGCGGACGCCACGAGTTCTCCACCTTCCGCCTCAGCCTGGGGTCCGTGCTGGCCGAGGCACGCGATGAGCGCGAGATCGACGAGGAAGCCCTCACGACATGGATGCACGAGCACCTTCGACTGGTCCCCGTTCCGGTCGCTGACGCTGACACCCTCGGAGAGGTGGAAGCCGAAGTCCTCGCAGAGCTGAATCCGCCTCTCAACCTGGACAAGGTCAAGCGCGATCCACTGCGAGCCCAGCTCTCGGCACTGAGGAAGAAGCACGGCCGACGAGGACGCTCTTCAGAAGCACCAGCGGACTGAGCACCGCCAGCCATGCGAACTTCATGGCGTTCCAGTAGAAGAGGACCACCAGCACGTTGAGCCAGCCGAGACCGGGACGGGCGGCTCTTTGGATGGTCAGCGCCGTCAGGCCGAGGTAGGCGGGTGTGGCGGCGAGGGCGACAGGGATCGCCCACTTGAGACCGCGCGGAGTGCGCAACCAGTCGATCGCGCGGTTCGTGGGCATGTAGAAGCGGAGGTAGCCGCGGATCGCGGCGCTGAAGTGCCAGAGTGCGGTGAGCATGAGGGTCTCCTTCGGTTCGGGGCTCAGCTCCTCTCTACGACCGCGATCCGACAGGAGCGGCGCAACGTCGCCCCTCCTGTGGACTACCCGGCCAGAACTGCCTCTGTGTGGTTTCGACATGCTCAACCACCGAGTGCCGTCCGACCGTGCGATTCGAGCGCCTGGCTGCGCCCCTCCTGGGCGCTGGCGGCGTCGTCGGCGATGGCTCGGGCACGGCGGATCGCCTGCTCTGCCCTGGCGGCATCGAGCTTCTGCGCGTCGGTCCTCGGCTCGCCGAGCACCCTGGGCCCCTCCACGCCGTAGCGGTCGCGGTAGGCGGCCACGGTCCTGACCTCGTGCAGCCAACGACGCCGAGCGCCGGCGGTCGCCGGCACCGTGCCGAGCCGCTTCAGCCACGCTGCCTTGTCCTCGGCGGCCTTCTCGGCGAGCGTCATCGCCCGTGCTTCCATCAGGTCGGCGCGCTCGGTCAACGCCCTGGCCATCTTCTCGCTCATGGGGCCGTCGGCGACGGGGATCAGGCCGACGACCAACCTCCGGGACGGGCGACGGCTGCCGCGCTTGGACTGGGCGGCCTTTTGGAGGCGACTGATCAGGACGGCTCCGATGTCCTCGGCGTCGTCCAGCGAGCGCCGGGCGACGAGGGCCGGCAAGAGTCGGTCGACGTCGTGGTGGTTGGCCTCAGCCCGGCGCAGTTCGGCGGTGAGCGGGCCGAAGGACTCCGAGGCCAGCACCTGCTCGACCTCGGCGTCGGTCAACCCGCTCCTCCGGATCGCTGCTACCCAACGGTCGCGCTGGGCGACCGCGCCGATGGTTTCGTACTCGGCAGCGAGTTGCGCGAGGGACGCCCACCGGTCCTGCTCGGCCGCGATCATCTGGAGTGCGGAGAGCTCGCCGCCGATGTGCTGGAGCACGCCGTAGAGGACGGTGTGGGCGTTCACCTCATCAGGCTCGGGAGGGGCGTGGCCTTCGTCGGGCTTGTCGAGGGCGACGTACGCGATGTTCGAGTCTCGGCCGCGGGTCATGGAGACGTAGAAGTTCTCCCGCGTCGTCGAGCCCGTCACCACGACATGGGAGGTGTCGACGGTCATCCCCTGGGCGCGGTGCGCGGTGACGGCGTACCCGAGGTCGACGTGCTCGGCGACGTACGCCGCAGGCAACGTCACCGACCCACCAACAGCGAGACCGAGACGTTGGACCTGCATCGACCCGTCGTTGTGAACGCGGGTGACGGTCCAGCGGTCGCCGTTGCGGACCCAGCCGCCGCCGGGATGGTCGGCAACGGTGGACCCGCCGCCGGCCAAGGCTCCGTCGCCGCCGCCCGCATGGAGAAACTCGGCCGAGACGGACTTGCCGATCCCCCGCAGAAGCGTCGGCTCCAGCGGGTCAGCGCGGGCATCGACGACCGGATCTGCAACGTGATCGAGCACGGCGTCGCCCAGCCCCTCTACTTCCAGCGCATGAACGTCCCCGGACTCGACGACCACAACGGCGAACTCGTCCGCGTCACCCGGCAGAAGTTCGTGTCCATCACCTCGCCCGTGCAGACCGAATTGCTCACGATCGTGCGCAGCGACCTGCGGCCCACACCTATCCAACGCAAGGCGCCGAAAGGTGCGGCGCAAAGCCGCCTCGACTTCGAGGCCGCGCTGCACCATCGGCCACCACCGAGAGGAGCGAGCCCAGATGTCCCGTCGATCTGACACCCCGTCCACCGCGAGCAGCCGCGACAAGGAGATGCCCTTGGCCCTCGTCGTCCCGCTTCCCCAAGACCCCTTCCTCAACACCGAGGACGCCTGTGGCTATCTCGGCGTCCCGAAGGCCACGCTCCTGACCTGGCGGGTCCGTCGACCCGGCTATGGCCCACGCGCAGTGAAGGCGGGCGGCAGGCTCAAGTACCGCCTGTCCGAGCTCGACCGGTGGCTCCGGGATCACGAGGAGTCGTTCGCACTCGGCGCCGACAACGAAGGCGCCGACCCCGCCTCGGAGGGCGGCCGGCAGGTTCGGAGCCGCAGCCGCGCAAGCCGGGTGCGGGGTGTAGCCCTCCGAACAGCGCAGCCCTGACGGAGATCAGGTACACGAAAGGAACCAGAAATGGCCCGACAGAAGTTGGTGGTCGGCACCTACGGCGACATCAACTGCACACAGCGTGCCAACGGGACGTGGCTGGCTCGTGCCCGCTATTGCGATGTCGACGGCGTCGTCCGCGAGTACCGCAAGAGCGGCGAAACGAAGAACAAGGCACGGGCCAACCTCAAGGCATTCTTCGTCGAGCACACCGGCACGTTCGGCGATGGCGCCATCGCTCCCGACGACACGGTCCAGGAACTGCTCGATCTCTGGTTCGCCAAGATGGAGAAGGCCGGCGGCAGTCCCAACTCGGAGACGTTGAAGCGTTACCGCTATCACCTGCGTTGGGTGCTCGACAGCGACAAGACCGAGCACCCTCTGGGGGCCTACCAACTGCGACACGTTCGGCCCGTCATCATCCAGGCGGCCCTGGACAGCGCCGGAGTCTCAGCGGACATGCGCAAGCGGATTCGCAGCGTCCTGGTGCGGGCCTTCAACATGGCGATCTTCCACGATGTGCTCAACGGCAACCCGGCAACAGCCGTCCCGTCAGTCCCTGTGCCGAAGGTCAAGAAGAAGTCCGTTCCCGTCGAGGACCTGGATTCTGTGCGTGCCGCCATCCGGGACTGGGCAAACGCTGAGCGACGCAACGGCCCCAAGAGTGTCGACCTCCCGGACATCGTCGACATGCTCATCGCCACCGGTATGCGGATCGGCGAACTGCTCGCCCTGCGCTGGTCCGACATCGAGTTGACCGCCCCTCCCGCGCGCCGCGACGACGAGACCTGGTTCCCGTGGCTCATGGTCAACGGCCAGATCACCTCCAAGGGCAAGCGGGTCGACTACGGCAAGACCCACGCCGCGATCCGCCCTATCGCACTCCCCGACTGGGCCGTTGCCATCCTGCGCCGACGCAAGCTGGAGCAGCCACCGAACGACATCGACGCGGTCTTCGCCAGCCGCAACGGAACCTGGCACTTCCCCGGCAACGTCCAGAGCCGGCTGTGGCACATCCGCCAGCTCGACGAGTACGCCGACATCACCGCGCTCCGCGACGTCTCGCCCCACTCCTTCCGCCGGACAGTGGCAACCGAGATCGACGAGGTCTACGACGCCGACGCCGCCAAGGATCAGCTCGGCCACACGTCCAAGACGGTCACCGAGCGGCACTACATCAACCGCCGGCTCGTGGTGCCGGACTACCGCGCCGCGACGGAGCGGCTTGCTCCTCGGACTGAGCCCGCCGACGATCCCGAAATCGGGCCCTGAGAGCCCGTCAGACCCTCGGAACGGCCCGTGACCCCTCTTCGCACCACGCGTCGGCCCAGGGGCCGTTATTCGCGTTCTCAGGGGTCTCCAGGCCCGGCAGCGGGGCGCACGCAAACTCAAAGTGCGCCCAAAGTGCGCCCTAAGCCCCGATTTTCGAGGCCGGCGCCAAGACCCCGACCTGCATCATCGCAGGTCAGAGCCTGTTTTCGTCAGCAAAGCGACGCACTCGACGTGATGCGTCATCGGAAACAGGTCAAACGCCCGCAGACCGGTGAGTTCGTAGCCGTTCTGGCCGAGCAGTTTGGTGTCCCTGGCGAAGGCGGCAGGGTCACACGAGACCAACACGATTGCGCGTGGGCTTCGACTCGCAATTCCGGCGATCACTTTGGCTTTGGCTCCCGCCCTGGGCGGGTCGAGTACGACGAGATCGACCTCGGCCGGTTCGGTGGCCGAGGTGAGCCAAGTAGCGACGTCGGCGTGGATCGACTCGACGTTAGGCAGGTCGCTGAGGTTGGCCACGCTCAACTTCGAAGCAGCGGGATCGCCTTCGACGGCCCACACTCGCCCTTGCGGCGCCGCCTCGCCGAGGAATCCTGCAAAGAGGCCAACTCCAGCGTAGAGATCGAGGATTCGGTCGGAGGGCTGCACGTTGGCGGCCGCCAACATCGCGCTGACCAGAGTTTCGGGGGCGTTCCGGTGGGGCTGCCAGAAGCCACCCGCACTGACGTCGTACTCCCGATGCCGAACTCGATGGCGTGTGGGGGGCGTCATCGAGGGCTGAGCCTCGGGAGTCGCGATCAGACAGTGTTCGACGGGGACCACCCGATGCGAACGATGGGCGCGTAGTCCAAAGCCTTCGGCTGAGTGCACATAGTCGACGCGGGTGCGCCAACCGAAGCCGTCATCCTCAGGCGAGGCCGGCTCGACCACCACCTCACGAGTCAGACCGGCGATCCGCTGCAACTGTTCCGCGACGACCAACCCGAGCAACGCGCGCTGGGTGGCCAGGTCAACGTGCTGGAAGTCGCAGCCTCCACATCCTCCGGGACCTGCCACCGGGCAAGGTGCGGCTACCCGTCCTGGGGCGGCTTGGAGGATCTCCACGGCGTCGGCTCGCCAGAACCGGTCTCCCTCATTGCCTTCGGTGACCTCGGCGACGACCCGCTCCTCCGGGAGCGAGTGCCGCACAAACACGACCCGCCCCTCGGCGCGAGCCACGGTGAAGCCGCCGTGGGCGATCGGGCCACAGACAACCTCGAAGCGCTCCCCGACATGCGAGCGACCCACGACGTGCTTGGGTCGAGTGCGGCGACGGGTCACTCCGGCCGGATCCGCCCACGCCGCACATCACCAGGCTGCAGTCGGTCCATCTCCCACTCCTCGCGCTGCAAGGCGAACTTCGAGGACTGCAACTGGTAGGGCACAGCAATCACCATGACGCCAGGGCTGAACAGAAGGCGCGTCTTGAGCCGCAGAGCGGTCTGGTTGTGCAGCAGTTGCTCCCACCAGTGGCCAACGACGTACTCCGGCACATAGACGGCCACCACGCCACGAGGACTGCCCTCTTGGATCTCGGCGGCGTATTGCACGATCGGCCGCACGATCTCGCGGTACGGCGAATAGAGCACCTTGAGCGGCACGTCGATCTTCGCAGCGTCCCATTCGGCGAGCAGCCGATCCGTCGAGGCGGGGTCGGTGTCGACCAGCACCGCCTCCAGGATGTTGGGGCGAGCCGCCTTCGCATAAGCCAGCGCCCGCAGCGTCGGCTTGTGCAATTTGGAGACCAGCACGATCGCGTGCACTCGCGTTGGCAGCACCGGGTCGAAGTGAGCGACCTGCAACTCCTCCGACACGTGGTCGTAGTGCTTGCGGATCGCGCGCATGACCAGGAAGAAGAAGCCCATCGCCAAGATCGCGATCCAGGCACCGGCCAAGAACTTGGTGATCAGCACGACCACGAGCACGACGGCGGTCATCCCCAACCCGAAGGTGTTGATCGCGCGGGAGCGCAGCATCTTGCGCCGCTCGGCCGGGTCGGTCTCGGTCTTCAGATGGCGAGTCCAGTGCCGGATCATGCCGAGCTGCGAGAGGTTGAAGGAGACGAAGACGCCAACGATGTAGAGCTGGATCAGTCGAGTCACTTCGGCGTTGAAGGCGAGGATCAACACGATCGCAAACAGCGCCAACATCACGATGCCGTTGGAGTAGGCCAACCGGTCACCGCGCGAACCTAGAGCTCGGGGCATGAAACCGTCTTGAGCAAGGATCGAGCCGAGCACGGGGAATCCGTTGAACGCCGTGTTGGCCGCCAGCACCAAGATGATCCCGGTCATCGCCACGACGAAGTAGAACCCCGGCGGAAAATCAGAGAAGACAGCCTTGGCAATCTGGGCGATCACGGTGTGCTGATCGCCGGTGAACTGGGTGCCATCGGGGTTGCGGAGTCGCTCAATCTCGGCCGGATCGACGTACTTCAAGCCCATCCGGTTGGCCAGCAAGATGATGGTGAGCAGCATCGTGATCGCAATCGAGCCGAGCAGCAGCAAGGTAGTCGCGGCGTTCTTGCTCTTCGGGCGCTGGAAGGCCGGCACACCGTTGGAGATCGCTTCCACACCGGTCAGGGCCGCGCACCCACTGGAGAACGCCCGAGCCAGCAGAAAGACCATCGCACCCATGGTGATCTCACCGCTGTAGTTGGCCGCGGGCTCGACGTGCAGTTTGGCGCTCTCCACCATCGGCAGGGTGCCGCTGATCAGACGCCAAGCGCCGTAGGCGCCCATGCTGAGCACCCCGATCATGAAGCCGTAGGTGGGCAAGGCAAACGCAGTGCCGGACTCGCGGACACCGCGTAGGTTCATGGCAGCCAGCACGATCACCAGACCGACTGCCGCGATCGCCTCGTGGCCAGAGAGGAACGGGATCGCCGAGGCAGCGTTCTGCACCCCAGATGAGATCGACACGGCGACGGTGAGCACATAGTCCACGAGCAGCGCGCTCGCCACCGTCAGACCAGCAGTAGGCCCGAGATTGACCGTGGCGACTTCGTAGTCACCGCCTCCGGAGGGATAGGCGTGCACGTTCTGGCGGTACGACGCCACGACGGTCAGCATCACCACCGCGACCGCGATCCCGACCTTCCAACTGAAGGCATAGGCCATCACGCC
>WBZP01001383.1_pt1 | contig 30141 bp, 25 predicted proteins | sample 5204301 | NCBI WGS metagenome assembly WBZP01 (sample SAMN12412401, study PRJNA552823) | activated sludge metagenome | isolation source: activated sludge from nitrification reactor of wastewater treatment plant... | place: USA: Pennsylvania | collected 2017 | reverse complement strand
GGCGTCTCGGCGACCGCCGCGACGATCTCGGGAATCTGACCCAGGCGGCGCACCATCTTCCACAGACGGCGCTGCAACTGGACGCCTTCGAGCTGCGCGACGGCGTTGCGCGCCAGCATCTCGATCAACTCGCCCGAGGCATGCGAAACGAGGTGCAGCACCAGGATCTTGCTCACCGCGCTGCCCAATCCTGTCGTGTCACCCGATCAGCGGTGGTAGCCGCCGTCGAGGCGCAGCACGGTGCCGTTGATCATCACATTCTTCAGGACGTGGACCACCAGCATGGCGAACTCGGCGGCATCGCCGAAGCGATGCGGAAACGGAATCTGGTGCGCGAGCCGCGAATCGAGATTCTTTTCCATGTTGAACAGCGTCTGCGTGCCGAACAAGCCGGGAGCGATGCCAACCACGCGGATACCCAGCGGACCGAGCTCGCGGGCGGCCGGCAGGATCATGCTGACGACGCCGCCCTTGGACGCGGAATAGGCCGCCTCGCCGCTCTGCCCTTCGTAAGCCGAGACCGACGCGGTTGACAGGATCACCCCGCGTTCGCCGTTGGCCATCGGCTCCAGGCGCGCCATGTCGGCGGCGGCCAGGCGCATCATGTTGAAGGTCGAGATCAGATTGACGTCCACCAACTGACGGAACTCCTTCAGCGACATCGGCCCGTCGGCACCGACGATCGGCGCCGAATGGCCGCGACCGACGCAATGGACGACCACCCTGGCCGCGCCGTGGGCCTCTCGCGCGGCGGCGAAGGCATTCTCCAGAGAAAGCGAATCGGCGACATCGCAGGGAATCGCCAGGCCGCCGACCTCGGCGGCAAGTTTCCGCACACCCGCCTCATCGATGTCGATCACCGCCACCCTGGCGCCGGCGTCGGCGAGATAGCGCGCGGTCTCGGCTCCCAGGCCGGAGGCCGCCCCGGTGACCACCGCCGAACACTCCCACAGATCCATCCACTGCTCCTTGTTCCGCCGGTATTAACAGCCGGCACGAGGCTGGATTATGGCCGCTCGCGCGCCGCCGCGCAAACGTTCGGCGAATGAACCGACAGTTGGCTAAGGCCGCCCATCCGGCGCCGGGAAGGCTTCGAGAAGTCCCGCCAGAGCCTGGCCCAGCACCAGGTGCTGCGCGACGTCGAGATGCACGCCATCGACCACGCTGGAGCCCACGATGCTGCCGGCATCGAAGAATCCGCAGCCGATTTCCGCGCAGATGGCACGGTAGGCCTCGGCCAGGCCAACGCACTTGTGCTCGCCACCCGCGAACTTCGGCGCGATCGGGCCCTTCGGCGTCTGGATGGCCGGCGGCGCAACCACCAGCACCTGCGGTACCGGCATGCCCGGCTCGATCGGCGCGCCGCGGATGGCGGCGACCAAAGTTGCAATTCCCTGTGCCGAGTGCCAGGCGTTGTGTGGGTGCATCGACTGGAAGTCGTTGGTTCCCAGCATCAGCACGACATGCTCCAGCGGCGAATGAACCTCGATGCGCTGGGCCAGACCGACCAGGCCGTTGCGGCCCGGCTTGAAGGGATCGTCCCACACCGTGCGCCGGCCGTTGAGGCAATCCTCGATGACCCGAACCTTCTGCCCTGACGAGGAAAGCGCAATTTCCATCACGCCTGGCCAGCGTTGATCGAACGGCAGGCGCCGGCGGGTCGTGGGAATGATGCCCCAGGACAGCGAATCGGAATAGACCAGGATCTGCCGCATCAAGACCTCCTCCGGGGCACAGCGCCCGCACTGTCGCAATCCATGGCCTGCCTCGACTTCGGTGAAAACCCGGAAGCGTCCGCCACATCGGACATGTTCGCCGCGCAGGCCTTACGCATATGGCGTACCGTCCTTGTGCGCGAACTTCCACTGGCCGTCAACCAGCGTAGCCTTGAGATCGTCATCGGGATAGATTGCTTCGTCGCCCGGCGTCCTGTCGCCGACCTCGAGGTACACGACCTCGTCGCCGGTTTCGTTGACCAGCCGATGGCCATCGCCGGTGCCCGCCTTGAAACCGGCGCACATTCCCGGAGCAAGCAGCGTACGCCCCTGGTCGGTGTACAGCGTCGGGCATCCCTGCAAGACATAGATGAACTCGTCCTGCCTGCTGTGCGCATGACGCAGCGCGGAAACCGCGTCGGGAGCCAGACGCGTAAGGTTAACGCCGAAGTTCGCCAGACCGAAGAAATCGCCGAGCTGGCGCTTCTCCCGGCCCTTCATCAGCGACGCGAACGGCTCGGGATAGACCGAGGGCTTGCGGCGCGCCGGTAGTTCGGCCGCGGTGACGGCGATGGCTTTCGACTCTTCCGGCATGGGGACCTCGCTAATCAAAATGATGAGGGCCGAGCGCACGGCGTCCGGCCCCTCGGTCCGGCACCGTCGGGCGGAATGACCGAATAACCGGCTGCGCGGGAAATCAGCGCCACCACGCAATGGTAGCGCATCGGGGCAGATCGATGCCCGATCCGGCCGCCTGCTCCCGAGCGGCCGGCACGCCGCGCGCGGACCTCAGTCATTCCGCAGACATAGCGATACGGCCGTCCCCGCGAATGGTCCAGAAGGGGTTGAAGGCCACTTCCCAGCGGTGCCCATCCGGATCGGCGAAATAGCCCGAGTAGCCACCCCAGAATACCTTCTGCGGGTCCTTGAGGATGGTCGCGCCCTTCTCTCTCAATTCGACAAAGATGGCGTCCACTTGCTCCACACTCGAAGCATTGTGCGCCAGCGCAAAGCCTCGGTAGTTGCCGCATTCGGTGTCCGTGCCGCCCATGTCCTTCGCCAGTTCCTCGTGCGGAAACAGGGCAAACACGACGCCGTTCAGATCGAAGAAGACGATCCCCGGCGGACTCGGCGCGGGCTTCCAGCCGAGGACGTCTTCGTAGAAGTCCGCCGCCCGGCGAAGGTCGGCCACCCCCAGCGTGATCAGGCTCAATCGTTGTTCCATGGTTCCTCCCTCGCGATCAGTGAACGAGTCCGATTCACTTTCCGCCATCGCATTCAACCGGACGCCGCGCGACGCGAACCGCATCGCATCGAGCATCACCCAATGCATCGTAGTACAGCGTTTCGCGAATGCCTCGACGAACAAAGTTTGGACTGAAAAGCCAGCCTTGCATGAGCGCGATGTCGATTCATGAAGCGCATATGATAACGGCAACTCCGCCGCAAGGCGGGCTGAACTTTCGTTCCGTCGGCGGCACGGAATGCCGCGCGAAAACCACTCGCCGGGACCTGTGTGCTCGTTTTCCCATGGCTGGATGCGGGGGCCCGGGCGGGGCGCCCTTGCCATTGGCGGAAGCGCTGTGATAATTTCACAGCGGCCTTTCCGGTTGACCGGGCACGCCGATTCCGGTGCCGAGAACGCGGGGACAAAGTGCAGCAGTCGATTCCATTCGAGACGGGGTCAAGCGCCGACCAGGTGTTCGTCGCTCGGCGCAACAATTCCCTGTCGTCCACGGGACGGTGGTGGGTTTTCCTGGTCATCTTGACCTTTTCGATGGCCATTGCGCTTGGCTTCGTGATGATCGGTGCGTGGCCCGTGATGCCCTTCACCGGCCTTGAAATGGTGGTTCTGTACGCCGCATTCCGCTACATCGATCGGCACGCCTCGGACTATGAAATCCTCGAGATCAGCGGGGACCGCGTGCGAGTTGAAACTCGTGTCGGTAGTCAGGTGAACCGTGTCGAGTTCAACCGCCAGTGGGCGCGGCTTGTGACGAACCACCGTTCCGGCGCGCCACGGCTCGCGCTCCGTTCGCATGGCCGCGAAGTCGCGTTCGGCAGCCACTTGGGCAGCGCGGATCTGGAGCGAATCGCACGCGAACTCCGCCGGCACTTGAGGCGTGCTTGATGAACGCCGATCAACGCGCGCAAGCGACATCACGCCAGCGGTAGCGCGGCCGGCGCTGGCGGCACGGCACCATGTCGTCCGGCCGGCTTGACTACAGCACCACCCGTGTCCCGAGTTCCACGACCTGGTTGGGCGGCAGGCCGAAAAAGTCGGCCGCCGTGCGCGCATTGCGGAAGAGCGTGGCGAACAGGGCTTCGCGCCAGTAAGGCATGGTGGCGCCAACGCTGGGCATCACCGTTTCACGACCAAGGAAGAAGGAAGTCGTCATCGGCTCCATGACCAACCCCTGCGCGGCGCAGAGCGCCAGCGCGGCCGGCACGTCGGGCGTGTCCATGAAGCCGAAATGAATGCCGACCGTGTAGAAGCGGGGATTCAGCCGCTCTATCGTCACGCGCTGCGCGTCCGGCAGGCGAGGCACGGAACCCACGATCACGGTCACCAGCACCACTTGTTCGTGGAGGACCTTGTTGTGCTTGAGATTGTGCAGCAGGGCATGCGGCACGTGCTCCGGATGGGATGTCAGGAATACCGCGGTGCCCGGCACGGTAATGGTGTCAGGCCTCTCGATCGCGACGATGAACTGCGTGAGCAGCAGGGAGTGCGCGTCGAGCTTCCGGTCCAGCAGTTCGCGACCGTCCTTCCAGGTCGTCAGCACCAGATACAGCGCACAACCGAACACCAGCGGGAACCAGCCGCCGTCGTGGATCTTGGTCGAATTCGCGGCGAGGAAGGTCAAGTCCAGCGCCAGCAGCGCGCCGAATACCGGCAGTGCCAGGCGCCGCCGCCAAGCCCACTGGCGGCGCGCCACGATGTAGGCAAACAGCGTGGTGATGATCATCGTGCCGGTGACCGCAATGCCATAGGCCGCCGCGAGATTGGTCGACGACTGGAAGGCCAGCACCAGGGCCAGCACTCCCAGCAGCATCATCCAGTTCACGCCGGGCAGGTAGATCTGCCCCATCTGGATGCCCGAGGTATGCCGCAACCTCATGCGCGGAGCATAGCCGAGCTGTATCGCCTGCTGGGTCATCGAATACACGCCGGTGATCACCGCCTGCGAGGCGATCACGGTGGCCGCGGTGGCCAGTCCGAGCAGAGGCAGCAGCAGCCAGCCTGGCGCCATCAGATAGAACGGATTGCGCACGCTGGCCGGATCGGCGAGCAGCAAGGCGCCCTGCCCAAAATAGTTCAACAGCAGGGCCGGCAACACCAGACCGAACCATGCCAGACGGATCGGCCGCCGGCCGAAATGGCCCATGTCGGCATACAGCGCCTCGGCGCCCGTCAATACCAGGAACACGGTGCCCATGGCGAGAAACCCCAGGCCCGGATCGGCGGCGAGGAAACGCAGCGCATGATGGGGCAACAGCGCGCCGAGAATCGCGGGGTGACCGGCGATCTGCGCCGCGCCCATCGCCGCCAGGAGGGCAAACCACGCGATCATCACCGGCCCGAACGCGACACCTACCGTCGCCGTACCGTGACTCTGGATCCAGAATAGCGCGATCAGGATGCCCACCGTGATCGGCACGATCAGGTGCGCAAACAGCGGCGTCGCCACATCGAGCCCTTCCACCGCCGAAAGGACCGAGATTGCCGGCGTGATCAGCCCATCGCCATAGAACAGCGCGGCGCCAAACAACCCGAGCAGGGTCACGCCCCGTCGCGCTCGCCCCGCGATTCCCTGGTCGGCCAATACCCGCGCCATCAGTGCCACGATGCCTCCCTCGCCCTTGTTGTCGGCGCGCAGGATCAGCGCCACGTACTTGCAGGAAACGACGACGACCAGCGACCAGAACACCAGCGACAGGATCCCCAACACATTCGCCGGCGTGATCGCCACCGGATGGTGGGCGTTGCCGAAGACTTCCTTGAGGGCGTAAAGCGGGCTGGTGCCAATGTCGCCATAAACCACGCCGAGCGCGCCCAGCACGAGCACGGCGGTGCCGTCGGGCCGGCTGTCGTCCTTCATGAGCCCGAACCCGGAAGCTGGAACCGGTAGCCGACTCCGGTTTCGGTCAGCAAGTGCCGCGGCCGTGCCGGATCGGCTTCGAGCTTCTGCCGCAGATGGCCGATGTAGATGCGCAGGTAGTGACCACTTCCGGCATGGCCAGGGCCCCACACCTCCTTGAGCAACTGGCGATGGGTCAACACGCGGCCTGCATTGAGCAGCAGCACGCCGAGCAAACGGTATTCGATCGGCGTAAGGTGGATCGCCGTGCCGGCACGCGTGACCGAGCGATGCGCTCGATCGACGCGGATGGGTCCGAACTCGATCACCGTCTCGCCGCCGCCGACCATCCGCCGCCTTAGCAGGGCGCGCACCCTGGCCCGCAGTTCCTGAACGCCAAAGGGTTTGGTCAGATAATCGTCGGCGCCGGCATCCAGCGCCGCGACTTTCTCCGGCTCGGCAGAGCGTGCCGAAAGCACAAGCAGCGGCAAGGACGTCCAAGTGCGCAACTCGCGGATCAGGTCTACCCCGTCGCGGTCCGGCAGACCGAGGTCGATGATCGCCAGCGCCGGCCCCGCGACCGCGAACGCGCCGAGCGCCTCCGCCGCAGACCCGGCTTCGACGACACGGCCTTCGTCCTCCAGGGCGGTCCGGACAAAGCGTCGAATCTGCGGCTCGTCTTCGACGACCAGGATCAGAGGACGCTCGTCAATCACCGGTTTCTTCCTCCAGTACGGGAGGCGTGCCGAGGGGAAGCGTGAAGACCATTCTGGTTCCGCCCTCGGCCGGTCGCTCGGCCCGAATGCGGCCGCCATGCACCTCGACGATGGCGCGACAGATCGCCAGGCCCAGGCCGCTACCGGCACCCGAATGACGCCCCCGCTCGAACAGGTCGAACACGCTTTCCTCGGCATTCGGCGCCAGGCCCGGCCCGGCATCCGCCACCGCCACCTCCGCCACATCGCCGGCCACGTGCGCCGTGATCAGGATCGGCCCATCGGGAGCGTATTTGGCGGCGTTTTCCAGCAGGTTGCAGAACACCCGTTCCAGCAGGACGGCATCAATCTCCAGAGGCGGAAGTTCGGGCGCCAACTCCACTCGCACCTCACGCCCCTCCAGAACTCCCGTCATCGCCTTGAGGCTGCTGCCGACAACCTCTTCGAGGGGTTGCCATTCCCGGTTAACGACCACCTTCCCTGTCTGCAAACGCGCCATGTCGAGCAGGTTGTGCACCAAGCCCGACAGTCGCAGCGCCTGATCGCGAATCGCGATGGCGGATTCCAGGGCGGGCGGGGGAAGCGCGGGACGAGTCAGCGTCAGCCCGTCGGCAAGTCCCACCAGCACCGTCAAAGGCGTGCGCAAGTCGTGCGACACCGCCGACAGCAGGGTACTGCGCAGGCGCTCCGATTCGACGCCGAGCATCGCCTCCTGAACCACCTCGGCGTAGTGCAGGCGTTCGACGGCGATCGCGGCCAACGATGCCACGGCATCCAGCAAGGGGCGCCTATCGGCGCGACTGAAGCGCTCGACATGGTCGGAGAAGATCAGCAACACGCCACGCGCGCGCACCGACGAAACGAGCGGCAGCGCCAAGGCTGGGGCATAACCGCTCTCCTCGGCCGCGAGATGCATTGGCTGTCCATTCCGATAGACGGCCCGCACGTGCGCCTGATGGTCGTCATCCCCGGCACGCGAGGGTATCGCATGCAACTCGTCCTCACGGTCGGGCAGATAAAGGACGGCATCAACCTCAAGGCGCGAGCGCAGAAAACCCTGCACGATCTCGGACACTTGTTCGGCGGCGACCGCACCGGAAAGACTCTTCGCCATACCGTAAAGTGCCCGCATTTCACCTTCACGGTTGGCCGCGACCACGGCCTCGCGCCGCAGGCGGGCGGCAAGCTGGCCGATCACCAGCGCCACCACAAGCATCACGCCAAAGGTAATAAGATACTGGGCATCGGCGACGGCCATCGAAAACCGGGGCTCGACGAAGAAGAAGTCGAACAACGCCACACCGCTGAAGGCGGCAAGGATCGCCGGCCCGCTGCCCAGCCCGACAGCCACCAACGCCACGACCAGCAGAAAGATCATCACGATGTTCACGGTATCGACCACCCCGCTCAGCGGCAGGGTCAGCACCGTCGTGGCCACGCAGGCCAATTCGGCCTTGAGGTAAAGGCCGATGGTGCTCGTTGAGTCCGTTGCTTTCATGGGTTCATGCTACCCGGCGGGATGTAAAATCAGCGTAAAAATCCTTCGGATGAGATTGCTCGCCACGATGCGAAGCAGGAGCCCTCCATGCTGATCAATTGCGTCGCCTATCAATTCGGGCGCAAACTGGCCGAACTCGACATCGAGCAGATCAGTGACTATCTGCAACGGCCCGACTGTTTCGTCTGGGTCGCGCTGTTCAACGCCACCGACGCCGAAATGGAACAAATGCGAGAGGAATTTTCCTTGCATCCGCTGGCCGTCGAGGACGCCCACAAGGGGCACCAGCGACCGAAGATCGAAGAATACGGCGATACGGTGTTCGCGGTCGTCCATATGCTGCGACAGCAGGATGACGAGATCGCGGTCGGTGAAGTGGGCATATTCGTCGGCGAAAACTTCGTGCTCTCGGTGCGCAGCCGCACCAACCAGGACCTGCTGCCCGTACGCGTGCGTTGCGAGCGCGAACCCGAGCTGCTGCGCCAGGGCTCGGGCTTCGTCGCCTACGCGATCATGGACGCGGTAGTCGATCGCTACTTCCCATTGATCGACGCCCTGGAGTCGGAACTGGACGCGGTCGAGGAACACATCTTCGACAAGGGCATGGCGCGCGCCAACATCCAGCGCCTGTACGACCTCAAGCGCCGCAAGGTGGTGCTGAAGCACGCCGTGGCGCCGCTGATGGAAGCCGTGGGCAAGCTCACCAGCGGCCGCGTGCCGCGTGCCTGTGCCCACAGCCAGGACTATTTCCGCGATGTCTACGATCACCTGGCGCGGATCGACGGCCAACTCGAAACAATTCGCGACACGATAGGCACCGCGATCCAGGTCAGCCTGTCCTCGGTCACCATCGAGCAGAGCGACGTCGCCAAGAAGCTCGCCGCCTGGGCCGGTATCTTCGCGGTGGCCACCGCCTTTGCCGGCATCTGGGGCATGAACTTCAAGAGCATGCCCGAACTGCAATGGGACTATGGCTACCCGCTGGCGCTGGGCGTGATCGTCGGTGCCTGCGCCCTGCTCTTTTACCGCTTCCGACGTATGGGCTGGTTGTAGTCCCGGTTCGCATTGAAAGAGAGGCGTCGGCGGAAGGGTGCTGCGTATAATTCGCGGCCTTTCCGTAGCCTGCCGCACTCGGCATTCGATGAAGTCGCTGCTGTCCCTCCCAGCCCTGCCCAAGCCCGGCCACCGCCTCGATCTGCCGCCACTTGCGGCTTCCGCCGATGCGCTGGCGCTGGCGCAACTCGCGCGGCCGGGAGCCCTGCTGGCGGTGGTGACCGCCAGCCCGCTCGAAGCGCAGCGCCTGGCGGAAGAAGTCGCCTGGTTCGCGCCGGCGCTGCGCGTGCATCTGCTGCCCGACTGGGAAACCCTGCCCTACGACAGCTTCTCGCCGCACCAGGACCTGATTTCGCAACGCTTGGCGAGTCTGTATGCGGTGACGCAACTGGCATGCGAGGTGCTGATCGTCGCCGCCTCGACGGCAATCACGCGCCTGGCACCGCCGGCCTTCCTCGCCGCCCACACCTTCTTCATGAAGAAGGGCGAGCGCCTCGATCCGGACCGCCTGCGCGCGCAACTCACGCTGGCCGGCTACCAGCATGTCACGCAGGTCGTCGCCGCCGGCGAATACAGCGTGCGCGGGGGCCTGATCGACCTGTTTCCGATGGGCGCGCAACTGCCTTACCGCATCGAACTTTTCGACAATGAGGTGGAGACCATCCGCAGCTTCGATGTGGACACCCAGCGAACCCTTTATGCGGTGCCGGAAATCCGCCTGCTCCCGGCGCGCGAATTCCCCGCCGGAGAAGCCGGTCGCACGACGTTCCGCCAGCGCTTTCGCGAGGCCTTCGAGGGTGATGCCTCGCGCGTCGGTCTCTACAAGGATGTCTCGGCCGGCATATTGCCGGCCGGCATCGAGTACTACCTGCCGCTGTTCTTCGAATCCACCGCGACGCTGTTCGACTATCTGCCGGAACAGGTCACGCTGCTGCTGCATGGCGATGTGCCGGGCGCGATTGCCGAATTCTGGACCGACCTGCGGAGCCGCTACAAGATGCTCGGCGGCGACCGCTCGCGCCCTGTGCTGCCACCCGCGGAATTGTTTCTGCGCGACGAGGAATTCTTTGTCGCCGCCAGGCGGCAGGCGCAACTGGGCTTGCAGGTTTCCCCGGCGCCTGCGCTGCCGCCGCTGGCCGTAGATCGCAAGGCGCAGGATCCGCTGGCCGCGTTGCGCGGCTTTCTCGCGCACCATGCCGGTCGGGTGCTGCTGCTCGCCGAATCGCCAGGGCGGCGGCAGACGCTTGGCGACTATCTCGCAGAGCATGGCCTGATGCCCGCGCCCTGCAACGACTTCAGCGCGTTCGTCGGAGGCGACAAGCCATTCATGCTTGGTCTCGGGCCCCTTTCCGGCGGCTTCCTGCTGCCCGGTTTCGCGGTCATCACCGAAAACGAACTGTATGCCTCGACGGCGCGCCCGCGGGGCCGTCACTCCGATGCGCGCCGCGCCAATCTCGAAGGCTGGCTGCGCGATCTGTCGGAGCTGAAGATCGGCGATCCGGTGGTCCACGAGGCGCATGGCATAGGCCGCTACCTGGGTCTGCTGCACATGGATTTCGGCGAGGGCGACACCGAGTTCCTGCATCTGGAATACGCCGACGGCGCCAAGTTGTATGTGCCGGTTGCTGTCTTGCATGTCATTTCGCGCTACAGCGGTGTGGACCCGGACTCGGTTCAGTTGCACACGCTCGGAACCGGACAGTGGGAGAAGGCCAAGAGAAAGGCCGCGGAACAGGTGCATGACACCGCCGCCGAACTGCTGCATCTCTATGCCCAGCGCGCGGCGCGCGAAGGCCACAAGTTCCACTTCAAGCCGCATGACCTGGAAGCCTTCGCCGACGGCTTCGGCTTCGAGGAAACGCCCGACCAGCAGGCCGCGATCAACGCGGTGATCGAGGACATGACCTCCGGCAAGCCGATGGATCGGCTGGTCTGCGGCGATGTCGGCTTTGGCAAGACCGAGGTCGCGATGCGCGCGGCATTCGTCGCCGTGGCCGACGGCAAGCAGGTGGCAATCCTCTGCCCGACCACGCTGCTGGCCGAGCAGCACTACCAGAACTTTGCCGACCGATTCGCGCAGGTGGCTCACGAGTGGCCGGTGAAAATCGCCGAACTCTCGCGCTTCAAATCGGCCCGCGAACAGGACGAGGCAGTCGAGTTGCTGGCCCAGGGAAAGATCGACATTCTGATCGGCACCCATCGCCTGCTGCAAAAGGACGTCAAGTTCGAGCGCCTGGGCCTGATCATCGTCGACGAGGAGCACCGCTTCGGCGTGCGCCAGAAGGAAGCCCTGAAGGCGCTACGCGCCTCGGTCGATGTGCTGACCCTGACGGCGACCCCGATCCCGCGCACCCTTGGGCTGTCGCTCGACGGCCTGCGCGACTTTTCGGTGATCGCCACGCCGCCGCAAAAGCGCCTGGCGATCAAGACCTTCGTCAGCCGCTGGTCCGGCGGCCAGGTGCGCGAAGCCTGCCTGCGCGAGTTCAAGCGCGGCGGCCAGGTCTACTTCCTGCACAACGAAGTCGACACGATCGAAAACATGAAGGAGCGGCTGCAAGCCCTGTTGCCCGAGGCGCGCATCGTGATCGGCCACGGCCAGTTGCCGGAACGCGAGCTGGAGCGCGTGATGCGCGAATTCACCCAGCAAAAGCACAACATGCTGTTGTGCTCGACCATCATCGAAACCGGCATCGACAATCCCCATGCCAACACCATTGTCATCAACCGCGCCGACAAGTTCGGCCTGGCGCAACTGCACCAGTTGCGCGGCCGTGTCGGGCGCAGCCACCACCAGGCCTACGCCTACCTGCTGACCCACGAGGATGCGAAGCCCACGACGCAGGCCAAGCGCCGACTCGACGCCATCCAGGCCATGGAAGAACTCGGCTCCGGCTTCTTCCTCGCCATGCACGACCTGGAGATACGCGGCGCCGGCGAGGTGCTCGGCGAATCGCAAAGCGGCGAGATCCACGAAATCGGCTTCGCGCTCTACACCAACATGCTGAACGCCGCGGTGCGCTCGCTGAAGGCCGGCGAGGCGATGCCCGACCTGACCCAGCCCCTGTCGGTGACCTCCGAAATCAATCTGCGCGTGCCCGCCCTGCTGACCAACGACTATTGCCCCGACGTGCATGAACGCCTGACGCTGTACAAGCGCATGGCCAACTGCGACAGCGAGGACGAATTGCGCGACATGCAGGAAGAGTTGATCGACCGCTACGGCGAGATGCCGGCACAGACCGTGGCTTTGCTGGAGACCCACAGGCTGCGGCTCGCCGGCAAGAGCTTGGGCGTCGCCAAGCTGGACGCCGGACCGGCCGCAATACAGTTGCAGTTCGTGCCCAACCCGCCGATCGATCCTGCCAGGATCATTCGTTTGTTGCATAGCGATCACGGCTTCAAGCTCGCCGGCCAGGATAAATTGGTCTGGCAGAGGCCCAGCGCGACTCTGCGGGAGCGCATTGGCGCGGTAAGGGATCTGTTTCTGCAACTGAGGCCCGCCGGGGACAAGTAGCACGCCCTTACCCATGCTTCACCCCTGCGGATAAAATAGTTCGGCGGCATGGCATCAACGCCTATGGCATCGGCTCGGACCTTTTCGACAATCACTCGCCAGGTTTCGCAATGAACAAAAAAATGCAACCCGCGGAAATCGCCCGCGAGGCACTGATCCAGTTGAGCGCTCGCAAGCTGCTGCCGACGCCGGCGAACTATCAGACCTCCTACAACGAAATCGCCCATCTGCCCAACGTCGCCGGGTTTCCAGAAGCGCCGATGCGCCAGATCTCGCAGGCCCTGACGCCGAGGAATCCGGAACAGGCGAAGCAGCTCGGACTGCTGGACGCCGCCATCGGGCGACGCAGCGGGAGGGAGGTTCAGGATGCGCTCGTGGCCTTCGCCGGGTCCACCAACGGCGGCGCGTCGATGGCCGGGCGCGCGGCCCCGGCCACGCGCGCGACGAACGCGGACTGCCTGGAGACCCTGGCGCAGATGATCGAGAACATCGCGCCGGCCCTGGGCGATGACGACGAACACTTTTCTGCGCTGATGAAGCAGTGCCTGCAGGTCCTGCGCAATTCATCCGCGGAGGATCCCGGCGTCGAGGCCATGCTCACGAGTTTCAGTCCTCGCCTGCTGATCGCCGCGGAAGATCAGGCCGAGATCAAGGCGACGCTGCTCAAACTGCTGCATCTGATCATCGAGAACATCGGCCAGTTGAGCCTGGAGGACCGGTGGCTGAAAGGCCAGATCGATACCTTGCTGATCGCCGTGGCACCGCCGCTGACATTGCGTCGCCTGGACGACGTGGAACGCCGGATCAGGAACGTGATGGCCAAGCAGACCGAGGCCAAGAGCCGGTCGATGGAAGCGCAGGAGGAGATGCGCGCGATGCTCTCGGCGTTCATCGAAAGCCTGTCGAAGATGAACCAAGCCAGTAGCGCGTACAAGGACCGGATCGAGGAAAGCGCCCGGCGCTTCGCGCAGGTCAGGACCATCGAAGAGATGACGCCGCTACTGAAGGATGTGATCGACGCCACCAACAGCATGGTCGAAGACACGCGGAATGCCCACGACAAGCTCCAGACCTTGCAGCAGGAAGTTCTGGCCACCGAGAGGGAAATCCTCAATCTGCATCTGGAACTGGATCACGCCAGCACCCTGGCGCGCCATGACCCGCTGACCGACGTGCTGAATCGCAAGGGACTGACCGAGGCCATGGCGCGAGAGATCTCCGGCATGAGGCGCAGGGACACGCCACTGTGCGTCGCCCTGCTCGATGTCGATGACTTCAAGAAACTCAACGATCACCTGGGGCATGAAGCCGGAGACAGGGCACTGGTCCATCTGGCGAAAATCACGCGCGAATGCATGCGGCCGGTGGATTCGGTGGCGCGCTACGGCGGCGAAGAGTTCGTGATCCTGATGCCCGACACGTCGCTGGAGCAGGGAATTCAGGCGATGGTCCGCTTGCAGCGCGCACTGACCAAGAACTTCTTCCTGGCGGAACCCGACAAGAAAGTCCTGATTACCTTCAGCGCCGGAGTTGCCCTAATGACCGCAGTCGAGACCCGGGAGGAGGTTCTCAAGCGGGCCGACCAGGCGATGTACCTGGCGAAGCGCTCTGGAAAGAACCGCGTGATCGGCGCCTGAGGGCAGATTTCAGCCGGCCGCTGGTAGACAGTTTGACGGTCTGGCGTTGGTCATATAAGATGACCAACTTGAAAGGAGTTCGCCATACCGCAGTTCAACATCGCAGAGGCCAAGGCCCATCTGTCCGAACTGGTGCAAAAAGCCATAATGGGAGAGGAGGTCATCATCGCCCGCGACAACAAGCCGCTGGCGATGCTGGTGCCCATCGAGCGCGCCCGGCAGAAACGCACGCCCGGATCGGGCAAGGGCCAAATCCTGTTCATGGCCGAAAACTTCGACGCGATCCCGCGAGGTTTCGAGGAATACATCGGGTGATTGCACTGCTCGATACCAACGCCTTCCTGCACTGGGTTGAGGGCGATGACAAGCTTTCGACCAAGGCAAAATCCTGCATCGCCAACCCGGACAACGAGATTCTGGTCAGTGCCGTTGTCGCCTGGGAACTGGCGATCAAGTCGGGCCAGGGGGGAATCAAGCTGGCACAGCCGGTGGGGCGTTACATGGCGAGCCATATCGAGGCCAACGGCTTTCGCCTGCTCGGCATTGAACTCGATGACGTCGCCGCAATCGAATCGCTGCCCCTGCATCACCGCGACCCGTTCGACCGCCTGCTGGTCGCGCAGGCAAAGAACCGCAGGCTGCCCGTGGTCAGTTCCGACCGGGCGTTTTCCGAATACGGCATCAAACGAATCTGGTAACCGACATGCAACAAACCGAAAACCTCAATATCGAAGCCTTCGAACCGATGCCGACGCCGGAGGAAATTCACGCCCGCGTGCCCTTGTCCGACGCCGCGGCGGAGTCTGTGCTGACCGGACGGCGCACCCTGGAACGGATTCTCGATGGCGAGGACCCGCGGATCTTCGTGGTGGTCGGTCCCTGCTCCATCCACGATCCGGTGGCCGGTCTCGATTACGCCCGGCGCCTGAAGCGGCTGGCCGATGAAGTCGCCGATGCCATGGTGCTGGTGATGCGCGTGTATTTCGAGAAGCCGCGCACCTCGACCGGCTGGAAGGGTTACATCAACGATCCGCGGATGGACGATTCCTTCCACATCGAGGAAGGCATGCGGAAGGCGCGCGAATTCCTTCTGGCGGTCAACGAAGTCGGGCTGCCGGCCGGCACCGAGGCGCTCGACCCGATCGGCCCTCAGTATTACGGCGACCTGATCGCCTGGGTGGCCATCGGCGCACGCACCTCGGAGTCGCAAACCCACCGCGAGATGTCCTCCGGTCTGTCGGCCCCGGTGGGTTTCAAGAACGGCACCGACGGCTCGCTCGGCGCGGCGATCAACGGCATCATTTCGGCGGCCAACCCGCACAGCTTTCTCGGCATCAACATGCAGGGGCGTTCCAGCGTGGTGCGCACCGCCGGCAACGGCTATGGCCACCTGGTGCTGCGCGGCGGCGGCGGACGGCCGAATTACGACACGGTCAGCGTCGCATTGGCCGAAGCCGCGCTGGACCAGGCGCGCCTGGCGCGCAACATCGTGATCGATTGCTCGCATGCCAACAGCTACAAGAAGCCGGAACTCCAGGCTCTTGTCATGCATGACTGCGTGAATCAGATCGGTGCCCAGCGCGCCGCCGGCCGTCGCTCGATTGTCGGGCTGATGGTGGAAAGCTTCATCGAGGCGGGCAATCAGCCGATTCCCGCCGATTTGTCGCAGTTGAAATACGGTTGTTCGGTGACCGATCCCTGCGTCGACTGGGCGACCACCGAAAAAATGCTGCGCGATGCGGCGGTGGCGTTGCGCGCCTCGCTGCCCGCGCACCTGGCAAGCCAGGCCTGCTCGTGAGTCTGATCCGGCCCTTCCGCGGCCTGCGCCCCGCCCCAGGCCGGGCCGCCGCCGTCGCCGCACCGCCCTACGACGTGCTCTCCGCCGACGAAGCGCGCGCGATGGTCCATGGCACCCCCGACAGGCCCTGGTCCTTCCTGCACATCTCGAAGGCCGAAATCGACCTGCCGCGCGACACCGACCCCTTCGCCCCGGCGGTCTATGCCAAGGCCGCGGAGAATCTGGCGCGGATGCTCTCCCAAGGCGTGCTTGCACGCGACGCGGCCGCCTGCTACTACGCCTATCGGCTGACCATGCCCGGCAGGAGTGGTGACAATTGCGGCGACCATGTGCAAACCGGCTTGGTGGCTGCCGCCAGCGTCGCCGATTACGACAGCAACCGCATCCGCAAACACGAATTCACCCGGCCCGACAAGGAAGACGACCGCGTGCGCCAGATCGAGGCGCTCAACGCACAGACCGGCCCGGTGCTGCTGGCCTATCCCGCCTCGGCCAGCGCCGACGCCCAGATCGACGCCATCGCGCAAGGGACTCCCGCGGCCGACGTCACCGCTGACGATGGCATCCGCCACCAGGTCTGGGTCCTCGACGATGCCGCGCGGATAGCCGCGATCGGCGCAAGCTTCGAAGCCATGAGCGCGCTGTACATCGCCGACGGCCATCACCGCTCCGCCGCAGCCTCGCGCGTCGCCGCGGCGCGCCGCCAGCCGGGGCGGGTGTCGTCCGCCGATGCGTTTCTGGCGGTGATCTTTCCCCATCACCAGATGAAGATCCTGGACTACAACCGGGTCGTCAAGGATCTGCATGGCATGGACGCGGCGCAGTTCACGGCGCGCCTCGACGCGGCGTTTGCCGTCGAGGACAGCAGCATGGCGGTGCATCCCGCCCGCCCCGGCGAATTCGGCATGTATCTGGGCGGACGCTGGCGCAAGCTGACCATAAAGCCGGAACTGATCCCCGAGGATCCGGTCGGTCGTCTCGACGTCTCGCTGCTATCCGATCATCTGCTGGCCCCATTGCTGGGGATCGCCGACCTGCGCCGTGACAAACGCATCGACTTCGTCGGCGGCATCCGCGGTCTGGCCGAACTGGAACGACGCGTCGATTCCGGCGAGATGGCCGTCGCGTTCGCCCTGCACCCGACGCGCATGGACCAGCTGATAGCGGTGGCCGACAACAACATGGTCATGCCGCCGAAGTCGACCTGGTTCGAGCCCAAGCTGGCCGATGGGCTGGTATCCCACGTGCTGGATTAGCTTTCGGGCCAACAAACGCAAAGGGCAACCCGCGGGTTGCCCTTGTCATTGGCCGGGCCGCGGCTGTTACTTCTTCTTGGCGGCGGGCTTCTTCGCTGCGGCGGGCTTGGCGGCCGCCTTCTTTGCTGCGGGCTTCTTGGCGACGGGCTTCTTGCCGGCGACGGCGGCTTTCAAACCAGCGCCCGCGGAAAACTTGGGTACCGCCTTGGCCGCGATCTTCAGCGGCGCGCCGGTCTTCGGATTCTTGCCCGTGCGCGCCGAGCGCATTACCGACTTGAAGGTGCCGAATCCAATCAGGGCAACCGGATTGCCCTTGGAAATAACCGTGGTGATGACTTCGGTCAGCGCATCGATGGCTTTATTGACAGCATCCTTGGAAAGCTTGGCGCGTTCGGCTACGGCGTGAATCAGTTCGCTCTTGTTCATCTGGGTCCCCTCTCGTTTGAAAATGGCATTGTTCCACTAAAAACGCGGGATTTGCAAGCCCCGCGCGACATTCCGTGGGCAAATTTCCGGCGACTGTGGTAATCCGGGATCGCTCTGCCGCGAGCAAGCCGCGGCCGCTCGCCCTACAAACCCTTCACCGCGTAGACCGCGGGCAGGTTGCGCCAGGCACCCTTGACATCCATGCCGTAGCCGAAGACGTAGCGATTGGGCAGGCGCACGCCGACGAAATCGGCGCTGATCGGCTTGACTCGACCGATGTTCTTGTCGGCGAACACGGCGCTCAGGACCTGGCTGGCGCCTTGCGCCAACAGGCGGCGGACGATCTCGGCCATGGTCACGCCTTCGTCGAGAATGTCATCCACCACCAGCACGACACGTCCGGCGACCGCCGAGCGCGGCTCGACGATCCAGGCCAGATTCCCGCCGCGGGTGACGTCGCCGTAGCGCGAAACATGCAGGTAATCGAAGTCCAGCGGAAAGGTCAGTTGCGGCAGGAGCTGGCCGGTAAATACCACCGCTCCGCTCATCACCGCCAGCACCAGCGGGTTGGCCGCGGCCAGCCGGGAGCTGACTTCGGCGGCGACGCGCCTGACCGCCTGCGCGACGTCTTCCGCCGGGCACAGCAGATCCGCCTCGTCGAGGATCTTCTGCGCTTCCTGCGGGCTCATTTGAGCCGCTGCAGCATGGCGGTGAACTCCTTGCCGACTTCGGGATGGCGCTGCCCGAAGGCCACCGTCGCTTCGAGGTAGCCGAGCTTGGAGCCGCAGTCGTAGCGGGTGCCGTGGTAGCGATAGGCCAGGACCTGCTCCTCGGCGAGCAGCGCGGCGATGCCGTCGGTGAGCTGGATCTCGCCGCCGGACCCGCTGCCGATCTGCGCCAGATGCGGGAAGATCCGCGGCGTCAACACGTAGCGTCCGACCACCGCCAGCGTCGAGGGCGCATCCTCGGGCTTGGGCTTTTCGACCAGCCTGAGGATCTGGTCCAGGGTCTCCGTCAAAGGCTTGCTATCCACGATGCCGTAGCTCCGGGTATCTTCGCGTGGCACTTGTTGCACGCCGATCACCGAGCAGCGGTAGTAGTCATAGACATCCACCATCTGCTTCATCACCGAGGGATCGGCATCGAGCAGGTCGTCCGCAAGCAGCACGGCAAAGGGTTCATCGCCCACCGCCGGGCGGGCGCATAGCACCGCATGGCCCAGTCCCAGGGCCTCGGGCTGGCGGATGTAAATGCAGTTGATGTTTTTCGGCAGCATGTTGCGCACGAACTCCAGCAAGCCGTTCTTGTTGCTTCGGGCGAGTTCGCCTTCCAGTTCATAGGCCTTGTCGAAATGATCCTCGATCGCCCGCTTGGAGCGGCCGGTGACGAAGATCATGTCGGTGATGCCGGCCGCCACCGCCTCTTCCACCGCATACTGGATCAGCGGCTTGTCCACGATCGGCATCATCTCCTTCGGGCTGGCCTTGGTCGCCGGCAGAAAGCGCGTGCCGAGGCCCGCCACCGGGAATACTGCCTTTGTCACTTTTTTCATTTCTGGTTCCTTGGTTTGGAATCGATATTGGCGGGGAAGCCGATGCCGCGCCGGGCGAGAGCCGGCGGCGCCATCAGTTGGCGAATCGCGTCAATCAAGCCGGCTTTGGCCTGATCGTGACTCGATAGCCTGCGTTCCATTTGATCGCGCTTGGCGGCAATGTCCTTGTGCGCGGAAAGCATCTCACGGATTTGCAGGAAGACGCGCACCACCAGCAGGCTGACTTCCACGGCCCGGGATGACTTGAGCACCTTGCCCAGCATCAGCGCACCGTGTTCGGTAAAGGCGTAAGGCAGTGACGGAGAAAATTTGAGCCTGGCGAGGTGATCACAGTTTGTGACCACCTCCGCCCTTTCTGCTGCATTCAACTGAAACATGAAGTCCGTTGGAAAGCGCTCAGCATTGCGTTTTACCGCCTGATTCAAGGCCCGGGTCTCGACGCCGTAAGGCTCAGCCAGATCGGCATCCAGCATCACCCGCTGGCCTCGCAATACCAGAATCCGGCTCGCCGCGACTTGTAAAACGCGGGTGCTCACGAAGCGACCAACGCCCTGAACTGCGCTTCGTCGAGAACGCTGACGCCCAAGGCCTGCGCCTTGTCGAGTTTGGAACCGGCTTCCGCGCCGGCCACCACGTAGTCCGTCTTCTTCGACACCGAACCGGCCACCTTGCCGCCCAGCGCCTCGATCATGTTCGTGGCCTCATCGCGCGTCAGTGTCGGCAGGGTGCCGGTGAGCACGAAGGTCTTGCCGGCGATCGGCGAACTGACCATCGCCACCGCCGCGCCCTCGGGCCAGCTCACCCCGGCGGCGCGCAATTGCTCGATCACCTCGACATTATGCGGCTCGGCAAAGAATCGAGCGATCGATGCGGCCACCACCGGGCCGACATCCGGCACCTGCTGCAGGCAATCAACGTCGGCCTTCATCAGCGCATCCAGATTGCCGAAGTGACGCGCCAGATCCTTGGCCGTCGCCTCGCCGACATTGCGTATCCCGAGCGCGAAGACGAAGCGCGCCAGCGTCGTCGCCTTGCTCCTCTCGATCGCGCCGAGCAGATTCGCCGCGGACTTGTCGGCCATTCGTTCCAGGTTGGCCAGGGCCAGCAGGCCCAGCTTGTAGAGATCGGCCGGTGTTTTGACGATGGCATTGTCGACGAGCTGTTCCACCAGTTTGTCGCCCAGCCCCTCGATGTCCAGCGCGCGCCGCCCGGCAAAGTGCAGCAGCGCCTGCTTGCGTTGCGCCGGGCAGACCAGGCCGCCGCTGCAGCGGGCAATCGCCTCGTCCTCGGGCCGCTCGATCGCCGAATGACAGACCGGGCAATCCGGATATTCCGCGAGCAGATCCCAGGGTCCGTGCAGCGCCTCGCCGGAGTCCTTCAACGGCCGCCGCTCGACGACCACCGACACCACCTCGGGAATCACGTCACCCGCGCGCCGCACGACAACGGTATCGCCGACGCGCACGTCCTTGCGCCTGACCTCGCCTTCATTGTGCAGCGTGGCATTGGTCACCGTGACGCCGCCGACGAAAACCGGCGCCAGCCGCGCCACCGGCGTGATCGCCCCGGTGCGGCCGACCTGCACCTCGATCGCCTCGACGATGGTCAAGGCTTCCTCGGCCGGGTATTTGTGCGCCACGGCCCAGCGCGGTTCGCGCGTGACGAATCCGAGGCGTTGCTGCAAGGCCAGAGAATTCACCTTGTACACCACGCCGTCGATCGCGAAGGGCAGTGCTTCGCGCATCTCGCGCATACTCTCATGGAATTCGATCAGGCCATCGGCGCCGCGCACCACCGCGCGCTGCGCGCAGACCGGCAGGCCGAATCCGGCCAGCGCATCCAGCACGGCACCGTGCGTCGCCGGCAAGGCCCAGCCCCGCGTCTCGCCCAGGCCATAGGCGAAGAAGGACAGCGGTCGCTCCGCCGTCATCGCCGGATCGAGCTGGCGGATGCTGCCGGCGGCGCCGTTGCGCGGATTGACCAGCGTCGGCCGTCCCAGGGTGCGCTGCTTTTCGTTGTAGCGTTCGAAGTCGAGCCGGCTCATGAATGCCTCGCCGCGCACTTCGAGCACCGGCGGCGCGGCGCCGATCAAGCGCAGCGGTATGCGCCGCACGGTGCGGATGTTCTGCGTCACGTCCTCGCCGGTTTCGCCGTCGCCGCGAGTGGCGGCCTGCACCAGCACGCCATCCTCATAGCGCAGATTGATGGCCAGACCATCGAACTTGGGTTCGGCCGCATATTCGACGGCCGCATCGGCGTCGCCCAGTCCCAGTTCGCGCCGCACGCGCGCGTCGAAGGCGCGCGCGCCGGCGGGCTCGGTGTCCGTCTCGGTACGGATCGACAGCATCGGCAGCGCATGACGCACCGGTGCGAATTCCGGCAAGGGCCGGCCGCCGACCCGCAGCGTCGGCGAATCCGGAGTCGCCAATTGCGGATGGGCGGCCTCCAATTCCTGGAGCTCGCGAAACAGGCGGTCGTACTCGGCATCCGGAACGGTCGGCCGGTCGAGAACATAGTACGCGTGGTTGTGCTGTTCGATCTCGCGGCGCAGGGCCTCGGCCCGCGCCGCCGGGTCTGCCAGCGGCATCAGGAAAACAGCCGCAGCGCCAGGGGGCTGCCGGGATTGATCCCGGCGTCACGCATGCGCTGTTGCAGTTCGCCTGTCTTGGCGCGCATCGCGGCGATCGTGACCTCCGACAAGGGCGCGCGCTGCGCATCGACCAGCACCCCGTCCAGCGCCGAGCCCAGTTGCCGGGCAACGGCCAGCATGCGGTCGAAGGCCAATCGGCCATCCATCACGCGCGGGACATCCAGGCTCAGCGTCAGGCCATGGGTCGCCAGCGATTTGATGGATTCGGCGGCAAGCCGCTCGGTACCGAGATTGCCGACGGTGAACAGTTCGCCGCCGACGCTGTCGTGCGCCCGAAACACGCCGTCCGCTTCCAGTACCAGCCCCAAGGCTTCGGCCACCCCGCGCAGCTTGGTGCCGGCAAAGACGCCGCCGGAGGCTTCAACCACATTCAGCACGAACTGGATGTCGACCGTGGCACAGAACTCGTCGAGCTTGGCGGCGCGCAATACGGCGTCGGCGCGCGAAGGCAGGTCCAGCGTGGCGCCGGCCTGCTGGGCGACCTGTTGCACGCCTTCGAAGAAACGCGCCAGCTCCGCATCGGCGACGGGACCGCGTCGATCGACCAGTTGCAGGGCCACCGCCCATTCGCGGTAACGTCCGGTATCGCGCGCATCCACCGTCCGCCAGGCCGTGCCGCCATCACCCTCCGCATCGTTCCGCGCCAGCCAGTACAAATGCTTGGTCAGATCCGCGGACCATGTATTCTGCATTGCCCAGACCGCCGGCGCGGGAATCGGCTCGGCGGCCACCAGATGCAACACGCAATCGGCCACGCGATCCAGCCACTCGACCTCCGAGGCCGGCGCGGATGCGGCCTCCGCGGCCGGCGGCGCTTCGGCGGCGAGCGGTTCGGCGCCAGCGCCGATCTCTACCGAATCGTCGGCCGGGTTGGCGATATGCGGCTCCTGCCGTTCGCCGTCCGCTGCCGTCCGCGCGCTTCCGGCCGCATGCAACGCGTCGCCGGAGCCGCCCTTGAAGATCTTGTCCGCGGTCTTGCGGTGCTGGCGATCCTGCCAGATGTTGTAGCCCCAGACGGCACCAACCGCCACCGTGCCGGCCCCGATCAATGCGATTTGCAGTTCGCTCATTGCCATGTTGAAACCACCTCGTAATTGCGGCCGCTGCGATTCACCCCGACGACTCCGGCGTTGGCCTCGACCAGGACCCCGTCAAGCAACCTTCTGGTCATCGGCGAGGCGCAGCGCCTCTTCGATGTCGACTTCCACTACCCGCGACACTCCCTGCTCCTGCATGGTCACGCCGATCAGTTGCTGGGCCATTTCCATAGCGATCTTGTTGTGCGAGATGAAGACGAATTGCGTCTGCACCGACATGCGCCGCACCATATCGCAGAAACGCATCGTATTCGAGTCATCGAGCGGGGCATCCACTTCGTCCAGCAGGCAGAACGGCGCCGGATTCAGTTGGAATAGCGCAAACACCAGCGCAATCGCGGTCAGCGCCTTCTCGCCCCCCGAGAGCAGATGAATGGTGGTGTTCTTCTTGCCCGGCGGCTGCGCCATGATCTGGATGCCGGCGTCGAGAATCTCGTCGCCGGTCAGAATCAGCCGTGCCTCGCCGCCACCGAAGAGTTGCGGAAACAGCGTGCCGAAATGCCGATTGACTGCGTCATAGGTCTCCTGCAACTGTTCGCGCGTTTCGCGGTCGATGCGCCGGATCGCGTCTTCCAGCGTGGCGATGGCCTGCTCCAGGTCGTCCGACTGCGCGTCGAGGAAACCCTTGCGCTCGGACGCCGTGGCGAGCTCTTCCAGGGCCGCGAGATTCACCGGGCCGAGGGTCTCGATTTCCGCGTTGAGCCGGGCGATCTCGCCTTGCAGCACCGGGTCCTTGACTTTCTCGGCCAGTGTGGCGGCGAGCTCGTCGGCAAACGGAGCTTCGTCGGCCTCGGTGATCACATGGACCTCCGCCAGCCGCTCACGCAACTGCTCCTCGTTGAGCTGCGCGGCTTGCGCCTTGAGGCGCAGATCGTTGATCCGGTCGCGCAACGGCACCAGGCCCTGCTCCAGCCTGAGGCGCTGCTCATCGAGGCCGCGCAGCTCGGCGGCCGCGGCATCCAGCGCATTGCGCCGCTCGGCCAGTGCCGACTCCTTGCCCTGCTTCGCGGCCAGGGCCGCCTGGAGATCCTGCTGCAACTTCTGGTCGTCGATGCCGGTCATTTCCGCCTGGGCGCCGCGAGTCTCGCCGTCGATACGCTGCAACTGGCTGGCGGCGGTCGATCCGGCGCGGGCGTTGTCTTCCAGCTTCGACTGGCACTCGCGTTCGGCAAAGCCAGCCTCCTGGGCTTCGCGTCCGAGCTGGATCCCGAGCGCCCTGATTTCGCGCAGCGCCGCATCCTTCTGGCGATGCGCTTCCAGTGCTTGTTCCAGACGCTCGCGCATTCCGCCCAGGCGCTCGCGCTGAAGCTCGCCGGTGGCTTCGGCCTGTTCGCGCCGAACCCGCTCGGCCGACTCCTGGGTTTGCAGTTCGGCCAGATCGTGATCGATGCGCGCCGCGCGTTCCTCGAAACGCACCTGCGCCTGCGCCTGCTTCAAGGCCTCCACCTGCGCCGCATGAATCCCCTGCTGAGCCTCCTGCAGCGCGCGTCGGGCGCCGCCCAATTGGCCCTGGCTGTCAGAAAGTTGCCGTTCGGCAGTGCGCTGGTCCTCGCGTGCCGCATCGGCGGCGGCGGCACGCTGGGTCAGCAACTCCGCCAATTCCTCGATTTCGCGCTGGCGCTCGATCACGCCATGGGTCTTCGCGTCCGGCACATACAGTGTCAGGCCGGCCGGCGTCAGGACGTGGCCAGCGCGCGCGACGCGTTGACCCGCGGCCAGCGGCAACTCGGCCGCGAGATCGTCGGCCACCGCAACGCCCGCGAGCCATTCGTCGAGCACGGCGGACCAGCGCGGATCGTCGCAGCTCACCTTGCCGCGCAGAGCGACCACGCCATGCGAAGTCGAGCGCGGCGTCCCGCCGTGACCCATGTCCACTGGCGCCGGATCGGGAGCCCGGTCGTTGTCACGGCGAGTCTCGAGCGCCAGCGAGACGATCGTCGGCGGCGGGTTCGCCAGGGCCGCGCGGACGGTATCCGCGTCGGCACTCAGCGCCGTGAATCGCTCGCGCAGCACGGCCTCTACCGCGGTTTCCCAGCCGGGCTCGACCTGGATCGCCTGCCACAACGGTTTGGCATCGGCCAGATGGCGCGCGCGCAGCCAGTCGCCGATCTCGCCGCTTTGCGCGACCCTGCCCTGCAACTGCGCCAGCGCGTCATGGCGGGCGCGGGTTTCGGTCAGGCTGCGCTGTGCGGCCTGCTGGGCTTCGCGGGCCGCGCGCAGGCCCGCCTCGGCCGCCGGTACCGCGCCTTGCAGCGCATCCAGGTGTTGCTGCGCCGCCGCCAGCGTCGCCTCGGCCTGCCGCTCGGCTTCCCGCGAGGCTTCCGCCAACGCCCGCTCGGGCGCCTCCAGCTCATGGCGGTCCTGCTCCAGGCGCCGCCGGCGCTGTATCAGATGTTCCAACGCGCGCTCGGCGTGACCCCGGTCGGACTCGGCCAGACGCAAGGCCTGCTCGGTCTCGCTCAGCACGCGGCGCGCCTCGGTGACGGCAGTGCCGGCCGTCTGCAACTCCTCCTCGGCTTCCGGCAGCCGCGCGGCAGCCTCATCATGCCGTGCGACGGCATGCGCGGAACGCGCGCGTGAATTCTCCAGCAGCAGTTGCCAGCGCGCCTGGTCCTCCGCCAGTTGGCTCTGCTGGTTCAGCCAGTGAGCATGCTCCGCAACCAGTTGCTTGACCCTGGCTTCCAGACGCGAGCGCGAATCGCGCAGATGGCCGATTTCCGATTCGAGCCGGCTGACCTCCGTGTTGACCGCGAATACCTCGGACTGGGCCGCGTGCAGCGCATCAGACGCGGCGTAATGCCCCTCGCGCGCCTGTTCCACGCGCGCCTCGGTCGCGCGCAGCTGCGCGGTCTCCGCCTCGAAGCGATTGCCGGCTTCGTCAACCTGGCGCGCCAGCTTCTGGCTGTCCTGGCGCGCATCGTGGCGCTTCTTCAGCCACAACAGCGTCTGGGTTCGGGAAACCCGCTGCTGCAGATCGCGATACTGCTGTGCGGCGACGGCCTGCGCCTGCAAATGGCCGACCTGCGCTTCCAGCTCGTTGCGGATGTCATCGACACGGGCGATGTTCTCGCGCGCGTCTTCAAGACGATGTTCAGTCTCGCGGCGGCGTTCCTTGTACTTCGTGACACCGGCCGCCTCTTCCAGGTAGAAGCGCAGTTCGTCGGGCTTGGCCTCGACGATGCGCGAGATCATGCCCTGGCCGATGATCGCGTAGGCACGCGGGCCGAGGCCGGTGCCGAGGAAGAGGTCGATCACGTCGCGCCGGCGGACATGCAGATTGTTGATGTAGTAGCTCGAATTGCCCTCGCGGTCGAGCACGCGCTTGACGGTGATTTCGGTGTATTTGCTCCATTGGCCGGCGGCGCGGCCATGGGCGTTGTCGAAGAACAACTCGACGCTGGCGCGGCTGGTTTCCTTGCGGTTGCCGGAGCCCTTGAAGATCACGTCCTGGATCGATTCGCCGCGCAGCTCGGAAGCTTTCGACTCGCCGAGGACCCAGCGCACCGCGTCGATGATGTTCGACTTGCCGCAGCCGTTGGGGCCGACCACGCCCGCCAGCTGGCCCGGAAACAGCACCGTGGTGGGCTCGACAAAGGACTTGAAGCCCGCAAGTTTCAGCTTGTTTAGACGCACGAGGGATGAACCGGAAAGATGATGGCAAGGGTGTGACCTGAAGGCCACGCCATTATAATCGGTCCCGACCCTCTCACCTGCATCCATACAGCATGGCAAAGCCGGCAATCCGATCGCACGCAAGGTCGCTGGAGACCTTCCCCAATCCGGCGCCGCAGCGGGACTACCAGATCCACATGGAGATCCCGGAATTCACCTGCCTGTGTCCCAAGACCGGGCAGCCGGATTTCGCCGTGCTGACGCTCGATTACATTGCCGACCAGCTTTGCGTCGAACTGAAAAGCCTGAAGCTTTACGTCTGGAGCTTCCGCGACGAAGGGCACTTCCACGAGGATGTCACCAACCGCATCCTCGATGACCTGGTGCGTGCCACGCAGCCGCGCTTCATGCGCCTCACGGCGCGCTTCAACGTGCGCGGCGGCATATACACCACCGTGGTCGCGGAGCACCGCCAGAAGGTCTGGAAACCGGCCGGCAGGATCGAACTGGCAGAGGCCGCGCCGCAGTCCGGCACGCGCGGCTGAGGCGGACGCGGCGTCAGGTTGAAGCGGCCGCGCCCTGGTCCGCCTAGCCTCTCTTCCCTTTCAGGAAGCTGCCGATCCGCGCGGCGATCTCCGGGCTGGTCTGGGTCAGACCGGCGGCCAGCGATTCGACGAAGAAGCCGTCGTCGGCCGACATGTTGCTGATGCGCTGCACCGCCGTCACCATCGCGTAGTTGGCCATCGGCGTGTTTTCGGCGATGCGGCGGGCGAGTTCCCGTGCCTTGGCCATGCCCGCGTCCGCTGCCACCAGATAGTGGGAGAGGCCCAGTTGCTGGCCCTCCGCCGCGTCATAGACGCGGCCGGTCAGCATCATTTCGCACATGCGGCCGGCGCCGATGATGCGCGCCACGCGCACCGAGGCGCCGCCGCCGACGAAAATGCCGTGACGCCCTTCCGGCAGTTGATAGATCGTCGAGGGCTCGGCGACGCGCACATGCGTCGCGGTCGCCAGCTCCAGGCCGCCGCCGATCACCGCGCCCTGCAGGACACTGATGACCGGCGTGCCGGTCATCTGGATCTTGCTGAACACGCGCTGCCAGCCCTGCGAATGCTTCATGACCGCGAATGGCTCGCGGTGCTGGTGCTCGGAGAGATCGAGCCCGGCGCAGAAATGGCCGCCCTCGCCGGCCAGGATCACCGCGCGGGTATCTTCCGGCGCCGCGTCCCAGGCCTTTTCCAGCGCGGCCAGCAGGCGGTCGCTGACCGCATTGCGCTTGGCCGGGCGCGCCAGCATGATGGTGTAGACGCAGTCCGCCGACGATGTCTTTACCAGGGGTTCGGTCACGGCATCGCCCTTCAGGATTTGCCCAATGTCATGACGCCGCTGTCCGGCACGTCGGAATACAGATCGACGACAAGGTCGGCGCGGCGCGTGAGTACCGCGCGCTGGTTGATGTAACCCTTGTCGGTGATCTCGCCGGCCTCGGTCGACGGCGCTTCGGCCATCAACAGCAGGCGCGTCGGGTAGGTGCTCGATCCGCCGCCTGCGCGCTTCATCCGCACCAGTCCTTCGCGCAACCTCTCCTTGACGACAGGATGCGCCAACACCTGATCCACCGCCTCGTCGTCGCCGACACCTGCAAGGCGGCGGCATTCGGCCATGTTCGGAAACACCAGGAAACCGATCTCGTCGCGATCGTGGCCCGTCACGACGATGTCCTGTGCCACCGGCGACAGCGCGTCGAGGCCGGCCACGCGCAGGCTGCCGACATGCACCCAGGTACCGGTCGAGAGTTTGAAGTCCTCGGCGACGCGACCGTCGAACAGCAGGCCCTGCTCCGGTCTTTCCGGATCGACGAACTCCACCGCGTCGCCGATGATGTAGAAACCGTCCTCGTCGAACGCTTCCCGCGTCAGTTTGGGCTGCTTCCAGTAGCCGGGAAACACGTTCGGCCCCTTGACGCGGACCTCCAGCTTGTCGGCCACCGGCACCAGCTTGAGTTCGGTGCCCGGGATCGGCACCCCGATCACCCCGGAGCGCACCGCCTGGAAGTGGCAATCGGTCGCCGCCGGCGCTGTCTCGGTCGAACCCCAGGACGACAGCATGGTGACCGGCTCGCCCAGTTCCATGCGCGCCAGGCGATCCAGTTCCTCCCACAGATGCTGCGGCAGCGCCGCGCCGGCATAGAAGATGATCTGCAGCCGCGAGAAGAAATTCTTGCGCAGCGCGGCATTGTCGCGCAACAGCGGCACCAGCATGTCATAGGCCCGCGGCACGCTGAAATACTGTGTCGGCGCAATGTCGGTGAGATTCTTCACGGTCTTGGCCAGCAGCGCCGGCGCCGGCTTGCCGCCGTCGATATAGAAGCTGCCGCCCCAGCGCAAGACCTTGTTGAACGTGTAGTTGCCGCCGAAGACATGGCTCCAGGGCAGCCAATCGACGATGACCGGCTTCTGCGCGGCCATGAAGGGCCAGATCGCGGCATTGGCTTCCTGGTTCGAGCACATCATGCGCTGGGTCGTGATCACGGCCTTCGGCATGCCGACCGACCCGGAGGTGAACAGGAACTTGGCAATGGTATCGGGGGTCAGCGCGTCGAACTCCCGCTGCACCGCCGGATAGCTTCCCGTCGGGTCGAGGCCGGCGGCCTCCAGTTCGGCGAAGGCAATGGCGCCCGCTTGCGGCTTGCCGGCGCCGCCGGCCACCAGCACGCCGTCATGGAGGCCGCGCACCGCCTCGATGGCCGGCAGGTAGCGCTCGAAGGGATCGGCAAAGATCACCCCGGGACGCAGCAAGTCGATGTTGGCCTTGAGCTTGGCGAAGTCCCTCGACATCAGCGAGTTGCCCGGCGACACCGCGCAATGCGGGATGCCCACGTGCAGGCAGGCCAGCATCAACAGGGCATGCTCGACGCCGTTCTCCGACAGCACCACCACCGGCCGGTCCGCCGACAGGCGCTGCCCGAGCAGCCAGTTGGCGATTGCCTTGACGCGGGCCAGCGCGACACCGTAGGCCACCCTGACCCATTCGTCATCGGGCCCGCGCTCGGCCAGGAACACCCGGTCGGGGGTTTCGCGCGCCCAGCGCTCCAGCCATTCGCCGCTGCAGCGCGGGGAACTCGGCGGCAGGGCAATCGCCGAACGCATGCGGCGGCTGCCGTCGGGACAGGTTTCGAGAATCACGGACGGTTCGGCGAACAGGTCCGCGGGTTTTCTTGCGATGGTGTTCATTGGCGACCCCTCCCGGATGTCGTGGCGCGAAGACCGCGGCCAGCCGCGTCAAGCGGCCGCCCGCGCCGGCCGACGCGGGCGACGATGTCGAACGGCGACCGGCTGGCCGTCGCCGTCGCGACCGGCGCTACTTGAGCAGCTTCCAGTCGCCGTTCTCGATGGTGGCCATGATCGCGGCGCGCGAATCGAAGCCGTTGTGATCCTTGGCCGACATGTTGAACACGCCGTGCACTCCGGGAAGTTCCTTGACGTTCTCCAGCGCATCGCGCAAGGCGACACGGAACTCGGGCGTACCGGGCTTG
>WBZP01001382.1_pt1 | contig 30170 bp, 21 predicted proteins | sample 5204301 | NCBI WGS metagenome assembly WBZP01 (sample SAMN12412401, study PRJNA552823) | activated sludge metagenome | isolation source: activated sludge from nitrification reactor of wastewater treatment plant... | place: USA: Pennsylvania | collected 2017 | reverse complement strand
GTAGTAGTAGCTGATGCCATAGCCCGACAGCCACGGGTCGAGCGACGGGAAGGCCGGGCTGAGGGTCACACCGTTGAGGAAGGCGAACTCCATCGGCTTCTCGGTGTTGGCGATGGCCGGGTTCTGCATCCGTACCCACACCCACAGGGCGAACACCCCGGCGAAGACCAACTCCGCAGCCAGCGCCGTCCGCCAGTTGGCGCGCAGCCAGTCGCCCAGGGCCACGTCGCCCGGCGCGCGCCGCCGGTAGGCCAGCAGCGATGCCGCGCCGACGACCACCAGGGCCAGGACAATGCCCCCGCCGTCGTTGCCGGCCAGTCCCAGGCTGCCGGCCAGCCAGAAGACGAAGCTGACCAGCAGCAGCCCGGCCGTCTTGGCGAAGGCGTAGCCGCGGTCGGGCAGCGGCCGCAACAGGGTGTAGACCAGCGGCAGCGCCACCAGCCCCAAGAGCGTCAGGGCGGCCCACCAGCGGATGGCAGAGAGGAGGTCGGTCATGGGTCAGTGTTCAGTAGGTCAGTAGGTCAGTAGGCCAGTTGTCAGTCGTTGGTCGTTGGTCGTTGGTCGCGCTCTTCATTCGTAGTTCGTAGTTCGTAATTCGTAGTTCGTCACTCGTATCTCGTCACTCGATAGATTCGCGCGAACTCGTCGCGGAATACCTCTTGCAGCGTCCCTTCGGCCACCATCTGGTCGAACTTGAGTTGGCCGGCGGGCGCGTAGTAGGTGTTCTCCAGCGAGCCGACCACGATGTACTCGACGCCGTACTTGGCCAGGATGTTCCGCGCCTCAGCCACGTCCAATGTGTTGTAGAACAGATTCACGTCGGCGATGCGACTGGTCACCAACGTGTCCGGCGCGACGGCGCGCTGCTGCCGCTGGTGCCAGTCCCAGCCGACGACCGCCGGCAGCCCGGTATACATAGCGATGCGCGCGGCGATAGAGCGGTAGGGGTTGCCGCCGAAGGCCTCCATGACCACCGGCGAGCCTTCGACGTTGCGTTGCAGCCACTCGATGGCCCCCATGTCTTCGGTCAGGCGCACGGTGCGACTCTGTCCGGCGTAATCGGTGTCGCCATACTCGACGTAGGGCATAAACGCCGCGCCGTCGAGGGTAGTGGGCGCGTCGGGATTCATGCGGATGCCCCACTTGGCCGCTGTGGCCAGCAGTGGGTAGAGCAGCGCGGCGAAGAGCAGCACCGCCAGCGTCGCCTGCCACACCGTCCGCAGCCGTTTCGTGCGGCGAATGGAGGCCCAGGCCCAGACGGCCGCCGGCCCACAGGCCACGCTGAACAGCAGCCAGACCTGCAAGTAGAACTTGAAGACGGTATTCATACGCCCCACGTCGCCATCGAGGACGATGATCTCCACCAGCAGCGTCAGCCCCAGCCCGGCGGCCATCAGCGCCAGCACCACCCGCCGCCCCGTGGGCAGCCCCGGCCGCAACGTCAGCAGCCCGGCCACGACCAGCAGCGGCAGAGCGATGGGCGCGACCCAGTAGCCGCGAATGAGCAGCGCCGCCAGCAACACGACGAACAGCGCCAGGGCGACGAGGATGACCCGGCCCAACGGCTCCAGCCGCCGCTTGCCCTCCTCCGTCCACGTCGCCGCCCAGGCGCGCAACTCCCGCGCCAGATGGGTGACGACGAAGAAGAGGAACAGGCCGTGGACGAGCAGGTAGTTCCAGGCGCGGGTGTAGGAGCCGGGCCACAGCGACACCGACGAGTAAGCCGCGCCATAGTTGGCCGTGTAGGGCCAGAAGGCCAGCGACGACAGGCCAAACAAGGCCACCGCCAGCAAGCCCGCCTTGCCCAGCGCGCGCAGATTGAAGCCGTCTGTCTGTAGGCAGTAATAGAGGATAGCCACGCTGCCGAGCAGCAGATACGTCGGCCAGTCCCACGTGTTCGTCGGCCGCAGCACGCCGATAGCCAACGACCCGACGAGCAGAGAAAGCAAGCCCACGGTTCCCTCCCCCACAGGGGGAGGGTTAGGGAGAGGGTCTTGCGTCCGGCTCTCTCTCACTTGGCGGGGGGGCACAAAACCCTCTCCCCAACCCTCTCCCACAGGGCGAGGAGGCCGGCTCGCCCGCGCTGAAAGGGCCACACCAATTGCCCAACCCAACGCCAACATCGCCAACGGCATGGCGATCATATGCGCGTGCAGGTCGCCGTAGAGGAAGGTGAAGAACGGGAACTCGGTGATGGGCTGCACCTCGCCCGGCTCGGCGTTGATGGCCCGCGAGGCCGTCCAGAACCAGTCGCCGGGGTAGATGGGCGCAGGCTGGCCACCCAGCACCTTCAGCCCGCCGTCGAGCGTCCGCGCCGCGCGGCCGATGATCGGCAGCTCCTCCAGCGACGCCGTGCCCGCCCCATGCCAGGCGTTGGCCACCACCGTCGGCTGGGCCAGGTTGCCCAGCAGCAGGGCCAGGGCTACGGCCACCAGCCCGGCGATGTAGGGCGGGTTGGCAACCCGCCTGCTCTTGGGCGGGATACCATCCCGCCCTACAACGCTGACCAAGTTGTGCGCCAGAGTGAACACCGCCACCCCGGTCATGCTGAACAGCATCGGCAGGATGAGGTTATAGGCCACGGCCGGCATGATACCCAGCAGCTTGGCCAGCGCGCCGACGAAGACGAAGCCGTAGTAGTAGTAGTTCAGATAGCCGCCGGCCAGCCACGGGTCATAAGGCGGGAAGGTCGTCGAGCGCATGACGGCCGTCAGATACGACAGATCCATCGGCTTCTCGCCGCCCCAGATGACATCCCACACGTCCGGGTTGCCCAGCCGGATGACGACCATCAACCCGAACAGGGCCAGTCCCAACAACTCGACGAAAAGGATGTAATGCCGCCGCTGGCGGACAAAGGCCACCATCTCGCGCCGCCGCCGCAAGAACAGCACCGCGCTCAACGCCGCCAGCGCCAGCAGCGCCAGAAGCAGCGTGCCCCGCGTGTGCGGCAGCCACTTCAGGCTGGCCGCCAGCCACGTCAGGTAGGAGATGACCAGCAAGCTCAGGATACGCGCCAGCCCATAGCCCCGGTCGGGCAGCCCACCGAGAGCGACGAAGGCCAGCGGGAAGGCGACCCAGCCGATGAGCACCACGGCCACAAACCAGGCCAACGCCGCCAGCCATGGATTCTGCGACAGCGCGCCGTCAATATCGAACACCTCGCTGAACGTGCCGCCCGCCCGCTGCGTCGCCCAATCGGCGGCGGTCAGCATCATGCCGTTGGTGGCCCGCGTCGCCTCCAGCGGATTCATGACCCGCACCTGGCTCAAGTCCACGCTCTCCAGCACCCGGCGCGTGTTCTCGACGCTGTAGTTGGCGTTCTTGGCGAAGATCCACACCGGCGGGTGGTCGTAAACGCTGAACGCCTCTTCGGCGGCCAGCTCGCCCGGCGGCGGCCAGCCGATGGTTGGCGCTTCGCCCCAACTGACCTGGGCCGACGTATCGCTGACGTGCAGCGGGCCGAGGTTGGTGTTGCCGTGGAACTGGGCCACCAGGTCGAAGCCCAACTCGCCGCTGAACAGCCCCTCGTAGTAGCGCAGCATCATGGGGTAGGTCAGGGCCATGCGCGGCAGGTTCCACATCGCCCGCTGGCTGCTGATCATGATGTAGTCGGCCTCGTCCAGCCAGGCGATAACCTCTTCGCGCTTCTCCGGGCTGTCGGGGTGGGTCACCGGCCGCTGGCCGCCGGTCACTTCGGTGTAGTACGCGCCGTAGGCGTTGCGGCCGTCTAGCCCCACCGGCAGCAGATCGTCCCAATGCTCGTTGACCAGCAGGCTCGTCCCGGCGCGGATGGGGCCGCCCGGCCCGGCCTCGGCCGTCAGGAAGAGGGGCGCGTCGGCCGTGGCTGGCGTCGGCGGCAACTCGATGATGACCGCCCGCCGCTCGCCGTCCAGTTGCAGCGGATGCTCCACCGACGCGCCGCCGTTGAGCGCCACGCGAATGGACTCCGCGTCCTCGCCCGCCGCCGCGCCGCCGTCGAAGTCGGGGTCGCTCAGATAGTTGAAGCGCACGGCGCGGATGAGGCCGTCTTCGGGCAAGGTGAAGTTGAGCGTCAGCGGCGCGCCCTGATAGGCGAACTCCATGCCCTTCAGCGGCAGGTGCAGCTCGCGCGTCTGCCCATCGGCCGTGTCGTAGAGCAGCGTCGCCCCGCTGGGCACGTTCTCATAGATCCACTGCGAAGCGGCGATGCGCGTCATCGGCTCGCGGTAGATTCGCGTGTACATGATCGCCCACAGCAGACTGGGCACAACGACGGCCGCGGCCACACCAATTACCAGCACCTGCCGCCAGCGGGACGGGTGGCGGGTGGCGAGTGGCGAGTGGCGAGTGGCGGGTGGCGCGTCGTTCTCGTCGTCTCTATCTGCCAACTGACCTACTGCCCACTGGCCCACTGACGACTGACCTACTGGCGACTGACCTACTGACCCACTGACAACTGACAACTGCCCACTGGCAACCGCCCACTTCCACAACTGCACAATCGCCCACCCCGCCAGCACAAACAGCGTCGGGTAGATGGGCAGGAAGTAGCGCACCGACTTCACCCAGCGCGTGCCCATGAACAGAAAGTAGAGCAGCGTCCACGTCAGCGGGATGGCGTGGAGCATCCACTCCGGATACTCCCAGTGGGCGCTGAAGACAGCGCTCGCACTTTCTTGAGTGCGTCGCACTTGTTTCCCAATCGCGCCCATCGTCCGCCACGCCGCCCAAGCCACCGCAAACCAGGCAAACAACCCCGCCGTCAGCCCCATGCCATAGAGGATCATGTTGCTCAGCGGGAAGAGAATGGCCGGTCGGTCAACCCACTGGATGGCCGGCGGAAAGGACGCCTCCGGCGCTTGCAGCCGTTGAATCTCGGCCATGTTGGCCAGGAAGGTCGGGTTCAGGCCGATGACCGACTTCAGGGCGACGACAAAGGCGTTGGGCGTCTCCCCCGCCGCCGCGGCCGCGTCACGCACCATCTGCGCGTCCGTGAATGCGTATGGCTGCGCCAGCCGGAATGTAAGAATCGAAACCGCCGCCGCCAGCGCAATCCCCACCGCCGCCCGCTCCCAATCTCTATTCTGATTACTGAATACTGAATACTGACCTACTGAATACTTCCCCTCTTCCTCCCCTGCTCCCCTGCTCCCCTGCTCCCCTGCTATAAAGTCGGCTCTCCTCGCCAGCCATATCACCGCACTAACCCCGATCACCACCGCCAGCGGCGCGACGTTCACGCGCGACGCCGCCGCCAGCCCCAGCATCAACCCGAACAGCGCCCACCAGCGCAGCCGCCAGCGCGGTTCGGCGTCGCCAATCGTCGCCGCGCGCACGGCGGCGTAGATGCCGGCGGTGACGAAGGCCGCGGCCCAGTTGTCCATCGTGAAGAAGTGGGACTGCTGGATGGGCATGACGGCCAGGGCCAGCAGCAGGGCGGCGAACAGACCGGCCCGCCAGTCGTAGAGCCGCCGGGCAATCAGGAAGGTGAAGAAGACGCTGACGAGGTCAACCAGGGCCGACAGGAAGCGGCCGACCAGTTGAATGCCGTCATAGCCGCTATAGGTATGGCCGCACCAGGCCGGCGGCTGCCCGGCTTGGGCCGAGACCGCGTCGCACACCCCTGTCGCCCACTCGGCCACAATGCGCGTCACGGTCATCGGGAAGTTGCCGTAGACGTAGGAGCCGAAGCCGTCGAAGTTGTAGGGGTTGAGGGTGGAGATGGAGGTGCGCAGATAATCGAGCGGGTTGTCCACGCCGCTGACGGCGCTGCCGACCATCGTCAGGAAGCGCTCGTCGGGGTGGAGGTGGCTGTCGCTGTCCCAGTTGAGGCCGGCGAGGCGGAAGTACGCCCCCAGGGCCAGAATGATCAGCAGGGCCACAACGACGGCCGCTTCCAGCCGCGAACGGGCGCGCGCGGGCGCGGCAACGGTGTCCGCTGGGGAAGGGGGTGTTATGGGCGCGTCCGTCTCCGACGGGGCGCGTTCAGTTTGGTTGTCCAGGCCGGTCACACTCATACGCACAATGCCGATGTTATCTGCCATGTTGCGGCGCGGCGGTTGGCGGCGGCCGTCACCGAATCGCCACCAATTCAGCGCACAATCTCATGTTTATACACAACATGCGCCCATTCCGCGTAGTTCTTTTGACTGATTCTAAGGGAAAGTGGTTAGTGGCCAGTAGCCAGTATTCAGTAGGTCAGTGTTCAGTAGGTCAGTATTCAGTTGTTTGTCGTTCTTAACTCGTAGTTCGTAATTCGTAGTTCTTAATTCCTAATTCCTAATTCCTAATTCCCAATTCACCAATTACTCCCCCCCAGATATCGCAATCAACTCCTCCAACGCCGTCCGGTCAACGACGGTGACGCGCCGCCCGTTGACGCGAATCCAGCCGGCGCGGCGGAAGCGGCCGAGCGCCTTATTGATGCTCACCCGCGTCGCTCCGGTCATCTCCGCCAGGTCGGTCTGTGTCAGCGACAGGTCAATCAGTGTGCCGTCCTGCATCTTGCGCCCATACTGCTCGGCCAGATTCAGCAGCACCCGCGCCAGCCGCCCCGGCAGGTCGAGGAAGAAGATGTCGGCCAGTTGGGTGTTGAGCCGGCGGATGTGGCGGGCCAGTGTCTTCAGCACGTGGAGGGTGAAGTCGGGGTTGTCGCTGAGGTAAGCCATGAACTCGCCGCGGTGCAGCGTCCACGTCTCCGTCGGCTCCAGGGCCACGGCCGTGGCCGAACGCGGTGAATCGTCCAGCAGGGCCATCTCGCCGAAGAAGTCGCCCGGCCCCAGAATGGCCAGCACGACTTCTTGGCCGTCGGGTGTGGTGTGGCTGATCTTGACCTTGCCCCGGCTGATGAGGTAGAGCAGCCCGCCGGGGTCGCCAAGGTGAAAGATGACCTGGTTGGGGCTAAAGCGCCGCGGCACGAGCTTACCGGCCAGTTCGCCAGCGTGGTCTTCATGCAAGTTGGCGAAGAAAGGCACGCCCTGAAGGGCCTGCGCGGCGATGCTATCGCGTGCGGCCATCTCCTATACTCCCTTTTCTACCGTTTCCTCTTCCGCTACTCCTCATTCTACAGGGTTCGCCGCCGTTCGCAACCAAGCGACGGCTGCCTCCAGGGCTGCGGCCACCGCCGCCTCATCAGCCGGCGGGCCACCCCCCTGAGCCGACGTGGGGCCGCCGCCGCCCGCGCCCCCCAGCGCCGCCAGCGCCGGTTTGATCGCCTCGCCCATGTGGGCAAACCCTGGCCCCGCGGCGGCGCGCCCGAAGACCAGTTGCGCCCGCTCCCCGGCCACCCCCAGCAGGGCCACCGCGCCGGCGGCCGTCAACAGGTTGGCCAGTTGCCGCGCCTCGTCCACCTCGCGGCCGACCAGCACCCGGCGCACGACCCGCGCCGCGCCGATGATCTCGGCCGCGTCCAGCAGTTGCGTCGCCTCCAGCGCCAGCCGCGCCCCGCGCTCGCGCTTCACCTCCAGCCGCAACAGCCGCGCCTCCTCTTGCAGCCGGGCTAGCGCCGGTGCCAGATCGCCGACGCCCGTCGTCAGCGCCGCGCCCAGTTGCTGCGTCACGTCGTGCTTCAGCCGGTAGTCGGCCACCGCCCGCCCGCCGCAGACGAACTCCACCCGCGTGGCCGCGCCGCGCCGCTCCGTCTTTAGCACCTTGACCAGCCCCACTTCGGCCGTGCCTTTGACGTGCGTCCCCCCGCAGGCCGTCAGGTCGAAGCCCTCGATGTCCACCAGCCGCAGCTTGCCGTCGCGCCCCGGCGGCAGCTTGCGCAGCGACAGAGTGGCCGCCGCCTCGCGCGCCACCTCACCGGCGCGCACCAGCCGGTTCTGGGCGACGACCTCGTTGGCCATCTGCTCGGCGGCGCGAATCTCCTCGGCCGTCAGGTCAGCGCGGTCGAGGTCAATGGTCACGCTCTGGTCGCTCAGGTGGAAGCCGATCGTCTCCGCCTCGGCCACACGGATAAATGCCTGGGAGAGGATGTGCTGGCCGGTGTGCTGCTGCATGTGGTCGAAGCGGCGCGGCCAATCTATCTCCCCCGTCGCCATGCCCGGCGCGATGGCCGCATCGAGCACGTGCAGCACCGCATCGTCGCTCTCACGCACGACAACATCCACCACCCGCGCCGTTTGATTCCCCTGAAACAACTGGCCGGTGTCGTGCGGCTGCCCCCCCGACGTGGGGTAGAAATAGGTCGGCGACAGCCGCGCCGCCGGCCGCCCGTCTACTTCCGTCGCCTCCACCACCTCGGCCGCAAACGCAACCGTGTAACTATCCCAGTAGTACGCCCTCTCTCCCATTCCCTTCTTTCCCTAATCCCTAGCCCCTAGCCCCTAATCCCTTTCTTCCAACCAACTCCCATTCTCCCGCTCATCCCCCGCCTCCGGCTCGGTCTCCGGCGCGGCTTCGGGCAGCGTCAGGTTGAAGCGCGCCCCGCCGCCGGGCGCGTCGTCCACCCAGATGCGGCCGCCGTGAGCTTCCACCGCCAGCCGGCAGAAGGCCAGCCCCAGCCCCAACCCCTTCGACGAGGAATCGTTCTTGATGCGCCGGAACTTCTCGAAGATGATCTCGCGGTACTCCTTGGGGATGCCGTTGCCCTGGTCGCTGACCGAGATCAGCACCTCGCCGTTGTCAATGGCCCGCCCCTCAACGGTGATCCGTTCGCCATCGCGGCTGTACTTCAGGGCATTGTCGAACAGATTCAGCAGAACGCGGCTAATGACGTTTGGCTCGACGTAGAGCGGCCGCAGGTCGTCGGGCAGCAGGCGGTATAGCACGACGCCGCGCCGGGCGAAGTTCGGCTCGTCCATCTCGTAGGCGTCGGCGATCAGCTTCGGCAGTTCAATGGCCGTTTGTTGCCCCACCGGCTGCCCGGCCTCCAGCCGGCTGATGTCCATCAACGAAGCGATGAGCCGCTGCAACTGGCCGCTGCTACGCGAGGCGATGTCGAGCAGTTCCAGCGTCATGGCGTCGCCGTCGCTGCCCATCTGTAGGCGCAGCAACTCCAGGGTGGAGATGACGTTGCTCAACGGGCTTTGCAGATCGTGGAGCAGCATCGCCGTCAAATCCTGGCGCATCTCTTCCAGTTCGACGCGGCTGGAGATGTCGTGGTAGATCCACTGCCACGTCCCTTCGCGACCGGGCGTCAGGCGGCGGGCGCGCACCTCGACCGTCAGCGTCACCTGTCGCGGCCGGTTGTCGCGCACCCGCCCGGCGATGACCCGGCTCTGGAAGCTGCTGGCCCCCGGGCCGGTCAGCTTGCTCACGTCGGGCAGCGGCTCGGCCGGGTGGTGCAGGTCGCGGATGTTGGCCTCCAGCAGCGCCTTGCGGTCAATGCCAAAGAAGCTGAGCGCCTGGCGGTTGCCGTCGAGAATCTTGCCGGTGTGGTCGGTCAACAGAATCGGGTCGAAGCCTTCGGAGAATACGTGGCGAAAGCGGGCGTCGGCGTTGAGGGCCAGGCCTGTGGGATCTAGATGGGGGAGAAGCGTCGTTTCGCTGCCCATACCTTATCACCTATTTAAGAAGTGTGATCCTCAAGAGCGGTAAAGAAGCTCACGCAAAGGCGCGAAGGGGCCAAGGCGCAAAGAAGAAAAGCTTGCTTTCTTTTTTATCCTTTGCGCCTTTGCTCCTTTGCGCCTTTGCGTGAGCTTCTTAAATCTGCCAAATCTGCTTAATCTGCGGATCATACCTCATATTAATTGCAGACTCGGCACAACGTCCAGATCGAGCGGGTCGCGCCGGCCGCGTATGAATTGGAAGTGCGCCGCCGCGCCGATCATGGCGGCGTTGTCGGTGCACAGCACCAGCGGCGGCACGCGCACCGGCAACTCCAGCCGGGCGCGCATGGCCGCCCGCAGCGCGCGGTTGGCCGACACGCCGCCGGCGATGTGGACGGCCGTGGCCCCGGTCGCCTCGGCCGCCGCCGCCGTCTTGCTCACCAGCGCGTCCACCACCGCCGACTGGAAGCTGGCCGCCAGATCGGCCGTCGGCATCGTCGCCGTGGAGTGATACTGGCTGACCTGGCGCACCACGGCCGTCTTCAGGCCGCTGAAGCTGAAGTCGTACCCCTGATCCATGACCGCCCGCGGAAAGCGGAAGGCGGCCGAGTTGCCCCGCTCCGACGCCTGGTCAATGGCCGGCCCGCCGGGGAAGGGCAGGCCCAGCAGGCGGCCGACCTTGTCGAACGCCTCGCCGGCGGCGTCGTCGAGCGTCGCCCCCAGTAGCTCGTAGCGGCCGTGATCGGTCATCAAGTATAGCTCGGTGTGGCCGCCACTGACGACCAGCGTCAGCACGGGGAAGCGAATGTGCGGCGCTTCCTCGGTCAACCATAGCGAATAGATGTGCCCCTCGATGTGGTTGATGCCCAGCAGCGGCAGATTGCGGGCCACGGCCAGCCCCTTGGCCATGTTGACCCCCACCAGCAGCGACCCCACCAGCCCCGGCCCGCGCGTCACGGCCACGCAATCCAGATCGCTGAAGCCGAAGTGCGCCTGGCGCATGGCCTCTTCGACCACGGCGTGGATGACCTCGACGTGGCGGCGCGAGGCCACTTCGGGGAAGACGCCGCCGTAGCGGGCGTGAATCTCCGTCTGACTGGCCACGACGTTGCTCAGGATGGTCACGCCGTTGGCGATGACCGCCGCCGCCGTCTCGTCGCACGACGTTTCGATGGCCAGAATGCGTGTCGGGTGGTCGCTCGTTTCCATAGTGTTGTCGGTGTTCACTTACTTCGGCTGCCCTGGCTGAGGGTGCGAGCCACGGTTGTCAGTAGTAACTCCGCCTGACCCGGCAAAACGGTGCGCGGGTCGAGCAGTAGCCGGTCGTCGGCGATGCGGCCGATGACCGGGACGGCTGCCGCCCGCAGTTGCGCCGCCACTTCGTCGGCGCTCAGCCCGTCGGCGCCGATAGCCACCAGCCGCGTCGGTAGCGTCGCGCCGGGCAGGCTGCCGCCGCCGACGCGCGATTCGCCGGCCACGACTGTGGCGCTGACACCGGCCGCCCGCAGCCGCGCCGCCCAGGCCTCGGCCTCGACGGCGATCTCCTCCAGCGGCCGGGCGATCATCCGCCACACTGGCACGCGCTCCGGCTGCCCGGCCAGAAAGGGGCTTAGCGTGGCCGCCAGCGCCGCCAGGGCCATCTTGTCGGCCCGCACGGCGCGGGCCAGCGGATGGCGCGCCAGCCGGGCAATGGCCTCGCCCCGGCCGACCAGAATGCCCGCCTGTGGCCCGCCCAGCAGCTTGTCGCCGCTGAAGGCCACCACGTCGGCCCCGGCCCGCAGCCCGTCCAGCACCGTCGGCTCCGGGGCCAGGCCGTAGGGGGCTACGTCCAGGAGCGCGCCGCTGCCCTGGTCGAACAGCAGCCGCAGTCCGTGCTCGCGGGCCAGCGCCGCCAGTTCGGTCATCTCCGGCTGGGCGGTGAAGCCGACGATCTTGTAGTTGGAGTAGTGGACGACCAGGATGGCCGCCGTGCGCTCGGTGACGGCCGCGGCGTAATCGCGCAAGTGGGTGCGGTTGGTCGTGCCCACCTCGACCAGGCGCGCCCCCGATTGGGCCAGCACGTCGGGAATGCGAAAGCCGCCGCCGATCTCCACCAGTTGGCCGCGGCTGATGATCACCTCGGCCTCGCGGCACAGGGCGGAGAGCATCAGCAGGACAGCGGCGGCGTTGTTGTTGACCACCAGCGCTGCCTCCGCGCCCGTCAGCCGGGTCAGCAGCCGCTCGGCGTGGACGGCCCGCGAACCGCGCCGCCCCTCTTCCGCGTCGTACTCCAGCGACGAGTAGCCGGACGACACCGCGGTCACGGCCGCCAGCGCCGCGTCGCTCAATGGGGCGCGTCCGAGATTGGTATGGACGATGATGCCCGTGGCGTTGATGACCGGCCGCAGCGTGGGGGCCAATAGCTCTGCGACCCACTCGCGCCCGGCGGCGACAAGATCGGTGTCCGACGGCGATTCGTCCAGCCCGCCGTCGCGGATGGCCGCGCGGGCCGCGTCCAGCGCCGCCCGCAGCGCCTCGGTCGCCAGGGCGCGGCCGAAGTCGCCCACCAACTCATCGCCTCCCGGGGCGCGCAACAGCCGATCCACGCTCGGCAGATCGCGCAGCGCCGCCCGGTCGGCCGTCGCCTGACGCGCCACTAGGGTGCCCCTTGCTGTTGCACGCTGGCGGCGCGGGCGCGGATTTGCAGCACGAGCTCGAACAGGATGAGCACCGCCGCCACCAGCGCCGCCACGGCCACGCCCAGCGTGCGATTCATCTGGAGCCACAGGCAGAAGGCCACCCACAGCCCCACCCACAGCGCCTGCCGGATGACGGTCAGGAAGGAGGGCGGCTCGTGGCGCATTTCCGGCGGCAGCAGCCGTTTGTTGAGGTAGTAGCTCAGGGGTAGGGCCAGCCCGGTGACGGCGACGACGACCGAGGCCAGGAAGGCGATGATGATGTCGCTGTTGGCCGCCGCCAGCAGCATGGCCGCGTCCACGCGCTGCTGGGCCGTGGCCCGCACCAGTTCGATCCGCGTCACGTCAAACGGCCACATCGTGTTCACGATGCGGTCAACGGCCAACGCGCCAAGCACGATCAGCCCGGCGCTCAACGCCAGGACGGGCACAACTCCCAGACGGCGGACGAATCTGTGCATGGGCGGATTATACACCATTTGCCCGGTCGCGTTGCCGCAGCAAGTGCAGCAGCGCCTGGGCATAGGCCTCGTCGGCCGCCGGCGCGTCGAACGCCAGCGTCTCGCCCCGCTGCTCGATGGCGCAGCGATAGCCGCCGGAAGCCACAGTACTCAGCGTCAGCCCGTCCGCGCCGTCCGCGTCCTCTGGCAGCCGCTCGACTACGGCTTCGCGTAGTTGCTCCTCGGTCGGCAGCCAGACGATCTCATTGGAAAAGACGTAATCCATCGCCCATTCGGCCGAGCCGTGGAAGGCGACGGCTGGCCAGCCCTGTATCAGTTCGGTGAAGGCCACCATGTCGGCCAGGACGAACACGCGCTCGTCCATGTCGTGGTCGGGGATGGCGAAGAAGTCGTGGGTCTTCGTCTGCCACACCAGCCCAGCCTGCTTCAGTTCTATCGCCAGCGCCAGAGAAATCATGTGTTCTCCCAAGGGTTGAGCATCGTCTGGATCAGGATGGGCGCGCCGATCTTGATATTGGCCCGGCGCGTCAGCAGCCACAGGGCCAAGTCGGCGATGTCGTCGGGGTAGAGGCAGCGGTCGTGGTTCAGCCCGGCTGTGGCCTGCGTCATCTCCGTCACGACCATGCCGGGACAAATGGTGTTGACCCGGATCCCGTACGCCTGGTTCTCGCGCTGGATGTACTCCCCCAGCGCGTTCAGGGCGTGCTTGCTCAGGCCGTAGCCGCCATCCCCCTCGTAATACTCGATGCCTGACTCGGAACTGATGTTGAGAATGTGCCCCTCGCGGCGCTGGCGCATGTGGGGCAGGACAGCGCGGCTCATCAGGAACGGCCCGCGCAGATTGACGGCCATCAGCTCATCCCAGGCGGCGACGTCATAATCGTGGACGTGGCCCTCCCCGCCAAGCGCCGCGTTGTTGACGAGAATGTGAACCGAGCCGAAGCGCGCCAGCGCCGCGGCGACGACCCGCTCGGCGTCTTCCTGGCGCGACACGTCGGCCGCCTCAGGGTGGACGTTGCCGCCCGCCGCGCGAATCGCCTTGGCCACCCGCGCCAGCGACGCCGCGCGCCGGCCGCAGATGACCACATGGACGCCCGCCGCGGCCAGCGCCCTGGCGATAGCCTCGCCGATGCCGCTGCCACCCCCGGTTACAATGGCCGTCTTGCCCCGCAGTTCCATCGTCGTCATCTGTACCTCGTCGCTTGTTCCTTGCCCGCTGCCGCTCTCGCCCCTATAGTTGACATTATGAGCACGTTGCCGGCCCATTTTACCCACTTGCACGTGCATTCGCATTTCACATTGCTGGGCGCGACGCCGTCGCTCGACGAACTGGTGGCACGGGCGGTGCAAGACGGCTTGCAACAACTGGCCCTGACCGACGCCAACGCTCTCTTTGGCGCGGTGGCCTTGGCCCGCGCCTGCCGCGCCGCCAACATTCGGCCTATCATCGGCCTGACCGCCGCTGTGGCCCTGCCCGCCGGCGACCTGCCGCCCGACGCCTCGGCCGCCTGTGGTCGTCTCGTGCTGCTGGCCACGAATCCGGCCGGCTACCGCTCCCTGTGCCGCCTGGCCTCGCTCTATCAGTCCGACCCCGACCGCGAGCGGCGGCAGCGCGGCGGCTTCGCCTGGGCCGAGTTGCGCGACCACACCGACGGCCTCTTCTGCCTGACCGGCGGGCGCGCCGACTGGCTGGAGCGCTTCCTGCGCGCCGGCAATCGCGCCGCGGCCACGCGCTACGTCTCCCAACTGGGCGGCCTGTTCGACGCCCGCTGCGGCCTGGCCATCAGCCCCGACCTGCTGCGCGGCCCGCTCCGCCCTCTGGCCGACGAGATCGTTGCCCTCGGTCGCCGCTTCGGCTTGCGCGCCGTGGCCGCCCAGCCCATCTACTGCCTCGACGCCCAGCAGCGCCCGTTGTTGCGCCTGCTGGCGGCCATTGACGCCAACTGCCCCGTCGCCGCGCTGGACGCCGCCGCGCTGCCCGATTGCGGCGACGCGGCCAGCCCTCTGGAGTGGCCCGCGCCGGACGAGTTCGCCGCCGCCTACGCCGACCGGCCGGAGCTGCTGGCCGCCGCCGGCGAGGTGGCCGACAGTTGCGGCGAGGCGCTGCCCGACGGCCGCCTGTTGTGGCCCGCGCTGGCCGGCAAGCCGGTGGCCGAGCAGTTGGATGAGGCCGCCGCCGCTGGGCTGATCGCGCGCTTTGGTCAGGACGCGCCGCCCGACGTAGCCGCCCGTTTGGCCCGCGAGACGGCGGCCATTGTGAACTACGGCTACGCGCCGCTCTTCCTGCTGGTGGCCGACCTGGTGCGCTTCGCCCGGGCGGCCGACATTCCCGTCAGCACGCGCGGCAGCGTGGCCAACTCCCTGCTGGCTTACTGCCTGGGCATCACCACCGTAGACCCCGTCGCCCACGACTTGCTCTTCGAGCGCTTTCTCAATCCGGCCCGCCGCAGCCCGCCCGACATTGACCTCGACTTCTGTAGCCGGCGGCGCGACGAGGTGCTCGACTACGTGCGCCGCACCTACGGCCCCGACCGCGTGGCCCTGGTCAGCACGATGAACACGATGCAGCCGCGCTCGGCCGTGCGCGAGACGGGCAAGGCCCACGGCCTGCCCGAGGCGGCGCTCTCCGCGCTGGTGGCCGTTTTGCCCCACGGCTGGCACCCCGACCCGCGCCGTCGCTCCACCGAGACGATCGCCGACGTGCTGCCGACCATCGCCGACCCCAACCACCGCGAGGTCGTCCGGCTGGCCTACACCCTTGTCGGCCGCCCCCACCACGCCGGCCTCCACCCCGGCGGTCTGGTCATCACCCCCGGCCCGCTGACCGATACCGTGCCCGTGCTGCTTTCGCCCAAGGGCTTTCTGGCCACACAGTACGAGCACGGCGACGTGGAGGCTATCGGCCTGCCCAAGCTCGACCTGTTGGGCATTCGCGCCCTGACCGTGCTGGCCGACGCCGTGGAACTGGTGCGCCGCCATCACGCCCCCGACTTCCACCTCGGCCTCATCCCGCCCGACGACCCGGCCACCGGCGACATGCTCAGCACAGGCGACTCCATCGGCGTCTTCCAGTGCGAATCCGACGGCGCGCGGCGCACCTTGCGCCAGTTGCGCGCCCGCAACGTGGCCGACCTGGCCATCGCCGGCGCGTTCTTCAAGCCCGGCCCGGCCATGGGCGGCATGGCCCGCGCCTTCATCGCCCGCTACCGGGGCGAAGAGCCGGTAAGTTACCTGCACCCGGCGTTGGAGCCGATTCTCGGCCGCACCCAGGGCGTGCTGCTCTTCCAGGAGCAGATCTTGCGCATCGCCGTGGAGATCGCCGGGCTGAGTTGGGCACAGGCCGACGGGCTGCGGCGGGGCATCAGCCGCTTCCGCGCCCACGAGCTGGAGGCGCTGGCCGCCGCCTTCGCCGACGGCTGCTGCCGGGCCGCGCCCGATGGCCCCGGCTTCACGCGCGAGCAGGCGGCGCGCCTGTGGGAGCAGATCGTGCCCTTCGCCGGCTACGGCTTCAACCAGGGGCACGCCACGGCCTACGCCGACGTCAGCTACCGTTCGGCCTACGTGCGCGCCCACTGGCCGGCCGAGTTTCTCTGCGCCCGGCTGGCCGACGCCGGCGGCTTCCACCATCCGGCGGTCTACATGGCCGAGGCCGTCCGGCTGGGCATCGCCGTGCGCCCGCCGCACGTCAACTTCAGCGACAGCGCCTTCGTTCTGACCTATGAGCACGCGCCGGACAGCGAGCAGCCGGTGCTGTGGATGGGGCTGGGGCAGGTGCGCGATCTGCGCGCCGCCTCCGTGGCCGCCATTTGCGCCGCGCGGACCGCCGCGCCCTTTGCCGGGGTGGCCGACCTGCTGGCCCGCGTGCCCCTGTCGCCTAAGGAGATCGATCACCTCATCCGCTGCGGCGCGCTGGACGGCCTGGGAGCCAGCCGCCGGGCGATGCTCAACGAGGCTAAATCGGGCCGCGGCAGCCACGCCGGCCAGATGCGCTTCGACTTCTTCGACGAGCCGGCCCCGGCCGAGTCGCCCGCCGAGCGTGTGGCCTGGGAGATGGAGTTGCTGGGCCAGCCGCTCAGCGTCCATCCGCTGGCGCTGCTCAAGACGCCGCGCGGGGCGACGCCGCTGCGCCGCCTGCCCGCCGCGCGCGGCCGACCGGCCACGGTTTACGCCGTGCGCATCCCCGGCTGGCCGGGCGGCGGCGGCATGTTCATCGGCGATGGCGAGACGTTGGTCGTGGCCCGTCTGGACAAGGGCGTGGCCGCCGACCGCGGCCGCCGGCCCTACTGGCGGCCGTTGCGCCTGGTCGGTTCCTGGCGTCGCGACGAGTGGGATGGCGGGTGGTTGCAGGTGGAGAGTATCGAGGTGTTATGACAGGTGCATCCCACTTTCCGAAGTGGGTTGCACCTTCTGGCATAGGCGCGTAAGAAGGTGCGAGGCACTTCAGAAAGTGCCAGGCACCGGGGCGGGGGTGCATCCCACTTTCTGGAGTGGGTTGCACCTTCCGGGTATGGGTGCGCAAGAAGGTGCGAGGCACTTCAGAAAGTGCCAGGCACCGGGGCGGGGGTGCATCCCACTTTCTGGAGTGGGTTGCACCTTCTGGGCGAAGGTACGCAAGAAGGTGCGAGGCACTTCAGAAAGTGTCAGGCACCGGGATGGGAAGAGGCAGATGAAGACAAAGTTCGTGCTATTGGGCGTGTTGTGTTCGTTCTTGTTGGCTCTGTCCGCCTGCGCTCTGGGAGTAGAGGAAGGGGACAAAGGCGACGTGATAAGCGAAGAGGGGGCCGAGGCCACCGGCGGCGGCATCACCTGGCGGCGCGAGGGTGGCATCGCCGGCTTCTGCGACGTGGTGACGATCAGCACCCCCGGCCCGGCCACCGTCGCCAGTTGCGCCAGCGACCCGCCGGAGGTACGCGAGGAGATCGAGTTGACCGCCGCGCAGACGAGCCGCCTACAAGCCCTCATTGACCGGCTGGCCTCGTTCGATCGCCAGACGAGCGACCCGGCCACGGCCGACGCCATGACCATTACCATCGTCTTCCTCGGCCGTGGCACGGCGCAGCCCGGCGAAGACGACGTGGCCGCCATCGAGGCGTTGGCCAACGAGGTACTACAGGCGGCGAATGAGTAGACCTCAGAGGTCTTCTGAGACCTCTGAGGTCTGTAGGTCTTTGACCGATTTACGAATAGCCCGGAACGGGTTATGATTGAGTGGTAGCTGTGTTGTCGTCCGACCGGAAGAAATGAAAGAGCGCCCATTCCTCATCAGCGGCATTCTCGGTCTTGGCGCGGTCATCATGACCCTGATCTTGTCCGCTATTGGTCCGCGCCTGACCGTCCCCCTGCCGGGCGGCTTCATTACCCCCATCCTGGCCTTCGAGTTTGCCGAGAGTCCCAGCGAAGTCAGTGAACTCGTCGCATCCGAAGGCTCGATCCCGGCAATGGATCGGCTGAATCGGTGGGACTTCCTCTACATGGTGCTCTATAGCGGCTGCCTCTTCACATTCGCCCTGGTCTGCGCCCGCCTAACGGGGCGGCGCATCTTTTACATTCCCGCGGCGCTGGCCCTGCTGATCCTCTTTGCCGACGCAATGGAGAACGTACAACTGTTGGCCATCACCCGGCTGTGGGATGATGGCGACATCTCCACCATTCTGGCACAATTGACACCCTTATTGAACCGGCTGCGGCTGTTCACGTGGCTCAAGTGGGGCGGGTTGTCGCTCTATTTTCTGCTGTTGATTCCTTACTTCCGCGGTCTGACTCGCTCGTGGCGCTGGGTGTGGCTGGTCGCCGTGCTGCCGGCGCTCCTGGCCGTCGTCGCCAACTTCGCCCGCGGCCTGCCCAACGAATTGATGGCCCTGGCCATCGGCCTGCTCTTCCTGCTGCTGACCGTTTACGCCTGGCGCTTCAGGCAGCCCGCTTCCGTCCCGGCCAGCGCCTAAAGACCGGGAGCATCACAACAGGTGTTCCAATCTGTGTAATCGCGGCTGAGGACAGCCGAGCGCAATCTGTGGTTTCTGTTTCTGGAATCTGCCCAATCTGCCTAATCTGCGGATCATCCTTCTTAATGGAGCAACGCAATGGACTTCTGGCTCAACGGTGAACTCAAGCAGTACGACGGCGACCCCGAGTTGCCCCTCCTGACCTACCTGCGCCTGCACGAGGGCATCATTTCGCCCAAGGACGGCTGCGCGCCGCAAGCCGCCTGTGGCTGCTGCGCCGTTGACCTGAACGGCAAGGCCGTCCTGGCCTGCGTCACGGCCATGAAGCGCGTCGCCGCCGGCCACGTGACGACCATCGAGGGGCTGGGCGAATATCGCCAGAACGTCTTTGCCAATGCCTTTGTTAGTAAGGGCGGCGTGCAGTGCGGCTTCTGCATTCCCGGTATGGTCATCCAGGCCAATGCCCTGATCAACAAGAACGCCGAGCCGACGCGCGACGAGATCGCCAAGGCGCTGACGCCCCACCTCTGCCGCTGCACCGGCTACAAGAAGATCATTGACGCCGTCGAGTGCGCCGCCGAGGCCATCCGCAAAGAAGAGGAAGTGCCGCCGCCGCAGCCCGACGGCCGCGTCGGCGCGCGCCACCCCAAGTACCGCGCCGACGATCTCGTCCTGGGCCGTCATCGCTACGTGGCCGACATCTTCCTGCCCGGCATGCTCTACGGCGCGCTGCGCTTTAGCGACCACCCGCGGGCGCGTGTGCTGAGCATTGACACCAGCGAGGCGGCGGCCATGCCCGGCGTGCGGCGTATCTTCACCGCCGCCGACGTGCCCGGCGAGCGCACCGTCGGCCTCATCCGCCAGGACTGGCCGCTGATGATCGCCGTCGGCGAGGAGACGCGCTACGTGGGCGACGTGCTGGCCGGCGTCGTGGCCGACACCGAGGCCCAGGCCCGCGCCGCCGCGGAGCGCGTCCGCGTCGAGTACGAGGTGCTGGAGCCGATCACCGATATGCACGCGGCCCTGCTCAGCGACAGCCCGCCTATCCACCCCGCCGGCAATCTCCTTTCGCGCACTACCGTCAAGCGCGGCGACCTGGAAGGAGCCGAGGCCCGCTCCGTCCACATCGCCCACGGCATCTACCAGACGCAGATGATTGAGCACGGCTACATGGAGCCGGAGTGCGCGATTGGGATACCCGGTGGCGGGTGGCAGGTGGCGGGTGGCGAGTGGCGGGTGGCGAGTGACGAGTTAAGAGGCGGCGACCAACGACCAACGACCAACCACCAACAACCAACGACCAACACCGGTACGGTAATCCAGGTATTGTCCCAGAGCCAGGGCGTCTACGAAGACCAGGTGCAGATCGCCAAGCTGCTGGGGCTGCCGCTGGAACAGGTGCGGATCACCCTGGTTCCCAACGGCGGCGGCTTCGGCGGCAAGGAAGATCTGTCGGTGCAGGGACACGCGGCGCTGATGGCCCACCTGCTCGGCGCGCCGGTCAAGGTTGGCCTGACGCGCGACGAGTCGATCACCATGCACCCCAAGCGCCACCCCATCTGGATGGACTACACCGTCGGCTGCGACGCCGCCGGCAAGCTGACCTTCGTCCGCGTGAACTTCGTCGGCGACACCGGAGCCTACGCCTCAGTGGGCATGAAGGTGCTGGAGCGGGCGGCCGGCCACGCCACGGGAGCCTATCACGTGCCCGCGGCCGACATTGACGCCTACGCCGTCTACACCAACAACATCCCCTGTGGGGCCATGCGCGGCTTCGGCGTCAATCAGGCCATCTACGGCCTGGAGTGCTGCATTGACGAGTTGTGCGAGAAGGGCGGCTTCGACCGCTGGCAGTTCCGCTTCGACAACGCCCTGCAAAACGGCGACGTCACCTCGACTGGCCAGATCATCGAGGGCGGCGCGGGCGTGCGCGAGACGCTGCTGGCCGTGCGCGACCAGTTCTACGCCGCCAAATACGCCGGGCTGGCCTGCGGCATCAAGAACACCGGCGTCGGCAACGGCATGGCCGACGCCTCGCAGGTCAGCATCACCATCGAAGCGCCCGACCGCGTCGTGCTCGACCACGGCTGGACGGAGATGGGCCAGGGCGTCCACACCATCGCCGTGCAAACGCTGTGCCACGAGACGGGCATTGACCCGACCATCGTCCGCGTGCGCGTGGACACCGCCTCGCGCCAGGAAGCGGGCATGACCACCGCCTCGCGGGCCACGTCGCTGGTCGGCAACGCCACCATCAACGCCGCTGCCAAGCTGCGCGAAGACCTGAAGAGCCACACGCTGGCCGAACTGGTCGGCCGCCGCTACGAAGGGGCGTGGATCGTGGACTGGACGACCAAGCCCGGCTACGAGAAGGACGGCAAGGTCGTCACCCACTACTCCTACAGCTACGCCACCCAACTGGTCATCCTGGGCGACGATGGGCGCATCGCCAAAGTCGTGGCCGCCCACGACGCGGGCAAGATCTACAACCCGACCCTGTTCGAGGGACAACTGGAAGGTTCCATCCACATGGGGCTGGGCTATGCCATCAGCGAGGAACTGGTGCTGGAGGGCGGGCGGCCGAAGACGACCCGCCTGCGGCAGATGGGCATTCTGCGGGCCAAGGAGATGCCGGAGATGGAGATCATCGGCGTCGAAGTGCCCGACCCCTACGGCCCTTACGGCGCCAAGGGCGTGGGCGAGATCGGCCTGGTGCCCACGGCCGGGGCGGTGGCCAACGCGCTGTACCAGTACGACGGTGTGCGGCGGACGCGGTTGCCGATGGCGTTGCCGGAGAGGGAGAGGGTGGTGGTGCGGACGGGGAACGGAGTCGAGTCTTAGGCGCGTGGCGAATATTAGGTCGGATTGACGACATCATCGTGCAAAATAGCATAAATCTCGACGTCATGATGCCGGCCATTATTGTACCAGGCCCCACGCGCCGTGCCTTCATGCCTGAACCCACTCTTCTCGGCGACCCGGCGGGAAGCTATGTTACCGGGATGGATGACGAGCCTGATCCTGTTCATGCGTTTAGTCTCGAATAGGTAGCGCACAAGCAACGTGACTGCTTCTGTCGTTATGCCTTTGCCCCGTGACTCAGATGCATATACCTGATACGAGAGTTCATATTCATCAAGGTAATTGACCGTCTTGAAGAATTCGATGTGTCCCAGGATTTCATCGGCAGGGGATACCATAACAAGCATCCCCTCATCTTTGCCCCAAAAGCCGTCTTCCTGGAAACGGTTGCGGAAGGTAGGTTGAGCGACTATACCGCGCGGGAAGAACTCTCCCCGATTGCTGATGTCAGCGTGATAGGTATAGAGCAAATCAACATCCGTGTCGCGGATGGGGCGGAGAGTAACAGTCTTGCCATAGAGCATTAGCAACCTCCTACCTATAGAATCACGCCTAAGGTAACTTTCCGGCAATCAGTGTGATTCTTGACAGGCTATCTAGATAGCCTATATAATAGCTATTACAAAGGCTATAATCGTAGCCTCTATTACACCGAATTTAGAAAAGGTGTTTCATGCCTAGGACTGTATCAGTTAGTGAAGCCAAGAACCAATTGAGTGCGGTGTTGGACTGGGTCGTGGAAAATGGCCATGAAGTGGTCATTGAGAGCCGCGGCGAGCCTAAAGTGGCTATCCTTTCCTATGCGGAGTACCGAGAGTTCCTCGCATTCCGAGAGCAGACACGCCGGAAGAATGCGTTGCGTCAACTAGAGGAGTTGGCCCAACGAATGCAGGCCCGTAATGCTGACCTAAGCGCCAAGGAAGTTGAGCAATTGGCAGACGAAATTACCCGCGAGACATTGCAGCGCATGGAGGCGGAAGGCAAGATTTCATTCCAGTCCTGACCATGCGAGTATTAATCGACACCAACGTTTTAGTCAGTTACCTAGTGCAACCTGGTCGGGAAGGAGCTGTGGGGACAGTCATTCACGCCGCCCTCGAAGGTCAGTTTATCTTGCTGATGCCAGAGGCGTTACTTAATGAACTGATGGTTACAGTTCGAGACAAGCCGCGCCTGGCTAAGCGTATACCATTTCAAGAACTGGAAACATTTGCGACTTTATTGGCGCAATCTGGCGAGCGTGTCGCCAAGATCGCCGAACCATTTCCCGCAGTCACCCGCGACCGAAATGATGATTACTTATTGGCCTATGCTCAGGTCGGCGCGGCCGACTACCTGGTGACCGGCGACCGGGATTTGTTAGTCCTGAACGACCAGATTGCCGGACTGACGATCCTAACCCCGGCGGCATTTGCTGCGCTCCTTACCTAACCTGGCGACATCACCTTATGACCTACGCCCGCCCCCTCCAATTCGGCTACTTCCTAACCCCCGACGCCACCGATACCCCCGAAGTGCTGCGCCGGGCGCAGGTCTGCGACCGCGCCGGCTATGACCTGATCGGCATCCAGGATCATCCCTACCAACAGCGCTTCCTCGATACCTGGACGCTGCTGGCCTTTCTGGCCGGGCAGACCGAGCGCGTGCGCCTCTTCCCCGACGTGGTCAACCTGCCGCTGCGGCCGCCGGCCATGTTGGCCAAGGCAGCGGCGTCGCTCGACGTGCTGAGCGGCGGCCGGATCGAGTTGGGGCTGGGAGCCGGCGCATTCTGGGAAGGAATCCGGGCAATGGATGGCGCGGTGCGCACGCCGGGCGAAGCGGTGGCCGCGCTGGAAGAGGCTATCCACGTCATCCGCCTGTTGTGGAGTGGGCAGCGCGGCGTGCGCTACGACGGCCGCTTCTACAACCTGCATGGCGCCCACAGCGGCCCCGTTCCCGCCCATCCCATCGGCATCTGGCTCGGCGCGCTCGGCCCCAAGATGCTCAACCTGACCGGACGGCTGGGCGACGGCTGGGTGCCGTCCTCCTCCTACGTGCCGCCCGCCAAGCTGCCGGAGATGCAGGTGCGCATTGACGAGGGCGCGGCCGAGGCCGGGCGTGGGCCGTCGGCCATCCGCCGCATCTACAACGTCATGGGCCGCATTGGCGACCAGCCGTCGGCCGAACCGTTCACCGGCCCCGTCGCGCAATGGGTGGACGAACTGACCCATCTGGCGCTGGAAGTCGGCATGGACACCTTCGTCATCGGCCTGCCCGAACCGCCGGGCGACCAACTGGAGCGTTTCATGGCCGAGATCGCGCCGCGGGTGCGGGAAAACTTCGGTTAATGCTGAAGACCTGACAGGTAGGCGGCCAGATACTTTTTGGCAAGGATGAAAGTCCAGGCCGCCTACCGGTCAGGTCTATGCGCTTGCCTCGGCTGCCTGCCAACGCCGCGAATTCGCTCCTCCCTCCACATACTGATTCATAAACGCAAACTCAACCGTCAGCACAAATAGGATGTACTGTTCCTCTGGCGTGTATGAGGCCGCTTGCACCGCCTGCTCGCGGAGCGCCGGGTCGCCGGTCAACGTGGCCCGCCCGCGCACGTAGAACTCACCCCCGCCGCCGCCGGAGTCTTCGACGGCGCAGTGCAGCGTGTAGCGGCTGTCGCGCTGCAAGTCCTTGCCCTTGGGTGAGGTTGGCTCCATGAACAGGAACAACTGTTGGCTGATGATCGGCGTCACCGGGTGAACGCGCGGCCCGCCGTCGGCGCGCACGGTGCCCAGATAGGCCACGCCCGTCTGGAAGCGGGCCTGGCCAAAGGCCGCCAGCTCGGGAGCCTGTTGCGCGAATTCTGTCCAACTGGTCATGGGTTGCTTCTCCTGGTGAGGTGGGTTCAAACCCGCCGCAACCTTCAATTGTACCTCCATCACCAACCGCTCCAACTCCCCAAAGTGCGACCCGCGCCAGTACACCTGCCCGCAGGCCGCGCACTGCTGGAACTCGTCGTAATAGAGCCGTGTCTTCGGCTCTAACTGGTCGAGCACGTGCGCCTTGGCCACCGGCCGCAGCAGCCCGTTGCAGCGCAGACAGCGCCGCCACGCCGCCACCTGGTCGAACAGCCGGTAGCGCCGCAGCACGGCGATCAGTTGTTCCCGTGGGTCGGTCGAGCGTGGGCAGTAGCCGAACACGACCAGGCTCCGCTTCAGCAGCCCCCGGTCGCGCGTCAGCAGAACGCGGTTCTCGTCGTGGGCGCGTTCGGCCAGCGGGTCGTCGGCCGCCGTGCCGCCGTAGGCCGTGTCGAAGCCCAGCAGCCGCAGGAAGCGCGTCAGCCGGCCGAGGTGGTTGTCGGTCAGGAAGGCCACCGGCTCCGGCAGGGGCGGCCGTAGCGCCGGCGCGCCGTCCACGTGAATGTCGCTGCCCTCCGGGTAGACGGCGATGTGGCTGCCTTCCGTCGGCTGGTGGTCAAAGCCGACCGGCTGCCCATCGGCCAGGATGAGCGCCACCTCCGGGTGGGGCACGCCAATGGCCTCGATGAGGTGTTTGACCGACTGCGGGCCGCTGTAGCTGTAGGGGATTTCAGCGCCCCGCCACTGCTGGGGCAGGAAGTCGTTCAACTCACCATGGAAATGGATTTGCACTGCTATGCTTGTCCATCCGCCCAGCCCAGGCTAATACGCCCCCGCTCCTTGTCCACCGCCAGCACGCTCACCACAATCACGTCGCCCACTTGCAGCGCCGTCCCCTGCGGCATGGCCCGTTTGTGGAGCAAGCCGTCCTGCTTCACGCCGATGTCCACGAACGCGCCGAAGTCCACGACGTTGCGCACCGTGCCGTTCAGCGACTGGCCGGGCGACAGGTCATCCATCGAGACCACGTCGCTGCGCAACAGCGGCGCGGGCAGGTCGGCGCGCGGGTCGCGGCCGGGGCGCACGAGCTGGTCGAGGATGTCGCTCAGGGTGGGGACGCCCGCGCCCAGTTCGGCGGCCAGCGTCTCCAGCGACACGGCTTCGCATAGCGACTCGATGGCCGGTTGGGCCACGGCCGGCGGCGCGCCGGGCGGCAGCCCCAGCCGCGCCAGCAGCCGCGTGGCCACGCCGTAGCTCTCCGGGTGGATGGCCCCGGCGTCCAGCGGGTTCTCGCCGTCGCGGATGCGCAGGAAGCCGGCGGCCTGCTCGAACGCCTTGGCTCCCAGCCCGGCCACGTCGCGCAGCGCCCGCCGGCTGCCGAACGGCCCATTGGCATCGCGGTGGGCCACGATGTGGTCGGCCAGCTTCGGCCCAATGCCCGACACGTAACTCAGCAGGGCGGGCGAGGCGGTGTTGACCTCGACGCCGACCTGGTTGACCACCGACTCGACGACTGTCGTCAGCGCCCCGGCCAGTTGCTTCTGGTCTACGTCGTGCTGATAGAGACCGACGCCGATGCTCTGCGGATCGATCTTCACCAGTTCGGCCAGCGGGTCTTGCAGGCGGCGGCCGATGGACACCGCGCCGCGCAAGGATACGTCCAGGTCGGGCAGTTCGGCGCGGGCCAGCTTGCTGGCGCTGTAGACGCTGGCCCCGGCCTCGTTGACCATGACGTAGTGCAGGTCGGCCCGGTCGCGCGTCAGCCCGGCCACCAGTTGCTCCGTCTCGCGCGAGGCGGTGCCGTTGCCGATGGCGACGACCGTCACCCCGTGGTGGGCAACGAGCGCCAGCAGGGTGCGGCGCGCCTCGTCGGCCCGGTTTTGCCCCAGGGTGGGGTAGATCGTCGTCGTTTCCAGCACCTTGCCCGTGGCGTCAACGACGGCTACCTTGCAGCCGGTGCGGAAGCCGGGGTCTAGCCCTAGCACGGTGCGCCCGGCCAGCGGCGGCTGGGTCAGCAGGGCGCGCAGGTTGCGGGCGAAGACCTCGATGGCGTGGCGCTCGGCCGTTTCGCTCAGGGCGCGGCGGGCGTCGCGCTCCACCGCCGGCAGCAGCAGCCGCTTGGCCGCGTCGTCCATCGCCAGTTGCAGTTGCTCGGCCAACGGCGACAGGCGGTCGGGCCGGAAGGCGATGCGCGCCGCCAGCAGCCACTCCGCCTCCGGCACGGCGACGGCCACGCGCAGCACCTTCTCCTCTTCGCCGCGGTTGATGGCCAACACCTGATAGGGCCGCAGGCGGGGCAGGGGCATCTCGAAGTCGTAGTAGAGGGTGTAGACGCCGCGCTCGTCGGCCGCGCCCTCGATGCGTGTTGCGCGCAGCACGCCGACCTGCATCGCCCGCTGCCGCAACCGGCCGCGGACGGCGGCGTGGTCGCTGATGGTCTCGGCCACGATGTCGCGCGCCCCGGCCAGCGCCTCCTCGATCGTCGGCGCGGCCTCGCTGACGTAGGGCGTGGCCAGTTGCGCCGCCGTCTGCGTCCCGCGCGGCTGAGACAGGATGATGTCGGCCAGCGGGCCAAGCCCCTTCTCGCGGGCGATGCCGGCGCGTGTGCGCCGCTTGGGGCGATAGGGGGCGTAGAGGTCTTCCAGGGCGGTCATATTGGCCGCGGCTTCGATCTGCGTCCGCAGCTCGTCGGTCAGCTTGCCCTGCTCCTCGACCGAAGTCAGCACCGCCGTCCGCCGCTCGTCCAGGGCGCGCAGCCGCTCGATCTGCTCGGCGATGTGGCGCAGTTGCTCTTCATCCAGCGTGCCCGTCGCTTCCTTGCGATAGCGGGCGATGAAGGGGATGGTGTTGCCGTCGTCCAAGAGGGCGACGGCCGCGGCGACCTGCTCGGGTCGTACTTGTAGCTCGGCGGCGATGTGACGTTCGTGTTGCATGATGGTATTCTCCGACAGCGTGTTGATCATACGCTGCATTTCTGGCCTGTCCAGAGCAGCACGGCCAGAAGAGGCAAGGCGGCTATGCCCTATCAAGTCCTAATCGTCGAAGACGACGAGACTCTGCGCGAGACGCTGGAATATAACCTGCGCAATCAAGGGTATGAGGTCATCACCGCCGATAATGGCTACAAGGCGCTGGAACTGGCCCGCGGCCGGCAGCCCGACTTGCTGCTGCTCGATTTGATGCTGCCCGGCATTGACGGCTTCGAGGTCTGCCGCATCCTGCGCAAGGAGATGAGCCTGCCCATCCTGATGCTGACGGCGCGAACGGAAGAGGTGGACAAGGTCATCGGCCTGGAAGTGGGCGCCGACGACTACCTGACCAAGCCGTTCAGCATGCGCGAACTGCTGGCGCGGGTCAAGGCCCTGTTGCGGCGCGTCGAACTGATCCGCGAAGATCTGGTGGCTCAGGGGGACACCCAGCCGGATGCCGGCCGCCCCGCGCTCGATACACCGCGGACGGAGACGCTGACCTTCGGCAACCTGGCCATTGACGACACGCGGCGCGAAGTGCGCCTGGACGGGCGGCCTATCCGCGTCAAGCCCAAGGAGTTTGACCTGTTGCTCTTTCTGGCCCGCCACCGGGGCATCGCCCTGTCGCGCGATCTGATTTTGGAGCGCGTCTGGGGCTGGTCGTTCGACGGCAACAGTCGCACGGTGGACGTTCACATCCGCTGGCTGCGCGAGAAGATCGAGCCTGACCCGGCCAACGCCGTGCGCATCGCCACCGTGCGCGGGATAGGCTATCGGTTCGATGGATAAATGATCACACCGGTTTTTCGTCGCATCATCATCCCGTTCGGGTTGCTGGTGGTGGCCCTGGCCTTGGGCTTCGATCTCTACGTCACCCGCTCCGGCTGCGCCAACGTGCCCGGCTGCCCCCCACGGGCGCTGCTTGTGGTCACGACGCTGGGGTTGGTGGGCGCGGTCGTGTTGGCCTATCTGGTGGCGCGGCGAACAGTCCAGCCCATGCAGGATGTGACCGAGGTGGCCCGCCGCATCGCCGCCGGCGACGACACGGCGCGTGTTCTGCCCAGCCGCCGTGACGAATCGGCGCCCCTCATTGACGCCTTTAACCAGATGGTCGAGAGCCAGCGACAACGCATCAACGACCTGGCTCAGGATCACCAGCAGTTCTCGATGGTGCTGGAGCACATGGCCGACGGCGTCCTCATCACCGACCACCTGGGCCTCGTCCGGCTGATCAACCCGGCCGCCTGTCGTCTCTTGAAGACCGCTGAAGGCGAGACCCTCGGCCGCCCCTTCGCCGCCGTCGTGCGCCACTATAACCTGATCGAACTGTGGCAGCGCTGCCACGCCCAGGGTCGGGAGCAGGTCGAGGCGGTTGATTTGGGGTCGGAGTTCTTCGTGCAGGTGGCGGTTACGCCGTTCCAGGAGCGCGGCGCGGCCGGCTACGTGGTCATCTTCCAGGATTTGACCCAGGTGCGCCGCCTGCAAACGATGCGCCGTGACTTTATCAGCAACCTGTCCCACGAACTGCGCACGCCGCTGGCCTCGTTGCGCGCCGTCGTCGAGACGTTGCAAGACGGCGCGCTGAGCGACCCGCCGGCGGCCGAGCGCTTCCTGCGCCAGGCCGAGAACGAAGTTAACACCATGACCCAGATGGTCGCGGAGTTGACCGAGTTATCGCAGATCGAGTCGGGGCAGGTGCGCTTGCGCCTCGTGCCCGTGGCCGTGAGCCGGCTCATTGACGTGCCTCTGGAGCGGTTGCGCTCGCCGGCCGAGCGGGCCGGCACGACCCTCACTGTTGAGATCGCCGCCGACACGCCGCTGGTGCTGGCCGACGAAGAGCGCGTCCAGCAGGTCATCACCAATCTGCTGCACAACGCCATCAAGTTCACACTGCCCGGCGGCGCCATCCGCCTGATCGCCGCCCCGACCGACGCGCCGGGCCGCGAAGGTGAGGTGCTCTTCGAGGTGCGCGACACCGGCGTCGGCATTGCCAAGGCCGACCTGCCGCGCGTCTTCGAGCGCTTCTACAAGTCCGACCGGGCGCGCACCCGCGGCCAAGGCGGCACCGGCCTGGGCCTGGCCATCGCCCGCCACATCGTCGAGGCCCACGGCGGGCGCATCTGGGTCAAGAGCAAGGTCGGCAAGGGCAGCAGCTTCTACTTCACGCTGCCCGCGGCCCAATGACGCCCAGAGCCGGTGGCTCTATTCGCGCCGGCGACTGTTAACACGTTGTTAACCCAACCTTAGCTGCCTGTTAACAGCACGGTGACTTATCCTTAATACCCCCTTGTTACGCTTCCTGCTAGTGGAAGAACGTCAACCTGCCCCTTACTAGCTCGGCCCATTTTTATCGCGGCCGACCTCTTCCCGATCAGCGCCGATTTGCCCAATGGGTACGCCTGCCTGGCGTAGGGAGCCGGCGGGGTAGGATGACTTAAGCTCTAACAGAGGAGAAAGAAAACACCATGCGGATTAAGTTATTGGCTTTGCTTGTGTTGGTCGCCCTTCTAGCGGTGGCCTGTGGGGGCACGACGGCGACGGAAACCGTCGCCACGGTCGAGACGGGTGTCGAGGAAGCGGTGGCAACTGTCGAGACGGGCGTCGAAGAGGTTGAACCGACGGCCGAGGCTGTTGCCGAAGAACCGGCGACCGAAAGCGACGGCACGATACCGCTGACCGACCCTCTGGCCGTCTCGGGCGACATTGTCGCCGCGGGCAGCTCGACGGTGTTCCCGCTGGCCGAGGCGATGGCCCTGCGCTACAAGGACGAGGGCTTCGCCGGTGAGATCACGATTGACAGCCCGGGCACGGGCGGCGGCTTCGAGCGCTTCTGCGTGGCCGGCGAGACCGACATCGCCAACGCCAGCCGGCCGATCAACGACGAAGAACTGGCGGCGTGCGCGGCGATTGGCCGGACGCCGGTGGAGTTCCGGGTGGGCACCGACGCACTGGCCGTG
>WBZP01001381.1_pt1 | contig 30195 bp, 28 predicted proteins | sample 5204301 | NCBI WGS metagenome assembly WBZP01 (sample SAMN12412401, study PRJNA552823) | activated sludge metagenome | isolation source: activated sludge from nitrification reactor of wastewater treatment plant... | place: USA: Pennsylvania | collected 2017 | reverse complement strand
CCCTCCGGCGTAACGATCAGCCCGCCATGGGCAACCGGCTGAGCCGAACGCAGGCGCGCATAGAGCGCCAGCGGATCGCCGGCACAGGAACCGGTGACGGGAAACGTGAAGTTGACCTGGTAGCAATCGCCCGCGGCGATGTAATCGCGGATGCGGGCAACGGCAGCAGCATGCTGCGCCGGTGTCAGCGTCGGCTGGAGCGACGCCAGGGTGGCCGGGGGCAGAGGATCGCCACAGGCGTCGTGCAGAAAGGACGACAACGCGTCGGCGTCGAGCTGTTGCCGGCGGGAAAAGACCAGAAATTGCCCAAGCAGGCCATCGGGGGCGGCCCCGCTCGACGGTTCGACGACGGCGCCGAGCTCATAATCGAGCGCAGCAACGACGAAACAGCCGGCAGCGATGCGCCGCTCCACTTCGCCACAGACGTCGGCGAGCGATCCGGCGGCCGTGACCGGCAACGTGCTGAAGAGGCCGTCGAAAAGCAACGCGCCGCCGCCCGGCGTATCGAGCAGGGCGAAGCTTCGTTGCATGGTGGTCGGAGGAATACGGAGCCGGAGGTATCCGGCGATCAACGTGGCTTTAAGCGCGGGCTACTTGCGCTTGAGGACGTATTCGTAGACGCCGGCGCTTTCACCACTGGTCACCAGCTCGTTACCGGTCTGCCGGGCAAAGGCCTGGAAGTCCTTGACCGACCCCGGATCCGTCGCCAGCACGCGCAGGGTCTGCCCCGTCTGCATCTCGGCCAGCGCCTTCTTGGTGCGCAGGATGGGAAGCGGGCAGTTGAGGCCCTTGACGTCGAGTTCGCGATCGCACTGCATAGGGGTTCCTGAATCGAAACGGTGGATGAAAACACTGGTGCAAGCGACGCATTGTACCGCGTCGCCGCTATTTCTTCTGCTTCGCCTCTTCCATCTGCTGTTTCTTCAGCTCACGCAAACGGGCGTCGACAACGGACTGCTCGAAGAAATTGCCATCGCCGGCACGCTGCGCGAACTGCAGCTGCTCGATGGCCTGTACCAGACGCCCCTGATGCACATACATTTCGGCAAGCGCACGATGCTGCGCCAGCTTGCGGCCCTGCACGGCATGCGTCTTGGCGAGCAGGTTGTACAGCTTGGGATCGGTCGAATAGGACAGCAGCTGATCCTCGAGGAAGGCCTGCAGCTTGTCGTAGCTGCGCAGGGAGAACAGGGCATCGGCATAGCCGTAGGCGAGCGCGCGGGAGGTGGGGAAGCGCTGCAGGGCTTCACGAAAGATCGTGGCCGCGGCCGGCAGATCACCCATCGCCCCCTTGATTTCTCCGGCCAGATTCTCGGCCATGGCCGAACCGGTCTTCTGGCGACGAACCATTTCCAGTTCCTGCTCGGCCTGCGCATAGCGCTTGGCACGCCACAGTGCATAGGAAAGGCCGTAGCGGGCCGCCGCCTCCGACGAGAATTTGCGCTCACGCAGCAGGATCTCGAAATCGTTCACGGCTTCCTTGGGGGTTCCCAGCTGGGCACGTAACTTGGCGCGCACAAGCTGGAAATCGAGGCTGTCGCGCACCTGGCGATACGGCGAGCGCGCCTGGCGATTCTGCATGTCGCTGATACGCTCGACGGTGATCGGGTGTGAGCGCATGTAGACCGGCGCGTTGTTCTCATAGACCCGGGTCGAGCGCTGCAGTCGCTCGAAAAATTCTGCCATGCCGCGCGGGTCGTAACCCGCCTTCTCGAGCACATCGAAGCCGATCCGGTCGGCCTCCCGCTCGAAATCTCGGGAATACGCGAGAAACGACTGCACCATGGCCGCCTCGCTACCCGCCATCGCACCACCCGCGGCCTGCGAGTTGGAACGCGCCGCAAGCAACGCGACGGCCATTGCGATCATGCCGAGCACGGATTGCTGCTTCTGGTTCGAGATCTGGCGGGCGAGGTGATGCTGCGTGACGTGCGAGATTTCGTGGGCCATCACCCCGGCCAGCTCGGACTCCGTCTGCGAGGTCAGGATGGTGCCGGTGTTGACCCCGATGTAGCCACCGAACATGGCAAACGCATTGACCTGTCCGTCGCGGATCGCAAAGAAATGAAAATCGCCCGCCGAATCGGCACTGGATGCGACCAGACGCTGCCCCAGGCGACTCAGGTATTCGTTGATCTCGGGATCGTCGACATACGACGGCTCGTGCAGCCGGATGTCGTTCATGATGCTCTCGCCGATCTTCTTTTCCAGTTGCGGCGGCAAGTCGGCGCGCGCCGACTCGCCGAGGTCGGGGAGGCTATCGGCAAACGACGGGTTTGCCAGTCCCAGCGTCACACTGAGCAGGACGCACAGAACTTTGCGGGAAACACTGCGGGGGAACATCATCGTCTTGCGGACCGGGCAACGACCCATCGGGCATGCGGTGGCTGGGCCAAATGGCAGGCACTTGTTCATGGTGCTATGATACCGCAGTTCCAAAACCGTTCCGCGCCCGCCCCCTGCCGGCGGGCCCCGCGAAGATTTCGATGCCCGAAAACACCCCCCCCGTGGAATCGACCACCAGCCCGCTGACCCACTTCGATGGTGACGGCCAGGCCCACATGGTCGACGTCGCAGCCAAGAACGAGACCCATCGTATCGCCCGCGCCGCCGGCAGCATTTTCATGCAGCCCGCCACGTTCGCGCTGGTCGCTGCCGGTTCCGCGAAAAAGGGCGACGTCATCGGCATAGCACGCATCGCCGCAATCCAGGGCGCGAAGAGAACATCGGACCTGATTCCGCTCTGCCATCCGATTGCATTGACCCGGGTCGCTGCCGAATTCGTGCTCGATGAAGCCAGCCACGCCGTGCATTGCGAGGTCACGGCAGAATGCACCGGGCGCACCGGCGTTGAAATGGAAGCACTGACCGCAACCAGCATCGCCCTGCTGACCATCTATGACATGCTGAAGGCAGTCGACCGCGGCATGCGCATCGAAGATATCCGGTTGCTCGAAAAGATGGGCGGCAAGTCCGGGCGCTGGATTGCAAACAACGCACAGGAAACACCTGCACGATGACCCACGATATCGACGCCTTGCGCCGACACTTGTTGCGCGCCTCGGGAGCAGGCACCGCGTATGCGGCACTGGCGGCCGTCGGCCTGCTCGCACCGTTACGCGTTATCGCAGCTGACTGGCAGCGAGGCGCCTTCACGGCAACCGGCTTCAACGATGCGCTGAAGGCCAATGGCAGCGGCGGTTCTGCGGAGTCACGGGAAATTGTCTTCAATGCACCGGAAATCGCTGAAAACGGCGCACAGGTCGTCGTTGAGGTGATCAGCAACCTGCCCGGCAACCAGACGATCTCGATCTTCGTCGAAAAGAATCCGATGCCGCTCGCAGCAAGCTTCGCTTTCGCGAATGGCGCACTGCCGCAGGTACGCGTGCCATTGAAGATGGCCGAGACGAGCCGCGTACGCGCCGTCGTGAAAGCAGCCGACGGCAAATTGTGGCATGCGCAGCGGGAAATCAAGGTAACGCTTGGTGGTTGTGGCGGCTAGGAGAAAGCAATGACACAACCCCCACGCTCAACTCGTTCCATTTCCACTACAGGGATGCCGATTAATCCGGCATCACGCGGCACACACTGACATGGCTGATCCGATCAAGATTCGTGCGACGCCGCAGGGCGAGTTCACCGAAATTCGCATCCTGCTGCAGCACCCGATGGAAACCGGGCAACGCAAGGACCCCACCACGGGCAGGACGGTACCGGCGCACTTCATCCAGACCTTTGTGGTCAGCGTCAACGGCAAACCACTGGTCGATGGGCAACTCAACACTTCGGTATCGAAAAACCCGTTGTTTGCATTCAAGGCACGGGGACTCAAGGCCGGAGACAAGCTTCAGGTCAGCTGGGCCGACAGCAATGGCGAAAAGCGCAGCGACGAAGCTGTCGTCAGCAACTGAAGCTCCATTCCTTCACCCGACGGCAAGCGGGTAAATCGCAGGCATAAAAAAACCCGCCTTGCGGCGGGTTCTTCAAGAAGCCTGAAAAAATCAGGGCTTCTGGATATTCGAGGCTTGCTTGCCCTTCGGGCCTTGGGTGACGTCGAAGGTAACCTTCTCGCCTTCCTTCAGGCTCTTGAAACCGGCCATGTTGATTGCGGAGAAGTGAGCGAACAGATCTTCGCTGCCATCATCCGGAGTAATGAAACCAAAACCCTTGGCGTCGTTGAACCACTTGACGGTACCAGTTGCCATATTGCGACTTCCTTGAAAAAAGATGAAACCGGGTATTTCGCCCGACTGCTTGTTTGAATTCAAACTCGGCCTGCCCGGTGATCCTCCTCTAGAAGAACGCACACGACTGCAACCACTTGAAGCCAAACTTCAACCGTTTTACTCGACTCATCCGGATGCGTCAAGCATTTTCGATGTTGCGATACAACAGGGGCAAAAATTGTTCTCCGCCCCTGCCACAAAATGCGCCGTACCCGCCGCGCTATTGCACATTCAGGCTGACTGATTAGAATCAGGCCATGGCAACCAGGCATCAAGGCGAAGGGCTTCTCGAAGCGCAGCAGAGCAAGGCGAAATTACCGCCGCTGTACAAGGTACTGCTGCTCAACGACGATTTCACACCGATGGATTTCGTGATCACGGTACTTCAGAAATTTTTTGGCATGGACCGCGAACAAGCGACGCGAATCATGCTCAAAGTACATACCGAGGGACGCGGTCTGTGCGGGGTCTATCCGCGAGACATCGCCGCCACGAAGGTGGAACAGGTCGCGGCCTTTGCCCGCGAGCACCAGCATCCGCTGGCTTGCGTCATGGAGGAGAACTGAATGATCGCGCAGGAACTGGAAGTCAGCTTGCACATGGCCTTCGTCGAGGCGAGGCAGAAGCGGCACGAGTTCATCACCGTCGAGCACCTGTTGCTGGCGCTGCTGGACAATCCATCAGCCGCAGAAGCCCTGCGCGCCTGCGGTGCCAGCATCGACGTCCTGCGCCGCGACCTCAACAAATTCATCGCCGAGCATACGCCGACCGTCGCAGGTGAAGATGAAATCGACACGCAGCCGACGCTCGGCTTCCAGCGCGTCATCCAGCGCGCGATCCTGCACGTGCAGTCCTCCGGCAAGAAGGAAGTGAACGGTGCCAACGTGCTCGTCGCGATCTTCGGCGAGAAGGATTCGCATGCCGTCTATTACCTGCAGAAGCAGGGCGTGACGCGGCTCGACGTGGTGAATTTCATTTCGCACGGCATCAGCAAGGTCCCGCAGCAGAAGGCACCGACCGAAGGTGAGACGGAAACCGAAGGCGAACAGCAGAGCAACGCTGGCCCGCTCGAGAACTACACGCTGAATCTGAATGCGATGGCGCTTGCCGGCAAGATCGACCCGCTGATCGGTCGCGACAAGGAGCTGGAACGCGTCATCCAGACACTGTGCCGTCGCCGTAAGAACAACCCGCTGCTGGTCGGCGAGGCTGGCGTCGGCAAGACGGCGATCGCCGAAGGCCTCGCCCGCCGCATCGTCGAGGGCGACATTCCGGAAATTCTGGCGCAGGCCAACGTCTACGCACTGGACATGGGCGCACTGCTCGCCGGCACCAAGTACCGCGGCGATTTCGAGCAGCGCCTGAAAAGCGTGCTCAAGCAGTTGCAGGAAAATCCGAACGCGGTTCTCTTCATCGATGAGATCCACACGCTGATCGGCGCAGGCGCCGCATCGGGCGGCACGCTCGACGCCTCCAACCTGCTGAAGCCAGCGCTCTCCTCCGGCCAGCTGAAGTGCATCGGTGCCACGACCTACACCGAGTACCGCGGCATCTTCGAGAAGGACCACGCGCTGTCGCGCCGCTTCCAGAAGATCGACGTCAGCGAGCCGTCGGTCGCCGAGACGGTGGAAATCCTCAAGGGACTGAAGCCACGCTTCGAGGCCCACCACGGAATCAAGTACTCGGCCTCGGCGTTGACCTCGGCCGTCGAACTCTCGGTGCGCTTCATCAACGACCGCCACCTGCCGGACAAGGCGATCGACGTCATCGACGAAGCCGGCGCTGCGCAGCGCATCCTGCCGAAATCGAAGCAGAAGAAGACGATCGGCAAGCAGGACATCGAGGAGATCGTCGCCAAGATCGCGCGCATCCCGTCGACGCACGTGACGACCGACGACCGCGGCAGCCTGAAGAACCTCGACCGCGACCTCAAGAACGTCGTCTTCGGCCAGGACGCCGCCATCGACGCGCTGGCCAAGGCCATCAAGATGGCCCGCTCCGGCCTTGGCAACCCGGGCAAGCCGATCGGCGCCTTCTTGTTCTCCGGCCCGACCGGAGTCGGCAAGACCGAGGTCGCCAAGCAGCTGGCCTACTGCATGGGCATCGAACTGCTGCGCTTCGACATGTCGGAATACATGGAGCGCCACGCTGTCTCGCGGCTGATCGGCGCGCCGCCCGGATACGTCGGCTACGACCAGGGCGGCCAGCTGACCGAGGCCGTGACGAAGAAGCCTTACTGCATCCTGCTGCTCGACGAGATCGAGAAGGCGCACCCGGACGTTTACAACATCCTGCTGCAGGTCATGGACCACGGTACGCTGACCGACAACAACGGGCGCAAGGCCGACTTCCGCAACGTGGTCATCATCATGACCACCAACGCCGGCCAGGAAGCCATCCAGAAGACGACCATGGGCTTTACGACCGAGAAGAAGGCCGGCGACGAGATGGTCGAGATCAAGCGCCTTTTTACGCCGGAATTCCGCAACCGGCTGGATGCAATCGTTTCCTTCAAGGCACTCGACCACGACGTGATCCTGCGCGTCGTCGACAAGTTCCTCATGGAGTTGGAGATGCAGTTGCACGAGAAGAAGGTCGATGCCATCTTCACCGACACGCTCAAGGAGCACCTCGCGAAGAAGGGCTTCGACCCGCTGATGGGTGCCCGCCCGATGGCGCGCCTCATCCAGGACACGATCCGTGCCGCACTCGCCGACGAACTGCTGTTCGGCAAGCTGGCCAGCGGCGGCAAGGTGACTGTCGACATCGACAAGGACGAGAAGGTGAAGCTCGTCTTCGAGGAGGAGCCGGCCGACGCCGTCGTCTGATCCACCTGCCAAAGAATACGCAGCCATGCCATCGTGCATGGCTGTTTTTTTGCCTATCGTTTCAGGGAGCCCAAACATGACCTTCAAGACCCCCGACCTCTGTGACCAGTTCGAAGCCGACCTCGGCACGAGCGTTCGCGTCGTCGCCCCGATGTTCAAGCGCTACGGCGGCCGCAACGCCTTCAGCGGCCGTATCGCCACCCTCAAGCTGTTCGAGGACAATTCCCTGGTGCGCACCGCCTTCGGCGAAGACGGCAAGGGCAAGGTGCTGGTCATCGACGGTGGCGGCTCGCTGCGCTGCGCACTGGTCGGCGACCAGCTCGCCATCCTGGCGCAGAAGAACGGCTGGGAAGGTGTCGTCGTCTATGGCTGCATCCGCGACTCGGGGGACATCAACGGCATCGACATCGGGGTCCGCGCACTCGACACACACCCGCAGAAGAGCATCAAGAAGAACGTCGGCGACCGGGATGTTGCCGTGACCTTTGGCGGCGTAACCTTCAGGCCGGGCGAGTACCTCTATGCCGACGAGGACGGCGTGCTCGTCTCGGAAAATCCGCTGACCTGACCGATCCCGCCCCCCAAGGTACAACGGCGCCGAATGGCGCCGTTGTCGTCTGCCGGAAACGCCTTATTGCTCCAGCAGCACCTTGCTGTCGATACCGATCCGGATATTCCCCCAGACGCGCCCTTCCACCACGATGGGCATGTTCATCTCGGAGAGGATCTCACCGGTATCGCGTGCGTAGGTCTGCAGCAGCAGCGGTTCCGTGTTCTTCGCCGCGCGCTGGCCGGTCGGATCGGTCCAGATCCGGCGGGTACGATTGCCAACGAAATCGGTCTGGTAATCACCGGTCAGCGGCTTCGAGAACTTCAGGTTGTGCAGCGCGCAGTATCCCCGGTTGTCGATGATGATGCAGTAGATGCCGCCCGTCATCTTCGCCACTTCCGCTTCCAGGATCGGCTGGATCTTGCGCTCGAAGTCCGCGATGTAGCTGACGCTGAACTTCTGCGGGTTCGTGCCCGGGATCTGCGCGTAGTTCTGGTCCCAGATGTTGACGCCGCGGCGCTTCATTTCCTCCATCGCCGTCTGGACCGCATCGCGGAACACATGTCCCTCGTCGACGTTGTGGTCGAAGGCCCCGCGTCCGATCTTGAAGCGGGAGACGAGCTCCTGTACCGATTCCGTCGCCTGCGACAGATCGACGGTCGACTGTTGCGACCCCGACATGTTCTGTGCGACGTCGTTCGACAGCGCATGAATCTCGGTCACGTTGTCGTGCACCTGCGCATTGGTTGCCGTCAGCTGCTCCATCGCCGCCGCGATCTGGGTCAGTTGCTCACTGGTCCGCTCGAAGTCGTCCACCATCTGGCGGAACTGGCCGGACGAACGCTCGACGACATCACGGGTGGTCGTTATGTCGGCATTGATCACCTCATTCTCGTCCTGCGTCTCGCGCACCAGCGTGATCATGCCGGTGATGTTGTCGGTGATCTCGGTCGTCGCCACATTGACGCGTTCGGCGAGCTTGCGCACCTCGTCGGCAACGACCGCGAAACCACGGCCGGCCTCACCGGCGCGCGCGGCCTCGATCGCGGCATTCAGCGCCAGCAGGTTGGTCTGATCGGCGATGTCCTTGATCAGCGCCGCCACCTGTCGAATGCTGTCGGAACGCTTGCTGAGGTTGCCGACCGTATCGTTGAAGCGGTACAGCTTTTCGCTGACCGACTGCACCTTGGTGACGATCTCCACCATTTCGCCGAGGGAGTTGCGTGCCGTCGCCAGGTTGTTGTCGGTCGAATGGGCAATCATGTCCGTCGCACCCGAGACGTCCTGGATCGCCTGCGTCGCCTCGTTGCTGGCCGTGAAGACGGATTCGGTGATCTGCCCCTGCTTGGCCGCCTTGGCCGAGGTTTCACCGACGTTCTTGCGCACGACGACGGCCTCGCGTGCGATCGAAACGCTGGCCTTGCGAACTTCCTGGATGATCTGGCGCATCTTGTCGGCGAAGCGGTTATACGCCTCGGCGAGATCGCGCAATTCGTCATGGCCGAAGATCGGCAGATCGGAGGAAAAATCGCCCTCGCCACGCGCGGTTTCGTTGAAGATGCGGGTAATGACGCGTACGGGGCGCACGATCAGGTAACGGATATAGAGAATCTGCCCGATGTTCCATGCGAGCGCGAACGCCGTCAGCACCAGCATGAAGACAAGCCCATGATCGAAGACGGCGTCCACCGCGGAGATCGTTTCCGCATTGGCGCCCGACTTCGTGAGCGACTCCCGGACAGCCCCCTTCTGGCTCATGTAGATGCCGAGGTAGGCGACATCGATGAAGAACAGCATCAGGAAGCTCGACAGCTTGCGCGACAGGCTGCCCCAGCAGGTGCGTTCAAACCAGTCGTAAAACGCCCAGAAGCCGCTCATATCCCCTCCCGCCATAATGTAGTTAGGTGTCGCCCCATGATCCGAAACGGGCGACTGTCGTCATCGTTTCTGCCTGATTGTAACAACGACCGCCTGTTCAGGAAATTGAGGCGGAACAATCAGGACACAATTCGATGCGGGCACCTACCGGGAAACGTTTCACCCCACGGCAAACGTTTCGCGATACAAAACGCAAACGCCAAGCCATTGATAGACAAAGCACAAATAAAGATCTTATGTCTTATATAAGACACTTGTCTTAACACCCGTTCCTCTCTATACTCCTCCCATCGGCTGAAGGAACGAACGCGGTCGCAGGGCCGCACCGGAAGCTCCGATTTTCCAACCCATATTGAGGACAGACCATGAGCACTCGCGAACAACGCATCGCCGCCCTGGAAAAAGACTGGGCCACCAACCCCCGCTGGAAGGGTGTCAAGCGCAACTACTCCGCCGCGGACGTCGTTCGCCTGCAGGGTCACCAGCAGATCGAATACACGCTGGCCAAGAACGGCGCCAACAAGCTGTGGGCCAAGGTCAACGGCGGCGCCAAGAAGGGCTACGTGAACGCCTTCGGCGCGATCACCGCCGGCCAGGCGATGCAGCAGGCCAAGGCTGGCCTCGAAGCCGTCTATCTGTCGGGCTGGCAGGTCGCCGCCGACGGCAACACCTCGGAAACCATGTACCCGGACCAGTCGCTGTACGCCTACGACTCCGTCCCGACGATGGTTCGCCGCATCAACAACACCTTCAAGCGCGCCGATGAAATCCAGTGGTCGCGCGGCGTTAACGAAGGCGACAAGGAATTCATCGACTACTTCCTGCCGATCGTCGCCGACGCGGAAGCCGGCTTCGGCGGCGTGCTGAACGCCTTCGAACTGATGAAGAACATGATCGCCTCCGGCGCTGCCGGCGTGCACTTCGAAGACCAGCTGGCTGCCGCCAAGAAGTGCGGCCACATGGGTGGCAAGGTGCTCGTCCCGACCCAGGAAGCCATCGAGAAGCTGATCTCGGCCCGTTTCGCCTCCGACGTCATGGGCGTGCCGACCCTGATCCTGGCCCGTACCGATGCCGAAGCCGCCAACCTGCTGACCTCGGACCACGACGCCAACGACAAGCCGTTCTGCACCGGCGAGCGCACCCAGGAAGGCTTCTACCGCGTCAAGAACGGCCTCGAGCAGGCCATCTCGCGCGGCGTCTCCTACGCTCCGTACGCTGACCTCGTCTGGTGCGAAACCGGCGTGCCGGATATCGGCTTCGCCCGCGAATTCGCGCAGGCCGTGCTCGCCGCCAACCCGGGCAAGCTGCTGTCGTACAACTGCTCGCCGTCGTTCAACTGGAAGAAGAACCTCAACGACTCGCAGATCGCATCCTTCCAGGAAGAACTGTCGGCGCTGGGCTACAAGTACCAGTTCATCACGCTGGCAGGCATCCACATCAACTGGTACAACACCTTCAAGTTCGCCAATGCCTACGCGGCCGGCGAAGGCATGAAGCACTACGTTGAAATGGTCCAGGAGCCGGAATTCGCCGCTCGCGAACAGGGCTATACCTTCGTCTCGCACCAGCAGGAAGTCGGTACCGGCTACTTCGACGACGTCACCACCGTCATCCAGGGCGGCACGTCGTCGGTCAAGGCCCTCACCGGCTCGACCGAAGAAGAGCAGTTCCACTAAGCAGTTCGCGCTTCAGCGAAAAGGCCGCCCCCGGGCGGCCTTTTGTTTTCTGCGGCGAATCAGTAATCGTCCGGCACGTCCTCACCGCTGCCGGTAACTATCGCGAATACGGCTTCGCGATAGTCCTCGTCGATCGGCAGGGTCGCCAGCAGCGCCTCCCACGACACCTGCGGCAGGAAAGCGCGCACCGCGACCACGTCCGACGGCAGTGCCGGATTCCGCGGATTGGCCTGCAGGTGGCGGGCCGCGTCGGAAGCGATGCGGGCGATATTGGCGCGCGGCGTATCGGCCCCTTTCACCAGTTGCATGATCAGCGGCGGCAGCGCCCATGTCTCGATCAGGCTGACCGACAGTTGCTTGAATGAAAAACCCGCAACCTGCTGCTGCGCCTGCACGTTGCGCGCGGCACGACCACTCTTCAGCTCTTCGAGCGTACGTTGCGGCAGTTCCGGGAAGAACGCCCACAGCATCAGCTCGCCCATTTCACCGAGCAGGGCGGCAAGCGCCACCTCCTCCGGAGAAATGTCGGCACGATGCGCCGCCCAGTGCAGCGCGATCGATGCCGACAGCACGGCCCGCTCCTCGCAGCCCTGCAGGCCAAGGTTGGCATCGTCGCAGAGCGGGCTGTCGGCGGCCGCATAACGCATGCCGCGCACCCCGACCTGCTGCACGGCACCGAGAATCGTCGTCGTATCGTGCCCCAGCGTCTGGCTGCGATGCTTTTCGGCACGCCGCAGCAGGCGCAGCGCCAGGAACGGGTCCTGCATGACGATCTGCGCCAGTTCCTTCGGCGACACGGCGTCCGCATCGAGCACCTCGATCTGCGCCTTCGAGCGGGGCATGATCGGAATGTCCTTGTCGCGCAGGAAGGCCACCCATTGCGGCAGCCGCCAGTGCAAACGATGGTTTTCCATGTTCACTCCTTCTCCCGTTCGACACCCCGGATCATGTCAGTTCCCAATATTCCGGCCGCCCGTAGGTTTCCTTGAGCAGATCGATGAACAATCGTACACGCAGCGGCAGATGCCGGCGCTGCGGAAATACCGCGTAGATGCCGATGGGCGCCGCCTGCCAGGCATCGAGCACGGACACCAGCGTCCCTTCCTTGAGATGCTGGCCGACCTCCCATAGCGAACGCCAGGCCAGCCCCCGCCCAGCCAGCGCCCATTCGTGCAGCACGGCGCCATCGTTGCACTCGAAGCGACCACTCACCTTGCGGGTTTCGATCACGCCACTCGCAGGGTCGCGGAAGATCCACCCCCGCTGCTGCCCGAGCGAAAGACAATTGTGCCGGATCAGGTCGGCCGGCGCCTTCGGCACGCCATGCTCGACCAGATAGGCCGGGCTCGCCACCACCATGCGCCGCATTTCGCCCAGACGCACGCTCACCAGCGACGAGTCCGCCAGTTCGCCGATACGCACGGCGCAGTCGATGCCTTCGTTGACGATATCGACGATGCGGTCAGAAAGATCGAGGTTAACCGTCACTTCGGGATTGGCCTGCATGTAAGTGCCGACCAGCGGCGCCACATGACGCCGGCCGAACCCCGCCGGAGAAGAAACCCGCAGGTGACCGCTGGCGCGGACACCCCCGAGCGACACCGCCGCCTCGGCGTTGGCCATGTCGTTGAGGATGCGCTGACAGTCCTCCAGGAAGGCCTGGCCCTCGAAGGTCAGCGTCAGCTTGCGCGTCGTGCGCAGCATCAGCTTCACGCCGAGGCGCTCTTCCAGCGCATCGAGGCGCCGACCGACGATGGCCGGCGTCACCCCCTCTGCACGCGCTGCCGCCGACAGGCTGCCACGTGTCGCGGTCGCGACGAAGGCGGTGATCTGTTTGAAGCTGTCCATGCGTTTATTTTATACATTTTGTAAAAGATAAACGCGATTTTTTCGGTATTCACTTCATTCACATGAATCAATAGACTTCAGTCCTGTATAAGACATGATGCCTCACCAGCACCCCCAGGACCGCCCATGGACGCACCCCAGATCGCCAGTTTCGCCCTCATCGCCGCCGGCGCCTTCCTTGCCGGCGGCATGAACGCGATCGCCGGTGGCGGCACTTTCTTTTCCTTCCCGGCCCTGTTGGCGGCTGGCGTGCCGCCGGTGACGGCAAACGCCAGCAATACCGTCGCCCTGTGGCCGGCCAGCCTCTCCAGCGCCTGGGCCTATCGCCGGGAAGTGATGCAGCACAGGAAGTGGGCACTCATCCTGATCGGCGTTTCCTTCGTCGGCGGCATCTGCGGCGGGCTGCTCCTGCTGGCCACATCGAACGCTGCCTTCTCCAAACTGATTCCCTGGCTGCTGCTCGTCGCCACCGCCCTCTTCGCTTTCTCTGGCCAGGTGCAGCGCATCGTCGGCTGGGTCAAGGGCAAGCTCGGCGCTGCACAATCGAGCGAACCGGGCAGTATCGGCGGCGCCGCCTTCCAGCTCGTCGTCGCCATCTACGGCGGCTTCTTCGGTGCCGGTCTCGGCATCCTGACGCTCGCCGCGCTGTCCATCCAGGGCTTCAAGGACATGCAGGAACTGAATGCGCTGAAGAACGTGGCCTCGGCGGTGAACTACACCGTCGCCGCCGCCACCTTCATCATCGCCGGCGCTGTCAGCTGGCCGCATACGCTGACCATGCTCGTCACCGCCATGATCGGCGGCTACGCCGGTGCCGCCTTCGCCCGTCGTCTGCCGGCCGTCTGGCTGCGCCGCCTCGTCGTCACCGTGGGCAGCGCGCTGACCGTGATCTATTTTTACAAGACCTATCTCTAACTTAACCACAAGGAGTTGCCATGGCCCTGAACCTTCCCGCCGGCGTGCAGATCACCGCCCCGATCAAGCCCGAGTACGAGTCGATCCTGACGCACGACGCGCTGGCCTTCGTCGCCAAGCTGCACCGCGCCTTCGAAGCCCGCCGCCAGGAACTGCTGCAGGCCCGCGTCGCCCGCCAGGCCCGCATCGACGCCGGCGAGATGCCGGATTTCCTGCCGGAAACGAAGCACATCCGCGAAGGCGACTGGAAGGTCGCGCCGGTGCCGGACGCGCTGCAGTGCCGTCGTGTCGAGATCACCGGCCCGGTCGAGGCCAAGATGATCATCAACGCCTTCAACTCGGGCGCCGATTCCTACATGACCGACTTCGAGGATTCCAACTCCCCGAACTGGGACAACCAGATCCAGGGCCAGATCAACCTGTACAAGGCCATCCGCCGCGAACTCTCGTTCAAGAACGAAGCCGGCAAGGAATACAAGCTGAACGACAAGATCGCCACCCTGCAGATCCGTCCACGCGGCTGGCACCTCGACGAGAAGCATGTGCTCGTTGACGGCCAGCGCGTCTCCGGCGGCCTGTTCGACTTCGGCCTCGTCTTCTTCCACAACGCCAAGGAGCAGGTGGCCCGCGGCGCCGGCCCGTTCTACTACCTGCCGAAGATGGAATCGCACCTCGAAGCCCGCCTGTGGAACGACGCCTTCGTCATGGCGCAGGAACACATCGGCATGCCGCAGGGCACGATCAAGGCCACCGTGCTGGTCGAGACCATCCTCGCCACCTTCGAGATGGAAGAGATCCTCTACGAACTGCGCGAGCACTCTGCCGGCCTCAACGCCGGCCGCTGGGACTACATCTTCTCGTGCATCAAGAAGTTCAAGAAGAACAAGGACTTTTGCCTCGCCCAGCGCGGCGCGATCACGATGGAAGTGCCGTTCATGCGCGGTTATGCGCTGGCGCTGGTGCAGGCCTGCCACAAGCGCGGCGCCCCGGCCATGGGCGGCATGTCGGCCCTGATCCCGATCAAGAACGATCCGGTCGCCAACGAGAAGGCGCTGGCCGGCATCCGCCACGACAAGACCCGTGACGCCAACGACGGCTTCGACGGCGGCTGGGTGGCTCACCCGGGCCTCGTGCCGATCGCCATGGAAGAGTTCGTCAAGGTGCTCGGCGACAAGCCGAACCAGTTCGAGAAGCAGGTCTCCGGCAACTTCGGCCCGGCCCAGTGGCTCGACTTCCAGCCGACCACCCCGATCACCGAAGCCGGCCTGCGCAACAACATCAACGTCGGCATCCACTATCTCGGCAGTTGGCTCGCCGGCAACGGCTGCGTGCCGATCCACAACCTGATGGAAGATGCGGCCACTGCCGAGATCTCCCGCTCGCAGGTGTGGCAGTGGGTCGTCTCGCCGAAGGGCGTGCTCGACGACGGCCGCAAGGTCACCGTCGAGATGGTGCGCCCGATGATCGCCGAGGAACTGGCGAAGGTGAAGGCTACCGTCACCGCCCAGGGCGAGGACACCGCCACCTACGACCAGGCTGCGGTCATCTTCGACAAGATGTCGCTGACGCCGGAGTACCCGGAGTTCCTGACGCTGCCGCTGTATGAGGCGATGGCGTAAGCACCGCTTCGTGCAACACGAAAACGGCGCCTCGGAATACCGGGGCGCCGTTTCTCTTTGCGACATTTGCATCCGGCATGGGAAAATCATCGCCTCCAAGCATCGCCCCTGAACAGCCATGACGGAACTCATTCTTTACACCAGTGCTGACGGACAAACCAGTATCAGGCTGCGCTCCGAAGACGGTACGGTCTGGCTGTCGCAGCAGGAAATGGCCGACCTGTTCGCCACATCGAAGCCGAACATCAACCAGCATGTAAAGAAGATTCTGGCCGAGGGCGAGCAGCCCGAGGCAACCGTTAAGGAATACTTAACGGTTCATAACGAAGGCGGCAGAACGGTTCGGCGCAAAACGCTGGCTTACAACCTGCCGATGATCCTGGCCGTTGGCTACCGCGTGCGTTCGCCGCGCGGCACGCAGTTTCGCCAATGGGCAAGCCGGCACTTGAGCGACTTCCTCATCAAGGGTTTCGTGCTCGACGACCGGCGATTGAAGGAACCCGCAGCGGCGGACTACTTCGACGAACTGCTCGCGCGCCTGCGCGACATCCGGGCCTCGGAAAAGCGCTTCTACCAGAAGGTGCGCGACATCTACGCCACAGCAGTGGATTACGACAAAACCAGCGAGGCCGCGCAACTTTTTTTCAGGAAGGTGCAGAACAAGATGCTCTGGGCCGTCACCGGCCAGACTGCGGCAGAACTGATCGCAGCACGCGCCGACGCAGCCCTGCCGAACATGGGGCTATCGACCTGGAGCGGCTCGCGCGTGCGCCAGCAGGACGTTGCCATCGCCAAGAACTACCTCAACGCCGAAGAAGTCGAGACCCTGAACCGCATCGTGGTCATGTATCTCGACTACGCCGAGGATCAGGCACAACGACGCAAGACGACGACGATGGCACAGTGGGCAGAGAAACTCGACGTGTTCCTCGCCTTCAACGAGCGCGAGGTTCTGACCCACGCCGGCAAGCTGCGCGCCGAGGTGGCGGAAAAGCTGGCGTTGACGCGCTACGCCGAGTTCGAGCGGCGTCGCCGCGATGCGGAATGCCTTGCCGCCGACGAAGAAGACATGAACGCCATCGCCGAAATCGAACGCAAGCTGCCGCAGCCGAAAACGAAGGGCAGCAACCGATAATACGCAAGCCCCCGGGGTACGGCACCGAGCGAATCGCCGTTCCGCAGCGCGATTCAGGCAGTACATTTCCACAGGAGCCAAGCATGATCGCCGCCCTCACCCAACTCCTGATCTTCCAGCTCATCGGCGAAGTCATCGCCCGCGGGCTGGACCTGCCGATTCCCGGCCCCGTGATCGGCATGGCGCTGCTGTTCGCGGCGCTGTCACTGCGCGGCGCCCCTGGCGAATCGCTGCAGACGACCAGCCAGACACTGCTCTCGCACCTCTCGCTGCTCTTCGTACCGGCCGGGGTCGGCATCATCGTGCACCTTTCGCGCGTTGCCGACGAATGGCCGGCGCTGCTCGCCGCGCTGATCGTCAGCACCTTCGTCTCGATGGCGGTGACGGCACTGGTGATGAAGGCGCTCGCCCGCAGGCCTGCAGCCAATTCCGGGAGCGCATCATGAACCCACGCATCACCGACCTCTGGGTTTACCTCTCCGCCTCGCCGCTGCTCGGCCTGACGCTGACGCTGATCGCCTATCAGGGCGCCGTATGGGTGAACAAGCGCTGTGGCGGCTCGCCGCTCGCGAACCCGGTGCTGATCGCGGTAACGGCGCTGGTCGCGTTGCTGCTCGCTACCGGCACGCCTTACCAGACCTACTTCGACGGTGCCCAGTTCGTGCACTTCCTGCTCGGCCCGGCCACCGTTGCGCTCGCCATCCCGCTCTACACGCACTTCCGCCGCGTCAAGGCGATGCTCGTGCCGATCATCGTCGGCCTCGTCGCCGGCAGCCTGACCGCCGCCTTCTCGGCCCTGCTCGTCGCCAAGGCGCTCGGCGCCAGCGTCGCGACGCAACTTTCGCTCGCCCCGAAATCGGTGACGACGCCGATCGCCATGGGCATCGCCGAACGCATCGGCGGCCTGCCCTCGCTCACCGCCGTGCTGGTCATCACCACCGGCATCCTCGGCGCTGTTGCCGGCCGCTACCTGTTCGACGCACTCGGCGTGCGCGACCCGGCGATCCGCGGCTTCGCCACCGGCGTCACCGCGCACGGCATCGGCACCGCCCGCGCCTTCCAGGAAAGCGAACAGGCCGGCGCCTTCTCGGCACTGGCGATGGGCATGAACGGGCTGCTGACGGCAATGCTCTTGCCGATGCTGCTGCCACTGTTCGGCTGATGTCGCGATGCGGAACCGCCCACGCGCCCCGAACGACACGTTAAGCTCGCCCCCATGGACATCCTGATCGACATCATCCTCAAGGCCGGCCGCTCGGCGGTCGAGCTCGCCCTCTTCATCCTGCTGCCGGTGATGGTGGTGATGCTCTCGCTGATGCGGCTGATCGAGGCGCGCGGCGCGCTCGACTGGCTGGTAGCGCGTCTCGCGCCGGTACTGCGCCCGCTCGGGCTGACCGGGCTCGGCGTCTTCGCGGCGCTGCAGATCAACTTCGTCAGTTTCGCCGCGCCGATCGCCACTCTGACGATGATGGAGCAGCGCGGCAGTTCCGACCGCCATCTCGCTGCCACGCTGGCGATGGTGTTCGCCATGTCGCAGGCCAACGCCGCGCTGCCGATGATGACGATGGGCCTCAACTTCGGCCCAACGCTCTTCTGGTCGGTTATCGGCGGCCTCACCGCAGCGGCCGTCACCTACTACCTGTTCGGCCGCGATCTTTCTGCCGCCGAGGCGAAGGTCGACGAAACGCTGCAGCACCGCAGCGCCGAGTCAGCCAAGGGCGTGCTCGACGTGATCAACCATGCCGGCGCCGAAGCCTTCAAGATCGCCGTCGGTGCCATCCCGATGCTGGTGCTGTCGCTGGTCGCCGTCACCGCCCTCAAGCAGTTCGGCGCCATCGACGCGCTGACCCGGCTGCTCGCGCCGCTGCTGGCGCTGTTCAGCATCGACCCGCTGCTGATCCTGCCGGCGCTGACCAAGTATCTCGCCGGAGGCACCGCGATGATGGGCGTCGTCGACGAGATGCGCCGCGCCGGACAGATGAGCGCAGAGCTGCTCAACGCCGGTGCCGGCTTCCTGATCAACCCCTTCGACATTCCCGGCGTCGCCGTACTCATCTCCGCCGGCAAGCGCGTCGCCGCGGTGTGGAAGCCGGCAGCACTCGGCGCCTGCGTCGGCATCGGGATGCGCACGCTGGGGCACGCGCTGATCGCCTGATGCAGCGTACGCCGCTCAGGAAGCGTCGCGTAGCGGCGCCGCTAGCGGCAGCGTGACGATGAAGGCAGCGCCCTCGCCGGGTTTGCTGTCGACGCGGATTTTGCCGCCGAGCATGCCGGTGACGATGTTATAGACAATGTTGAGGCCCAGCCCCGAGCCGCCCTGCCCGAGCCGCGTCGTGAAGAAGGGATCGAAGATGCGGTCCATGTGGTCGGGGGGGATGCCGACACCATCATCGGACACCACTACCTCGACACCGTCCGCAAGGGCGCGCGCCTCGATCCGGATGACACCACGTGCGCGCCCGTCGGTGAAGGCGTGCAGGGTCGCGTTGTTGACGAGGTTGGCGATCACCTGCCCGAAGGGGCCGGGATAACTGTCGAGCACCAGCCCGGGCGGGATGTCGCGGTCGATATCGATCGGCAGCTTGCGCAGTTGCGGATGCAGCATCGCCATGATCTCGTTGACCACCTCGGCCACCTCGAAGCGGCGGCGCTGCTCCGAGGTCTGGTCGACCGCCACCTGCTTGAAGCTGCTGACCAGTCCGGCCGCCCGCTGCAGGTTGGCGAGCAGGAGTTCGGCAGCCCGCCGCGAACTGTCCACATAATTGTTGAGCGTCGAACGCTTGAGGCCCTTGTCCAGTTCCACGGCAAAACTCTCCGAATTCTCCACCAGCGTGCTGGCAACCGTCACGCTGTTGCCGATCGGCGTATTGAGTTCGTGTGCCACCCCGGCCACCAGCGCCCCGAGGGCCGCCAGCTTCTCCGAGCGCACCAGGTCGCCCTGGGCACGCTGCAGCGTGTCGAGGGCATTGCTCAGCTCCTCGTTGGTCCGCGCCAGCGCCACGGTCCGTTCGCGCACCCGTCCGTCCAGCGCCTCATTCAGCTCGCGCAGCGCCGCCTCCGCCTCCTGCCGGGCAAGCGTCGCGCGTCGTGCCTCGACCATCTGTCCGACCGTCAGCAGCAGCGGCTGCAGCCAGTTCACCAGCGCGAAGTCGTAGCCGCCGTTCCGGTTGGCGACACCGGCCATGGCCACCAGTTGCCCGCCAACGCGGATCGGCAAGCCGAGAAAAGCCGTCATCGCCGGGTGCCCCGGCGGCAGGCCACCGCGCCGCGGATCGCTCGACGGGTCGTTCGCGATCACCGGTTCCCCGCTGCGAATCGCCGCGCCGAAGAGCGTCTTCAGGTTGTGGAACTCGAGTCCCTGTGCCGCATGCTCGTCGTAGTAGCGCCGCGTCGCATCGTCCCACGCGACGTTGGTAATCGCGTGGGTCTTCAGGTACGGCTGCCCTTCTGCATCCGCCAGGATTTCACCGATGAACCCGTACTCGCTCTCGGCAAGCTGGAGCAGATCGCCGAGCAGCGACTCGAAGGCGCCCGTCGCCGCCGCATCGGCAATGAAGTTCGACTGCGCACGCGCCACCGCATCCGCGAGGGCCAGCTGGCGGCCCAGTTCGCGGTTCGCGGTCTGCAGCGACGCCTCCGTCTTGCGCAACGCGCTGACATCCTCCTGCACCATCACCAGCAATTCCGCATCGCCGGCCAGCACCTTGCGCGCCGACACGCGGCAGAGCAGCTCGACACCGTCGCCGCGCACCAGGCGCGTTTCGAAGCCGCTGACGCTGCCCTCGCGCGCGATCGTCGCCAGCACCTCGTCGCGATCCCGAATCGATGCCCACAGTCCCATCTCGGCGCCGGTCATGCCCATCACCTGCTCCCGCCGCCGCAGGAACTGGCGCTCCCAGGCATCGTTGGCAGCCACCGAGGCGTAATTGCGCCGCACATCCGAAACGATCATCGCCACCGGCGAGGCATTGAACACCGCCTGCAGCTTCGTCTCGCTCTCGATGCGCTGCGCCTCGGCGTGGCGCAGTTCGGAGATGTCGCTGATGATCGCCAGCAGCACATCCTCGCCGCCAGCCTGGGCCGGCAGGCGGCGCGCCGAAAGCAGGCCGAGCAGGCCCGAACCATCCTTGCGCAGGTAGGTGCGCTCGGCCGAAAAAACCTCTACCGACGGATCAGTCAGCATACTGCCGACCCCGCGACGGGCCAGCGCCTGTTGGCTGGGGTGGACAAAATCGAAATAGCAATGGTCGACCAGATCCTGCTGGACATACTGCAGCATGTCGGCGAAACGCTGATTGCACTCGCGGATGTTCCCCTGCAGGTCGATCACCAGCACCGCCACCGGCGACACTTCGAACAGGCTGCGCAGCCACATCTCGCGCGCCCTTAAGGCCGCTTCCGCGCGACGAGCATCGGTCACGTCGAGATAGGCCGTCATCAGCAGGCGCCGCCTGCCGGCACTGATGAAACGCCCGTGAAGTTCGATCTGTCGCACATCGCCATTCTTCCGGCGCATCAGGACGGAAAGTCCGGCGACACCGCCTTCGTCGAGCGCCGCATTCAGGTACGTCTGGCGATCCTGTGCATCCACCCAGAGCCCGATGTCCGGGCCGCTGAAATTTTCTGCTTCGGCAGGCAGATAGCCAAAGGCCTTGTACCAGGCCTCGTTCCAGTGCGTGCCGCGATAACCGTCGGTATCCTTCGCATACGCAAGCGGAATGGGCGCCAGATCGAACAGTGCTGTGAACCCGGCCTCGCTATCGCGCAGGGCCTGCTCGGTAAGTTTCTGCTGCGTGATGATGACACTCATCGAAAGCGCCACCGGCTCATCGTCCAGCGAGACGAGTGCACTCGAAAACAGCGTCCAGCGTTCCTGCCCGTCAGGATCGAGGCTGTGCATTTCGATGTTGTCCAGACGCCCCTTCTCCAGCAGGCGCTGCGCCAGTTTTTTCATCAGCTGGGCATCGTTCAAGGAGCCGATCTCTGTCACCGTTCGGCCGATGACTTCACCCCGGCTTCTGCCTGTTGAATGTTCGTAGGCCGGATTCACGTCGAGGATGGTTCCGTCGGACAGGCGGGTCAGCGTCACGGCGTAGGGCGCTGCCTCGAATACCGAGCGGAACATGCCTTCAGAGCGCTGCAGCGATTCCGCCATGCGGTTGAAGCTCTCGCCCAACTCGGCGAGTTCATCGCTGCCGGCAATCGTAGCCCGTGCCGCGAGATCGCCGCGCTGGACCAGCGTCTGTGCGTCGGCCAGCGTCTGCAGGGGCCGCACGATCAGCCGGAAAAGCAGCCAGCCGACGATCAGCGCCGCCAGCGCCGCCCCGGCAATCACCTGCCACGCCAGCCGGCGGGCCTCGACCAGCGGCGCCAGCAGGCTCGACTCGGGTTGCGCATAGACGAGGCGCCAGGACACCGTCGGCACCGGCGCATGCAGGACGCGCATCACGTCCCCGCCGACACGTACGGCCAGCTCCGCATTCAGCTCCTCTTCACGCAGGGCGCCGGCGATGGCATCGAGGACCGCCATGGTCACCGGCTCGCGGGCGACATCGGGAACACGCAGCGAATCGCCCTCGCCGTCGAGTCCGCCAGCCAGCAGCCGGTTGTTGCCGTCGAGGAGCAGGAAATGGCCCGTCTGGACCCGTGCGTCGGACACGGTGCGCGCGAAGAAACGGTTGAGCAGGATGGTGCCCCCCAGCGTACCGACCAGCTTGCCGGCATCATCCCAGACCGGCACGGTGATCAGCAGCACCGGCTGGCCACTGAGCCGGCTGATCAGGGGTTGCGCGAGCACTTCCTCGCCGGCTGCCAGCTTCGGGTAGTAGGGGCGATCGCGCACCGAGACCCGATCACCCTCGGGGGGATACACCCACCCCTCGCCATCGACGAAGCTGAAGCCCTCGAAGTCTGCGCTCAGGCGGCCCCACTCGCCCAGCACGCGGCGGATGGCCGGCACGTTACCGGTCGCAAGCACCGGCGCACGCGCCAGCAGGCGCAGCGTGTCGCGCCCCGCCTGCAGCCCGGCCGGCACGGTGTCGACCCGCGCCACCAGTTCGCGGCGTGCCGACTCGACCAGCTCACGCTCCAGGGTCTGCTGCCAGCTGCCGGCAAAAACGTAAAGCACCGCCCCGGCACCGGCCATCACCGGCAGCACGACAGCCAGCACGATCTTGGGCAGCAGGCGCAATGCAGTCTCTCTACAGCTCGGTATATTTCACGGCCCGCCCCTGCACCTTCTCGGGCGGATACTTGGCGCGGTTTAGCACCATCTTCTCGGCGAAGGCCGACGGCAGGTCGATGTCGAGCAGGTCGGCAACGCGGATGACCCCCATCAGGACATCGCAGAGTTCATGCGCGACTTCACGACGCTTTTCCGGCGTGAGCGCGAAGCTGTCGGCTTCCGAACACCACTGGAAATGCTCGAGGACCTCTGCTGCTTCGACCGCCAGCGCCATCGACAGGTTCTTCGGATTGTGGTGCCGATCCCAGCCACGTTCGCTGACGAACTGGCGGATGTCGTCGCGCAGGGTATCGAGTTGATTCATGGCAGTCGCCGGTGTCCTGTCGGTGAGTTTTCGCGTGTGTTACTGTACCCTCCGCCTTCAGCGCTGAACAGAGATACCGTCGCCATGCCGCGCCTGCCATCGACCGCCGCCCTCACCGCCTGCCTCGTCATCTTCCTCGCCGCGTCTGCCCTGCCCGCCCGGGCCGAAGGGGTCGATGTCGGCAAGCCGTCGGCCCTGCGCAACCTGGTGCCGGCCGAGCAGATCGAGAACTCCGCGACGCAGGAATACCAGGCCCTGCTGCGGCAGGCCGCCTCGAAGCGCGCGCTGGCACCGGCCGACCACCCACAGGTGATCCGCCTGCGTGGCATCGCCGACCGCCTGATTCCCTACGTGAAGCCCTTCAACGCCCGCGCCATGCGCTGGCAGTGGGAAATCAACCTGATCGGTTCGAAGCAGATCAACGCCTTCTGCATGCCGGGCGGAAAGATCGCCTTCTACACCGGCCTCGTCGACGGCCTCAAGCTGACCGACGACGAGATCGCGGCGGTGATGGGCCACGAGATCGCGCATGCCCTGCGCGAGCATGCGCGCGAACGCATCGCCAAGTCGCAGCTCACCTCGCTCGGTGCCGTGCTGCTCGGCGAATTCGTCGGCGGCGGCCGCTACACCGACGCCTTCCGCTTCGGCGGCAACATGCTGACCCTGAAGTTCTCGCGCGACGATGAAAGCGAGGCCGACGTGATCGGCATGGAACTCGCCGCACGCGGCGGCTACGATCCGCGCGCCGGCATCACGCTGTGGCAGAAGATGATGGCCGCCAGCAAGGGCGAGCCGCTGCCGTGGTTCTCGACGCACCCTTCCGGCAACAACCGCATCGCCGAAATCGAGCGCCACCTGCCCGAGGTGATGCCGATCTACGAGCGGACACGGAGTGCCAGCGGCGCGCGTACCGTTCGCCCTGAGTAGCCCGCGCCGCGGGCGTATCGAAGGGCCTCCCGCGGGCGTTCAGATCGCGCCGGCCGCGCGCAACGCGGCGATACGCGCGGCGTCATAGCCGAGCGTCGCCAGCACCTCGTCGGTGTGCGCCCCGAGCGCCGGGCCGATCCATTCCGTGCTGCCCGGCGTTTCAGAAAGTTTCGGCACGATGCCCGGCTGGCGGCAGGCGCGGCCATCCGGCAAGGTCACCGTCTGCAGCATCTCGCGCGCGAGGAATTGCGGGTCGGCGAACATGTCGGCCACCGAGTAGATGCGCGAGGCCGGTACGCCTGCCTCGGCCAGCAGGCGCAGCACCTCGGCTTCGTCGTGCTGCGCCACCCAGGCATCGATCAGTGCATAGACCTCGTCGCGCCGCGCATCGCGGCCGGCGTTGTCGGCCAGCGACGGATCGTCGGCGAGATCCTGCCGCCCCATCGCCAGCAGCAGGCGGCGGAAGATCGCGTCGCCGTTGGCGCCGATCGCCACGTGCCGGCCATCCTTCGTCGTGTGCGTGTTGGAGGGCGTGATGCCGGGCATGATGTTGCCGGTGCGCTCGCGCACGAAGCCGAAGACATCGAATTCCGGCACAAGCGACTCCATCATCGCGAACACCGCTTCATAGAGCGCGACGTCGACCACCTGCCCCTTGCCGCCGTTCACCTCGCGGTGGCGCAGTGCCATCATGGCGCCGATGACGCCCCACAGTGCGGCGATCGAATCGCCGATCGAGATGCCGGTCTTCACCGGCGGCCGGTCGGGAAAGCCGGTCACGTAGCGCAGCCCGCCCATCGATTCGCCGATGGCGCCGAAGCCCGGCTGCGCGGCCATCGGGCCGCTCTGGCCGAAGCCCGAGAGGCGCAGCATGACGAGATCGGGGTTCTCCGCCGACAGCGCATCCCAGCCCAGCCCCAGCTTCTCCAGCACGCCGGGACGGAAGTTCTCGACGACGATGTCGGCCTCCCGCGCCAGCGCCTTGACGATGGCCACGCCCTCGGGATGCTTGAGGTTTACCGTCACCGATTTCTTGTTCCGCGCCTGCAGGTACCACCACAGCGACGTGCCCTCGTAGAGCTTGCGCCACTGGCGCAGCGGGTCGCCGCCATCGGGCGACTCGATCTTGATCACCTCGGCGCCGAACTCGGCCATGATCCGCGCAGCAAAGGGCCCCGCGATCAGCGTGCCCAGTTCGAGCACCTTCACCCCGGCCAGGGGCTTCGTGGTTTGCGTCATCGTGTCTTGAATCGGAAGTAGGAGAAATCAGCCGCTCACGACCTGGTTGCGGCCGCCGCGCTTGGCTTCGTAGAGCGCCGCATCGGCACGGGAAAAGAGCTGGTCGAAGCTTTCGCCCGGCTTCAGCGTGGCGATGCCGAAGCTGGCCGTGACCGGAATGCCGTCGGGGTTAGCCGCGGCAATCTTCTCGCGCAGGCGCTCGGCACCGAGGCCGGCCTGCAGCGTCGTGGTGCCGGGCAGCGCCAGCACGAACTCCTCGCCGCCGTAACGCACCAGCACCTGCTGGCCACGCACGATGCCGCGCAGGATCTCGGCCACCGCCACCAGCACCGCATCGCCGCGCGAGTGGCCGTGCTGGTCGTTGATCTTCTTGAAATGGTCGATATCGACGACCAGCAGCGTCAGCGGCATCGCCTTCGCATGCGCCTCATCGATCAGGCGAGGCATCTCGGCCATCAGGTGATAGCGGTTGTGCAGCGAAGTGAGGCCGTCGCGCAGCGCCATTTCCTTGACCAGCTCATGCTGCGCCGCCAGCCGGTCGAACAGTTCACGCAGCATCAGCAGGTTGCCGAGGCGGGCGGCCAGTTCCTCGGCCAGCACCGGCTTGGTGACGAAGTCGTTGGCCCCGGCGCGCAGGATGTCGACACGACGGGCGACGCTGTCGATCGACGACAGCGCGAGGATCGGCAACTCGCCCTTGCGCCCCGGCTGCGCGCGCACGGCGCGGATCACCGAGAGCCCGGTCTGCAGGCCTTCGAGCACGAAGTCGGTGACGACGATCTTGTAGTCCCCATGCGCCAGCGAGGCGATCGCTTCTTCCGCCGTGCGGAAGCGCGAGACCTGCAGCCCCAGCCCTTCCATCACTTCGATGCAGAAGTTGGCGGCGGTATCGCTGTCCTCGACCAGCAGCACGTGGCCGGACATGCGGCGGTTGGCGCGACGCTCCCATTGCTCGACGTACTGCTCGAGATCCTCGAGATCGGCCTTCGGGAAACAGTCGGTGACGCCGGCGGCGATGGCATCGTCGAAGACCTTCTTGTCCGGTGTAGCTGCCAGCATCAGTGCGGGGATGCTGCCGGCGAGCTTGCGCTTCAGCGCTTCACGGTAAAAATCGGTTCCCCGCATATCGCCCAGTTCGAGCGAAAAGCAGAGGATGTCGTAGCGCCCCTCGGCCAGTGCCTTGAGCCCCGCAGCGGCGCTGTCGGCCATGGCGACCTCGACATTGCGGCGCACGAAGACGGAAGCGATCACCGAGCGCTGGAAGCGGGAGGGGTCAATCAGCAGGGCCTTGAGCATGAGGGACCTTGGTAGCGGTCAGCAATCGGGGCGAGGCCTCCGTGCGGAGGCCTCGCAGCCACGTCCGGATTACATCCGCTCGATCATCGCATCGCCGAATTCGGAGCACGACACCTCGGTGGCGCCGTCCATCAGGCGGGCGAAGTCGTAGGTCACGACCTTGTCGCCGATGGCGGCTTCCATCGACTTGATGATGAGGTCGGCGGCTTCCTTCCAACCCAGGTGGCGCAGCATCATCTCGGCCGAGAGGATCAGCGAACCGGGGTTCACCTTGTCCTTGCCGGCGTACTTCGGCGCCGTGCCGTGGGTGGCCTCGAAGCAGGCGTACTGGTCGGAGATGTTGGCGCCCGGCGCGATGCCGATGCCGCCCACCTGCGCCGCCAGCGCGTCGGAGATGTAGTCGCCGTTGAGGTTGGTGGTGGCGATCACGTCGTACTCGGCCGGACGCAGCAGGATCTGCTGCAGGAAGGCATCGGCGATCGAATCCTTGATGACGATGCCGTTCGGCAACTTGAGCCACGGGCCACCGTCGATCTCGACGCCGCCGAACTCGCGCTTGGCGAGCGCATAGGCCGTGTCGCGGAAGTTGCCTTCCGTGAACTTCATGATATTGCCCTTGTGCACGATCGTCACCGACTTGCGCTTGTTGTCGATCGCGTACTTGATCGCGGCACGCACCAGGCGCTCGGTGCCCTCGACCGAGATCGGCTTGATGCCGATGCCGGAACTCTCGGGGAAACGGATCTTCTTGACGCCCATTTCCTCCTGCAGGAACTTGATCACCTTCTTGCAGGCATCGGAACCATTGGCCCACTCGATGCCGGCGTAGATGTCCTCGGTGTTCTCGCGGAAGATGACCATGTTGCACAGCTCGGGGTTCTTCAGCGGCGAGGGTACGCCCTTGAAATACTGCACCGGGCGCACGCACTGGTAGAGATCCAGCTCCTGGCGCAGCGCCACGTTGAGCGAGCGGATGCCGCCGCCGACCGGCGTCGTCATCGGCCCCTTGATCGAGACGGAGTATTCCTTCAGGGCCGCGAAAGTCTCGGCCGGCAGCCATTGGTCGGCGCCGTAGATCTGCGTCGACTTCTCGCCGGCGTAGACCTCCATCCAGTGGATCTTCTTCTTGCCACCGTAGGCCTTGGCCACGGCCGCATCGACGACCTTGATCATCACCGGCGTGATGTCGATGCCGATGCCGTCGCCTTCGATGAACGGAATGATCGGATTATCCGGAATCGCCTGCCCGGGAACGATCTTCGAACCGCCTTGCGGGACCTTGATATGCGATGTCATGTCTACGTCTCCTGAGTTGTCGTGTGCGACGTCGAGCGCGTCGATCATTGCCGCTGCAAGTATTTATTTCCCGGTGCGGCAGAGGCTCCGATTATGCGGCAAAAAAGTGGCGGGCGTCAGTGTGCAAACCTTGCGGCGCCATCAAAGCCCACCATGCCGCGCCCAGAAATCTGCGGGAGAGATGACGGGATAACGATCGGCAAGGACGAGCAGATCCTTGTCCCCCGTGAGCAGGTAATCAATGTTTCCCGACTGGACTGCTGCCAGCAGGGTACCCAACACGGGCAAATCGTTCGTGTCCCTGAGCAGTTGTTCGTCGGGCACATGCGGCGTCAGGATTTCAGCCTGGATCGACAGGATGTCCAGCAGATCGTCGATCTCTGCCGATGTCAGACCGTGCCGATGGCCAAGCCGGGGCAAGACCCGGCGCAACTCTTCGATGATGAAATCCGAAAGTACGACTTCGAGCGAGCCCAGCCGCCAGGCAGACATGATTCTCCCGGGAACACTGCCCGGAAACGCGATGCCGGAAAGCAGGACATTGGTGTCCAGCACCACGCGCAAGGTCTGGCCCATTTTCAGCGGCGAGCAGATTTGTCTTGCGCTTGCCGCTCCTCGGCGATGGCAGCCTCGATTTCCGCCATGCCATCTGCTTCGGAAACGCCAGAGTAGCCGGCCTCGATCCGCTGGCATAGCGCATCGAACCGCCCCTGCATGCGCCGGATGCGTTCGAAAAGGCGAGCGTCTACCAAGGCAGCTACGGGCTTTCCGTCCTTGTTGATGAGCACGCTGTCGTGCCGATACTGGACGAGGTTGAGCATCTCGCCCAGATTCTGGCGAAAGGTGACGGCGCTTGTTTCAGTAATCATGCCAGGCTCCCAAAAGCAGTTTGACCATTATGATCATACTGGTGATATAACCGTAAAGCTACGCCAGCTCACCACAATTGCAAAAAGGCACCGAATACGCGCTTATGCGAAAAAAGCAGCTGGTGTCAGCGCGCAAACCGGGCTGTACGCTGCTGCAGCGCAACCGGAGGCGCGCCGACGGAAAGCGTACCCCCGACATCGACCGAAAGCCGATCCATCGGACTGACCACGCCCCGCCCGCCACGATTGAGCACGTGGGTATAGATCATCGTCGTCGACACGTCCGCATGGCCGAGCAGTTCCTGCACGGTGCGGATGTCGTAGCCCGACTGCAGCAGATGCGTGGCAAAAGAATGGCGCAATGTATGCACCGACACATGCTTGTGCACCTCGGCACGGGCAACGGCCAACTTGAGCGCACGACTCAGCGTGCGTGAATGCCCATGATGGCGCCGCTCGACGCCACTCACCGGATCGACCGACAACACCGACGACGGAAATACCCAGAACCACGCCCATGAAGTGCCGGCCCCGGGATACTTCCGCTCCAGCGCGTGCGGCAGATACACCCCAGCCCTCCCAGCGGCACGATCCGCATCGAACAGCGCCCGCGCCCGCACCAGGTGCGCACGCAACGGCCCAGCGAGCGACGCCGGCAACATCGTCACCCGATCCTTGGCGCCCTTGCCGTCGCGCACGAGGATTTCGTTGCGTTCGAAATCGATGTCCTTCACACGCAGGCAAAGGCAATCATGCATACGCAGACCGGCACCGTAGATAAGCCGCAGCATCAAGCCCTGCGTACCCTCGACCAGCGCCAGAATGCGCTGCACTTCAGACTCGTTCAGCACCGTAGGCAAACGCGCCGGTTTCTTCGGGCGGACCAGATCGGTGAGCCATGGCAGATCGATCTCAAGCACTACTTTGTAGAGAAAGAGGAGCGCCGACAGCGCCTGCTGCTGAGTGGCCGCCGCCACATCTCTCTCCGCCGCCAGATGGGAAAGAAATGCCGTTACCTCGCGCGCACCCATCTCACGTGGGTGGCGCATGCCATTGAAACGGATGAAACGACCGACCCAATGGACATAGGCGCGCTCTGTCCGTATGCTGTAGTGCCTTAGTCGGATGGCATGACGAACCTGATCCATCAACCTGGGCGGACGGGAAACTGCAGAAACCGTTGTGTCCATATTGTCGGAAATTTAATACTGTACGGATATACAGTTTATATGCTCCAAACCAAGAAAACGCAAGGTTTTTCTGCTGTCACCCTTTCCAGCTTAATTGACACAGGCGCCGTATTAATTGCCGCCTCTGTCGTCTACTTCTAGTTAGAGGTCAGTAG
>WBZP01001380.1_pt1 | contig 30228 bp, 29 predicted proteins | sample 5204301 | NCBI WGS metagenome assembly WBZP01 (sample SAMN12412401, study PRJNA552823) | activated sludge metagenome | isolation source: activated sludge from nitrification reactor of wastewater treatment plant... | place: USA: Pennsylvania | collected 2017 | reverse complement strand
CCGGAGCCCGGACAAGCCCAATCACGGACAACCCGAAAGCGTCAGTTTCGACAGAAGTCACAAACCCGAATCCAGCACCCCCATCCTCACTGTTTCGACAAGCTCAACCGACGGGCAATGAGGCCGTGGTTTCGACAAGCTCAACCGACGGGCGAGGAGGCTCAACCGACGGAGGCTAGCTTGCCTGTGCCGAAGGGTGGGGGAGGTCACAGGGTTTGGGTGGGAGGTGTGTGGCACAGTAGCCCCCGACGAGTTACAACTCGCGTGCACTGGGGGCGGTGAAATTCCGCACCGGCGGTTAAAGTCCGCGACCCGATCGCAGCCAGCGGTCGGTTGACCAGGTGAAACTCCTGGACCGACGGTCAAAGTCCGGATGAGAAGCGCACGTTGATCTCGGCGTACCGAACGCGTATGCCGAAATTGTCGACGACCCCGGGGCTCGCCCAACGACGAAAGGGTCGTCATGAATCTTCTGGATTGGCTGCTTCACGGGGTCATCCCCGTCGGTGAGAGCGGACTCCGTGTCCCCGAGGTGATCGGGAATCTCTTCGGTCTGGCCAGCGCCTTGCTGGGCATGCGCCGCTTGGTCTGGGCTTGGCCGGTGGGCCTGGTCGGCAATGCCCTCCTCTTCACCGTGTTTGCTACCGGCGAACTCTCCGGCGTTGCCACCGAACCGCTCTGGGGTCAGGCGGGCCGACAGATCTTCTTCGGACTGATGGCCGTCTATGGCTGGTGGAAATGGCGGCAGTCGAGCAAGGCCGGCGGAGCCGCTGACGGCGGTGCGATCACTCCGCGCTGGGCCACCAAGCAGGAGCGGGTGCAACTACTGATCGTTTCGATCCTTGGGTACGCCGTGGCCTACTGGATCGTCACCCAGTTGGGCTCCTGGGGTCCGCTGACCGAAGCCTGGATCCTGGCGGGTTCGGTGTTGGCCACCTACGCCATGGCGCGCGGGTGGGTCGAGTTCTGGCTGATCTGGGTCTTAGTCGACATCGTCGGCGTCAACTCACTGATCGCGGCGGGCTACTACCCAACAGCCGCGATGTACTTGTTCTACCTGGGGTTCGTCATCTTGGGGTTCTTCGTCTGGCTCAAGGCAGCGCGCAAGGCAAAGGAACCCGCCCCAGCCCCGGCCTGAGCATCGAGACCCGGCCGGACTTGACCTCAGGGTGGGCCTACGCTTGACCACCGTGAAGACGTTCGAGCAGTTGTGGGCCGAGTTGCAACACAAGTGTGCAACCCGTCCGGCCGGGTCACGCACGGTGGCAGAACTTGACGCTGGGGTGCACGCAATCGGCAAGAAGCTGGTCGAGGAAGCGGCAGAGTCGTGGATGGCTGCCGAGCATGAGAGCAAAGAGCGTGCGGCCGAAGAGATCAGCCAACTGCTCTATCACGCCCAGGTGCTGATGCTCGCCACCGACCTCTCCCTCGACGACGTCTACCGTCACCTCTAGGACCCAACATGACCATCGATCCAGATGCACCGCCGCTGCGGATTGCCTTGCCCAACAAAGGCTCGCTCTCACAATCGGCCAGCGACATGCTCCGCGAAGCCGGCTATCGGCAGCGCGCGGATGCCAAGGAACTAACCCACAGCGACCCCGAGAACGGCGTGGAGTTCTTCTATCTGCGGCCCCGCGACATCGCGGTGTACGTCGGCGCCGGTCAACTCGATGTCGGCGTCACGGGCCGAGACCTCTTGATGGATTCGGGAGCAGACGCGGTTGAAGTGGTGCCACTTGGCTTCGGCAAATCGCGATTCCGTTTTGCGGCTCGGCCGGGGGAGTGTTCCTCGGTGGCCGACCTCAACGGTCGACGGATCGCGACGTCGTACCCCGGCGTGGTGCGTCGTTATCTCGCCGACCGCAACATCGATGCCACGGTGACCCGACTCGACGGCGCTGTGGAGACCTCGGTGCAACTAGGGGTTGCCGACGTGATCGCTGATGTGGTCGAGACTGGAAGCACTCTGCGCCAGGCGGGGCTCGCCGTCTTCGGCGAGGTGATCTTGGAGTCCGAGGCGGTCTTGATCACGCGCTCGGAGAACCCGGATCCAGACAACTTCGAGGTGTTTCGGCGACGAATCCAAGGGGTGCTGGTCGCGCGTAGCTATCTGATGATGGATTACGACATCCCTGACGAGGCTGTTGAGTCCGCAATCAGACTGACTCCCGGGATTGAGTCACCCACCGTGTCGCCGCTGCATCGAGATGGCTGGGTGGCGGTGCGGTCGATGGTTCCGCGTGCGGGTGCCCAGCGATTGATGGACGATCTCTACGATCTTGGCGCTCGTGGCATCCTGTTGACAGATATCCATGCCTGCCGACTTTGACACCCGCACCTGGCGCCCGACCGGTGCTCGCTTCGCCGGACTCGCGGCGATGCTGGCGATCGTGCTCATGTGCGGTGTGGTCTGGGTGGCCTGGGGGCCGCGGATCCAGGGTTACTTCAATACCGGTCAGCGTCTGACCATCATCGGGTTGTTCCTGATGCTTTTTGCTGCATGGTGGGCGGTGGCGCGGTCACGACTCACTGCGGATCCGTCAGGTGTGACCGTAGTCAACGGCTATCGCACTCGGCGGTTTGAGTGGGCACAGGTGGTCGACGCGCGCTTGCGTCATGGTGCGCCCTGGGCAGAGATGGATCTCTCTGACGGTACGACGGTGGTGGTGTTCGGTGTGCAGAGTGCCGACGGATCCAGCGCTCACAAGGCCATGAAGGATTTTCGGGGCATGCTCGCAGCGCACAGTGGCACCGAACCAGACCGCTGATCACGCCAGCGCTCTGATCCCCCAGGTGAGCCGGTGCGATTCGCCAGGCGCCAAGACGATCAAGTCAGTCCCCGAATTGAAGGCATCCGGCGGTGCGGTCATCGGCTCTACCGCCAGCGCTCGTCGGGCAAGACTCGGGTTGTCGTCGGCGCTGTAGAGCTGCCACCAGCGGATCGAATCATCGGCCCACAGTTCGACTCCGCCGTGCTCTCCGCGTAGTTGCACCCGTTGACTGGTGAGCCCGCCAAATGCGGTATCCAAGGCTTGACTGCCCAGTGCCCGACCTCGGGAGAAGTCAAGGTGATTGGCGGTCACCTCAACCGGGAGCAAACGCTCGTTGTCAGTGACCACCTGCGTGGACGCGCCGAACGTCAAGAGATCACTGTCGATCCGCTCCGATCCGGCACTGAGATACGGATGCGCCCCATATGCGTACGGCGCGAGCTCGGCCGACTCGTTGCGGGCCGTCACCGACACACTCAGCCCGGACTCGTCGAGGCGGTAGTCGATCTGCAACGCCAACGACCAGGGATAGCCGGGCTGAGCCATGAGCCGCAGTTGCAGCGACACCTGGTCTTTGCTGACCTGGGTCGGGGACCACATCGCCCAGCGCACCAAGCCGTGGGACGCGTTGTGGCGGGCGACTTCAGAGATCGGCAGTTGCCGCTCCACTCCGGCGAAGGTGTAGCGGCCATCACGGATTCGATTCGGCCACGGAATCAAATGCTGGCCGCGTCCGGCTGAGCACATCTGGTGCTCCTCGAAGCCGATGATCAGCGGGCGCCCGTCGTACTCAAGACAGCGGAGGGTGGCCCCAGCCTGAGTCACTGCGGCGGTGTAGGGGCCTGCCGCTAGAGAGAACTGCTCACCGGAAGGACCGGACTGGTCGATCATGGGGGCCGACATCATGAGGGCACTGTGGCAGACAGAGTTGGGTTTGGGGCAGACATGGTTGGGTTGGGCCATGCGCATCTTGGTCTTGGCCGCAGGCTCGCGCGGCGATGTGGTGCCGATCGTTGCGCTCGGGGCAGGGTTGAGAACCGCCGGCCACGACGTGACAGTGATGGCCGGCACGGAGTTCGCCGGACTGATCGCCAGCCACGGTTTGAGCGTTGTGAGTGCTGGAGTTTCGGCTGAGGAACTGATCCGGTCTGACCTCGGCACTGCTTGGCTTGCCAAATCGAGTCACAACCCGGTGGTCGAACTCAAGCGACTCACCTCCCTGGTTGACCACTTCGCGCCCACCTATGCCGAGGTCATGGTGCCGTTGGTGGGTTCGGCCGACTTGATCATTTCGGGGATTCTCACCGTCCAGGCCGCCGATTTGATCGCTCGGCAGTCCGGTGCTCAACACATCCTGGCTCAGTTGTCGCCGATTCGACCCTCGCGTTCAGGGGCAGTCACTCTGCAACCGTGGCGGCCACGCACGCAGAGCTGGCTCAATGCGCTGTCGGGTCGACTGCTCTTGGCTAGTGCAGCGCGGGCGTTTGACGCCACCGGCGATGCCGTGGCCCACGCCCTAGGAGTGTCGGCCGGAGGACCCCGTGGATTCATCGACGCGGTGATGCATACGCCGACGTTGCTGGGGGCGAGCCCGCTGTTGGTTTCCCCGCCCGCGGACTGGCCGGATCTGGCCGTGACCGGACCCTGGACGCTGCCGCAAGATCCGCAATGGATGCCACGCTCGGATTTGTTGGACTTTTTAAGCGTTGGGGCGCCGCCGGTCTACGTCGGGTTCGGCAGTATGCCGTCGACGGACCCTCTCGCCGACGTCGCGCTGCTCCAATCAGCGGCCCGTCAGTCCGGAGTCCGGCTGGTCGTGCATCGAGGGCTCGCTGACTGGACCTGCACAAGCGAGGAGATCTTCCTGATCGACCACGTGCCGCATGAGTGGCTGTTTGAGCAGGTGGCTGGCGTCGTACATCACGGCGGAGCGGGTACGACGCACGCCGCGCTACGTGCCGGGGTGCCACAAACGATCGTGGCGCACATCGGGGACCAGCCCTACTGGGCTCGACGAGCAGCTGAACTCCAACTCGGGCCAGTTGGCCAGAAGCGACACCGTTTCACCGCAGCGATCCTGGCGTCGTGGCTGACGGATATCGCCCAGGGCGGCTACCGACCTCGGGCACGTCAAATCGGTGCGCAGGCCGGTCAGGAGCAGGGTGTGGCGAACGCGGTGCGCTTCGTGGAGTCGGTCACCGGTTGGTGAAGGTCACATCGGCTCGTGAGCGGGTCTGCTCGCGCACGGCTAGCGCGCGTTCGGCCAGCGACCACGCCCGCCAGTTCTCCCGGATGCCGACGCCGCCGCGCTGCTCGCCACGCCGATCCCGCGTCGCTGGTGGCGCTTCGACCCAGACCAACGTGGACGTCAGTGGTGCCAGCGCCCGAAGACCAGCGCCGCAGCCCTCGACCACCACGATCGGCCGTGGCGGCACGAATACCGACTCCATGACCTGGTCCAGATACCAGTCGAATCGTCGGTAGTGCCCGCCGTGTCCGGCCGCCATCGGGCTCACCAGAGTGGGGAGCAAGCGATGCACGTCGCGCAAGCCAGTCCAGCCGGGGTAGAGGTCGTCGAGGTGCACCACGGTGGTCGTGTGCGGTCGGATCGAGGCGAGCGCACGGCTGAGCGTGGTCTTGCCCGACCCACCTGGGCCGTCGATCAAGATCAACCTCGAATTGCCCAAGCGAGCCGGTTGAGCATCGGCATGAGCGAGGGTGCGGTAGGCGTCGTGGCGAATCTGACGGTCCGGTGCGGCTGTCATGCCCGGAGTCTGACAGCATCCAGGGGTGCGCAGCATCGACGGACACACCCAGGGTTATGACGACGACGATGGGTCGACCCCGGCTCACGTTGCGGCCGCCTTGAGCGCCTTCGCTACCGACCGCTCCACCGAACCCGCGGCGCTGGCCGCGCTCGTGGGGTCGCGGTTGCTGGTTCCAGTAGTGGCCGTCCTGGGCGAGGTTGAGTATGACGAACAAGGTCGCCCCCACGACAAGACCTCCGAAATGGCCGCTGTGCTGCTGAAACGCGCTGACGGTCAGAAGGCACTGCTGGCCTTCACCTCGATGAAGTCGATGGCGGCTTGGGATCCACAGGCCCGCCCGGTGCCAGTCAGCACTGCGGAGGCCTGCCGCTCGGCCCTCCAAGAAGAAGCAGCCGCTGTCGTGATCGACATCGCCGGACCGGTGCGCTTCGTGATCGACGGCACCGATTTGAGCGCGGCAGCGCAGGGTCTGCGACTGGTTGGATTAGATGACGGACGTTGGGGTTGGCTGGCTGTGACCGACACCGAGATCGACTCGTTCGACGCCGATTCGGTGAATCACCCTCCGGCCTAGTACTCTGGTCTGCGACCGATCGGGCACTTCGGGGTGTTCGATCCACAAGCGGGGACTGAGGTCCCCCACCCGCATCGACCTCACGGTCGTCGGGTCGGGTCCGAATGGACTCAGCCGTCGGCATTAGCCGTCGCCTGAGTCCTGGAGGCTTCCGCTTGTGGGCGGGAGCCTCTCCTTGGTTTTCCCTCCGGTTTGCACACACCACCAGGAGGACACATCAGCACCGAGTTGCGCATCAACGACCGGATTCGGGTTCCCGAAGTCCGTCTCGTTGGCCCCAATGGCGAGACGGTTGGCATCGTGCCGACCGAACAGGCCCTCAAGTTGGCAGTCGAAGCCGACCTCGACCTTGTCGAGATCGCTCCGATGGGTCGACCCCCGGTCTGCAAGCTCATGGACTACGGGAAGTTCAAATACGAGAACGCCCAGAAGGCCCGTGAAGCCCGTCGCAACCAGACCAACACCGTCATCAAAGAAATGAAGCTTCGCCCCAAGATCGACGCTCACGACTATGAGACCAAGAAGGGTCACGTCGTGCGGTTCCTTCGCCAGGGCGACAAGGTCAAGATCACGATTATGTTCCGCGGACGCGAGCAGCACCGGCCCGAGTTGGGCTACCGGCTGTTGCAGCGTTTGGCCGAGGACGTCACGGAGCTGGGCTTCGTGGAGTCCTCACCCAAGCAGGACGGCCGCAACATGATCATGGTGCTCGGCCCACACAAGAAGAAGTCGGAGGCCAAGGCGGAGGTGAAGGCCGAGAAGGTCGTTAAGGCCGCCGAGCGGGCCGCGGTCGAGGCTGAAGAGCACGCCGAGCGTGCCTCAGCCCAGGCTGCCCGCGCCACAGCACCGAGGAAGAAGGAGCGCCGCCGCTCCGAGAACCTCGACCCAGACATCGATCTGTAGGAAAGGTAGAACCGATGCCGAAGAACAAGACCCACTCCGGTGCGAGCAAGCGCTTCCGGGTGACCGGGTCGGGCAAGATCCGTCGTCAGAAGACCGGACTTCGCCACAACCTGGAGAAGAAGTCATCCAAGATGACCCGCCGGATGTCCGGGACCACTGAGGTGGCTGCCGTCGACGTACCCCGGGCCAAGAAGCTGCTGGGCCTCTGAGCCGGCCTGCTAGAAGGAGTATTGAGACATGGCACGTGTGAAGCGGGCGGTTAACGCCCAGAAGAAGCGCCGGGTCGTCCTCGAGCGCGCCAGCGGCTATCGCGGGCAGCGCTCGCGGCTCTACCGCAAGGCCAAGGAGCAGGTCACTCACTCGTTGGTCTACAGCTACAACGACCGTCGCAAAAAGAAGGGCGACTTCCGCAAGCTGTGGATCCAGCGGATCAACGCGGCTGCTCGCGCCAACGGCATGACCTACAACCGGTTCATCCAGGGCCTGCGCGCTGCTGAGATCGAGGTTGACCGCAAGATCCTGGCTGACCTGGCCGTCCACGACGCACCTGCTTTTGCGGTGCTGGTGGAGGCCGCTAAGGCAGCGCTGCCGGAGGACGTCAACGCACCCGTCAGCGCCTGAGGCAGCTATCGACGTGGCGAGCTTTGCTGAGCCCGGCCCGATCCTGACCGCATCAAGTGGGAAGGTGAAGGCGGCTCGCAAGCTCGCCCGTCGTGCTTTTCGGGCCGAGCGACGACTGTTCTTGGCCGAGGGCTGGAAGGCCCTCGAGGCGGCGCTGAGTGTGCCGGGTGGCGTGGTCGAGGTATTTGCGACCCCCGCTGCCGCGCAGGAGTACGACGAACTGTTGGCCAGTCTGCGTGTGCACCTGGTCGAGGAGCGGGCGCTGGGTTCGCTGGCCGACTCGGTGACGCCTCAGGGACTGGTGGCCGTCTGTCGCTTCGTCGACCAGCCCACCTGGCCGCGCAGCGCCAAGATGCTGGCGATCTGTGCCGACGTACGCGATCCCGGCAATGCCGGCACCATCATTCGCACCGCCGACGCGTTCGGGATCGATGCGGTCGTGCTGGCCGGTCAGAGTGTGGATCCCTATAACCCCAAGACCGTGCGGGCCACTGTGGGCAGCCTCTGGCACGTGCCGCTGAGCCTTGCCGATGATCCCGCCGAGGTAGTTGCTCGACTGCAGGGGGAGGGATTCACCGTCTTGGCCGCAGATGGCGCCGGCGAACTCAGCCTCACCGAGTCCGCCACGGAGGCACTGATGAGACAGCCGCACGCGTGGCTGTTTGGCAACGAGGCGTGGGGCCTGCCCGAAAATCTCGCTGCCGGGGCCGATCACCGCGTGCGGATCCCCATCGTTGGTCGCGCTGAAAGCCTCAACCTGGCCACGGCCGCCGCTGTCTGCCTGCACGCCTCCTCCCGCCACGCCGAGTAGGGGCTTATCGCGGGCCGAGTAGGGGCTTATCGCGGCTCGAATAGGGGCTTGTCGCCGGTCAGCGTCTGCACTCAACCTGCACAGCAGCCTGCACCGGCCTGCACACTGCGGCGCCTAATCTCGACTCATGACGGCGAAGCGGGTGCTGGTGGTTGAGGACGACCGAGTGATCAATCAGGCGTTGGGCGACCGCCTCCGCGCCGAGGGGTACGACGTGAGCCCCGCCTTCGACGGACCGAGTGCCGTCGAGGCGCACCGCCGAAACCCAGCCGACGTCGTGGTGCTCGACCTCATGCTGCCCGGCTTCGATGGCCTCGAAGTGTGCCGCCGAATCCAGGCCGACCGACCAGTCCCGGTGCTGATGCTGACTGCCAAGGACGACGAATCCGACATTGTCACGGGCCTGGCAGTCGGCGCGGATGACTACCTGACCAAGCCCTTTCGGATGCGCGAAGTGGTGGCGCGGGTCAAAGCGCTACTGCGTCGGGTGGAGCGGGCCGCTGAGTTGGTCAGCGAGCAGCACAGTCCGGTGCACATCGGGGATCTGGTGGTTGACCACGCGGCCCACCGCGTCTTCGTGGCAGACGAGGAAAGGCATCTGACGCCGACGGAATTCGACATCTTGTGGATCCTGGCCGCTCGACCCGGTCAGGTGTTCAGCCGCGAGCGGTTGTTGAGTGAATTGTGGGGGTGGCAAGACGCCAGTGCGGCGCGCACCGTCGACTCTCATGTGCGCGGACTGCGCGGCAAGATCGGTGCCCATCGGATCCGCACTGTGCACGGGGTCGGCTACGCCGTCGAGGTCCCCGCATGAGTGCCGCGAAGCCGCTCGACCAGGTGGGCAGCCTGAAGATCAAACTCGGACTGCTGGTGGGGATCAGCGTGTTGGTGTCCACGATGGTGGTGGCACTCGGCGGAAGTGCTGGGGTGCCGTGGTTTCTCGTCGTACCCATTGCAGTGGTCTTGGCCTTGGCGGTCACGCAGTTGCTGGCCGTGGGTATGACCGCGCCTTTGCGCGAGATGACCCACGCCGCGAGGCAGATGGCCGCTGGCGACTATGGCATCCGGATCCGGAGCACCGCCAACGACGAAGTCGGTGAACTGGCTCGAGCCTTCTCGGCCATGGCCGCAGACCTGGCCGCAACTGATGCTCAGCGCCGTGACTTGGTCTCGACTGTGGCTCACGAACTGCGCACTCCACTCACCGCACTGTCGGCCCATATGGAGAACATGGCCGACGGCGTGGTCCCAGCCGATGCGGCAGGAATCGATCTGGCTGTGCAGCAGGTGGAACGCCTGCGCGGACTTGTGCGAGACCTGCTTGACCTATCCAAGATCGACGCGGGTGCGGCCGCGCTTGCTGTGGGCCATGTGCCACTGCAGGACTTGATCCAGGAAGTGGCCGACTCGTTTGATGCCACGATTCAGACGCTGGTGGAGCCGCCGACGCTGAACCTGGTGGCCGACTCCGGACGACTGCGCCAAGTGTTGACCAACCTGGTCGACAACGCCGTGCGCCACTCCCCGCCCGAGGGAGAAGTCTTTGTCAGCGCCCACATGGTCGGCGGTCGCATCCGGATCGAGGTGGCCGACCAAGGCGAGGGGATTGCACCAGCAGATCGAGAGCGGGTCTTCGAGCGCTTCGGTACGGCGGAGCCGGGTTCCGGTGGAACGGGACTCGGGTTGGCCATCGTTCGCTGGATCGTCACCTTGCATGGAGGCACAGTGGCGGCCGTCGAGCCTGTTGTAGGGGAGACCGGGGCCCGGATCCGGGTGGATTTGCCATTGCAACCGCCACAACGTCCCAGCGTGGAGCATGTCGCCACCGACGTCGTGCTGCCGCAGCCAAGGCTGCCTCAAGCCCCCTCCCAGGCGATGACCTGGCCAGACGTAGCCCCGCCGCGACGCGGCCTGGCATTGGCCGGTGTCGGAATTGGGTTGGCCGGGGGAGTGCTACTGCCCGACCGTGGGATCGGGCTGGCATGGACGCTGTTGATCCTGTCGGCCGGTGCAGTGGTGTGGGTGGCTACGGCGGGGCGCAGAACCCGGTTCACGATGGCGTGCGCTGCCCTATGCATTCCATTGGCGCTGGTGCCGATGTTGCGCGACGCGTTGTGGCTGACCGCACTCGCGGTGCTGACCTCGGCACTTCTCGTGGTCGCCGGGCTGACTCAAGGTCGCGACGTCGCGGGGTTCATCTTGGGCGGGATCGCGTGGCCAGCCTCCGCAATCCGCGGGCTGCCCTGGATCGGGCGGATGCTGGGCCGCGTCCAGCGCGGCCAGTTGAGCTGGCTTCGCACTGCCGGGTTGGCAGTCGTAGGGGTTCTTGTTTTCGGTGGCCTGCTGGCCAGTGGCGACGCGGTGATGGGGCACTGGGTCGATCTGCTGGTTCCCGACATCTCCTGGGATGCAGACCTGGTGTTCAGGGGGTTCTTAGCCGCCCTGATTGCCGGGATCGTCCTCACCGCCACCTACTTGGCGCTCAGTCCGCCGACGCTGCATGACCCGATCGTGCCGAACCCCGCGAGACGTCGCTATGAGTGGCTGGTCCCGGTGTTGGCGATCGATCTGGTGTTCCTGATCTTTGTGGTGGCGCAGATGGCCGCCATGTTCGGCGGACATGCCTATATTCAGCGCTCCACCGGTCTCACGTACGCCGACTATGTGCACCAAGGTTTCGGCCAGTTGACGGTCGCCACCATGCTCACGTTCCTGGTGTTGCGCGTCGGCCTGCACAAGACCCCGATTGACGACCGGCTCGATCGGGCCTGGGCCAGGTTGGCCTATGGCGCCCTGTGCGTGCTCACTCTCGTTGTGGTGGCCTCGGCGCTTTATCGAATGGCGCTGTATCAAGAGGCCTACGGCTACACCGTGTCGCGAGTTCTGGTCGACCTCTTCGAAGCGTGGCTGGGGTTGCTGATCGTGTTTGTGCTGATCTCGGGGATCAGGATGAATGGGCGCTGGCTGGCGAGGGGAGCCCTGTTGTCAGGGGCAGCAGTCCTCGTCGTACTCGCCGGGGTGAACCCGGACGCCTGGATTGCGCGGCACAACATTGCCCGCGCAGATCGACTCGAACAGGTCGATGTCTTCTATCTGCGCACCCTGTCCACGGACGCCGTGCCCACGATCAATGAGGGCCTAGGCACTCGTGCGGTGTGCGGTATGTCGTTGGAATCCACGGAGGACTCCGCCATGTGGACCGATGACGCCTGGTCATGGAACTGGGGTCGGTCCAGGGCTCGCGAGGTGTTGGCAGAACCCACCCCATACCCGAGCGCTCTGCAGGCGATCTGCAGCGACTTTGGCGACTCCGATGGGTACTACGACTACGTCGATTGATCGTGGCCCATAACCGGTTCGCTTCTGTGCTCGGGGGTTTCTAGACTTCGGGGGTTGTCCCTGATCGAGAGGCGTCCATGTCGGCCCCGAATTCTTCCTTCGACCCGGTCGAGGTTGCTGTCCTGAGCGAAGCCGAGGTCGTGCGCATGCGCGACGAGGCCCTGACCGCAATCGCGGCTGCCGCATCGCTCGACGAACTCAAGCAGGTCCGAGTCGACCACGCAGGTGACCGGTCCCCGTTGGCGTTGGCCAACCGAGAGATCGGCGCGCTGCCGCCCCAGGCTCGCAAGGATGCCGGGCAGCGGGTCGGCCAAGCCAGGGGAGCGGTCAACCAGGCGCTGAGCGCCCGACAGGTTGTGCTGGAGGCCGAACACGAAGAGCGCATGCTGGTCGAGGAGGCTGTCGACGTCACCCTGCCGTGGGATCGCCGACTCAAGGGCGCGCGCCACCCGCTCACCTTGCTCAGCGACAAGATTGCCGACGTCTTCGTCGCCATGGGTTGGGAGGTTGCCGAAGGACCTGTCGTGGAGGCCGAGTGGCTTAACTTCGACGCACTCAACCTGGGCCCGGATCACCCGGCCCGCACGATGCAAGACACCTTCTGGACCGAGCCGGCCGACGCCCACGTCGTACTCCGCACCCACACCTCACCGGTGCAGGCGCGCACGATGCTCACTCGCACCCCGCCGATCTATGTGGTCTGCCCGGGCCGGGTGTTTCGCACCGATGAGTACGACGCCACCCACAGCCCGATGTTCCACCAAGTCGAGGGATTGGTGATCGATCGCGGGATCACCATGGCCCACCTTCGCGGATCGCTCGATCACATGTTGGAGCAGTTGTTCGGCGAGGGGATCACCACGCGCTTCCGGCCGTCGTACTTCCCGTTCACCGAGCCGTCTGCCGAGATGGACATGGTCTGCTTCGTGTGTCGTGGGCAGGCCTCGGCGGTGGAGTCGTGCCGGACCTGCCGTGGTGAAGGCTGGATCGAACTTGGTGGCTGCGGTGTGGTCAACCCACGTGTGCTCACTGCGTGTGGAGTGGACTCAGAGGTCTACTCCGGGTTTGCGTTCGGCTTCGGAATCGACCGTATGTTGATGTTTCGCCACGGCGCCGAGGACCTGCGCGACATGTTTGAAGGCGACATCCGCTTCGCCACGGCGTTTGGGAGTGAACTGTGAAAGCCCCGGTCTCCTGGATCAAGGACTACGTCGACCTCGACGTGTCCACCCACGACCTGACCAGTCGGCTGACTGCGCTCGGGCTCAAACTCGAAGGCATCGAAGGCACGGGGATCACCGGCCCCTTGGTGATCGGACGCGTGCTCACCATGCAGGCCGAGCCACAGAAGAATGGCAAGACCATCAACTGGTGCACTGTCGACGTGGGCCAGGCCAACGGAAGCGGAGAGCCCCAGGGAATCGTCTGTGGGGCACACAACTTCAAGCCTGGCGACCTGGTGGTTGTGATCTTGCCTGGGGGTGTGCTGCCGGGGGGGTTTGAGATCAGCGCCCGCAAGACCTATGGCCACATCAGCGCGGGCATGATTTGCTCGGTCCGCGAACTCGGCATCGGCGAGGATCACGATGGGATCCTGGTGCTGCCTGCTGATGCAGGCGAGCCGGGTGACGATGCGCTCAGCTACCTCGGGCTAGACGACGAGGTGATCGAGTTCGAGATCAACCCCGATCGCGCCTATGCGATGAGTTTGAGGGGGATCGCACGGGAGGCGGCCCTTGGCTTCGACGCGCCCTATCGCGACCCGGCCCTGCGGCAGACACCGGCCGCCAACGCGAGCGGCTATCCGGTGTTTGTTGACGACCCGACCGGCTGTCCGGTCTTCGTGGCGCGCAAGGTGGAGGGGTTCGACCCGACGGCGCCAACGCCCGACTGGATGGTGCGTCGCTTGGCTCAGGCGGGCCAGCGCAGCATCAGCCTGGCCGTCGATGTGACCAACTACGTCATGTTCGAACTCGGCCGCCCGATCCATGGCTACGACGCCGACAAACTCCAAGGCCCAATTCGCGTACGCCGGGCTCGCCAAGGCGAGCGGCTGACCACACTCGATGGCCAAGACCGTGAACTGTGGCCAGAAGACCTTGTGGTCACCGACGACTCCGGGATCATCGGCCTGGGTGGAGTGATGGGTGGAGAAACCACCGAGATCTCCGGTGAGACCACCAACGTGCTGATCGAGGCCGCCCACTGGCACGCCCCCTCGATGTTCCGCACCGGTCGTCGCCACAAACTCACCTCCGAAGCAGGCAAGCGAAACGAGCGCGGTGCCGACCCAGCTACCTGCGAGCCAGCCGCCGACCGCGCAGTCGAACTGCTGGTGCGCTACGGCGGTGGCGCTATCGCCGAGGGCGTCACTGTGGTGGGTGCGCCGCCGGCAGGAGCCACGATCACCATTCCAGCCGACCTGCCCGCTCGGATTAGTGGACTCGACGTTGCCTCAGAGCAGTCGGCTGAGCACCTGCGTGCCGTCGGTTGCGACGTGCATCTCGACGGTGCCACGATCACCGCGCAGGCGCCGAGTTGGCGCCCTGACCTCACCGATCCCTATGACCTGGTCGAAGAAGTGGCCCGAGTGGTCGGCTACGACGAAGTGCCCAGCGTGCTCCCGGTGGCACCACCTGGGCACGGGTTAACCCGAAACCAACGGCTGCGCCGTCGGGTCGGCCGCTTGCTGGCCGGCGCTGGACTGGTCGAGACCGTGTCGTTCCCCTGGGTGGGAAGTGCCGATCTGGATGCATTGTCGATCCCAGCCGATGATCCTCGCCGCGACGTGTTGCAGTTGGCCAATGCCTTGTCTGCCGAGCAGCCCGCGCTGACCCGAACTCTGTTGACCGGTCTGCTCACCGCGTTGGCGCGCAACGTCGCGCACGGACACGGTGACGTGGCGCTGTTTGAGATGGCCACGGTCACCGTTCCCACTGACCGCGGCCCGGCGCCGATTCTCGGGGTCGATCGGCGTCCGGATCAGGCCGATCTGGACAAACTCTTCGAGGCAGTTCCGGCCCAGCCACTGCACCTTGCCGTTGCCTTTGCGGGGCTTGCGGAGCGAGCTGGCTGGTGGGGATCGGGGCGTGCCGCCTCGTGGGAAGACGCTGTTCAGTCGGTTCGGGGGCTCGCTGAGGATCTCGGCGTTGCTCTCGACGTACGACGTGCGGAGTTGGCCCCGTGGCACCCGGGTCGGTGCGCCGAGTTTGTTGTCGATGACCGCGTCGTAGGGCACGGTGGCGAACTCCACCCCCGAGTCTGTCGAGCCCTTGGCCTCCCGGCACGCAGCGCAGCGGCCGAGATTGACCTGGACCTGCTCTTCGAAGCCGCTCGCGACGTGGCTCCGGCTCCGTCTTTCGGTTCCTATCCAGTGGCTAAGGAGGACGTGGCGCTGGTGGTCGATCGCGACCTGCCCAGCGAGTCCGTCGCCAGCGCCTTGCGAGACGGTGCCGGTCCGTTGTGTGAATCGGTGCGTCTCTTCGACGTCTACACGGGCAGTCAGGTCGAAGCGGGCAAGAAGTCGCTGGCCTTCGCGTTGCGCTTCCGTGCCCCGGATCGCACGTTGACCGACCAAGAGACCGCGGCTGCTCGTGATGCCGCCGTCGCGGTCGCTGTGGCTCGGCTTGGTGCGGTGCAGCGCTAGTTGAGTGGTGCGTGGGTGAGTTGTCGGAAGTGGTCCACGATCACTTGATCGCCGGACACATGCAGATTGTGCCCGTCGCCACGACGCCATAGGCTCGTCAGAAGTTCGGACGCGCTGCCGCTGATCACTGCGTCTGGCTCTGCCTTGGGTGCTGAGACCACGGCGAAGTCCCCAACGTCGACATGCTCGCCATCTCGCTCGCCACTGAACCGGCCCAACTGCACCCACAGGGACTGCCGGGTGTCATCTAGGTCGATCCGCACGTAGTGCGCGAGTGGGCTGAATGCTCCCCAAGCGGGCTTGCCGCCGTAGTGGATATCAAGCACCTCATGCACCCCATCAGCGGCCAACTCGGGATCGATGATGGATTCGAGCCCAGCGGTCTGTTCGGCATCGATGCGATGCACCAGCGCCTCCAATGCCTGGCGACGGTAGGTGAACCCGACGGTCTGCTCGCTGGCCCATGACCAGGCGACTTGCCCGGCTTCGGCTGCCCGCAGCGCCTTCAGAAACGCCTTTGAGGTGCGTTTGAACTCCGACAACTGATCGACATAGTCTTCCGCGCGCGGGGGCTCGATGTAGCCATCGGGCGGATTCGGACGCGTGGTGATCACATGTCGCCAGAAGTGCTGGACCTCGGTGAGGTGGTAGGCGAGATCGGCGGCCGTCCAAGCAGGACAAGACGGCACCGGATCGGTGGGGGAGCATGCCGCCAACGCATGGCGGAACCGCCGCGACTCCTGATGCAGATGCGCCAGATATGACTCTGGACTGAGCCGGATTGGTGCGGGTCGAGTGGCCTCCATGCTCTTCACGCTAAACCTCACCCCCGACATTTCCCACACCCCGACCAACACTACGTAAACACCCGCCGAATAGGTGGTTATCTCCCGCCGAGTGGGGGCTTATCTCCCGCCGAATAGGGGGTTGTCTGCCGCCGAGTGGGGGCTTGGCGACGTTCGACTTCTCGGGTTGGACGTGGTGAGACCCCAGCCCCGCCACCCGTCCAGCATGAACATGCAGTGATGTGTATGATCATGCATCGTGTCAAACACTGTCAAGGTAGCCGTCGCCGGAGCCACCGGGTACGCCGGAGGCGAGATCCTCCGACTTCTGCTCGGTCACCCCGGCGTGCAGATCGGTGCGCTCACGGCGGCGTCGAGTGCCGGCCAACCGTTGGGCGCGTTGCAACCCCATCTGGCCCCTTTGACCGACCGAATCGTTCAACCTACGGATCTCACGACGTTGACCGGCCACGACGTGGTGTTCTTGGCTTTGCCGCACGGAGAGTCTGGTCCGATCGCGGCTGCGTTGCCCGACGGGGTGATCGTGATCGACTGCGGCGCCGACTTCCGTCTGCGCAATGGCCACGACTGGGAGCGCTTCTACGGCTCGCCGCACGCCGGGACTTGGCCGTATGGCTTGCCCGAGTTGCCTGGTCAGCGAGCCGTTTTGAACTCGGCGACTCGGATCGCTGTGCCTGGCTGCTACCCCACTGTGTCCAGTTTGGCGATGGCGCCCGCCGTCGCTGCCGGGCTGATCGACACCCGCGACGTGGTGATCGTTGCGGCCAGTGGCACCTCGGGCGCGGGCAAGGCATTGAAGGCCAATCTCTTGGGGTCTGAGGTCATGGGCAACGTTTCGGCGTACTCCGTCGGTGGCGTGCATCGCCATATTCCGGAGATCGTGCAGAACCTCTCGGCGTTGACCGATGAAGAAGTTCGGGTCAGTTTCACTCCGTTGCTGGTGCCGATGCCTCGCGGCATTCTGGCCACCTGCACGGCCCCGACCACGGCGGCGTACGACGAGATCCGGGCCGCCTACGCCAGCGCCTATGCCGACGAACCGTTCGTACACCTCCTGCCCGAAGGGCAGTGGCCGCAAACCAAGTCGGTGATCGGATCGAACTCAGTGCATCTGCAGGTCGCGGTCGATCAGGCGGCCGGACGTCTCGTGGTTGTCGGTGCCGTTGACAACCTGGCCAAGGGCACCGCAGGCGGTGCAGTGCAATGCCTCAACCTTGCCCTTGGCCTGCCCGAGACCACCGGTCTGAGTGCAGTAGGAGTGGCCCCATGAGCGTGACTCATCCCCAAGGATTCCGGGCAGCGGGCGTAGTGGCTGGATTGAAATCCAGTCGTGCGCTCGACATGGCCCTCGTGGTCAATGACGGCCCGACGTACGCCTCAGCCAGCGTCTTCACCAGCAACCGCTGCAAGGCGAACCCAGTGCTGTGGAGCCAAGAAGTGGTCAAAGACGGAGTGGTGCGCGCAGTCGTGCTCAACTCCGGGGGAGCCAACTGCTACACCGGCGCTGAGGGGTTCCAGACAACGCATGCGGTGGCCGAGCAGGTGGCCGCAAACCTCGGCATTGGCGCGATTGATGTTGTGGTCTGTTCGACCGGGCTGATCGGAGTGCCCAACGATCGCGGGCAGTTGCTGGCCGGTGTCGACGCACTGAGCGCGGCGTTGAGCAGCGAGGGCGGCCTGGACGCCGCGACCGCGATCATGACCACTGACACGGTGCCCAAGCAATCGGTGGTGCAGCGCGACGGCTGGAGCATCGGGGCGATGGCCAAGGGGGCCGGGATGTTGGCACCAGCCCTGGCCACCATGCTCGTGGTCATCACCACCGATGCCGACATTGACGCGGAAACCGCCGACCGAGCGCTGCGGGCCTCGACGCGGGTGAGTTTCGACCGTTTGGACTCCGATGGCTGCATGTCCACCAATGACACGGTCACGTTGCTGGCCAGCGGCGCCTCGGGTGTGCAGCCGACTGCTGCGGAGTTCACCGACGCTTTGCAGGCGGTCTGCGTCGACCTCGCCAAGCAGTTGCTCGCCGACGCCGAAGGGGCCGATCACGAGATCAGCATCGTGGTTCGCAACGCAGCCACCGAGGACGACGCAGTCGAGGTTGGCCGCAGTGTGGCCCGCAACAACCTCTTCAAAGCCGCTGTGTTTGGCAAAGACCCAAACTGGGGCCGAGTGCTCGCCGGAGTGGGCACCACCAGCGCCGTCTTCGATCCAGCCAACCTTGACGTGGCGCTCAACGGAGTCTGGGTCTGCCGCAACTCCGAACCCGCCGAGGACCCTGCTCTGATCGACTTGTCACCACGCCAGGTGGTGCTGGAGATCGACCTCAAGGCCGGGAGCTATGAAGCCACGGTCTGGACCAACGACCTGACCCACGCCTACGTCCACGAGAACAGCGCCTACAGCTCATGAGTCACTTGACCGAATCTCGCAACAAGGCCGCCACTCTCGCGCAGGCGCTGCCGTGGCTGGAGCGCTACCACGACAAAATCATCGTGGTGAAGTACGGCGGCAACGCGATGACCAATGACGCCCTGAAGAAGGCCTTCGCCGAAGACATCGTCTTTATGCGGATGGCCGGCTTCAAACCCGTGGTGGTGCACGGCGGCGGACCACAGATCTCCTCGATGTTGAACCGTCTCGGGATCGCCTCGGAGTTCCGGGGCGGGTTGCGGGTCACTACCGATGAGGCCATGGATGTGGTGCGCATGGTGCTCGTCGGGCAGGTCCAGCGCGAACTCGTGGGCATGATCAATGCCCACGGTCCGCTCGCGGTGGGCCTGTCCGGTGAGGATGCTGGGCTATTCACAGCCCGTCGTACCGGCACCGTGGTGGACGGTGAAGAAGTCGACCTAGGCAACGTCGGTGAGGTGGCCCAAGTGCGCCCCGAGGCTGTGCTTGACCTGGTTGAAGCCGGCCGGATCCCGGTGATCTCCTCGGTCGCACCGGATCCGGCCGGGGTGATCCACAACGTCAACGCTGACACTGCGGCCTCAGCGCTGGCGATCGCATTGGGCGCCGAGAAGCTACTCGTGCTCACCGACGTCGTCGGCCTCTATCGCGACTTCGGCAACAGCGATGAGGTGATTGCCGAAATCAGTCCGGAGGACCTCGCCGAGTTGCTGCCGTCGCTCGATGCTGGAATGCGACCCAAGATGCGGGCCTGCTACGAAGCTGTGGTCGGGGGCGTGGCGCGCGCCACCGTGGTCGATGGCCGCGAGGAGCACGCTGTGCTGCTGGAGATCTTCACCGATGAGGGGGTCGGCACCCAGGTGCTGCCCGGAGTCGCGCTCAAGGTGCGCACCGATGGGTGAGGTCCAGCAGCGCTACCCGAAGGCGTTAATGAACACCTTCGGACCGCCGCGCCTGGCCTTGGCGCGCGGTGAAGGTTGCTACGTCTGGGACGAAGACGGGCATCGCTATCTGGACATGTTTGCCGGGATCGCGGTCAATTCGTTGGGCCATGCCCACCCGGCCATGGTGAGTGCCGTGACCGCGCAGCTCCAGCGGCTTGGCCACGTGTCCAACTTTTTCGCTACCGGACCTCAAGTGGAGTTGGCCGAGCGCCTACTCAGGTTGCTCGGCCGAGACGGCCGGGTGTTTTTCACCAATTCCGGCACCGAGGCCAATGAGGCTGCCTTCAAAGCCACTCGGCGCACAGGGCGCACTCACATCGTCGCCGCCGTGGGGTCCTTCCACGGCCGGACGATGGGTGCGCTCGCGCTCACGGCTAAAGCCACCTACCGCGAGCCGTTCGAGCCGTTGCCGGGCCAGGTCACATTCGTGCCGTACGGCGATGTCTCGGCCCTTGAGCAAGCGGTGGACGACTCAGTTGCGGCCGTGATCTTGGAGCCGATCCAAGGCGAAGCAGGCGTGATCGTGCCACCGCAGGGATATCTGGCCGCCGCCCGGCAGATCACTCGGCAGCAGGGTGCGTTGCTCTGGCTGGATGAGGTGCAGACCGGGATCGGTCGAACTGGTGCCTGGTTCGCCGCAGCCGCTGACCCAGATATCGCCCCCGACTTGGTCACCTTGGCCAAAGGGTTGGGCGGTGGGATTCCGATCGGTGCGCTGGTCGCGCTGGAGGGCGCCGCTGACCTGCTCGGTCCTGGCAATCACGGCTCGACGTTTGGTGGCAACCCCGTGGCGACGGCAGCCGGACTCGCCGTACTCGACACGATCGAGCGTGAGGATCTGATCAAGAACGCCATCGATCGGGGCGCCCAATTGCAGCAGGGGCTTGACGACGTCCAGGGTGCCGGACTACTGCTCGGTGTGTCGGTATCCCCAGGTTCTGCGCAGGCAGTGGTCGACGCTGCTCAATCGGCTGGTTTCCTGCTCAATCACACCGGCCCGGATCGCATCCGGCTGGCTCCAGCCCTGACCATCGATGCCGAAGCCGTGGACTCATTCGTCGCGGCCTGGCCCGAGATCCTGCAGAAAGCAGGCCCAGCATGACCCGTCATTTTCTCCGCGACGACGACCTCACCCCAGCCGAGCAGGCTGAGGTACTGGAGCGCGCGCTTGAATTCAAGGCCGACCCATTCGGGGTCAAGCCGCTTGCCGGGCCGGTCACGGTGGCCACGATCTATGACAAGCCGACGCTGCGCACCCAGATCTCCTTTGCCGCGGGCATCGCCGAACTGGGCGGCCACGCGATGATGATCGACGCCGGACTCGCCGCTGCGGGCAAGCGTGAGTCGATCGCTGACGTAGCGAGGGTGATCGGTCGACAGGCGAGGATGTTGGTCTGGCGTACTTATGCCCAAGCCGATTTGGCAGAGATGGCCGAATACTCCGGCATTCCGGTGATCAATGCGCTCACCGACGACTATCACCCCTGTCAGTTGCTGGCGGATCTGCTCACCGTGCGCGAATGCAAGGGGAGCACATCGGGCCTCACGGTCGCCTTCGTCGGTGACGGTGCCTGCAACATGGGCAACTCCTGGGTGCTGGCCGGAGCTACGGCCGGCATGCATGTGCGGATCAGTGCACCCAAGGGACACAATCCTCCTCCCGAGGTGATCCAACGCGGTCTGCTGATCGCCGCCGAGACCGGTGGCTCGGTCTCCCTGATCGACGACCCAAGAGCCGCCGTGTCCGGTGCCGACGTGGTGGTCACTGACACCTGGGTGTCGATGGGCAAGGAGGCAGAGACCGCGTCCAGGATGGCCACCTTCGGGCCTTGGCGGCTCACCCCGGAACTCGTCGATCTGGCCCACCCCGAGGCGATTGTGATGCATTGCCTGCCGGCCCACCGCGGCATCGAGATCAGTGCCGAAGTGATCGACGGTCCACAGAGTGTGGTCTGGCAGGAGGCCGAAAACAGGCGTCATGCTCAGAAGGCGATCATGGACTGGCTCTGGGAGCGACGATGAGCGAGCACGCGCTGATTCCGCTCACCAAGAGCGCCCGTCAGCAGCAGATCGCCGATCTGATCAACGTTGGCCCAATTCGGTCCCAAGCCGAGTTGGCCGAGCGTCTGGTCGCACTCGGGGTCACCGTCACCCAGGCCACCCTGTCTCGCGACCTCGATGAGTTGCAGGCGGTCAAGGTCCGGTCGGCTGATGGCACCTTGGTCTATGCAGTTCCGGGGGAAGGCGGTGATCGAACCCCTCGGCCTTCAAGTGGCGCTATCGCCGGACCTCGTTTGGCTCGACTGCTGGCTGAACTGTTGGTCTCCGCGGAGGCCTCGGCCAATCTCGTCGTACTCCGGACCCCGCCGGGGGCAGCACAATTCCTGGCCTCGGCCCTGGACAAAGCTGAACTCCACGAGGTGCTCGGCACTATTGCCGGCGACGACACGGTGCTGGTGATCTCGAGAGCCACCGACGGCTCAGCCCTGGCAGAGCAACTCACCGCGCTCGCCAGTGGCGCCGCAGGCTGAGCAGACCGAGACTGTCCCGGTCAGGTGTCGGCGTCGACCCAGTCCAACGTCTTGGAGACGGCCTTCTTCCAGTTGCTGAAGAGGCGCTCGCGCTCGGCTTCTTCCATCTCTGGCTGCCAGCGGCCACCTTCGCCCCAGTTGGCCACGATGTCGTCGGTGGACTCCCAATATCCGGTGGCGAGACCGGCGGCGTAGGCCGCCCCCAACGCGGTGGTTTCGTTGACTGTGGGGCGCACCACGTCGACCCCGAGCACGTCGGCCTGGAACTGCATCAACGTTTGGTTGAGCACCATGCCGCCATCGACTTTGAGCTCCTTCAGCGGCTCACCTGAGTCGGCCTCCATCGCTTCCAGCACCTCCCGGGTCTGGTAGGCAGTGGATTCCAAGACGGCGCGGGCGATGTGCCGTTTGTCGACGTACCTCGTGAGACCGACCAGCGCCCCGCGGGCATCAGGTCGCCAATGGGGGGCAAACAAGCCCGAGAAGGCGGGGACGAAGTAGGCACCGCCGTTGTCCACGTCGTGTGCGAGTTCCTCGATCTCGGCAGCCGAGGAGATCAAGCCGAGGTTGTCGCGCACCCATTGCACCAGTGAACCTGCAACTGCGATCGAGCCCTCGAGGGCATAAACGGCGTCCTGACCGCTGAGTTGGTAGCAGACCGTGGTGAGCAGACCGTTGTCGGAGTGAACTGCCTCGGTGCCGGTGTTGAGCAGCATGAAGCACCCAGTGCCATAGGTGTTCTTGGCCATCCCGGGCTCCAGGCAGGCTTGCCCGAAGGTGGCGGCCTGCTGATCGCCGAGAATCCCCGCGATCGGCACACCCTCGAGTTCCGGCAACGTGCAGATGCCGAAGTCTCCCGACGAGGGCCGAATCTCCGGCAGCATGTCCATCGGCACCCCGATCGCCTCGGCAGTGTCGGCGTCCCAATCGAGAGTGGCGAGGTCCATCAGCATGGTCCGGCTCGCATTGGTGACGTCGGTGGCATGCAGACCGCCGTCGGTGCCACCGGTTAAATTCCACAGCAGCCAGGTATCGGTGTTGCCGAAGAGCAGTTCGCCGTCGTGCTCGACGTTGTCGAGGATCCAGCGCACCTTCGGTGCCGAGAAGTACGTCGCCAAGGGCAGTCCGCACACATCCTTGAACCGTTCGATGCCGCCCTCCTTTGCCAACTCGTCACACAGTGACTGGGTGCGGGTGTCTTGCCAGACGATCGCGTTGCAGATCGGTTCGCCGGTGTCGCGATCCCAGACCACCGCGGTCTCGCGCTGATTGGTGATCCCGATCGCGGAGATCTGCTCCTTGGCAATCCCAGCCTCCTGGAGACAGCCTTTGATCACCTTCTGGGCATTAGTCCAGATCTCGGCGGCGTCGTGTTCGACCCAGCCGGCCTTGGGGAAGATCTGCTCGTGCTCGATCTGGTCGACAGCGACCACCTCGCCGCCGTGGTTGAAGAGCATCGCGCGGGTGCTCGTGGTGCCCTGATCGATGGCGAGCACGAACTGGTCGGCCATGGGTTCCTCCTCATCGTGGTCGTCCGACAGTAGCCGGGGCCGCACCTGTCATGCTTGACCGGTGAGCAAGGATCAGGCGACCAATACCGGCAAACTGTGGGGCGGCCGTTTCGCAAGTGGCCCCAGCCCTGAACTTGAGGCGCTCTCGGTCTCGACGCATTTCGACTGGCGACTGGTGCCCTACGACATCGCCGGTTCTCAGGCGCATGCTCGGGCGTTGCATGCAGCTGGGCTCCTTGCCGACGATGACCTCAACGCTCTGTTCCAAGGTCTCGATGCACTCCTGCAGCGCTTTGAGTCAGGCGACCTGCAGCCGGATCCGACGGATGAAGACGTGCATGGAGCGTTGGAGCGACTGCTGCTGGAAGAAGTAGGCCCGGAGATCGGTGGCCGCCTCCGCGCTGGCCGGTCTCGCAACGATCAGATCGCCACGCTGTTGCGCATGTTTCTGCGCGACCATGCCCGGGTGATTGCACGCGCCGCGCTCGATTTGGCTGGGGTGATCGCTGATCGCGCTGAGCAGCATCTAGAAGATCCCATGCCCGGCCGCACTCACCTCCAGCACGCCCAACCGGTGTTGCTCGGTCACCATCTGCTGGCACATGGCTGGCCCCTCCTGCGCGATGTTGACCGGTTGCGCGACTGGGATCGGCGTACCGCTGAGTCGCCCTACGGCGGGGGAGCGTTGGCTGGCTCCAGCCTGGGCCTCGACCCCGTAGCGGTGGCGGCCGAACTCGGCTTCGACCGCGCCAGCCCCAACTCCATCGACGGCACTGCAGCGCGTGACTTCGCCGCCGAATTCGCCTTCGTGGCTGCGATGTTGGGCGTCGACGTGAGTCGCTTCGCCGAAGAAGTGATCTTGTGGTCGACCGCTGAGTTCGGATTTGTTCGGCTGCACGACTCCTGGTCGACAGGGTCGAGCATCATGCCGCAGAAGAAGAATCCCGACATCGCCGAACTGGCCCGCGGCAAGTCCGGACGGCTGATCGGGAATCTCAGCGGTCTGCTGGCGACGTTAAAAGGCCTGCCGTTGGCCTACAACCGCGATCTGCAGGAAGACAAGGAGCCGGTCTTCGATTCCGTCGCGACCTTGGAGGTGCTGCTCCCCGCCTTCACCGGCATGGTCGCCACCCTCACCTTTGACACCGAGCGGATGGCAGCGTTAGCACCGGCCGGATTCAGTCTGGCGACCGACATCGCTGAGTGGCTGGTGCGCGCCGGAGTGCCGTTCCGAGAGGCCCATGAGATCGCCGGGGCGTCGGTGCAGGCCTGCGAGACCAGGGGCTGCGAGTTGGCTGATCTCAGTGAGGCCGACCTCCAGCAGATCGATCCGCGGCTAACCGCCGAGGTTCGATCGGTGCTCACCGTCGCAGGATCGGTGGGATCGCGCCAGGGATTGGGTGGCACCGCTCCTGAGCGGGTGCAAGAGCAGCTGGCGAGGTTCCGCACTCGACTACACGAACTCGGCACGTGGCTGGGCTGAGCCCGGACCAGGTGCGGGCGCTCTGCTCCCGCCCACCTGCCTACGTTGCGCCACGACTGTTGGGCGCGAGCCTCACCCATGCCGGAGTCACCGTGCGCCTGACCGAGGTCGAGGCGTACGACGGGGCCGATGATCCCGGCTCCCATGCCTATCGTGGCCGCACCGAGCGCAACGCCGTGATGTTCGGACCGCCAGCGCACCTCTACGCCTACTTCATCTACGGAATGCACACCAACGTCAACGTGGTCTGTCACCTCGAAGGTCGGGCTGGGGGAGTCCTGCTTCGGGCTGGCGAGGTAGTTGATGGGCTGGAACTGGCTCGCCGCCGACGACCCGGATCGAATGATCGAGACTTGGCCAGAGGTCCCGGGCGTCTGGCCAATGCGCTCGGGTTTGCGCTCAGCGACGGCGGACTCGATGTGGTCGATCTGCTGGTTCCGCGCACACGATGTCTCCCGTCGAGCACGATCTCCACAGGTCCAAGGGTGGGTCTGCGGCAGGCTGCGGAGCGGCCCTGGCGGTTCTGGATCACCAATGAGCCCACGGTATCGGCGTACCGCCCGGCGAAGCCCAAACCCGAGTTGGCCACGCTCGACTGAACCGCTGCGCCCTGCGCGAGGATGTGCCTATGTTGATCCACCCTTGGGACGAAGCCGGCGAAGTGCAGTGGCGGGAGGTGCTTGCCCACACTGACTTCGGGCTGTTGATCGCAGCTGGGCGCAACCGCGACTACCCCGTAGTGGTGCCTACCCACTTCGTCGTCCAGGGGTCGCAGATATTGATCCACCTAGCCAAGCCCAACCCGGTCTGGGCGGCTATTGCAGAGAACGCTCACGTCATGGTCGCGCTGACTCAGGACTGGACCTATGTCGAGGCCGCTTGGAACTCACCTGATGACCCCACTCACGGGGTGCCGACGTCCTACTACACCGCAATCCACCTGCATTGCACGGCCGAGATCCTGGGTGAGTCTGACCAGATCGCGGAGCTTCTGACCAACCAGGTCGCACACTTCGAACCCGATGACACGGCTCGGGTGCCGGTATCGGTGAACTATGAGAGTGACCGGCGGCAGATGAAGGCGATCCGCGGTCTGCGGTTGCAGATCATCGAGGTCCGCGTCAAGCAGAAGTACGGCGGCAACCGTTCGGTCGAACACCGACTGGCCATCGCCGACCACCTGGCCGAGCGAGGAGCCGTTGGCGACGAGGCGGCTCGAAGGCATGTGCTGCGTCGGACCCCGAACTCGCCGACAATGCAGCAATGAGGCAGGCTTTGACCGCTCAACCACACCCGAAAGGCATCCTGTGAACGTTCACGTCCTCGACGATCTGGAATGGCGTGGGTTGGTCGCCCACTCCACCGACCGCGACGCACTTCGCGCGGCGTTCTCCGAGGGCAGCGTGAAGTACTACGTCGGCTTTGATCCGACGGCACCCAGCCTCCACATGGGCAACCTGGTGCAGATCGTCACAGCGATGCGGTTGCAGCGGGCGGGGCACACCCCTTACCTACTGGTCGGCGGCGCCACCGGCATGATCGGTGACCCCAGGGACTCAGGTGAGCGCAGCTTGAACTCCCTCGACACCGTCAAACAATGGGTGGAGAAGGTGCGCGGGCAGATCGAGCCGTTCTTGAGTTTCGAGGGCGCCAACGCGGCCACCATGGTCAACAACTATGACTGGACGGCATCGCTGAGCACGATCGACTTCCTACGTGAGATCGGCAAGCACTTCCCGGTTAATCGCATGCTGGCGCGTGACGTGGTGAAGTCTCGGCTGGAGGACGGCATTTCCTACACCGAGTTCTCCTATGTGCTCTTGCAGTCGATGGACTTCTTGAATCTCTATCGTGACTACGGGGTCACCCTTCAGTTCGGCGGCTCCGATCAGTGGGGCAATTTGACCGGCGGCGTGGAGTTGATCCGGCGGGCCGAGGCGGGCAAGGCGCATGCGTTTGCGACTCCGCTGATCACCAAGGCCGACGGGACGAAGTACGGCAAGACCGAAGGCGGGGCGTTGTGGCTGGATCCGCACATGCTCTCGCCGTACGCCTTCTATCAGTTCTGGCTCAATGTGGAAGACGAAAAAGTGGGGGAGCTGCTCCGCGTCTTCACGTTCTTCAGTCGCGAGGAGATCGAGGAGTTGGAGGCTCAAACTGTCGAGAAGCCCTTCCTGCGGGCCGGTCAGAAGGCACTCGCGCAGTCGGTCACCTCGTTGGTGCATGGCGCGGTCGAGACCGCACGGATTCAGGCGGCGTCGGCCGCGCTTTTCGGTGGCGGCGACCTTCGCGGGCTCAGCGCCTCGACCCTGACCGCAGCTTTGGGCGAGGCAGGAGTGGTCAAGGTGTCGCCTGGACTGAGCGTGGTGGACCTGCTCGTGGAGTCGGGTCTGGCCAAGAGTCGCGGTGAGGCGCGACGGACGGTGGCCGAGGGCGGTGCCTACCTCAACAACGAGCGGGTCAGCGATCCCGAGTTCGTGCCGAGCGCCACCGATCTCATCGATGATCGCTGGTTGGTCCTGCGTCGCGGCAAGAAGAACTTCGCCGGGGTCGAGGTCGGGTAATGGCCTCGGGTCCGGCTCTGACGGGGCACTCAGTTGCCGGAGAGCGCTGGCTGGACTCCTTGACTGACCGTGCCGCCGCTGTGCTCCCCGCACCGGTCCTGGCCTATTTGGAGGCCGGTGCCTTCGAGGGCACCTCGACGGGGGAGGCCAACGACGCTTGGCGCCAGATCAGGTTGCTGCCGCGGACTCTTCGAGACGTACGCCGGATCGACACCGGCGTGACTCTGCTCGGCCAACGGTTGGCGAGTCCGATTGCAGTCGCGCCCACCGCGATGCAGCGGGCCGCGCACCGCGATGGCGAGAAGGCCATGGCGGCGGGCTGCGCAGAAGCCGGCGCGCTGCATGTGGTCAGTTCTCATGCCGGCTTCGCGTGGGCCGATCTAGCCCTCGAGTCGCCGTGGTGGTTTCAGTTGTATGTGACTCCTGACCGAGCTGAGACCGACGACGCGGTGCACGCCGCTGTTGCTGCAGGTGCGTCCGCCGTCGTACTCACGGTGGATACGCCGATCCCAGGACCCAAGCCAACGGTCCGCGATGACGACTGGGCGGATATCGACATCAGTTGGCACCGCCGGAACTTCCCGCCCAATGACGAGCACTGGGCAGCTGATCTCTCCTGCGCAGACATTGTGCGACTCCGCGAGATCACTGGCCTACCAGTGGTAGTCAAAGGGGTTCTGCGTGCCGACGACGCGCTCGCTTGCGTCGATGCTGGTGCCGCAGCGATCTGGGTTTCAAACCACGGTGGGCGCCAACTGGACCGCGCGGTCCCGACACCACGAGCGCTACCAGACATCGCCGCCGCGGTGCGGGGGAGAGCGGAGGTCTACGTCGATGGCGGAATTCGCCACGGACTCGACGTCCTCGCTGGGCTGGCGATTGGCGCCAACGCGGTGTTTGTGGGCCGGCCCGCGTTTCGCGCACTAGCGGTTGACGGCGCCGCTGGCGTGACTCGACTGCTGCGTGACCTGACCGATGAGCTTGCCCTCGCGATGCGTCTGGGCGGTGTGGCAAGCGTGTCGGACTGTGGTGCACTCACCGTCTCAGGCGCGCAAACCACAAGCTTGTGACTTGTGTGACCGGCGCCACGCCCGCTCGATTTGACTCCTACCCAATGGCTGCCTAATGTTCTCGAAGTCGCCACGGAGCGGCAGGAACCAAGACCGAGAGGTCGGGGGTCCGGCCCGAGGCGAAACCCTTACAACCACCCGTCACTGGGTGCTTCGAGTGCGCGCTTTGTTCGGCCTCGAAGTGGCCGGAGGCACTTGGCTGCAAGGGGATCGGCGAGGCAAGAGCCCGATTTGACGGGCCCGAGCCAGACCGGTAAAGTTAGTCAGGTTGCCCCTCGCGGAGGCCGAAAGGCCAAGGCAAGGTGCGCGCTTGATCCTTGAGAACTCAACAGTGTGCCAAAAGTCGACGAATTAATTTACCCCGTTGACAGAACCGGTTAGCCGGCAATGTCGACGGTTCCTTTGGTAAGAAATCGATAATTCTGACATCAGTCAGTGATTGTCTCTCTTGCCAGGACATTTCCAAGAATTGGCAGATCGCTTCGGCGAACTGTCGCTAAATTTCAATGGAGAGTTTGATCCTGGCTCAGGACGAACGCTGGCGGCGTGCTTAACACATGCAAGTCGAGCGGTAAGGCCCCTTCGGGGGTACACGAGCGGCGAACGGGTGAGTAACACGTGAGCAATCTGCCCTTCACATCGGGATAACTCCCGGAAACGGGAGCTAATACCGGATACGACCACTTCAGGCATCTGATGGTGGTGGAAAGTTCCGGCGGTGAAGGATGAGCTCGCGGCCTATCAGCTTGTTGGTGGGGTAACGGCCCACCAAGGCTTCGACGGGTAGCCGGCCTGAGAGGGTGACCGGCCACACTGGGACTGAGACACGGCCCAGACTCCTACGGGAGGCAGCAGTGGGGAATATTGGACAATGGGCGAAAGCCTGATCCAGCAACGCCGCGTGAGGGATGACGGCCTTCGGGTTGTAAACCTCTTTCAGTAGGGACGAAGCGCAAGTGACGGTACCTACAGAAGAAGCACCGGCCAACTACGTGCCAGCAGCCGCGGTAATACGTAGGGTGCGAGCGTTGTCCGGAATTATTGGGCGTAAAGGGCTCGTAGGCGGTTTGTTACGTCGGGAGTGAAAACCCAGGGCTCAACCCTGGGCCTGCTTCTGATACGGGCAGACTAGAGGTATGCAGGGGAGAACGGAATTCCTGGTGTAGCGGTGAAATGCGCAGATATCAGGAGGAACACCGGTGGCGAAGGCGGTTCTCTGGGCATTACCTGACGCTGAGGAGCGAAAGTGTGGGGAGCGAACAGGATTAGATACCCTGGTAGTCCACACCGTAAACGTTGGGCGCTAGGTGTGGGACTCATTCCACGAGTTCCGTGCCGCAGCTAACGCATTAAGCGCCCCGCCTGGGGAGTACGGCCGCAAGGCTAAAACTCAAAGGAATTGACGGGGGCCCGCACAAGCGGCGGAGCATGCGGATTAATTCGATGCAACGCGAAGAACCTTACC
>WBZP01001379.1_pt1 | contig 30236 bp, 17 predicted proteins | sample 5204301 | NCBI WGS metagenome assembly WBZP01 (sample SAMN12412401, study PRJNA552823) | activated sludge metagenome | isolation source: activated sludge from nitrification reactor of wastewater treatment plant... | place: USA: Pennsylvania | collected 2017 | reverse complement strand
ATATAAACCCGCGACCCGTCGTGCCGGTTTGCCCGTCTGGCGGCTGATCTGGGCCTCGTCCAGACTCAATCGGGCGAGCACCTTGCGAAAGGTTTCGATATTGCCATCGCCGGGCGCAGCGCTATGCTTCCAGCCATGCACGAAAGCCACCATCAACAAGTCCTGGCTGGACGACTCGAGTTCGAAGCGGTCCAGGACGGCGCGCATCTGCTTGCGGTCCCACAACTGGCCCTGGTCGTCGAATTCGATGAAACCAAGCAGGTAATCGGCCCCCTCGCCCGTGGGAAGCTGTTGCAATGCGTGCTTCTCACAGTCCTTCGACAGCACAACATCCGGATTCGTACACAAGTCGTACTGGGTGCGATATTGCGCAAACGGCGCGCAACCCGAAATCAGCAGAAGCAGGAGAAAGCCTATGGAGGCGTTGAACGTTCTGGTTTGCATGGCGATGGCTTCGGGATAGCTACCAGCGGGCCGTAGAGCCCACGGCGAGAAAGTGGGAGTGCGTGTCGGTCTCAGTGATGCAGGATCTTTGCCAGGAACTGTTGCGCACGTTCGGAACGCGGGTTGGCAAAGAAAGCCTCTTTGCTGTCGTCTTCGACGATGTGCCCGACATCCATGAAGATCACCCGGTGCGCGACGCGTTTGGCAAAACCCATTTCGTGCGTCACGCACATCATGGTCATGCCTTCCTGCGCCAGTTCGGTCATGACATCGAGCACTTCGTTGATCATTTCGGGATCGAGCGCCGAGGTCGGTTCGTCGAACAACATGCAGATCGGATCCATGGCCAGCGCGCGGGCAATCGCCACGCGTTGCTGCTGTCCGCCAGACAGTTGCCCCGGGTATTTCAAGGCTTGCACTTTGAGGCCGACACGATCAAGAAGCTGCATCCCCTTCGCTTCTGCTTCGTGCTGGTCGCGGCCCAGCACCTTGATTTGAGCAACGGTCAGATTTTCGATGATGGTCATGTGCGGGAACAGCTCGAAGTTCTGGAACACCATGCCGACTTGCGCGCGCAATTTCGACAGATTGGTCTTCGGATCGCCAACCGATACGCCGTTCACCGTGATTTGTCCCCCCTGAAAAGGCTCCAAACCATTGACGCATTTGATCAGTGTTGATTTGCCAGACCCCGAGGGGCCGCAAACCACCACGACTTCACCCTTATTCACGTGGGTTGTGCAATCGGTCAGGACCTGAAAGGCGCCGTAGTGTTTGCTGACCTTGTTCATTGAAATCATTGGGGGTTCTCCGGGGGACGTATTCTTCGGATTTCAGGCCGTTTTGAGTTTCTTCTGGTAGTAGCGCACCAGCTGCGAGAAAGCAAAGCAAATGACAAAATAGACGGCGCCGGCGAAAAGCAGCATTTCGACAAGACGTCCGTCGCGGTCGCCGACCTTGTAGGCCGCGCCAAAGAAATCGGCCAGCGCCGACACATAGACCAGCGACGTGTCCTGAAACAGGATGATGCCTTGCGTTAGCAGCAAGGGAACCATGTTGCGAAAGGCCTGGGGGAGAACGACAAGCCGCATCGATTGTCCGTAGCTCATCCCGAGCGCATTGGACGCCGCCATCTGGCCCTTGGGCACCGATTGAATTCCAGCGCGAATGATTTCGGAGTAATAGGCAGCCTCGAACAGCGAAAACCCCGCAATGGCCGATCCCAGTCGCATGTCGCTGCCGCGTGGGAATCCGAACAGCGTTTCGAGCAGGTGTGGAATGATCAGAAAGAACCATAAAAGCACCATGACCAGCGGAATGGCGCGGAAGAAGTTGACATAAGCCGCGGCGAACCACGACAACGGAGTAATTGAAGAAAGACGCATCATGGCCAGCAGCGTTCCCCAGACGATACCGACAAGAACCGCAGTAACCGTGATTTCCAGGGATATTTTCATGCCTTGCGCCATGTAGGGCAAAGCACCGGGAATGGAGGACCAGTCGAATTCGTACATGTCATTTGCCTCCGATATAACCGGGAACCCGCACGTGGGCTTCCACCCAGCGCATGCCAAACATCACGACGACGTTGATCAGCATGTAAGCCACAGTTACGGCGATGAACGATTCGTAGGGTTGCGCCGTGTAATCGACCAGCTGTCGTCCCTGGGCGGCTAGTTCAAGCAGTCCAATGGTCGAACATACCGCCGAATTCTTGAAGATGTTGAGGAATTCCGAAGTCAGCGGCGGTACGACCAGGCGAAATGCCATCGGCAACATGACGTAACGATAGGTTTGCGACAGGGTGAAGCCGATGGCCAGACTGGCGTTCTTCTGGCCGGGCGGCAGCGAATTGATTCCGGAACGCACCTGCTCGGCGACGCGAGCGCTGGTAAACAGCCCGAGACAAAGCATTGAGGCCAGGAACTGCTGAACGATCGGATTGCTCTGCTTAAAGGCATTGCCCAGGCTGGCAGGCAAGAGCTCCGGCAAGACGAAATACCAGAGAAACAGCTGAACCAGCAGGGGAATATTGCGAAACAGCTCGACATAGCCCATGGCGAAACCGGAGAGCACCTTGTTCGGGACAGTACGCAGAACCCCGATGACGGCACCCAGAATCAGGGCCATGATCCATGCAGACAGCGACAGTCCGATGGTCATTTTGAAGCCATAGAGCATCCAGCCAAGGTAGGTGTCATCTCCCGTCGCCGATGGCTGAAGAAATACACCCCAGTTCCAGTGATACCCCATGACTTCCCCCACAGATTTCGAGTTGAAAAATGCCCCCGAGTTGCCGCCTTCTAATTTAGCAGGCTGACAGGGGAGTGTCAGCCTGCGGGTGCTACATTACTCGAATGCTTTGTCGTTCGGCGATTTGTATAAGGCCTTCATTTCGTCGGACATCGGCATGTTGAGATTCAAGCCTTTTGGCGGAATGGGGTTCAAGAACCATTTGTCGTAGATTTTCACAGCTTCGCCTGAAGTCATGAGTTTGGCGATGGCCGTATCGGCGACTTTCTTGAATGCAGGATCATCCTTACGCAACATACAACCGTAGGCTTCTTCAGATTGTGCAGTTCCCACTACTACCCAGTCTGCCGGGCGCTTGGCCTTCGCCGTTTCGCCGTAGAGCAGCGCGTCGTCCATCATGAAGGCCACGGCGCGGCCGGTTTCCAGCGTCAGGAAGGACTCGCCGTGATCCTTGGCCGATATCACGTTCATTTTCATGTTCTTGTCTTCGTTCATTTTGCGCAGCAGTCGTTCGGACGTCGTACCGGCAGTGGTCACGACGTTCTTCCCGGCGAGGTCCGGAAAGTCCTTGATTCCTGAATCCTTCTTCGTCAGTAAGCGGGTTCCGATGACGAAAATGGTATTGGAAAAAGACACTTGCTTCTGGCGTTCGGTATTGTTGGTCGTCGAACCACACTCGATATCGACGACACCGTTCTGAATCAGCGTGATGCGGTTGGCCGAAGTGACGGGAAGTAGCTTGACTTCGAGCTTGGGCAATTTCAAATCAGCTTTGACGGCGTCCAAGATCTTGAGCATGATTTCATGCGAATATCCTATGACATTTTGCTTGTCGTCGTAGTAAGAAAAAGGAATCGAAGATTCGCGGTGGCCAAGTGTGATGCCGCCGGTTTCCTTGATCTTCTTGAGCGTACCGGCGTCCTGGGCAAGAGCCGGGGCGGATAAGACGGCTGTAGCGAGCAGCGTCAGCATGCATAAACCATTCATCTTCATTTTCATATTTGTTACCTCCTGGATGTGGCTGTTTTGATCGGGCGTAAGTCGGTCACGGGTCAGCACAGCGCAAGTAGCACGGCGCCATAGTCAACATAACGCTTGAATATGACTCTGTAAACAACGGCGTGTTCCGGTTACGCGCCAGCGCTCGTCCGATAATCTCACGATGCGGCGATGAACCGCCTAGCGCGATTCCTTGACGAGACGGCCGAAACCCGGCTGTATGGGCCGCGCATTGGGTTTGTAGAGACGCTCGAAAATAGCCAACTGCTCAGGTGAAATCTGTTGCGGCTGCATGAGCACCAGCCACAGCACTTCCTCGGTGCATGGCGGCGTGGTCAGCGAACCCATGAAGGTGTAGTAGCGCCGGTTTTCAGGCAACAAGCCGGAAACATCGATTCGTTGCGACGGGGGAGCGACCTCGAAACTTTTCTCGAGCGGCAGGTTGTTCAAAGCCATTTGCACGACCGGGTTTTCCATGCCTTGGTCAAGCAACACTGAAACGATAGCCAGCTTTCCGTCGTCCGCTTTGTGCAACAGTTGCGCCTCCATGGCGAATCTCTTGCCCTTGATGGTGATTTCGGAAGGTCGGTGAAACTGCATCCGGATCAATTCGTAGTTCTTTCCAAGCAGATTCAAGCCGCCGCCATACACGGCAATCTGCATGTTTCGCTCGTTATCCGAGACCCGGAATGTCGCCGGGCGATAGACGAATTGAATGGGCGCAAGATCGACGGCGATGCCGTCGCGCAAATCGATGGGGGATTGGCGGCGGCCGCTGCTGCACGACGCGAATTCGGGCTTGAGTCTGCCCCAAGTATCCGGGCCGCCCGTACCTTCATACGACCATGGAATATTGGTCGCGACATTGGTCGTGGCGGGCGCCGCAGGCTTCTTCTCACGAGCCGATGCCGTACTGTGTCTGGTGTCGGACTTCTTCCGTGCAGCGCTTGCTGGCCTTGCCGGTCCGGAGGGGGAAGTCAAGCCCTTCAACTCCTTCTGAACTTCCTTTTCGACGAGTTCCTCATTCAACTTGCGCAACCCGCCAGCGGCCTCGTTGACCTTGTCTGCCGTCATGCTGGCTGAGAGCGTCGCATCGCCACGCGTCTGCGGTCGGCACACCTCGCGTAACAGCTTGTCGTCGGGCGAACCCGAGCGAACCGGCATGTCGATCGGCGACTTCACCTCCTCCTGGCGCAGTAACTCGCCCTCTTCCTTGAAATAGCTGCGTCTTAGCGTAGCGTGGGTGCGCTCATTGCAATCGAAACGATTCAACACTTCGATGATGCGGTAGGACGCCGAGGTTTTTGGGTCGACGATCGGCTTGTCGAGCACGATACGCCCCTTGGCCATTGACTCGCCGCCCGGATCGACGATGATGCTGGCGCGGTCGATTTCCACTCGCTTGCCCTGTTCGGTGGTCACCAACTGCCAGGCCGCCGAACACACCACCGGCAACGCCAGCAGGATAAATGACAAAAGAGGCTTGATGCCCATGATCAGACTCCAGCGATTCGTATGGCGTACATCTCTCTTCTCACGGAAGATCGGGCGGAAACTTTAGTCGAATTTTCAAAAGCGCCGGGAACAAAGTTCAGGCCGGGTGTCTCAAAGAGACACATGTATTGCTTAAAGCGTGCAATTCCAGTAAGTTGAACCTTCACGTTAGGGGTGCCGCGCCTTCTTTGCGCTGCTGAGATAGTCCCTTTGAACCTGTACGGGTCATGCCGTCGTAGGGAAGCGGAAGGGGCAAGGTTTCCGCCCCACCCCGCCCCGCCCCGCCCGATACCCCCGACATGTTTTTGACGTTTTGTTATTTGCGCTTTTCTTGGCGCATTTGTCCCATCCGTAGTTACGCCGGCTGTAACGCCTTATCCCAAGGAAACACCATGAACGCCAACGAAAAATTCCTCGCCTCCGATGCCCACGTGGATGCGGCAGCCATCAAGCCGCTGCCGAATTCGCGCAAGGTCTATGTCGCCGGCAGCCGTCCGGACATACAGGTGCCGATGCGTGAAATTTCCCAGGATGACACGCCGACCATGTTCGGCGGCGAGAAGAACCCGCCGATCTACGTTTATGACTGCTCCGGTCCCTATTCCGATCCGCAGGCCAAAATCGACATCCGCAAAGGACTGCCGGCTTTGCGCGCGCAATGGATTGCCGAGCGCGGCGATACCGAGACACTTACCGACCTGACCTCCGACTTTGGCCGTCAGCGCGCCGACGATAAAGGCCTCGACGAACTGCGTTTTCCCGGATTGCAACGTAAGCCCTTGCGCGCCAAGGCGGGCAAGAACGTCAGCCACATGCATTACGCCCGTGCCGGCATCATCACGCCGGAGATGGAATATATCGCCATTCGCGAGAACAACAACCGCGCGGCTTATGTTGAGCAATTATTGGCCTCAGGTCCGCAGGGACAAAAGCTGGCCGCAGTGCTTTGCCGCCAGCATCCGGGGCAGAGCTTCGGCGCTTCGATTCCGCACGAGATCACGCCCGAATTCGTGCGTTCCGAAATCGCCCGCGGACGCGCCATCCTCCCGAACAACATCAACCACCCCGAAACCGAGCCGATGATCATCGGCCGCAACTTCCTGACCAAGATCAACGCCAACATCGGCAACTCGGCGCTCGGCTCCAGCATTCAGGAAGAAGTCGAGAAGATGACCTGGTCGATCCGCTGGGGCGGTGACACGGTGATGGACCTGTCGACCGGCAAGAACATCCACGAAACGCGTGAATGGATCATCCGCAACAGCCCGGTGCCGATCGGTACCGTGCCGATCTACCAGGCGCTGGAAAAGGTCGACGGCAAGGCCGAGGAGCTGACCTGGGAAATCTTCCGCGACACGCTGATCGAACAGGCCGAACAGGGCGTCGACTACTTCACCATCCACGCCGGCGTGCTGCTGCGCTATGTGCCGATGACCGCCAGCCGGCTGACCGGCATTGTTTCGCGCGGCGGCTCGATCATGGCCAAGTGGTGCCTCGCGCATCACAAGGAAAGCTTCCTCTACACGCACTACGAGGATATCTGCGAAATCATGAAGGCCTACGATGTTGCTTTTTCGCTCGGCGACGGCCTGCGCCCCGGCTCGATCTACGACGCCAACGACGAAGCGCAGCTCGGCGAGCTGAAGACGCTTGGCGAACTCACTGACATCGCCTGGAAGCACGACGTGCAGGTCATGATCGAAGGCCCCGGCCATGTGCCGATGCACATGATCAAGGAGAACATGGACCTGCAGCTCGAACAGTGCAGCGAAGCGCCGTTCTACACCCTCGGCCCGCTGACCACCGACATCGCCCCCGGCTACGACCATATCACCAGCGGCATCGGTGCCGCCATGATCGGCTGGTTCGGTACGGCCATGCTCTGCTACGTGACGCCGAAGGAGCATCTCGGCCTGCCGGACAAGGACGACGTCAAGGAAGGCATCATCACCTACAAGCTCGCCGCGCACGCCGCCGATCTGGCCAAAGGCCACCCGGGCGCGCAGATCCGCGACAATGCGCTGTCCAAGGCGCGCTTCGAATTTCGCTGGGACGACCAGTTCAACCTCGGCCTGGACCCCGACAAAGCCAAGGAATTCCATGACGAAACGCTGCCCAAGGAATCGGCCAAGGTCGCCCACTTCTGCTCGATGTGCGGCCCGCACTTCTGCTCGATGAAAATCACCCAGGATGTTCGCGATTTCGCCGCAGCGCAGGGGATAGGCGAAAACGAAGCCCTGGCAAAAGGAATGGAAACGAAAGCCGTTGAATTCGTGAAGGCCGGGGCCGAGGTCTATCGGCGAGTCTGATCCATCGCTGCGGTTAGGCTTTTATTTAGCGCAATGACTTGGGCGATCTGGGAATGCCAAGAAACCGAACTGGGAGCAAACTGTAGAGTCGCTTGAAATGTCCCAACTGTCATTGGTTGGATGATATTCTGCCGGAATGTTGCATTAATCAACAGAATGAGCGAGGCCCATGGGCGCTGCAACCATCCTCATCGTCGATGACGAGCCGACCAACTTGTCGATCCTGTCCACCCTGTTGCGGCCGGACTATCAGGTGCGCGCTGCCAATTCGGGGGAAAGCGCCCTGCGCGTGGCGGCCAGCGAACCGCGTCCGGATCTGCTGCTGCTCGATGTGATGATGCCCGGTATGGACGGGTACACGGTGCTTGGTCGTCTGCGCGAGAACCCGGCCACCGCCGACATTCCGGTGATCTTTCTGACGGCACTCGCCGATGACAGCGACGAGGAGCGTGGTTTGCAGCTTGGCGCCGTCGACTTCATCTCCAAACCGATAAAACCACTTGTCATGCTGGCTCGCTTGCGCACGCAGCTCGAAGCCAAGCAGGCGCGCGACTGGATGCGCGATCAGAATGCGGCGCTCGAAGCCGAAGTCGCGCGGCGCATGAAGGAGAACGATCAAATCCAGCTGGTCAGCATCCGGGCGCTCGCCCATCTGGCCGAGACGCGCGACCCGGAGACTGGCAATCATATCCAGCGCACGCAGAATTACGTACATTTTCTGGCCTTGCAGCTCAGGCAGAACCCGCGGTTTTCCGCTTTCCTCAGTTCGCGCAATATCGATTTGTTGACCAAATCGGCGCCACTGCACGACATCGGCAAGGTTGGCATCCCGGACAGCATTCTGCTCAAGCCCGGCCCGCTGGCGCCGGCCGAGTGGGAGATCATGAAAACCCACGCCAAGCTGGGCTCCGACGCCATCGAGCAGGCCGAAACCGACGCCGAGATGCGACTTGATTTTCTCGTTCTGGCCAAGGAGATCGCGCACTGGCATCACGAAAAATGGGACGGTAGCGGTTATCCCGACGGGTTGGCCGGCGATGCCATTCCGATCTCGGCCCGACTGATGGCGGTCGCCGACGTTTTCGATGCATTGATCTCGACGCGGGTCTACAAGCCGACGATGCCGTTCTCCGAGGCGCGCGCAATCATCGAGGCCGGTCGCGGCACGCACTTCGACCCCGATGTGGTTGATGTCTTTCTGGCTGACTTTGCTGAATTTACCGCCATTGCCGAACGCTATCGGGATGAGGCGTGAGTGGTGATGCAAGCCGATGCCTGTTCGCCAAAAACATTGAATGACGCCGCCTAGACCATGACGAGCGAAACGCCTGTCCCAATCTCAGGCGACTCCCGGCCAGACGCAGGCAAACACGGGTTATTCACGCCATGGCTTGGGGCATTCACCACCTTTTTCCTGACCGCTGTACTGGCCGCCGCGCTGATCTGGCATCTGGAGCAGAATCGGAAGGATCTCTTGCGCCAGCATGTGGCCAATCAAGCCGAGGATCGTGCGCAGTCGCTGAGGTACCAGATCGAACGCAACACCACAGTCACGCATACCCTGGCGGCGCTGGTTCGTCATGGCCACGGCACGGTGCCTGATTTTGACATTGTGGCCAAGGAGTTAATGCCACATTACGCGGGTCTGGATTCATTGCAACTGGCACCCCAAGGCATTGTTCGTCAGATTTTCCCTCTGGCCGGCAACGAGGCCGTCATCGGCCACAACCTGCTGCTGGACCCGACGAGAAACCGGGAAGCTTTCATTGCCAGGGACACCGGACAACTGACCATGGCCGGGCCATTCAAGCTGATTCAGGGGGGCGAAGGATTGGTTGCGCGCCTGCCGGTATATCTTGATTCAGGCGATGGGCGACGCGCATTCTGGGGCTTTACCACCGCCCTGATGCGCTTTCCAGACACCCTGGTTGGGGCCGGGCTGCCACAGTTGGCCGAGCAAGGGATCGACTACGTCCTGTGGCGCATCCGCCCGGACAACGGGCTAGAACAAATCATCGGGGCGAGTACATCCACACCCCTGAAAAAACCGGTGGACGCCGTGGTCGCGCTGCCCTTCGGAAACTGGACTCTGAGTACCGCGCCGGCCAAGGGCTGGAACGATCCACTCATGCTCTTGCTGGAAGTGGCGATTGGATTGGTCATCAGCCTGCTGCTGGCGTTCCTGGCAAAACTTCTGGTTGAGTCCAAACAGCACGAACAGGTGCTTGAACTCCTGGTCGCCGAGCGGACCAAAGAGATATTTGACGAGCAGCGTCGTCTGGCCGAAGCTCAGCGTACTGCGCACGTCGGTAGTTGGGAGCTCAATCTGGCATCCGCGCAACTCGTCTGGACCGACGAAACGTATCGCCTTTACGGGGTGACGCGTGAGCGCTTCGTTCCAACGAGCGAAACCTTCGTGCAGCTGCTTCATCCCGATGACCAGGCGGCGATGCGGACGTGGATCACCGACTGCATGGCTGGAAAAAATCCTGGCGATCTGGAATTTCGGGTGATCGATGCGGCCGGCAAGATACGTTTTCTCAACGGGCGCGGCACGCTTGAACGGGATAAGAAAGGCCATCCCGTCCGCATGTTCGGGACCGTGCAGGATGTGACCGAGCGAAGAGAGGCGGGGATTTTGCTCAGGGAATCGAGGGATTTTCTCCAGATTGTCGTTGAACATATTCCGGGCCGCGTATTTTGGAAAGATCGCGATTCGCGTTATCTGGGTTGCAACACGCAGTTCGCCAACGACGCCGGTCGTATTGGGGCAGACGAACTGATCGGCTTGACCGATTTCGAAATGGCGTGGAGCGACCAAGCCGATCTGTACCGCGCCGACGATAGGGCGGTGATGGAATCGGGCCTTCCCAAACTCAATTTTGAGGAGCCGCAGACGACGCCGAACGGCGACACGATCTGGCTGCGCACGTCCAAAGTGCCGCTGATCGATGAAAACAATCGGGTCATCGGCGTCCTCGGTCTCTACGAAGACATCACCGACCGCAAGCAGGGTGAAGCGCAGTTGCGCAAATTGTCGTCGGCGGTCGAACAAAGCCCGGAGAGCGTCGTCATCACTGACGCTGAGGCACGCATCGAGTACGTCAATGATGCTTTCGTTCTGGCCACGGGCTATGACCGTGAGGAAGTCATCGGGCGCAACCCACGCATCCTGCATTCGGGCAAGACACCGGCGCAGACCTATGTTGCGCTATGGACAGCGTTGACACAGGGCCTTACATGGAAAGGCGAGTTCTACAACCGGCGCAAGGATGGCAGGGAATACATCGAGTTCGCCATCATCACGCCGATCCGTCAGCCCGACGGTCGCATCAGCCACTACGTGGCGGTCAAGGAAGACATTACCGAGAAGAAGCGTATCGGTCAGGAACTGGATGGCTACCGTCACCGCCTGGAGGAACTCGTCGCCGAGCGTACCGCCGAGTTGAGCGTGGCGCGTGTGCAGGCCGACGCCGCCAACCAGGCCAAGAGCAGCTTCCTGGCCAACATGAGCCACGAGATCCGCACGCCGATGAACGCTATCATTGGCCTCGCGCATCTCATACGACGCGACGGCGCAACGCCTGAGCAGGCCGAACGGCTGGAAAAGATCGATAACGCCGGGCGGCATCTGCTGGCCATCATCAACGACATCCTCGACCTGTCCAAGATCGAAGCCGGCCGGCTGCAACTGGAGAGCGCCGACTTCCACCTGGCCGCGATTCTCGACAACGTCGCTTCGATCATCGGTGAAGCTGCTCTGAACAAGGGGTTGCAGATCGTGATCGACCGCGACGATGTTCCGCTGTGGTTGCGCGGCGACGTCACGCGTCTGCGCCAGGCGCTGTTCAACTATGCCGGCAACGCCGTCAAGTTTACCCGCCAGGGGTCCATCAGGCTGAGCGCCAAACTGCTGGACGATAGCGACGGTGAACTTCTGGTGCGCTTCGAGGTATCCGACAGCGGCCTGGGTATCGCGCCGGAAAAGCTGGCACGGCTGTTCCAGGCCTTCGAGCAGGCCGATACCTCGATCACGCGCCAGTACGGCGGAACCGGCCTCGGGCTGGTCATCGCCCGGCGGCTGGCCCAATTGATGGGCGGTGAGGTTGGCGCGGATAGCACGCCGGGAGTCGGCAGCACTTTCTGGTTTACGGCACGTCTGCAGCGCGGCCATGGTCCCATGCGTGCCGAGACAAGGACCACGAGCACCGAGAACATTGAAACGCAATTGCGCCGCACGCACAACGGCGCCCGGATACTGCTCGCCGAAGACCATCCGATCAACCGTGAAGTGGCGCTGGAACTGTTGCACGGTGCCGGCCTGGCGGTGGATGTCGCGGTCGATGGCCAGGAGGCCGTGGACAAGGCGCGGGTCAAAGCTTATGAGCTGATCCTGATGGACGTGCAAATGCCGAACATGAACGGTCTCGAAGCCACCCGCGCCATCCGCGCCTTGCCGGGTCACGGAAAGACGCCGATTCTGGCGATGACCGCCAACGCCTTCGACGAAGACCGCCTGGCCTGCGAAGAGGCGGGAATGAACGACTTCATCACCAAACCGGTTGAGCCCGATGCGCTGTACCGCGTGCTGCTGTCCTGGCTAATGGCACTGTCGCCCCGCGTACCGCCGACCGAACTCGCCCTCCCGACACCACAACTACTCACTGTGCCGCCTCGACGCGAGATGCTGCCCCATGGTTTGAGCGAATTCAACGGGCTCGATACGACTTGGGGTCTGGCCGCCCTGCGCGGCAACGTGGCTGGCTATGTCGCGCTATTGCGGCAGTTTGTCGCCAGCCACAGCGAAGATGCCCGGCAGCTCCGCGAAGAATTCGCGGCAGGCCTGAGCGATGCGGCCCGACAACGGCTGCACGCGCTCAAAGGCGTGGCCGGCACTCTGGGCGCGAGCGCCATCCGGTCGGCTGCCGAGGCGCTGGAGCAGGCCTTGCGCAGGAACGATACTCCTTCGCTGCCAGCGCTGTTAGAGGGTTTGCAGACCGAACTGAACGCACTGGACGTTGTCCTATCGACCGTACCCGAGGCAACGGCTGCGGAAAGTGTGGAGGGTGATGGTGGCGAGGGAATCGGGATGGTGGCCGGCCCCGGCCAGGTACGGCGGCTGCTCGTCCAACTGGAAACGCTGCTGACCAGCGACGATACTTTGGCGGGCGAGGTGTTTACCGCCAACCGCTCACTCCTGCTGGCCTCATTCGGCACCGAGGCAACCACCCTAGGGAAGATGATGATGGCATTTAGTTATCCGGAAGCGCTGGCCAAGGTGCGCGAACTGATCCGGCAGTGCGCGGAATAGCGATGAGGCAGAGAATGAACGAACAGATGACTACCGATGCAATATCATCATTCCGCAGTGCCGCCACGATACTGGTGGTCGATGACGATCCGGTGAATCTGGGTTTGTTGAACGCCGTGCTGCGACCCCATTTTTCCGTGCGCGTCGCCAGTTCCGGAGCGGATGCGCTGCGCGTGGCGGAAACCGAGCCTCTTCCCAGCTTGGTACTTCTCGATGTGATGATGCCCGGTATGGACGGCTACGCGGTGTTGGAAAAATTACGCGAATCGCCATCCGGCCGCGACATCCCGGTGATCTTCGTCACCGCCATGGAGTCCAGCGAAGACGAGGAGCGTGGTTTGCTGCTCGGCGCCGTCGACTACATCACCAAACCGATTACGCCGGCCATCGTGCTCGCACGCGTGCGCACCCAGCTTGAGGCCAAGCAGGCGCGCGACATGCTGAAGAAGTTCAACCTGCAGCTTACGCATCAGGTGGAAGAAGGAGCACATGCGCTGGAGCAGGCGCAGTTGCAACTCATGCAGTCGGAAAAAATGGCTTCAATCGGGCAGTTGGCGGCGGGTGTCGCACACGAGATCAACAACCCGGTCGGATTTGTCAGTTCGAATCTAGGTTCGCTCACTGACTATTTACAGGACATCATTTCAATCATCGCCGCTTACGAGCGTGCCGAAGCGAAGGTGGGCAACGATGGCGCTTTCGAAGAGGTGCGCAGCCTCAAACAGACTCTCGACTACGACTATCTCAAGCAGGACATCGTCGAGCTGGTGGGCGAATCCAGGGACGGTCTGGCTCGCGTCTGCAAGATCGTCCAGGATCTCAAGAGTTTCTCGCATGTCAGCGACAAGGTTTGGGAGTGGGTCGACATTCATCAGGGGATCGATTCGACGCTCAACATGGTCTGGAACGAGCTCAAGTATCACTGCACGGTGACCAAGAACTACGCCTCACTGCCGAGGATCAAGTGTCTTCCTTCGCAGCTCAACCAGGTATTCATGAATCTGCTGGTGAATGCCGGGCACGCCATCGTAGGCAAGGGCGAAATCACCATCGCCACCGAATGCGTCGGTGAGGCCGCCGTACGGATCAGAATCAGCGACACTGGCACGGGCATTGCCCCGGATTCCTTGGCACGGATTTTCGATCCTTTCTTTACGACCAAGCCTGTTGGCAAGGGCACCGGGCTGGGCTTGTCGCTGGCGTGGAAAATCGTCGAACGGCACGGTGGCAAGATCGATGTGACGAGCGAGCTTGGCAAGGGTACGGCCTTCACAGTCACTCTGCCGGTGGAGCCAAAAAACCTGGTTGAGCCTCTGGCACAAGAGGATTGATGAGCCGCATATGCGGTCGTTGAGAACACTCTCAGTCTTGTTCAGAATTCCAGCGGGTCAACTTCAAGGTGCCAGCGCAGATGTGCGGGTAGCTTGATGCCGGCGAGCGCTGCTCCCCAGGCGCCGAGGTAGGTCTGCAGGGCGCGTCGCGACGGCGATTCGATGAGCAACTGGGCGCGCTCGAAATTGGCGCGCCGGGCCAGGCGCATCGGCACGGGATCGTAACGCATAACCTCGTCAAAGTTTTCTGCCTGAGGCCAGGCCTTGGCGGTTTCGAGAAATGCCAGCGCGTCGGCCATGTGGGGCGCTTCGGCGCGCAACATGGCCTGGAAAGTATAGGGCGGGAATGCGGCCTGTTCGCGCTCCCGGAGTTGGACATCGGCAAACGCCGGGTAATCGTGACGAACCAGGGCGGCGTACAGCGGGTGATCGGGAAACTGCGTCTGGATCAATACTTCGCCCGGCCATTCGGCGCGCCCGGCGCGACCGGCCACCTGCATCAATTGGGCAAACAGACGTTCCGGCGACCGCCAGTCGGAGGCGAATAGCGCGGCATCGGCACCGAGCGCACCAACCAGCGTCAGCTTCGGAAAATCATGCCCCTTGGCCAGCATCTGGGTACCGACCAGGATGTCGGCCTCGCCGCTATGTATCCTTTCGGCCAGCGCCTGCCACTGCTTGCGATTTCGGGCCGAATCGCGATCGACACGCAGAATGCGCGCCTCGGGATAGCGTTCGGCGAGGGTGGATTCCAGCCGCTGGGTGCCTCGTCCGAAAGCTTGGATGTCCTGGTTGCCACAGGTCGGGCAGGCTTTCGGCACCGGGCTCTCAGAACCGCAATGGTGGCAGCGCAAACGTCGGTCAAGCAGGTGCAATACGAGATTGGCGGCGCAGCGCGTGCAGTGCGAAATCCATCCGCAGTTCGTACAGGCAAGGACTGGTGCGTAGCCGCGACGGTTAAGGAAGATCAGGCTTTGCTCGCCACGCGCGAGTCGCTTTTCAATCGCCAGCAGCAGGGCGCCGGACAGCCCGTCCTGCAATTTTTCAGTGCGCGTATCGATACGTTGCACAACCGGCAGGCGGGCACTATCGATCGCCCGCTGGTGCAGTGATAGCAGGGTGTAGCGGGCCGGCGTCCGATGGTCGGTGGCATTGGCCCAGCTTTCCAGCGACGGCGTGGCGGAACCGAGGACAATCGGAATACCTCTGTCGCGGGCGCGAAAGACAGCGATATCGCGTGCCGAATAGCGGATGCCATCCTGTTGCTTGAAGGAGACGTCGTGCTCTTCATCGACGATGATCAGGCCAAGATCGGGCAGCGGAGTAAAGATGGCCAGACGCGTGCCGAGGACAATCCTTGCGCGGCCATCCAAAGCGGCACGCCAGTTGCGGGTACGCGCGGCTTCGCTCAATTCGCTGTGCAGACTGACCAGGTCGACGCTCGGAAAGCGCGCGGCAACGCGTGTTTCGAGTTGGGGGGTCAAGTTGATTTCGGGAACGAGCAGCAAGACCTGCCGGTGGTCGGCCAGCGCACGCTCGATCAGGCGGAGATAGACTTCGGTCTTGCCGCTGCCGGTGACGCCATGCAGCAGATAGGCTTTGAATCCGCGCTCCGCAGCGGCGATCAAGTTCAGCGCGCCCTGCTGTTCTGCCGTCAGTTCGGGTGGATCGCAAGGCGGCGGCGGTTTCGTCCGGCGATGGTTTGTCCGCGCCTTCGGCGGGGCGATGCGCCGGAGGCTGGCAGGCAGGGTGGACAGCATGACTTCGCCCAGGGGCGCCTGATAATAGGTCGCGCAGAATTCACACAGGCGGAACCAGTCTGCCGGCAGGGCGGGGAGATCGCGCAAAACGGCTTCAATCGGTTTGAGCCGCTCGATGGCCAGTTCGCTGGTGTGCGGAAGTTCAACGACAATGCCGATCCTTGATCGACGGCCAAAGGGAACGCAGACCCGCAGCCCGACATCGGCCGCCGATAGTTCCTCACGCTCTGGGACAAGGTAGTCAAAAAGCCGGTGCAGCGGAACATCGAGCGCGACGCGAGCTATCTGCATGCTGACCTGTCCATGGACCTCAAGAAATTCATACGGGAACAGTCTCGCATAGCTGATTTCAGCGGGTTCCACAACGCCCATGCGCGTCTTGAAAGAAACTTTACCAAATGCTAATCGGACCGCGCTCAGCTTACCCGGGAAAGCTCGCGCTGAATCTGCAAAAGCCGCCTAACTCCTTAACTCTTCAATGTATTTGCTGTTGTGCACAAAATCTGTGGATAAGTCTGTGGAGCATTCGACCAATAACCCCTCAATCTCCCTGTGGGCAAGGCGGTTTCTTACTTTGCCGAAAAAAAAGGCATATATTTTTTTGTTATTAATCAATTAGATAGAATTAAGTCTCTGATTTTGCAAGGACTTATTTCCGATTTGTGACGGTAAAATCGATTCTGTGCATAAGTCAAGGCGAATTCTCGGAATTTTCACTTATTTTGACGCAAAATTCTGCTGTAACGATGTACGGTTTCGACCAGTGTCGCGACATGTGCCGGAGATGTGAACTGCGAAATGCCATGACCGAGGTTAAAGACGTGGCCAGTGTTGATGGAACCGTAACTGTCGAGAACTTTCTGTGCCTCCAGCGCGATTTTTTCGGGCGCGGCAAACAGAACGTTGGGATCGATATTGCCTTGCAGGGCGACCTTGTGGCCGACTCGGCGGCGCGCTTCGCCAATATCGATGGTCCAATCGAGACCGACGGCGTCACAACCGCAATCGGCGATCGATTCCAGCCACAATCCCCCGCCCTTGGTGAAAACGATTGAGGGGACGCGTTCGCCATCGTGTACCTTGATCAGACCGGCGACGATGCGCTGCATGTATTGCAAGGAAAACTCGCGATACGCTGCGGCCGACAGTCCGCCGCCCCAGGAGTCGAAAATCATCACGGCCTGAGCGCCGGATTCGATCTGGGCGTTCAAATAGGCAATCACCGCATCGGCGGTAACCGACAGGATGCGGTGCATCAGATCCGGCCGATCATAGAGCATGGTCTTGACATGCCGGTAATCGCTGCTCGACGCCCCTTCGATCATGTAGCAGGCCAGCGTGTAGGGGCTGCCGGAAAAACCAATCAAGGGCAGCGAGTTGTCCAGAGCGCGGCGTATTTCCGCAACGGCATCCATGACGTAGCGCAAGTGCTCAAAGGGGTCTGGCGCTGTCAGGTCGCGTATCTCCCACTCATGACGAAGCGGACGTTCGAATTTCGGCCCTTCGCCTTCAGTGAAATAGAGCCCCAGCCCCATGGCGTCGGGTACCGTGAGAATGTCGGAGAAAAGAATGGCCGCATCAAGGTCGTAGCGGGCGAGCGGCTGCAGGGTTACTTCGCAGGCCAGCGCCGGATTCTTGCAAAGTTGCAGGAAACTGCCGGCACGTTTGCGCGTTTCACAGTATTCGGGAAGATAGCGACCCGCCTGGCGCATCAGCCAGATCGGCGTGTATTCGGTGGGTTCCTGGTGAATGGCGCGCAGGAAAGTGTCGTTGCGGGGTCGGGTCACGTTTAACTCTGTCGAAGGGGTGAAAGCGGGATAACTGCTGGGTGGGTCCGATTATCCCGCGATCGCCATGACGACGCTACCGGTTATACAGGGCGGAAACCGGGTTGCGGGTCAGCGACGCCAGAAGTAGGGCGTAAAAAGCACGAAAAGCGTGAAAATTTCCAACCGCCCGGCCAGCATGGCCAGCGAACAAACCCAAGTCTGAAAATCGGTGAGCACCCCGTAATTCTGCGCCGGACCGATGACATTCAGCCCCGGTCCGGCATTGTTGATACAGGCAATAATCGCGGTAAACGACGAGATGAAGTCCAGGCCGCTGGCCATCAGTAAAAAGGTGAGCTCGCCAACGGTCAGCGCATAGAGAAAGATGAACCCCAGGACCGCGCCGGCGATATTTTGCGGTATGGCCGAGCCGCCCACATGAATCGGATTGACGATCGCCGGATGGATGAGCTTCTGCAATTCGCGCAAGGCCTGCTGACTGAGAATCAGCGCGCGGATCATCTTGATGCCGCCCCCAGTCGACCCGGAGCTGACCGAAAAACATGACAGCAACAACATCCACATCGGTACGAAAACGGGCCACTTGTCGTAGTCGACACTGGTGAATCCGCAATCGGTGGCAATCGAGACCAGGTTGAAGGCGACATGACGAAACGCCGTCCCCCAGTCCTTGTAGGTCCCCACTTCGGACAGGTAGGTCGCGCAGACCAGCGTGCTTGCGACGATCAGGCTAACGAAGGCTTTCGCTTCGTAATCCTTCCAGTAGGCACGGAGCGTGCGGCCGTGCAGGGCGACAAAATGCGTGGCGAAATTGATTCCTGCCAGCATCATGAAAACGATCAGGACGGCTTCGATGGCCGGTGAATCGAACTGGCCAATGCTTGCGTCATAGGTGGAAAACCCGCCCAGGGATAGCGCGGCAAAGGCATGGCAGATGGCGTCCAGCCAATTCATTCCCACCGCCTTGAGCGACAGGATGCAGGCTGCCGTGATGCCGAAATAAACCAGCCAGAGTGCTTTGGCCGTACTCGCAATACGGGGCGTCAATCGGGAATCCTTCATCGGTCCCGGCGTTTCCGCTTTGTACAACTGCATGCCGCCTACACCCAGGAGCGGCAGAATGGCGACGGCCAGAACGATGATTCCCATTCCGCCAAGCCAGCACAGCTCATGCCGCCAGATGTTGATTGACGGCGGCAAATGTTCAAGACCGACAAGCACGGTGGCCCCGGTGGTGGTCAGCCCGGACATGGTCTCGAAAAAGGCGTCGGTGAAGGACAGATTCGGTATCGCCATCATCAACGGTGCGGTGGCGATGCCGGCCATCATGATCCAGGCCAGCGTGACCAGCAGGAAACCGTCGCGCGGCTGCAATTCGCGTTTGAAGTGACGAGTGGGCCACCATAAACCGATGCCGACCAATAAACAAAAAGCCAGGGCGTCGACAAATTCAAACAGCGCGCCATCGTCGTAGATTATGCTGGTGACAATCGGCATCGCGTAGGTCACGCTAAAGAAGATGAGCATCATCCCCATGACGTGCAAAATCGGAAACAGCCGGTATCTCACAGGAAGCTCGCGGCAACCTGAAAAAGCTGCTCGACTTTCTTGATCACCTTGGTGCTGAGACAAAAAACAATAACGTGATCGGCGGTCTTGATGACTTCGTCCTTGTGGGCAATGACCACATGCCCCTTTTTCTTGATCTTGACCATGCCCTCGTAGGCAATATCCTCAAGTTTGTCGAAGTCGCGAACGATCGCCACAAGCGTCGCGCCTTGGATCACCGGCAGATCGCCAACCCGCCGGCCGACGACACGAGAGTTTTTCTCGTCGCCATGCACGATCAGCTCGATGGCCTCGGCCGCGCCGCGCCGCAGGCTATGCACCTTGGCCACGAAGCCACGGCGAACGTGGGTGAGCAGGTCGCCGATGGAAACCAGCGCCGGGGATAGGGCGATGTCGATCGGGCCGCCCATGACGAGATCGGCATAAGCCCGCCGGTTGATCAGCGCCAGCACCCGCGTGCACCCCATGCTCTTGGCCAGCGAAGCCGCCATGATATTGTCTTCGTCGTCGTTGGTCAGCGCGAGGAAAAGATCCGTTTCGTTGATCGATTCCTGCTGCAGCAACTCCTCGTCGGTGGCGTCGCCAAGCAGGACCAGGCCGTCCCCGATCTGACTGGCGATCGTCTGCGCGCGCGCCGAATCGCGCTCGATGACCTTGACCATGCATTTTCCATCGAGCATTTGGGCAACGCGCAGGCCGATGTTACCGCCGCCGGCAATGATGACGCGCTTTACCGGCGTCGTCATCCGGCGCATTTCGATCATGACTCGGCGGATATGCTCATCCGCTGCCAGGATAAAGACTTCGTCACCCGCTTCGATGACCGTATCCCCAGTGGGTTTGACGGCATGATCGTGCCGGAAGACGGCCGAGATCCGGGCATCGACATTGTCGCCGAGGTGATCGCGCATTTCCCTGATCGGTCTGCCGACCATCAAGCCCCCAGGGTAAGCTTTAACGGCCACCAGCGCGACGCGGTCATTGGCAAAATACAGCACCTGCAGCGCTTCCGGAAACTCCACCAGTTTAACCAGATAGTCGGTAACGACCTGCTCGGGGCGCAAGGTATAACTGACGGCGAAGTTGGCTTCGGACAGCAGCACGGGATTTTCCGAAAATTCCGCCGAACGAAGGCGGGCGATTCGCATCGGAACGTTGAACAAAGTGTGCGCCAGCTTGCAGGCGATGAGATTGGTCTGGTCGCTTCGCGTCACGGCGATCAGCATATCGGCGTCGGCCAAACCGGCCTCTTGCAGGATGGAAGGCAGGACAGCGTCTCCGGCCAAGGTGCGCAAATCAAGCCGCGTCTGCAGATATTCAAGGCGCTGGCGATCGATATCAACGACCGTAATGTCGTTGTTCTCGGCAACGAGAATCTGGGCGATGCTGCTGCCGACCTGACCCGCGCCGAGGATGATAATCCGCATGCCTACCCTACCCCGGAAGCACTGTCGGCCGGGCTCATTCCGGCTCTTCGTTGCGCCGGCCGAGGTTCAAGCCAAGTTGCTTCAACTTGCGATACAGATGGGTGCGTTCGAGGCCGGTCTTGTCGGCGATACGCGCCATGTTTCCGTGCTCGCTTTTCAGATAATGCTCGAAGTAAAGCCGCTCGAAGGCCTCACGCGCCTCGCGCAGGGGTTGATTGAACAAAGGCAGCGCTGGCGGAGCTTTGGGGGCATCCTGGACATCGTGCAGCAGAATGGTTTCGACGTCATCGACCGAAATATCGTCTTCCAGCGCCGACAGGGCAAGATTCTTGATCGTCGTCAGCAACTCGGTCCATTCACCCTGCCAGTGATGCAGGCGCAAGGCGTTCAGCGCGCCGCTGGAAAAATTTCGCGCCGGTACCTCGTTGCGCGCGATCAGGTGCGACAGCACCAGTGTGGCAATTTCCGGCACATCGTCGGCATGTCCCGCGAGCTGGGGCAGAGACACCCAGACTTCGCCAAGGCGCGTCACCAGAACGGGATCCCACCCGCTTTCAGTGAGCGTCGACAGCGAGCGAGCCGAGGCGACAACCAGTTGGAGGTTGTATCGTTCGAGCCGTTCCAGCGCATAAACCAGGTTTTTCTGCTGAAGCTTTCCCAGCACACTCAGGTCGGCGAGAAACAGGATGCCACCGGCTGAATTTTCAAGCATCTCCTGGGTCAGCGGTTCGCTGGACGCCGAGAGATCGAGCCAGGGTGTCTTGGGGGTATGCAAGGTGCGTGCGCAGATCTCGGCGATGTTGCCGGAAGCGTTCTTGAGGAGGAGCACCGGTGTCTTGGCGGCTGTTTGTTCGAGTCGTTTCTTCAGATCCTTGAGGAGCGGCGAACGCGAAAACGCATCGAGCGTCAGCGGAGGCAGATGCGGCGAGACATCGTGCTTGAGCGCCTTCTTCACGGTAACCAGGAGTTTTTGCAGGGCGATCGGCTTCTCCAGGAAATCGATGGCGCCGACGCGCGTCGCCTCAACGGCAGAGTCGATCGTTCCGTGACCGGACATCATGACTACCGGCATGGTCAGCAAGCCGGCCGCCGACCATTCCTTCAGCAAGGAAATGCCATCCGTATCGGGCATCCAGATATCGAGCAGGACCAGATCCGGACGTTTTTCGCTGCGGTGTCTGCGCGCTGCCGCCGCATTCTCGGCGAGCGACACGGTATGCCCTTCATCGCAAAGAATTTCCGCGAGTAACTCGCGGATGCCCATTTCGTCGTCAACAACCAATATTTGCGCCATGATCAACTTTCGTCATTTGTATCGGCAGTGCCTGATTTCGGTATCAGTGGCTCCGCCAAGGGTAAGAGGATACTGACTTCGGCGCCATTCGGCTGACGGTTTCGTATTCTGATGCGCCCCTGATGCTCGTCGACAATTTTTTTGACGATGGCCAGACCGAGACCGGTACCTCCCGATTTGGTCGTCACGTAGGGCTCGAAAACCCGCGCCATGATTTCGGGCGGGAAACCCGGGCCGCTATCGGTGACGACCAATTCGGCCATATGATCGACGAGGTGCGTACTGACACCGATTTGCGCTTCGTCCACATTCTCCTGCGCATCCTGGGCATTGCGCAGGAGATTGTGAATGATCTGCCGCAACTGGCTCGCATCGCCCCATACGTCCGGAAGGTCCGCCGCGAGCTCGACCCGGATCCGGGCCTGTGACGTTTCGTACAGACCAAGCAATTCACCGATGAACGCATTCAGGTCGACACGTCCAAGCTCGGGTGCCGGCATGCGGGCGTAGGCGGAAAATTCATTGACCATGCGCTTCATGGCCTGCACCTGATTGATGATCATCTGCGTTGAACGGTTGAGCATTTCGGCGTCGGTGGCATTCAACTTGTCGGCCAGCTTGAGTTGCATCCGTTCGGCCGAAAGCTGGATCGGGGTCAGCGGGTTCTTGATTTCATGGGCCAGACGCCGCGCCACTTCGCCCCAGGCGGCACTGCGCTGAGCGGCCACCAAGCGGGTCACATCGTCAAAGACCACGACATATCCGCCGCTCGTCCCTTCCGGCAGTTGGGTTCCACGCAACAACAGGATTTGTGGCAGACCTTCGGGGCGATCAAGCTCGATCTGGGTCTGCCATTCCTTGCTACCGTGCTCGGCAAAAGCATCGCGAATCGCGCTGCCCAGAACCTGCTCGCGCGACCAGGCATCCACCGTCTCACCCAGGAGGTCGTTAAACGGGTCGTCAAGGATGGTTTTCGCCCCTTCATTGGCGGTGCGCAGGACGAAGCGGCGGTCGAAAACCAGCACACCCGCCGACAAATTGGCCAATATCGATTCCAGGTAGGCGCGCGCCGATTCGACTGCGCTGCGATGGCGTTCGGTATCGCGTCGCGCGTCGTCGAGTTGTCGCGTCATCTGGCTGAAGGATTGAGTCAGCACGCCGAGTTCGTCGCGACTGTAGATTGCCTGACGCGGCGTGAAGTCGCCTGCCGCTACGGCCTGAGTTCCTTCAGCCAGAATGGATAACGGTGCCGAAAGCCTGCGCGCCAGGACGAAGGCCATGGCGATCGCTGTAAACAGCGCCAGCAGTACGGTCAGGGTCAGCGTCATGGCATAGATGCGGGTCAGTCCCTGACGGCCGAGCGATAGTTCCTGATAGTCGCGATATACTTCTTGTACGCGGTCGGCATTAAGCGCCAGGGTCGGCGGTACGGGCTGGGTCAACTGCAGGATGCGCGTTTCCATACCCAGGCCCACCGGGGCGACGGCAACCAGAACACGTAGCATCAGGTCGTTGCCGTTGGAGCTTTCAATTTGTCGATAGCCTCGGCCGAACTTGGCCTGGCGCAACTGATCTTGTGTCGGCTGCATCGGCATGAACGTTCCCAGATCGCTGGTGGCCGTTGCCAGCAACTGGCCGCTGGTAGTGAATAGGGCGGCGAACTGCACGCCGGTCTGCTCGCGCAAGCGGCTGAGCGCCAGCCGGCGCTGGGCTTCACTCTGGTTGCTCAGGTCGAGGGCCATGACACGACCCTTCTCGGCAAGATCGTCAAGCAGCGAGTCGAGAGCGCTGCGGCCGAGATTGAGCCCGGATTCAAGCGCTTTCTCAACGCGCACGTCGAACCACGTCTCAATGCTCTTGGTGACGAACTGTACCGATACGGCATAAATCAGCACGCCGGGCAACACGGCCATGAGTCCGAACATCAGCATCAGGCGCAGCTTGAGCCGCGAGCCGAAAACCTTGGTTTGATGTTCGCGCCACAGGTCGCGCACCTGCCAGACGATCAGGGCAAACAGCGACAGAGCGACAATCGCGTTGAGTCCGAGCAGCCACGGATAATTACTGGCAAACATCGCCGTGTTGGCGCTCGCCGAAGCCAGCAGAAAAAGCAGGATGCCGCCAAATGAAGCGGCCACGATGATGAGGTTCTTCATTTGCCGTCACCCGTGGTGGGCGCGCCCACCGACGGCGCTGCGCCTGGCGATTGCGGCGCGGGCTGAAGCGGTTGAGCATTCGGTGCTGCCGGTGCCGGTGCCGGTGCCGGTGCGGTCGGGATGGCTGGCGTTGGGGCTACTGCCGAAGGTTCGTGCCTAAGTTCCGTGGGCGTAAAGTTCCAGCCCAACCAGTCGGACGAGAGATTCCAGTCCCTGTTGGCCAGCGCGCTGACCTGAAAGGTCTTGGGCATTTGCGTCAGATCCAGTCGAAAACGCAGACTGGCCAGATAGGGTTGGCCTGGCTTGACTTCATCCTTTTCAAGCACCTGCCAGTTGCGCACATGCGACATGACGCTCAGTGCTTCATCCAATGAAGCATAGCTCTGGTGCAGGGAACTGGCGCCGGTGGACAAGCGATACTGGCGTGTCAGCGCGTGATAGGACAGCCGGAACGTCTTGCTGCGCCGAAGGATTTGTTCGTCGAACCAGTACCAGCGCGACCGGGTCAGCTCGAATTCCGCAGCGAAGTAAAGGACGATTCCTCGGTTGACGGCTTCTTCAAGGCGCGTGTTGAAGTTAATATTGAAGTCGGCCGACAGGCTGTATCCATCGTCATTCGCCACAAGCTGTGGGCTGCGGATGCTGATCTCCGCGGCCTGCGCCGTGAGCGCGAACAGCAGTAAAGCCGCTCCGCAGATAAGCGATTCAAACCGTTTTGCGCAACAACGCATAATAGAAACCGTCGTTTTCGTCCTGAGGCAGCAGTTGCTCTTCAAGCAAGCATTCGACAGCGGAATGACGAACGAGAAAAGCATCGATCTGTGCGGCATTTTCTTCCGGAAAAACCGAACACGTTGCGTACAACAGCTTACCGCCGGGCTTCAGCAAAGGCCAGAGGGCATCGAGAATGGCAGCCTGATGGTGGGCAAAACGCCGAATATCGCTTTCGCGGCGCAAGGTCTTGATGTCAGGATGGCGACGCACCACGCCGGAACCCGAGCAGGGCACGTCGGCCAGGATGGCATCAAAAGGCCGATTGTCCCACCAGCGGGCGGCGGCGGTGCAGTCGGCGGTGATCACCGTCGCCGTCAGGCCGAGTCGCTGCAGATTTGCCTGGATGCGTTTGGTCCGTTCGGCGTCGATATCGAGCGCGACCAGATCGAGCGTCGCCGATTCGAGCAGGTGCGCAGTCTTTCCGCCGGGTGCTGCGCAGGCGTCAAGAACACGTGAACCGGGCGCCGGATCGAGCAATTCGGCGGCACGTTGGGCGCCTGCATCCTGGACCGAGACCAATCCATCGCCAAAGCCCGGCAAGGCAACAACCGCCAAGGGCTCTTGCAGCAGCAAACCGTGGCGGCCCACGGGCCGGGTTAAAATCCCGGCCGCATCCAGCCGAGCGCGATAGTCAGGCACGGTGATACGGCGCTGATTGACGCGCAGGGTCATCGGTGGCGAGGCATTGCCGGCAGCAACGATCGACGGCCATTGGTCACGGTAGGCGCGACGCAAACGCGCGAGCCACCAGCGGGGGTGCTGGTGGCTCGCTTCTTCGTCAAGCGCCATCGCCGCGAGAAGCGCGTCGCGCTGCCGCAGATAATTGCGCAGAACGCCATTGACCAGGCGCTTGAAAACGTCGCCAGCCAGCTCGCCGGCGGCAGCGACTGCCTGATCGACAATCATCGGCGTTGAATCGGAGCGCGTTTCCAGACGGTACAGTGCGCCCAGCAACAGCGCCAGTGTTTCTTTATGCGTCAGGGGTTTGGACATCAAACGCCCGAGGATGAATTCGCCGCAGCCGTACCGGCGCAATACGCCATAAGCCACATCCTGCGCCGCGGCACGGGCATGTGGAGGCTGGTCGGCGAGCAGGAGCAAGGCATCGTTCAAACTCCTGCCCTTTCCCTGAACCTCGGCCAATACCCGCGCCGCCAGAACCAGACTCCAGCCCAGCGAATCGGATGCCAATGTCTTTGGAACTGGCGTTGCTGGACGCGAAGGGGTCACAGCGCCGGCGGCGGTTGGCGTTGTCGCCTTGCGCACCCGAAGAGTGCGCGACGTCGTGGAAGTGGATGGTAGCAAAGCAGGCAAGGGTCTATCCGGCGTGAAGAGTGGCGTTTGGCGATAAGCGGACCTTGATCGAGTTTAGCATGATGATGACAAGCCCGGCTCAGGGGCGTCTGCGCCGGGCATTGTCCAGGAGCTTAAAGCAAGACGCGCTCAATGCCGCCGTTGCGGGCTTGGTGAATGTAGGTCTCCATCCAGTCGGCCCCCAGCAGGTGGCGAGCCATTTCAACGACAATGTAATCCGCTTGCGTTCCGCCGTCGTCGTTGTAGCGCGACAAACCCTGGAGGCACGAAGGGCAGGAAGTGAGGATCTTGATGTCGCCGGTGAAAGGCGTCGGCTTGCCGTTCGGATCGATGCCGCCTGCGGCGCGCAGCCTGTCGGCGCCTTTCTCGATTTCTTCCTGTTTGCGGAAGCGAATCTGGGTGGCGACATCCGGGCGTGTCATGGCCAGCGTGCCCGATTCGCCGCAACAGCGCTCGGAGAGTTCGATGTTCTGCCCCATCAGTTCGTTGACCACCTTGATTCCCGGCATGGTCTTCATTGGTTCGTGGCAGGGCTCGTGATACAGGTAACGGGTTCCGCGCACACCCTCAAGCTTGACACCCTTCTCCAATAGATATTCGTGAATGTCGAGCAGTCGGCAACCGGGAAATATCTTTTCGAACTGGTACTTCTGCAACTGATCCATGCAGGTACCGCAGGAGACGATCACCGTATTGATGTCGAGATAGTTCAGCGTATTGGCGACGCGGTGAAAAAGCACGCGGTTGTCGGTCGTGATCCGTTGCCCCTGATCGGCCTCGCCGGCAGCCGTTTGCGGGTAGCCACAACAGAGGTACCCGGGTGGCAAAACTGTTTGTGCGCCGATTTCGTAGAGCATCGCCTGGGTAGCCAGACCGACCTGGGAGAACAGCCGCTCCGAGCCACAACCCGGAAAATAGAAAACGGCATCGCCAGCATAATCCGCAGCACTGACCTTGCGCGGGTCGCGGATGACCGGAACGATCTTTTCATCCTCGATGTCGAGAAGGGCTCGCGAGGTGCGCTTGGGCAGGCCGCCGGGCATCGGCTTGTTGATGAAGTGGATGATTTGCGCGCGGACCGTGGGCGGGCCGAGCGTCGCGGGCGGCATTCGGGTCTGGCCCTGGATCAGGCCCAGGGCTCTAGCCACTTTGTAGGCCAGGCGTTGCGCGCGATACCCCCAGTCGATCATCAACTTGCGCGTCAGGCGGATCGTCGCCGCATCCTTCATGGTCAGGAAAGCCATGGCCGCCGCTTTGGCCGGAACAAACCTTTTCTTGCCGCTCTCGCGCAGGAAGTTTCTCATGCGCACCGAAACGTCGCCAAAATCGATATCGACCGGGCATGGCGCCGCGCACTTGTGGCAAATCGTGCAATGGTCGGCCACGTCGTTGAATTCTTCAAAATGCATCAGCGATATCCCGCGCCGGGTTTGTTCTTCATAGAGGAACGCCTCGATCAGCAACGAGGTGGCGAGAATCTTGTTGCGCGGCGAATAGAGCAGGTTGGCGCGTGGCACATGGGTCGAACAGACGGGTTTGCATTTGCCGCAGCGCAGACAGTCCTTGACCATCGACGAAATGTTGCCGATCTCGGATTGCTCCATGATCAGCGACTCAGCACCGAGCAGGGAAAAGGACGGCGTGTAGGCTTTCGACAGATCGCCGCCGGGCTGCAGCTTGCCCTGATTGAAATGCCCCTCCGGATCCACCTTCGACTTGTAGTCACGGAAGGGCTGTATCTCCGCTTCGCTCAGGAACTCCAGCTTGGTAATGCCGATGCCATGCTCGCCGGAAACTACGCCGTCAAGCGTGCGGGCCAGCGCCATAATGCGCTCGACGATCGCGTAAGCGGCTTGCAGCATCACGTAGTTATCCGAATTGACTGGAATGTTGGTGTGCACATTGCCGTCGCCGGCGTGCATGTGCAAGGCGACGAAAAGGCGTCCGCGCAGGTTGTCGCGGTGGATCGCCTCGATCCTTTCGAGAACCGGACGAAAAACGTTGCCGTCAAAAATGGTTTCGAGCTGCGGTTTGAGTTCCGCCTTCCACGACACGCGCACCGAGTAGTCCTGCAGGCGGTGGAACAAGGCGGGATTCATTGCCGTGTTACTCAGTGCACCGGCGCCGATACCGAATGACGAAAACTGCGCCTCGACCTGAGCCAGCGGTTGATCGAGATGATCGAGCAGCCACTGCCAGCGCCTGCGGACAACGCCGACGGCATCCAGCGCCATCTGGCGACGGTCGCCGATCAACAGGGCATTGTCGATATTGGCATCGCCGCGGTTGAGCGGCAAAGTGCCTTGCAGGAATTCAACGAGCCGGTCGCACAGCGCCAGTTTGTTGCCGATGGAAAGCTCGATATTGATGTGCTCGATACCGTCGCAATAATCGCCCATGCGCGGCAACGGGATGACGACGTCTTCGTTCAGCTTGAAGGCGTTGGTATGGCGTGAAATGGCGGCGGTGCGCGAACGGTCGAGCCAGAACTTCCTGCGTGTGTCGGCATCGACGGCAATAAAGCCCTCGGCCCCGCGCAGGTTGCACAAACGGACGATTTCCGATGCGGCGTTCATGACCGCTTTTTCGTCGTGGCCGACGAGGTCGCCGATCAGCACCATTTTCGGGCGTCCCGAGCTGTCCCCTTTGCGTTTGGCCTTGGTCGCGTAACCGACGGCGCGCACGTAGCGTTCGTCCAGATGCTCCAGTCCGGCCAGCAGCACGCCGGCCCGGTGTCCGGCACCGCCAGGGTTGAAGTGATCGGTGATTTCGACGATGGCTGGCACGGCCTCGCGGACCTGCCCGAAGAATTCAAGGCAGACAGTGCGCGTGTGCGGCGGCATCTTGTGCAGAACCCAGCGCGCGGCGACGATCAGTCCATCGGTGCCTTCCTTCTGGACACCCGGCAGGCCGCACAGAAACTTGTCGGTGACATCCTTGCCAAGGCCCGCCTTGCGAAACAGGTAGCCGGGTATTTCCAGGCGCTCGGCATCGCCGTATGGGGTTTTGCCATCCATGCGGAAGCGGCGTATCTCGAAGCAGGCCAGCGCCTGTTCATGAATCTTCCCGAAGTTATGGTTGATGCGGGTTATTTCCATGATGTGGCCGTTCGGGTCGACCATTTTCCACCACGCCAGATTGTCCAGCGCCGTTCCCCATAACACGGCTTTCTTGCCGCCGGCATTCATGGCGACATTTCCGCCGATGCAAGAGGCCTCGGCCGACGTCGGGTCGACGGCGAATACCCGGCCGGCGACAGCGGCGGCGTCGGCAACGCGCGCCGTAACCACCCCGGCGCCGGTTCGGATGGTGGCGCAGGCCTGTTCGCAGCCGGGCAGAGTCATTTCTTCGACCGGGCCGATAGCGATCAGCTTCTCGGTATTGATGACGGCCGACCACGGCGTAAGCGGGATTGCGCTACCGGTATAACCGGTGCCGCCGCCGCGCGGAATGATGGTCAGCCCAAGCTCGATGCAACCGCACACCAGCGGTGCTATTTCGTCTTCGTTGTCGGGGTAGAGGACGACGAAGGGGTACTCGACACGCCAGTCGGTGGCGTCGGTGACGTGCGCGACGCGCGCCAGCCCGTCGAACGCGATATTGTCCCGCCGGGTGTGCCGCAGCAGTGTTTTCAACACCCGGCGACGCAAGGCGGATGTCTCATTGAAATGACGTTCGAACGCATCGACCGCCGCCTGCGCCGAATCGTGCAGCTTACTTACCAGCTCGTTTCCCTGCCGCCGCTTGTCGATTTCATTCAGTCGGTGACGCAAGGCATGGATCAATGCGGCGCGCCGCTGACGGTTGGCAAGCAGATCGTCTTCGAGATAAGGGTTGCGCTGAACGACCCAGATATCACCGAGAACTTCATAGAGCATCCGTGCTGAACGTCCGGTAACACGCTGGCTGCGCAGCTCGTCGAGAATGGCCCAATTCTCCTCGCCGAGCAGGCGAATGACGATTTCCCGGTCGGAGAAGGACGTATAGTTGTAGGGGATTTCGCGCAGGCGT
>WBZP01001378.1_pt1 | contig 30237 bp, 22 predicted proteins | sample 5204301 | NCBI WGS metagenome assembly WBZP01 (sample SAMN12412401, study PRJNA552823) | activated sludge metagenome | isolation source: activated sludge from nitrification reactor of wastewater treatment plant... | place: USA: Pennsylvania | collected 2017 | reverse complement strand
GCGGGAAATATACCCTGCTCAAGGTCTTTCGCTTCGGTTACCCGACTCCCCCGAAAAAGCAGGAGAGCAGCGTCCCGGAGCGCCTCAATCTGGTATCCGCTACCTCCGCCCCGGCCAGTGCCGGTCGCCAGCGTTATTCACCCATCATCGATGCCGTGGCCAAGCGGGAAAAATTGGACCCGGCCCTGGTGCATGCCGTGGTCCGCGCCGAATCCGGTTACAACCCCCAGGCGGTCTCACCGGCCGGCGCCGTGGGCCTGATGCAGTTGATGCCCGGCACCGCCAAACGCTACGGCGTTGATGATTCTCGGGATCCGGTGGCGAATGTGGGCGGTGGGGCCAGATATCTGCGGGATCTGTTGGCGATGTTCGACAACCGGCTGGAACTGGCCTTGGCGGCCTACAATGCCGGTGAGCAGACGGTGATCGATTACGGCTGGACCATCCCCCCCTATCCCGAGACCCAGACCTATGTGCGCCGGGTGCTGGCCTATTACCGGGAACAGAGGTAAGACGGCCCCATGACCCCGGGCCTTCCATAAGACCGAGGGAAATCAAGGCTGCCCTGATTTCCCTCGTGCCTCAGTTGACCTTCAGCAATTCCACCTCGAAGATCAGGGTCTGATTCGCCAGGTTGCCCCGCTCGCCATAGGCCAGTTCAGGCGGGATGAAAAACTGCCACTGCGCCCCTTCCTTCATCAATTGCAAGCCTTCCGTCCAGCCTTTGATGACGCCGTCGAGGCGGAAGCTGGCGGGCTGTTCGCGCTTATAGGAACTGTCGAATTCGGTGCCGTTGATCAGGGTCCCGCGGTAGTGGACGCTGACGGAGTCCTGGGAACCTGGGGATTTTCCCGTTCCATCCTTGATGATTTTGTATTGCAACCCGCTCGGCAGGCTGACGACACCGGCTTTCCCGGCGTTCTCGGCCAGATAGGCCCGTCCTTCCTCGGCGCGTTGCTGGAGTTCCTTCGCCCGTTTGGCCTGTTGTTCCATCGCCAGCTTGCGCCTGAGATCGAGGAGGATGCTGCGCATCTGTTCCTGGGAGATCTGGGGCTGTGCCCCCGAGATGGCGTCCATGAGGCCGCGGATGAGGATGTCCTGTCGCGCTTCCACCCCTTGTCGGCTGAGGTCGCTCCCGTACTGGAAGCCAAGGCTGTAGTTGATCTTATCCGTCTCGTCCTTGAGCGAGGTCTCGTTCGCGGGCTGGGAGGCCGGGGCCGTCTCCGCGGCAATGAGGGCCGGGGTCCAGAGGCTGAGCAGCAGCACCCCGGTGATCTTGGTCGAACTCGTCATGGCGATGGGTATCTCCCTGTGGTGATGAGGATGGCCGTTCTCCCGTGCGGGGGATATGGCGATGGGTCCGGATGGGACGGGGGGGCATGCTAGCGGTTCTCGGGCGCGTCGGGCAAGCCGTCCACCCTTCCAAGCCCTGGGTCCCGGGGTCTCCACCGAAAAGAAGAAGGCTTTGAGACCGCAGCGAAATTCTCTGCCGGGTAGGCAGATTCGCCGGGCTCTGGGTACAATGCCCTGGGTCGGCTAGGGTTCCGATCTATGGATCTAGGATTCTGTCCCAAAAGGGAAACTCCAATGTACAGAACAATCAGCACAGACGCCGGGCGCTGGTCGCGTAGCGGCCTGGTCCCTTTGCCGACCCTGGCCCGCATGGCTCACCAAGCGTCTAGGGTAGGCGTTGATCGGGATCGGGGACTAACCCTTGTCTTGACATGGGTAAGGCAGGAGCATCGATGAATATCAAGCGGGCACAGCGTTTCGGCACCATCGGCCTGGGCGTCATGGTTCTGGCCATGTGGCTCATCGTCTTCCTGAACACCACCGAGACGGCCCAGAGACTGGATCGGCTCAGCGATTTTTACCTCCCGGCCACCGGTTATCTGGCCGAGAGTCGCGGCTTGTTTCAGGACGCCGAGACCGGTTTCGGCCAGTATCGGCGCCTGGCCGAGACCAAAATACCGATCAAGATCGAGGATTCGATCGCTGCGATCGACGGCTCCCTGGAGCGTCTTGGCGAATTGAATCGGCTCCTGAAACAGAAGCCGGCGAGCGAGGAAACGGCAGCTACCGATCCTCTTCTGAGGCGTCTGGGTGAGGCCGCGGCCGGACTCGGCGGATTCCGAACCGCGATGAGCGCTTATGCCGCGCGTCTGGAATCCAATTCCGCCGGGGCGGAACTCAGGACCCTGATTGAGGAGAGTCGCTCTCTCTCCAGCCAGGTGCTGAGGGCCTTGGACGAGTTGGAGGCCGCTTTCCGCCAGGGGATGCAGCAGGAAAAGGAGTCGACTCGGCGGGACGGTCGCCTGGAGCTCCTGATCTTCTCCCTACTGCTGATCGCATCCGTTTTCTTGGTTTGGTTCATCCGCCGGGGGGATGACCGGCTACTTTCCCGCCCAGTCGAGGAGATGATCCAGGTGGTGCGTCGTCTCGCCTCCGGGGAGCGTCATCGGCGCATCGGTTCCTTCGCCGCTGGCGAACTCGGCGTTCTGGCCAGGGCCATCAACGATATGGCCGGGGCGGTCGAGGAAAAGGAAAAGCAGGTCTATGCCGCGACCGAGCTGCTCAACGAGGCCAACCGCCAGGCCATCGAGTCGAGCTTCCTGTCGGAACAGCGGGTGGCCGAACGCACCGCCGAACTCTATAGCGCCAACCGTGGTCTCCAGCGGGCCATCATCGACCTGATCCGGGCCAAGGAAGAGGCGGAGGCCGCCAATCACGCCAAGAGCGGTTTTCTGGCCCGGATGAGTCATGAGATCCGTACCCCCATGAACGGGGTGCTGGGGATGACCGAGTTGCTGGCGGCCACGGAACTCACTCCCAGGCAGAGTCGCTTGACCGCCAATATCCGGCGTTCCGGTGAGTCCCTGCTGGCGATCATCAACGATATCCTGGATTTTTCCAAGATCGAGGCCGGCAAGCTGCAACTTGAGGAGGTCGGCTTCGACCTCGGCCTCCTGGTGGAAGATGTCATTGGCCTATTCGCCAATCGGGCCGCCGAACGCCAACTGGAACTCATCGCTCGCCTGGATCAGGGGCTGCCCGAGCAAGTGCGGGGTGATCCGGTACGGCTGCAACAGGTGCTGGTCAATCTTTTGGGTAACGCCGTCAAGTTTACCGAGGCCGGCGAGATCGAGGTGCGGGTGAACTGCCTGCGATCCGACGCAGACCGCGCCCTCATCCGCTTCGAGGTACGGGATACCGGGGTGGGCATCCCCCCCGAAAAGCAGGGCCGTATCTTCGAATCCTTCGCCCAGGGCGATGAGTCGACCACCCGCAACTATGGGGGTACCGGGCTGGGGTTGGCGATCTGCAAACAGTTGGCGGACCTGATGGGGGCGGATATCCGGGTCGAAAGCGCGCCGGGGAAGGGTTCGATATTCCGTTTCACCCTTTGGATGCATAAGCTGAAGGCCCAGGAGGGCGGTGTCCTCCCGCCCAAGCCGGATCTTCAGGGACTCCATGTCCTGTTACTGGACGACAACCCGGCGGCCCGGGATGCCATCGCCTGTCACCTGGCGGCCTGGGGCGTCCGTTACACCACCGCCGCCCAGAGTGCGGAGGCCCTGGATCTGCTGCGCCAGGCCGCCGACGCCGGGGACGCCTTCGCCGTCGTGTTGATCAATCAGCGCGTCCTGCGTCGGGATGGAAACCTGCTCCCGACGACCCTGGAGAAGGAGCCTGGTATCGCCGCCACCCCCCTGGTCCTCCTGGATTCAGGGTCGAGGCTTCCGGGAGAGAAGGAGAGTCGGCCCGAGGGCTTCCAGGCCCGGCTGACCAAGCCCCCGCGTCGCCGGGAGTTATACGATCTCTTGCGTACTCTCTCCAAAGGGCCGTCCGAGATGACCACCGCTCCCCCGCGGACGCCGCCTCGGGTGAGCGGCACAAGGCTGGGCGTTGGTCGACGCCTGTTGTTGGTCGAGGACAATCCCGTCAATCTCGAACTCGCCCGGGAGATGCTCCGGGTGCTCGGTTTCGAGGTCATCGCCGTCGAAAGTGGGCAGGAGGCGATCGATACGGCGGCTTCCCAGGCTCTGGACATCATCCTCATGGACTGCAATCTGCCCATCATGGACGGCTACACGGCCACGGCCCAGATACGGGCCAACGAGGCGAAGGTCCCGGGGGCGAAACCTTGCCCCATCATCGCCTTGACGGCGAACGCCCTGGTCGGGGATCGGGAGCGCTGTCTCCAGGCCGGCATGGATGACTATCTGAGCAAGCCATTTACCCTGGAGTCCTTGGCCAAGACCCTCTCGCCCTGGCTCAAGGACGGCGGCGCTCTCTCCATGCCGACAAAACCAGCCAAGGTCGAGCCGCCATCGCCACCAAGGGCCGAGGCCGGGGCCAAGGCCAAGGCGGCGGTGCCACCGATCCAGCAGGAGGGTCCGGTGGATCTCAACCGTCTAACTCAATTGCGCAACCTGGAGCGCTCCAGCGAGGTCAGCTTGTTGGGCAAGCTCATTCAGTCCTTCCTGGCGATCAGCCCCATTGCCCTCGCCGAGATGCGCACCGCCCAGCAGCAGGGGGATACCCAGACCCTGATCGAGGCGGCCCGCCGCTTGAAGACCCCCTGTTCCTATCTGGGCGCCGACAAGCTGGCCGAACTCTGCCGCCAATTGGAAACCCGAGTGGAGGCGGGGTACTCCGGGACCGAGAGCGCGGCCTTACTGCAAGAGATCGAGAAGATGTATATCGAGGTGGAGGCCGTTTTTGCGAGCCAACCCGAGATGAAGGTGGGCGGCTGAGAGCTTATTGGTGGATGCGGCGCGCCGGCCCGGCACCGCCGAGTCTCCCAGGAGTGTCTCCGAAAATGCGCCCCTCGTGAATTGTGACTGCCGCCTAACCTTCGAGGTAAGCAGGTATTTAAGCGGGGCTCTACTAGCTGGCAGGCGGTCCGGTTGACCGCAGGGTGAAGGTCTTCAGCAGGGTACGACCTGAATAGCGCTACCAATAGCGTTTAAGACGAAGTTCAATACCTCCGTCGTAAGGCGGGCACGGTTGAGGATGATGTCGCAGAGAAGCGCGAAAGCTCCGGCAAGATAGCCGATGTATGCCAAGCCCACATATTCGTTGAACACAAGGCTGTGCAGCCAGTTTTGGTTGAACAGATAGAAGTAAGCGGTGATCGCACCGGCGGCCAGTAGCACCAAGGCGGAAGGAAGAAGATGTAAGCCGGCTTGCCGCTTGACGAAAACGGCCACAAGCAAGAGCGCAAAGACAATGGCGTTTGTGCCCGTGAAGATACGAAACTCGCGGGTCAGTTGAGTGGCGGTATCCATGTATTTCGACCGGATGAGCGTGCTCAGACGGTCGTGGGCGGACGAAGCGCTCGCGATCCGCCACTCGAAGCCATCGCGGATGTTCGTTTCGATCTTTTTTCGGCACTCGCAGTCAAGGTCCCGCATCTCGGCGATGATCTTGGCAAGGCGGGTGGGAAGTTGCTGCGTAAGAAAACGTTTGGTTTGTTCGATGTCTTCGGCGTAACCCTTGGCAAAGACCACCGCCTTGCTTGAAAGAAACGCGTTGTCGATGGCTTCGATCTTCTCCTGTACCTTCCTTTCAACCTCATATCGAATGATGTTCTTGGCAAGTTGCTCGACGAAACCTGGATTGGTGACCGAGGCAACGAATGCGAACCCGAAAAGCAGGCCGCCCACAATTCCGAGAATCAAGGCGAACCAGCGGACGAAAGGCATGCTACAACAACCTCTAACGATTAGAGTCGTCCAACGCGAAACCGTGTAACGGTTGAGCGGGAAGGCGCCAAGGTTGATGAGCGTCTTGCCGAGCGCTCGAACCTTCTCGGTTACCTTGAAGCTCCGTGGGGTCGTCTACTACCGCAAGACGAGGCTTTGCCGCCCGACTACTCGATAGGCTTTGGTGCTTACGGGTGGATCGCTTTCCTGGCGGACATCACCGCGCCCGGTCCAGGAGAGCGATCCTTAGCCCGGGTTAGTACATATGCTGGCCGCCGTTGATGTCCAGGGTGGACCCGGTCATGAAGTTGGCATCGTCGGCGACGAGGAAGAGTACGGCGCGGGCGATGTCATGCACGACGCCGAGGCGACCGATGGGGATGGTGGCGATGATCTTCTCCAGCACCTTTTCCGGTACCGCCCGCACCATGTCCGTATCCACATACCCTGGGGCGATGGCATTGACGGTGATGTTCTTCGCCGCCCCCTCCAGGGCCAGCGCCTTGGTGAAGCCGTGGATACCGGCCTTGGCTGCGGCATAGTTGACCTGGCCATACTGACCGGCGCGCCCGTTCACCGAGCCGATATTGACGATACGGCCGAAACACCGTTCGCGCATGCCTTCGATAACACACCGGCTCATGTTGTAACAGGATGACAGATTGGTCTGGATCACATCCTGCCATTGCTGCGGCGTCATCTTGTGCAGGGTGCCGTCACGGGTGATGCCGGCGTTGTTCACCAGCACATCCACCGGACCCAGATCCGCCTCGATCTGCTTTACGCCGGCCTGACAAGCCTCGAAGTCGCCCACATCGAACTTATAGGCGGAAATGCCGGTGCGCTCGGTGAAGGCCCGCGCCCGTTCCTCATTGCCGGCATAGACGGCGGCCACGCTATAGCCGGCCTTTTTCAATTCGACCGAGATGCCTTCCCCGATACCCCGGGTGCCCCCGGTAACGATCGCAACTCTACCCATAATTGGTTTCTCCTCCAGTTATTCCTCAGATTGACGTTGTACTTCTTGACTCTTGCCGCCCTCTGGAACCAAGGTCCCGGGAGGCTGGGTGGGCTCCCGGGATGAAGGTTGAGTTCCCGACCGAGCGCCTGGGTGATTCTAGCATCGGGAAAGGGATGGATGGAAAGAAGAACGTCTGGAGCCCGATCTGGTGCAGCAAAAAGCCAGAATTTATCTGCTGCGGCGCAACAAGGGCTGATTGAGCCCAGGTATTTGGATCCGCCGCCGGGGTTCCTTCAGGGCACCTCGAATACATTTGCAAGAGAAAGACACGACAGGATTGGGTATTCGCGCTCGAGTGGTTCCGGGCCTCGGCTGAAAACGGCCCGTTTTGTTCTCATTAAGAGAACAATTAGTAATATATAGAGCAATTCGTTCTCTATTGAAGAACAAAAACCGAGACGAGAGGGCCTATGCCCGGAAGCGGCCACAGACGAATGGACCGGCCATGGCGGCTTTCCTGTCTGTTTGAGGAAACCCCAACCGGAATCGTTATTAGTCTACTTCCAGCGCGCAGGTGCCGCGATGGAGGTCGATCAGCATCAGGGAAGTCGATCCCGGGCGTGTCCCCTCGAATCTGATGATTTGTCCGGGGACATTGGCACTGGGATAGCCGACACCCCGCTGTTCCAGGATCAGCTTGCCGTCCTGCCAGCACCTGAGGGTGGAACGGGAGGGGCTGGCCTCGCGATCGTTCGACTGGGGCTCGACGATGGGAGGTACTGCCGCGGCGGCCAGGGTCCAACCGGCGAGCACGGGGATGAGGAGAGATTTATATGACATCATGGGTTTGAACTCCTGAAAGGCAGGGATTGACGGCGGCTGTGGATGGTTACTTGGACGTCATGTGCCAGACCCCGTCCCAATCCGCCGCTGGTGAGTGTTGCTGGTAATAGCGGGCGCGTTCCGCCATCACCGCCTCGGGGCCGGCCTCGGGTCTGAGGCGGGCCAATTCGGTCCAGATGTTCTCCGCCGCGGCAAAGTCCCGATGCCGATAGTGTTGCAGGGCCTCGGCGTAACGTCCGGCGCGGGTCAGGCTCAAGGGGGTGGTCTCGGTGTCCCGGCACAGAGGCTCGAAAATCCTCACCGGTTGGGTCTTCCCCTTGACGGTCACGGCATCGATCTCCCGCAGCAGAAAGTGCTGGCCCAGCCTGGCGGCGGTATTGTCGCCGAGCAACACCCGGCAACGATAGGCGCTGGCCAGTCCTTCCATGCGCGAGGCGATATTGACCGATTCGCCGATGGCGGTGTAGTTCAGTCGTTCCCGGGAACCGACATTACCCACTACCGCCTCGCCCGAGTAGAGGCCGATCTTCACCGAGAAACGCTGTTCTCTGGGCAGGGCGGATGACTCTTGCTCCACCCGCTCGACGATGTCGAGCGCGGCGAGGACGGCGTTGACCTCATGGGCCGGGTCGGCGAGGGGGGCACCCCAGATAGCCATGACGGCGTCACCGATGAATTTATCCACATAGCCCCCGCTGGCATGCACCGCCGTGACGATGAGGCTGAGATACCTGTTGGTGGTCTGTACCAGCTCCTGGGCGGAGACGCGCTCCGAGAGGGCGGTGAAGCCGGACAGATCGGCGAACATGACGCTGATGGTCCGTGTCTCTCCATCCAGCCGCAATCCCGTCTCGTCTTCCGCGAGGCGGTTCACCAGCGGTGGGGCCAGATAGTGGCAGAAGGCCTCCTGGATCCAACGCCGTTGGCGTTCCGCCAGGGAGTATCTGGTGCCGTAGGCGGCCAGGGTTGAGAGCAGCAAGGCTAGCATCGGATAACCGCCGGCCAGGTGGATCTCCTGCATCAAGAGGCCGACCTGGAGGCTGAGCAGGAGGCTGAGCGCCAGGGGGAGAGCGAGGAGGATCCAGGCCGGTGGCAGGCGAAAGCCGATCCAGACCCCGAGCCCGGTGGCCAACAGGGCGAGGCCGGTCAGCAGGACCGCCGGCAAAGGGTGCAGCCATTGGCCCTGAAGTAGGGAATCGGCGGCCAGGGCATGCAGATGAACCCCGGGAACGCTCTGCGCACCTGGTACCGAGGCGGGCAGTGGTTGGAGTTCGCAGGGCGTCTGGGAGGGGGTGTTGGCTGGCGTCGGCGGGGAAAGGAAGCGGGCGCTGGACAACCAGCGATCCTCCTCGGCCAGGGTCGAGCCGATGAACACCTGCCGCCCACGGAATCTGGCCGCCAGTTCCCCGGGATGGCTGGCGGCGCACAGCAGGACGTCGATCAGGGAATAAGTGGGAAGGCTCTCCGGGTGTTGTCGGGGGGCGAAGCCGACCATTGGTGTCGGGGGCCGCTCAATCCCGGCACGGGCGGTGACCGCCGCGGCGAGTCCCAGGCTTTCGGTGTCGGGAAAACGGAGCAGAATCTCCCTGACCACCTCATCCGCATCCGGCCGCATCTCCAGCAGTCCCAGGGCGGATTCGTCGAAATCCAGGGCGGCCAGATAGGGCATGGCGGGCAGGGTGCCACCGGTGCGTCCCAGCACCAGATGTTGGCGGTGCCGGCTGAGAGTCTCGATGAAGGGCTGGTCGTAATCGGTAAAGAGGCTGTTACCCGAATAACTGAGCACATAATCGAAGGCGATCGTTTCCGCTTCGGCTTCCCGCAGGACCCGGATCAGGGAACCCCAGATGGGGCCCATGAGGGCCCGGGGTGTAGCCTGCAATTGCTCATGACTCAGGGACTTGGCATCTACGGCCAGCACCGCGACCCTGGTGCTGGGAGGAGAGGCGCCCTGCAGATCGACCCGCAATTTGACGGCGGCATCGAACAGCCAGCCATCGACGAAGGGCAGGGGGCGGCCGATGAGGACGCCATAGCCGAGGCTGAGCAGGGTACAGGCGGCCAGGGTCAGGGCCATCAACCATCGGCAGTGGAGGCGTTTCATCCGCCGGAACTATCGGGGCGGGGGAAAGAGGGCCGGCGTGGCCCGCTACGGTGGTCGGAGGAGACGTGGAAAAGGCGGAAGGCCCTCATGGAATCCGTAGCAGGGTGGCTTCCGGTAGTTCCTCCTCGGCGACGATACAGGGGATCTCTCCACTCCGGCGGTTGTCCGACAGCAATCGCAGTCGGCAGCTTTCCCCCGGGATGAGGCTGGGCCAGTCCTGGGACCAGGAGGCAACCAGTCGATCTACTCTGGGCTCCCAGCTCGGCATCCCGGTTTGACCGATACTGAGCGCCCGCACCTCCTCGGCGCCCGGCCCCAGAAGACGGATCTGGGGACGTGGGGACAGGCGCAGGGTTGGGGGAAGCGAGGCGGTGACATTGCGCAGCACCACCCCGGCGGTGCGTGGATTATCGGCCAGGCGGGCCTGGAAGGGACAGGCGCCGCGCTGGGATTTGATGACCTGGCCGCCGTCGAGTTCATAGTTTTCCTTGCCGAATTTGAGGCGACCTCCCCGCACCTGCACCCGTTCGCAACCCTGGTAGAGCAGGAAGTCAAGCTCGCCTTCCGGCGCCAGGGTGATGGAATTGTTCGCCTGGACCTCGGAGAAGGGTTGTACCGAGGGGCTCACCTGGCCATGGACGCCAAGGATCAGGGCGCTGGCGGAGGTGCCGGCGGCCGTTGCCCAGGTCCAGGCACCGAGACAGAGCAGTCCGAGGGCGATGGACAGGAGGCGGTGCCAGGTCCCGGCTCGGGTCGGAGAGGAAAGGGGGAAGGTGATTTCCATGGTTTGAATCTGAGTCAACTTGCTTGAGGGATGGGCGGGCGACACTTGGACGCAGCCGGCCGGCGGGCCGATCAGGGAGACGGATCCGGGTGGAAGCCCGGGATGCCCGACTCGTTCACCTCGTCGATCTGGTCCGCTTTCATGAAGTGTTCGGCATAGTGGCGGTAAACGCCGGAGCGGATGAAGAGATCGAAGAGATCGGGATCGATATGACGGTCCAGTTTCATCTTGCCGAGGATAAAGAGGGATTCGGAAAGGGTCTTGCCCTTTTTGTAGGGCCGGTCCCGGGCTGTCAGGGCCTCGAAGATATCGGCGATGCCCATGATGCGCGCCGGAATCGACATCTGATCCCGGGTGAGTCTCCGGGGATAACCGCTGCCGTCCATGTGTTCGTGATGGGCACCGGCATATTCCGGGACCTGCCGCAGATATTTTGGATACGGCAGGGATTCCAACATCTTGATGGTCACCGAGATGTGGTTGTTGATCACCTGCCGTTCCTCCGGAGTGAGGGTCCCCTTGGGAATGGTCAGATTGTAGATCTCGTTATCCGAGAGAAGCTGGGTGAGTTCGCCTTCCGGATTGGTCCAGCTACAGGCTCCTATCGCCTTCACCCGTTGTTGGTCGTCCGCGGTCATGAACTCGGAGCCGATATTGGCCTTACGCAGGAATTGGAGCTCCTCGTCGAGTTGGCGACAGTAGGCGGCATAGTCCTCCTCCAGCTTGACAGGCTGTTCCAGGGTAGGTTGTTCGGCGAGTGACTCCAGCAAACGGATGCGGGCCTGTTGTTTCAGGATCTGGATGCGGAGTTCGATCAGCTTGATGCGGTCGCAGATCGTCTCCAGTTTGGTGGCCTTGTCGATTACCCATTCCGGCGTGGTGACCTTACCGCAGTCGTGCAACCAGGAGGCGATCTTGAGTTGATAGAAGTCCTCCTCCGACATCCTGAACTCCGCCAGAGGACCCTCGCTCGCATTATGGGCGGCCTTGGCCAGCATCATGGTGAGTTCGGGAACGCGCTCGCAGTGCTTACCCGTATAAGGAGATTTTTCGTCGATAGCGGCCGCTATGAGTTTTACGAAGGATTCAAAGAGGCGACGCTGTTCGTCGATGAGGCGTCGGTTGCTCAGGGCCACCGCCGCCTGGGAGGCCAGGGATTGGGTGAGGCGCTCGCACTCCTTGCAGAAGGGGATGATCTCCCGGCTGATCGGGTCGATGGGGTTGATCAGTTGCAGCACGCCGATGATGTCGTTTTCATGATTCTTCAGGGGCACGGTGAGAAAGGATTTCGATCGGTAGCCGGTACGCTGGTCGAAGGCCTTGGTGCCCTTGAAGTCGAAGTCCGTGGTCAGGTAGGCGTCCGGGATATTGACCGTGCAGCCTTTGATGGCGGCGTAAGGGGCCACCATGTGAAGATTGGGGTTACCCTCCTGGTCATAGAGTGGGAGCGGCGGATAGGGGATCGGCTTGCCGGAGGGGCCGCCGAGGGACAGCTTGAGTGAATCCGAGCGCATGATCTCGAAATGCAGTGCCCCGTCATCTTTGAGCAGATAGAGGGTGCCGCCGTCGGCGGCGGTGATCTCCTTGGCCCCCAGCACGATACGGTCGAGCAATCGTCCCAGATTCTGTTCCGCGGATAAGGCGATACCGATTTCGTTGAGCCGCTCGACACGTTCCAGGATTCGAATCAGGGGTTTTTCTTGCATCGGCGTTCGGACATCTGGGAAAGGTTGTCCCGGCATTATCCGGGCTGGAGGCTGGACGAAACACAGGCTAGGTAACAGCTTCCAGAAAAACTATAGCCTGATGGAGCCGGCCGTTCCATGGGAGAAAAGGGGCCTGTGTCGTGGCTCCGAACAGGGGGAGAGGCCGCTCGCCGTCTCGCCCCGAAGGGCTCGGGGCGACGAGTAGCGGCTGCGGGCGTTACTCCGTGATGTTGGGCGGATCGAGATCCTCCAGCGGTTCTTCGTTTTGCGGGGCCACCTGGGCCACCCAGATCTCCAGTAACACCACATGCTCCTGCTCTTCGTCCGCCATCTCCCGGGCCAGGCGGGAGACCTCGGGGTCGGGGGTGATGGCCGAGACATGGGCATAGAAATCCCGCCCGCGGATTTCGTTGTGCAAGGCTAGGCGCAAGGCCTGGGCGGTGGTCATGAGATAGTTGGCCTCTTCCATGCAGGGCGCTTCAGGTGTGTCCGGACAACTCCATTTGAAGCTCCAGGGGGCGATGGCGGGAAGATTGAAGGCGGCGGCCCGTTGCGCCACTTCCTGGGCGTGGAGGTCGCTGTAATGGGCCATCTTGCTGAACAGATCGGCGACCTCGGTATTGTTGTGGATCTCCATGCTGTCGGCCAGCATGCGGTAGCGTTCCCCGGATTCGACCTCGAGTTCGAGGGCGTGGGCGAGGAATTCAGGGACGCTGGTGATCGGCTGATGTTGGTACGTACTCATACCAGGAACTCCTTCTCGATCTCCGGGAGGATTTTGCTTTGTTTGGGTAAGGGCTGCCAGACCGGGAGGTATTCCCGATAGATCAGGCCCAGGGACATGCCGTCGTCGGACTGAATCATCTGCGCCGCTTCCACGGCGTTGGAGGTCGGCATGGTCTGGAAGGGGTGGACCTGCTGTTTCCAGTCTTTCTGTTCGGGTCTGAAGGTCTGACAGGGGCTGAGCACCTGGACGAAGGAAAACCCCGGGTGGCGGATGGCCTCCACCACGAGTTGGGTGAGTTCCGAGGGATCGCCGGAAAAACCCCGGGCGATGAAGCTCGCCCCCGCCGCCAGGGCGATGGCCGCCGGCTGGAAGCGACGCACCCCGGGCCCATGGGGGGTCATCTTGCTGGAACACCAGTCGGGTGCCGTGGTGGGAGAGGCCTGTCCCTTGGTCATACCATAGACCTCGTTGTCCATGACGATGTAGGTGATGTCCATGTTGCGTCGGCAGGCATGGAGAAAGTGGTTGCCGCCGATGGAAAAGCCATCGCCATCGCCGCCGGTGACCAAGACGGTCAGATCCGGACGGGCGGCCTTGAGCCCGGAGGCGACCGCCAGGGCCCGGCCATGGACGCCGTGAAAGCCGTAGGCGTCGACATAGGCGGATACCCGGGAGGAGCAACCTATGCCCGAAATCACGGATACCTGTTCCTTGGCCAACTGGAGGTGGGCGAGGGCCTTGGTGATGGCGGAAAGCACAGCGAAATGCCCACAACCCGGGCACCACACCGGCTTGATGTCGGATTTGTAGTCAGCCGCCCTGAGGGCTGAAACGCGAGTCGCGGCATCCATCATTCTTCTCCTGCAAGGATGGCCCGGACGATTTCGCCGGGGCGTAAAGGAAGGGGACCGGGTCTGGCATAGGAGCGCGCCCCTTCGGGCAGGGTGCGCGCCGCATGCAGGTAATGGAACAACTGGGCACCCTGGTTCTGCTCGATCACCCAGATTCGGCGCATGGCCTGCAGGGCCTGAAGCAGGGCCTCCCGTTGCAGGGGGGCGATCAGCCGCAGGGCGATCACCCGTATCCCCAGTCCCTGTTGCCGCAGGCGTTCCGCGGCCTCGAAACTGGCTCCGGAGGAGGAACCCCAGGTGATGAGGGCGATATCGCCCTCGCCCTGGATCTCCGCCCAGGCTGCGCCGAAGTTATGGCCTTCCAGCTTGCGTCGGCGCTTTTCCAATTGGGCGGTATGATCCCTCGCCATGCTCGAGGGGGTTCCCCGTTCGTTGTGCTCCAGTCCATCGGCGGTGTACATGCAACCCGGGATGCCGGGCTGGCTCATGGGGGAGATTCCATCGTCCGTCAGCGTATAGCGACGGTAACGCTCCCCGGCCTGAGGCGGCACCAGCCGGGAGAGGGCGTCGGCGGGTTGGGCGGGGGGATCGGTGACAGCCCGGGACTGGCCCAGGATCTGATCGGACAGCACGATTGCCAGGGTCTGGAGGTGCTCCGCCAGGCCTACCGCCCATTGGACGCTGAAGGTGCAGTCGCGGATCGAGAGCGGCGCCAACACCAGGTGGGGGGCATCACCATGCAGCCCATAGAGGGAAATATTCAGATCGGACTGCTCGGATTTGGTGGGAATACCGGTGGAAGGACCGCCGCGCATGACGTTGACCACCACCACCGGGGTTTCGCTGGTCACGGCGAGTCCCATGCTCTCCACCATGAGACTCAGTCCTGGACCTGAGGTGGCGGTCAGGGAAGGGATGCCCCCGAAGGAAGAGCCGATGATCATATTGATCGAGGCGAGTTCGTCCTCGGCCTGCAGTAGCGAACCGCCGACCTGCTCCAGCCGTGGGGCCATCCACTCCAGCATCTCGCTGGCGGGGGTGATGGGATAGGCGGCGACGAATTTCACCCCACCCCGCAAGGCCCCCAGACCACCGGCCTCATTGCCGCTGATGTTCCAGCGCGGGCGTGACTCGGGGAGGGGAAGCTGGGGCGCGGGGGCCTGACTCTGCTCCTGGGTATAGGCGAGCCGCAGACATTCCAGGGAGGGGCGGATGCTTTCCTCACCCTTGCCCTTCAGGGTGTCGCGGACGCTGGCCTCCAGCGCCTCCAGGGGAAGACCGGCCACCGCCCCCAGGGCGCCGATGGCGGCCATGTTCAGACGACCGCCGGCGACCGCCGAGCTGTACCGTTTGAAGGGGGAGGCACGTTGCTGGACCCCTTGCTTGGTTAGAACCTCGGGTACCTCCCCGGACTCGGGGTCGGACAGGATCAGGCTGGTGGCGTCGAGCGGGATCTCGTCGACGAAGCGGCTGACATTGTGCCAATCCAGCCCCAGCAGCAGGTCGAAATGATCGCCCATGCAATGCACCGGGGTGTTGGAGAAACGGATCATGGCGGCGGATTCGCCGCCACGGATCTGGGGTCCGGCCGATCTGGTCATCAAACCGTAATAGCCCGCGCGGGCGATGGTATCGAGCAGGATGAGTCCGGCGGTGACGGCGCCGCTGCCGCCCGAGCCGGTGATGGCCACCGAAAAGCTGTCGGTTGGTTGGGGAGAGGGGATCTGGTTCATTATTTCTTTGACCCTCGGTATGGTAGGAACGCGCCAATGATAGAGCAAGCTGCATACGGATAAAGAACGCTTATTTTTTTAAGCAACTATCATGCCTTTTATTTCGGTGCGCTCCGGGAGACTGGAAAACCTCTCGCGTGCGCTTAAGTCATTAATTTATATTAAATTGCTGCTCTTGCAGCAAAGCGCTCCCCAAATTGGTGCCCGGGGAGAGTATCGGGCCCCATTGGAGGGCAAGGTTGTGGATCCGGGCGGGGAAGGAGATCGCAGGCGTTCTTGGCCGGACCCAGGCAGAGGTCATTTCGCCGGCGCGGCGGACTTCTCCTTCAAGATCTCGTCGAAAAGCGCTTCGGTGTTGGAATTGGGGGGATGCCCGTCGTAGACATCGTTGAGGCGCTTCTGCAGATAGGCGTCACGCACGAAGACATAGGGGTCCAAGGCCGCCTGTTGAAGGATATCGGAGGTGCCCAGGAGATCGGCGCGCAGGTCGACCGAGTAGAGTATCGCCAGCCCCCAGGGCCAGGCCGCCGGTTCGAGATAGGCAACCGGGGTGCTGTACCAGCCGACCACGGTTCCCACGGAATCGCGCACCGTGTTGGGGCCGAGGATCGGCCAGACGAAGTAGGGGCCAGGCCCTACGCCCCAGTGGCCCAAGGTTTGGCCGAAATCCTCCCGATAGCGTGGGATGTCCATGGCGGTGGCGACATCGATCACTCCCAGCAGGCCAAAGGTGGAGTTGAACGTGACCCGTCCCAGGCTGGAGGCGGCCTGTTGTGGTTTGAGCTGCAGGACGTTGTTGAGAAATGAGACGATATCCAGTTGATTGGCAAAGAAGTTGGTGACGCCCTGATCGATCGGCTCCGGGGTGATCTTCTTATAGCCCTCGGCGACGGGTGTATAGATGGCCTTATCGAAATCCTGGTTGAAGGAAGTCATCCAACGGTTGTAGCCCTGCAAGGGATCGCGGGGGTCCTGGGCACCTTCCGGGACACTGGCGCAACCGCCGACAACCAGCCCCGAGAGGGCGCAGAGAAGGGGAAAGACTGGGGTTAGGGATGTATTAGCCATCGGAGCTTGGGCCTCGGCACCTTGTAGGTTCCTGGTCGGGGTGAAAAACATGGAAATGATAGCCTGTCGGCTTGGAAAGGACACACTGGAAGTCAATACACCTGGGTCACCTGGTAGCCCTCCTGGCTGAGCAACCCCAGGATCCCCTGGTTCCCCGGCAGATGCAACGCCCCGACAGCGATGAAGGCCCGTCCCCGTTCCAACAGGGGCAGCAGGCGGGTGGTCATGACAAGATTGCGGTTGTCGATGGCTCCGGCGAGCAATCGGCGTTCGAGATCCTCGTCCGCCGCCGCCATGAGTTCTTGGCTGAGCCGCACCAAACCCGCCAGATCCCGTTGCAGATAAGTCCGCAAAAGCACCTCGTGCAGATGGGTATAGTCGTAACGCCGGTCCAGGGTGGTCAGGAGGAGGAAGATCTGATCCGCGTCGGAGAGGCGGTCGAAGACCTGGATCTGTTCCTCGACGCTTTCCAGTCCATGGATCTCCTTGCCCTGGGCCTTGGCCCGTTCCGCGATGACCAGGTCCACCATCAGCCCGGTGCGGGGTCGCGGGGCGCTCAAGAGGCTGACGACGGCCCAGGGTTTGCAATGACGGATCAGCGTCTCGGGCAGACCATGATCGAAGGCGGCCTGGACGGTTCGGGCATAGAGCCGGGGACCGAGGATGGCCCTCAATTCCCGACCATCGTCGAAGATCAGGGCCGACTTGGCCTGCTGGCCATGGTCCTGGTCGAGGAGTATCTCGGTGGCGACCAGGGTGGACTCGTCCAGCGCCTCCAGCACCTGGGGCGGCAAGCGGGTCGCCCGGGGATCGTCGGTATGCATGGAGCCGAAGATATGACTCGGCGGCAGGCCGGGTTTCTCCACCCGGAACAACAGCCCCTGGGGAAAGGGCAAGCCGGTCTCGCCCGCCGTCGCCAGAGGCGGCAGGCCGAGCAGCCAGGCCAAGAGGCCGCAACGGAAAAGCAGGGGAATCAGGTTCATGGGGCCTCCTCCGATCCGGGGTGTTTCCCGAAGCGCTCCGCGGCTGATCTGGGGTTGTATTGAGTATTGCAAAGAAAATACAGGCAAGACGCCCATGGTCGAGCCGGCCCGAATGGGGTGAGAAATATTATATGAAATATAATATATCACTTCTGAATACATCTCAGTCTTCAGGGCCGCCGAGCGCGGGGCCAACACCTCATCTGCCGAGGCAAGAGAGACCCAAGAGGCATCGGTGTAAGTGTGCAACGCTTCCGGGCATTGGCTGAAAATGGCCCTTTTTTGTTCTTTTTTCGAGAACGACTCGGCATAAATATATGTATTGTTCTCTATTGGAGAACAAAAAGCCAACGAAAAGAACGCATGCCCGGAAGTGTTGATAAGCGGACGGGCTGGCTCCTCTCCTGACAATCACTAAAGACCTAACAGGAATGGCTAGTAGGATTCCGACGGCGGGCCGTAGGCTAGATCAATGTTTTCTTCTACAATTTTTCCTCGTGCGTGGCGGTTTTGGCCTGTGGTCGTTCAGCTGTCGCATGGTTTCAGCGATCTTTGTGACATGAATCAATCGTGGAGGAATCGTTTGTGAAGAGGAAACTGCTGACCCTGTTCGCCGCTGTTGCGGCAATGAACGTCGCAGCCCAAGCCTGGGCCGCTGACAAACCCAACATTCTTTTTATCGTCGCCGACGACCACGGCTATGGTGACTCCGGTCCCTATGGCGGTGGCGAGGGGCGCGGCATGCCCACGCCCAATCTCGACAAGATGGCCGACGAAGGGATGACCTTCTTCGACTTCTACGCCCAGCCGAGCTGCACGCCCGGCCGCGCGGCGATGCAGACCGGGCGTATTCCGAACCGTAGCGGCATGACCACCGTGGCCTTCCAGGGTCAGGGCGGCGGTTTGCCGAAAGCGGAGTGGACCCTGGGCTCGGTGCTCAAGCAGGGCGGCTACCAGACCTACTTCACCGGCAAGTGGCACCTGGGCGAGGCCGATTACGCGCTGCCCAACGCGCAGGGCTACGACGAGATGAAGTACGTCGGCCTCTATCACCTCAATGCCTACACCTACGCCGACCCGACCTGGTTCCCGGACATGGACCCGGAGCTGCGCGCCATGTTCCAGAAGGTGACCATGGGGTCGCTGTCGGGCAAGGCCGGCGAGAAGGCCAAGGAGGACTTCAAGATCAATGGGCAGTACGTCAACGAACCCGGCAAGAGCGTCACGCTGCACGGCGTCACCTACCCCGACGGCGTCGTCGGCATCCCGTTCTTCGACAGTTACGTGGAGAAGGCGGCGATCGAGTTCCTGGAGAAGGCCGCGAAGGACCAGTCCAAGCCGTTCTTCATCAACGTCAACTTCATGAAGGTGCACCAGCCGAACATGCCGGCGCCCGAGTTCGAGCACAAGTCGCTGTCCAAGAGCAAATACGCCGACTCGGTGGTGGAACTCGACACCCGCATCGGCCACATCATGGACAAGCTCAAGGCGCTGGGCCTGGACAAGAACACGCTGGTCGTCTACACCACGGACAACGGTGCCTGGCAGGACGTCTATCCGGACGCGGGCTACACGCCCTTCCGCGGCACCAAGGGCACGGTGCGCGAAGGCGGCAGCCGGGTGCCGGCGATCGCGATCATGCCGGGCAAGATCAAGGCCGGTAGCCGGAACCACGACATCGTCGGCGGGCTCGACCTGATGGCCACCTTCGCCTCGGTCGCGGGCGTGAAGCTGCCGGACAAGGACCGCGAGGGCCAGCCGATCATCTTCGACAGCTACGACATCACGCCGGTGCTGTTCGGCACCGGTAAGGATCCGCGCACTTCGTGGTTCTACTTCACCGAGAACGAGCTTAGCCCAGGTGCGGTACGGGCCGGGAACTACAAGGCCGTCTTCAACCTGCGTGGCGACGACGGGGCCCAGACCGGGGGACTCGCGGTGGACAGCAACCTCGGCTGGAAGGGTCCCGAGAAGTATGTCGCTACCGCGCCCCAGATCTTCGACCTCTGGGCCGATCCCCAGGAGCGCTATGACATCTTCATGAACAGCTACACGGAGCGCACCTGGACCCTGGTTACCATGAACGAAGAGGTGAGGAAGTTGATGAAGACCTATCTCGAATACCCTCCGCGCAAGCTGCAGAGCGAGGTCTACACCGGCCCGATCACGATCTCGAATTACCAGAAGTTCCAGTGGGTTCGGGAGCAGTTGGGTAAGGAAGGCGTCAGCCTCCCGCTGCCGACCGGGAACTGAGTCAAGCCGCGGGGTCCGCTGGCGGAAACACGGCGGACCCTGCGCTGTCCATCCTGCTTAACGCAGACAGCCAGAGTCGAGAGTCGGCGCTGTCGCAATCCCCAGCGATGGGGAGAGGAACCTCCATGAGAAAGCTTGGAATAGCGCGGTTGAGCGGTTGGTACGCGGCATTGGTTGAGGAGGAGTCTAATCCATGAGATCGATAGTCAGGCATTGGATCATCAGCGTCGCGAGCCCCTTGCTGATGCTCACCATGGCGACCGCGCAGGCCGCGGAAGCGCTCTCTTCGTGGAACGAAGGGCCGGCCAAGGCGGCGATCCTTGAGTTCGTCGGTAAGGTGACGAAGCAAGGTTCGCCCGACTTCGTGCCGCCGCCCGAGCGCATCGCCACCTTCGACAACGACGGTACGCTCTGGGCCGAGCAGCCGATGTACTTTCAGCTCCTTTTCACCCTCGACCGCATCAAGGCGCTTGCGCCACGGCATCCTGAATGGGTGGGGAAGGAACCTTTCGCCTCGCTGCTCAAGGGTGATGTGAAAGCCGCGCTCGCCGGCGGGGACAAGGCGCTGCTCGAACTCGTCATGGCAACGCACGCGGATATGACCACCGAAGCCTTCGCGGCCATTGTAAAAGATTGGATCGCCACGGCACGGCATCCCAAGACCAAGAAGCTCTACAGTGAGATGGTGTACCAGCCAATGCTCGAACTGCTCGCCTACCTGCGTGCGAACGGCTTCAAAACCTTCATCGTTTCCGGCGGCGGCATCGAGTTCATGCGCCCATGGGCGGAAAAGGTCTATGGCGTGCCGCCGGAACAAGTCATTGGCAGCAGCATCAAGACCAAGTACGCACTGCGCAACGGCAAGCCGGCCTTGGTGCGCCTGCCGGAGGTGAACTTCATCGACGACAAGGAAGGTAAACCCGTGGGTATCAACCAGCACATCGGCCGCCGCCCGATCGCCGCCTTCGGCAACTCCGACGGCGACCTGCAGATGTTGCAGTGGACCACCGCCGGGGAGGGAGCGCGTTTCGCTCTGTACATTCACCACACCGATGGCGAGCGGGAATGGGCCTATGATCGAAACTCCAAGGTCGGCCGTCTCGACAAGGGCTTGGACGAGGCAAGGGCGAAAGGCTGGACGGTCGTCGATATGAAACAAGATTGGAAGGTCATCTTTCCAGCCGAAACACGATAGCCGTTTAGCTCGGCCAAGGACCCGGCGGTCAGCCCGAGGCCGCCGCTAATCTCAGCACTCCTCCCAAGCAGTTGGACCGATGAAACAACACACCACCAATCTTCTCACCGCTGTCCTCGGCTTCACCATGATGAGCTGGGCTGTTGCCGCAACCCCGCAGGAAGGTGCCGACCATACGTCACAGGCCAATAATCCCTTGGCCAATATGACGGCATTCAACATGCAGAACTACTACATCGGCGATGTGACTGGCGCGGATAAATCGGCCAACCAGTTCTGGTTTCGTTACGCCAAGCCTTTCTCCGTCGCCGATACGAACTGGCTGTTGCGGGCCTCGTTGCCGGTCAACACCTATCCGCTACCGCCGGATGGAAGCAAGGAGACCGGAATCGGCGATCTGAATATCTTCACCGCCTACCAGATCGACACCGGCAATCCCGGGGTCAGCTTTGGCATCGGCCCGCAGCTGACCGCGCCGACGGCGAGCAAGGACGAGGTCGGCAGCGAAAAATGGTCCGCCGGACTGGTGAATGTTTTGTTCGACGGCCGGTCGCGAAGATTCCAGTACGGGTATCTACTTTCCTGGCAGCATAGTTTCGCCGGCAACGACGACCGGGAAACCGTCAATGTTGCCGCCTTTCAGCCCTTTGCGTTCTATCAACTCGGCGGCGGCACCTATTTGCGGGCCGCGCCCATCTGGGCCTACAACCTTGACAACGACGACTACAGCGTCCCCTTGGGGGTTGGTTTGGGCCATGTCATCAAGCATGACAAGACGATGTACAACCTCTTCATTGAGCCGCAGTTTTCCATCGCGGATCGGGGAGCGGGGCAACCCGACTGGCAGATCTTCTTCGGACTGAATCTTCAGTTTCTGAACTAAGAAAAGGCCCCAGGGATAGCCATTTCAAATGGGATATCACGCAGAGCGGACTGGGAATCGGTTGTCGGTTATGCCTGGTAGTCGGTCCGTAACTCCTGGTCGGCTGCCCGGACCAGAACGATTCGATCTCTGAAGGACGATTCGATTTGTATCTCTCTGCATTGCGACGACTAACGCTCATTCTGCTTTCTACAGTAGGGCTACTGGGCGCATCCAGCAGGCAGGAGGAGGCGGCTCCGTTAGATTCCGCGCCTGTCAAGACCCTGAATAGCGGTGCTTCAGTCGCCTCGTACACGGGCAGTCAAAGCTGCGCGCTCTGCCACGAAGGGGAATACGCCGCGTGGAAGGGTTCCCACCACGATCTGGCTATGCAGGAAGCGAATCAGCGGACGGTGCTGGGCGATTTCAACCAAGCGCGCTTCACCCACCTGGGCGTAACCTCGAGTTTCTTCCAGCGCGAGGCGAAATTTTTCGTCAATACCGAGGGGCCGGATGGAAGGCTACGTGACTATGAGATCAAGTACACCTTCGGCATCACGCCACTCCAGCAGTACCTGGTCGAGTTTCCCGGTGGCCGATTTCAAATGCTGGGAATCGCCTGGGATACACGTCCAAAACATCAAGGCGGGCAGCGCTGGTTTCATCTGTATCCAAATGAGGCGCTCAAACCTGGTGACGCCGTGCACTGGACGGGTATTGATCAGGTATGGAACTACCAATGCGCGGAGTGTCACTCGACAAACCTGCACAAGAATTACGATGCCGACAAACGAACATACGCCACGACCTTTTCCGAAATCAATGTAGGCTGCGAATCCTGTCATGGCCCAGGTTCAATGCACGAAGCCTGGGCACGCGAGGGCGCCAAGGACAGGACTGGCTCCATGGGGCTGAGTGTGCGTTTCAGCGATCGCAAGACCGCTGGCTGGAAGATAAATGAGACAACCGGCACCGTCCAACGAGCAGGGCCGGCGGCCCGTCACGATGAGGTCGAGACCTGTGCCTTCTGCCATGCGCGCCGTGGTGTCCTGCACGAAGGGCACCGGCCTGGCCGTCCGATCGCGGACACGCACCGGGTCGCATGGCTCGATGAAGCCCTGTATCACGCGGATGGCCAGATACGCGAGGAAGTCTATGAGTACGGCTCCTTCCGCCAGAGCAAGATGTACCAGGCCGGGGTAACCTGTAGCGATTGCCACGATCCACACAGGCTCAAGCAGCGCACCGAAGGCAATGCTTTATGTTGGCAATGCCACGCGCCGGATAAATTTGATAGCCCCGCGCATCACCATCATCAACAAGGCTCGACTGGTGCCGCCTGTGTGTCCTGCCACATGCTACAGCGCAGCTACATGGTCGTGGATCCCCGCCGCGATCACAGCTTTCGCGTGCCGCGGCCGGACCTTTCCGTGCAGCTCGGTACGCCGAACACCTGCAACGACTGCCATACGGACCGCGATGCGCGTTGGGCTGAAAAGGCATTCTTCGACTGGTACGGGAAACGAGAGCGCCCTCACTACGCCGAAACGCTTCACGCCGCGCGCAACCAATTGCCGGGTGCCGGCGACATGCTGGCGCGCCTGGCGCGTGACTCCAATACCCCCGCTATCGTGCGCGCGACAGCCGTTGCCCACCTTGCGGGCTATCTCGCCCCGGACTATGTCCCGATACTCAAGCAGGCCGTGCGGGATGCGGACCCGCAGGTGCGTGAAGCGGTGATAACCGCGGTCATGACTCTTAAGCCCGAAGGACGTCTTGCGGTGATCGAACCCTTGCTGGCCGATCCGATCCGAGGTGTGCGGATTGAGGCGGGTCGTGCCCTTGCGGGAATTCCGCCGCAATTATTGAATCCAACGCAACGCTCCGAGCGGGATCGGGCAGTGGACGAATATCGAGCGGCACAGGGTAGCAACGCCGATCGCCCCGAGTCCTGGCTCAATCTAGGCAACCTGGACATGGAGACGGGGAGCATCGAACAGGCGGAGCGTGACTATCGTACCGTGTTGGAACTCGAAGCTCGTTGGGAACCCGCCTACGCCAATCTGGCGGATTTACTGCGTGCGACCGGACGAGACAGCGAGGGCGAAAAGCTTTTGCGCGATGGCATCGAGCGATTGCCGAACGCCGCCGGACTGCATCACGCGCTCGGCCTGCTCGAAGTCCGTCACAAGAACATGCCCGCGGCGCTGGCTGCGCTGAAACGTGCCGCCGATCTCGATCCCCGTACCGCTCGCTACACCTATGTGTACGCCATAGCGCTGATTGAGGTCGGCCGAACCGGCGAAGCCTTGAGTATTACCGAAGCGGGACTGGCGCATGCGCCATACGATCGGGGGCTTCAACAGTTGAATTCGTATCTGAAGACGATGTCCGTCACACCCACGAAGTGACCTGTCTTGGCATGACTCCCACCCATGACACAGCAGCTCGAATGAGAAGCTGGGTTCTGTTGACATAGTCTTGTTGGCCTCTGGTTGGCTCGATCACCTGTCGGCGCTTCCGGGCCAAGGCCCTTTTGTGCGATTCTATGTTCTCCGATAAGCAACAATCTCTCTTGTATGGGCGTATTGTTCTTTAAAAGAGAACAAAAAAAGGCTGTTTTGGGTCGATGCCCGGAGCCACCGAGCGTTCATACCAATTTATTGCCGAATCTTGCTTGCAGTGGCGGATTCGTGGTTGGCGCCGGAATCCGCCCGAGCCTTTGGACGCCTGACATTCATTCGGGAAGGGTATCCCGGTTCCATGGGTAAAACCGAGGCCCGCCGGGCCCGCCTGGAAACCGGGAACCAGGGCTGGGCGAGTTGCAGTCGCCGCCCACTGGGCGAAAAGACCCGGGGAAAAACGCGGGAAAACCGGCTCCGCGGAGTGGACAACTTTCTCTTGTTCTACGACCCGCTCTTGATCGCCCGCGATGAGGCTCGGTTTCGGCGCGCTTTGTTCGTCGACCTGGGCTATGGCGAGGACCCGGTGACGACCCTGGAGAGTGCCTCCCGTCTGCGTCGTCTCAACCCGGAACTGCCGGTGCTGGGGGTGGAGATCGACCCGGAACGGGTAGCCCGGGCCCAACCTTTTGCCACCCCGATGACGCAATTTCGCCTCGGCGGCTTCAATCTTCCCCTCCAGACCTGGCCGGACTCCGGCGAGCCGGAAGGGGTACGCCTGATCCGCGCCTTCAATGTCCTGCGTCAGTACGAAGAAGCCGCCGTGCCGACGGCCTGGGCCGGACTCGGTCGCGCCCTGGTGCCTGGAGGACTACTGGTGGAAGGGACCTCGGACCCCTATGGTCGACTCTGGACCGCCAATCTGCTGCGCAAACCGCGACAAGGCGGCGATTCCGCCCCCTTGGTGTTGGAGGCCCTGGTCTTGGCCCAGCGTCTCCGCCTGGACTGGGCACCCGAGGCGTTACAGGCGGTGCTGCCGAAAAATCTCATCCACCGCATGCGGACGGGGGAACCCATCCATGACTTTATCACTGACTGGAGACGGGCCTGGGAAGAGACCCGCGCCCTGGGTCAGTGGGGAAACCGCCAATGGTTCGTCGCCGCGGCCCAGCGGCTTCATGCCATGGGCCATGACGTCAGTCTCCGGCCCCGCTGGTTGCACCAGGGCTGGCTGGTGTGGCGGCGTCCGCCCCCAGCCCTATACCCCGGAGCCCCGCCCGCACCAGGTTGACCCGCGCCAGGCGGTGGGCGCCTTGGGCCATGGCGAGCAGGGAGCGGCCCAACTCGCGTCGACTCTCCGCAGTGCGCGGACAGAGCGGCGGGGGAGGGGGAAAATCACAGGCGGCGGCGAAGCGTCGCAGGTCTTTCTCGTCGACATAGCAGAGCGGCCGTATGAGGAGGAACCGGTCATCGAAATAGGTGCGCACCGGGGCCATGGTTTCCACCCGACCGTGGTAGACCAGGTTCATGAGGGTGGTCTGGGCCAGGTCGTCGGCGTGGTGACCATAGGCGAGGACGCCGCATCCCAGACGCTCGGCCTCCTCGAACAGGGCCTGGCGGCGATGCCAGGTGCAACGCTGGCAATCCATCGGCAGGCGTTCATCCGCGGACGGGGTGATGGGGACCAGGCTGTAATCGTATCCCTGTTCCCGCAGCCAGCGTTCCAGCGGGGGATGGAGCGGAGTCTCCGGCCCCCGGGCGTCGGCGGTGACATGGATGGCGACCAGTTCATAGTCCTCCCGGCAAGAGCGACGGCGCCAATCGAGCAGACGCAGCAGGGAGAGGCTGTCCTTGCCGCCGGAGACCGCGACGGCGATGCGATCGCCGTTCGCCAGCATGGAGAACTCACGCATGGCCCGGTTGATCGGCTTGAACAACCAGTAGGCGAGGCGCTCCGCATCGGCTGTATTCATGGCATGGGTCCTCCCGGCGGTTGAAGTCTTGGGGAATGGATGGCATTTCCTCGGGCGATTTCTGTCAAAAGATATACCCGCCTGTTGGTCTGTTCGTCCGCCTTCGGTGTTACGCCAGCCGTTACAGAGCTCGCTCTGCGCCGGCTGGCGCGCCTGGAAGGCGAACGAACCGCCGTCGCATTCAGGTATGTCTTTTTCCGGCAATCGCCTTAAGCTAGCGGGCCGGAGACGTTCCCGACAAGATGGCCGGGAAGGCAGGCATGATTTTTTATATAGCATGAAGTGAGGTGTAAGCATGAGCCAGACGGTCAAATTCAATGTCCAGGGGATGAAGTGCGGCGGTTGTGTCGCCACGGTGCAGAGCACCATCGCCAAACTGCCCGGGGTGACCTCGGCGGCGGTGGATCTGGTCAGCGCCAGCGCCCAGGTCGAGGGCGACATCGATCCCCAAGGCGTGGTCAAGGCCCTGGCGGCCGCCGGCTATCCCGCCCAGTTGGCGGATTGAGCCGGACCATGGACACGGAAGCCGCTGTGGGCGGGCGGGAGGTCCGCCTCTCCATCGGCGGTTTGAAATGCGCCGGTTGTGTCGGGGCCGTGGAACTGGCCCTGCGCGCCGTACCTGGAGTGGAAGAGGCCGGCGTCAATCTGGTCGAACGTACCGCCCGGGTGCGGGGTGCGATGTCGCCGGAAGCCCTGATCGCCGCGGTGCGGGCGGCGGGTTACGAGGCCGCCGAGATGCGCGGCCTGGAAGACGAAGCCTCCCTGAGCCAGGCCGAGGATGTCCAGTTTCGACGCCTGCTGCGACGCTTCTGGGTGGCGGCGGCGCTCGCCGTCCCCCTGATGCTGCTTGATCTTTTCCATCTCTTGCCGGAGATGCACCAGCCGGGCGGACGGCTGTTCTGGTTCGGGGCGGGGAGCCTGACCCTCGGCGTGCTGGTGTTGGCCGGGGGACATTTCTTCACCGGCGCCTGGAAGGCGTTTCGCCATCACCAGGCCAACATGGATACCCTGGTCGCCCTGGGCACCGGGGCGGCCTGGCTCTATTCCATGCTGGTGACCCTCTTCCCCGAAGCCGTGCCCAGCCTGGCCCGTCATGCCTATTTCGAGGCCTCGGCCACCATCATCGCCTTCATCAACCTGGGTTCCGCCCTGGAGACCCGGGCCCGCGGCAAGACCTCGGCGGCCATCAAACGCCTGCTGGGTCTGCAACCGCGCACGGCCAGGGTAATTCGCGAGGGGCGGGAGCTGGATATCCCCATCGGCGAGGTCGGTTTGGATGAGACCATCCGGGTCCGACCGGGGGAACGGGTGCCGGTGGACGGTGTGCTCATCGACGGCCACTCCAGCCTGGATCAATCCATGCTCACCGGTGAACCCCTGCCGGTGGAGCGGGGGATTGGTGACCAGGTGGTCGGCGGCACCATCAACCGGAGCGGCAGTTTTCTCATGCGGGCGACCCGGATCGGCGCCGATACGGTGCTGGCCCGCATCGTCGAACTGGTGCGCCGGGCCCAGGGGGCCAAGCCGCCCCTGGGTCGGCTGGCGGACCAGGTCGCCGGGGTCTTCGTGCCCACGGTGCTCATCCTGGTGGTGATCACCCTGCTCGCCTGGTACAACTTTGGCCCCGAACCCAGGGCCGGCTACATGCTGGTCGCCGCCATGAGCCTGCTCATCATCGCCTGTCCCTGCGCCCTGGGTCTGGCCACCCCTATTTCCATCATGGCCGGCGTCGGCAAGGCGGCGGAGCAGGGCATCCTCATCCGCAACGGCGAGGCGCTGCAACGGGCCGGTCAGATCGACACCCTGGTGCTGGACAAGACCGGCACCCTCACCCGGGGGCGCCCGGCCCTGGTCGACCTGATCCCCGCGCCGGGCTGGGACAAAGAGGAAGTCTTGCAGTTGGCGGCGGATCTGGAGGCGGGTTCCGAACACCCCCTGGCTCAGGCGATCCTGGAACAGGCCCGGGAGCAGGGCCTGAAACCCAGGCGGGTGAAGGATTTTCAGGCCCAGGCCGGACGCGGGGCGGGCGCCCGACTGGTCGATGGTCGCGCCGGACTGATCGGTAGCGCCAGGCTGCTGCGGGAAAACGGGATCGACCCGGCGGCCTGGCAGGAGACCGAAGCCGCCATGGCCGCCAAGGGGCAGACCCCCATCTATCTGGCCGTGGATAACCAGGTGGCCGGGGTGCTGGCCCTGGCGGACCCGATCAAAGCGGACAGTATCGAAGCCCTGCGCCGCTTGAAATCCGCGGGTTTGCGCTTGGTCATGATCACCGGCGATCATCGGGTCACCGCCGAGGCGGTCGCCCGGGAACTCGGCATCGAAGAGGTGATCGCCGAGGTATTGCCCGAGGAAAAGGCCCAGCGGGTGCAGGCACTCCAGGCGTCCGGCGCGGTGGTCGCCATGGTGGGGGATGGTATCAATGACGCCCCGGCCCTGGCCCAGGCGGATCTCGGCTTCGCCATCGGCACCGGGACCGATATCGCCATCGAGTCGGCGGATGTCGCCCTCATGGGCGGGCATCTGAGCGGGGTGTTCTATGCTATCGCCATCTCCCGGGCCACGGTGCGCAATATCAAACAGAACCTCTTCGGCGCCTTTGTCTACAACTCCCTGGCCCTGCCCCTCGCCGCCGGCGCGCTCTATCCCTTCACCGGTCTCCTGCTCAACCCCATGATCGGCGGCGCGGCCATGGCCCTTTCCTCGGTCACCGTGGTCAGCAACGCCAACCGACTGCGCCGCTTCGAGCCTGAATCATGATCCTGGATTGGCTGATCAATCTCGGTGGTCTGGCGCTGATCCTTTTCATCGCCTGGTGGTTCTGGGGCTGGCGAGGGAAATCCTGATTCCCGGCGGAAGCGGGTGGAAGCCCGCGACCAGCATCCCCAGGATCCGCTGGGCGGACCGGATCAGTTCGTAGGCTGGTGTTGAGGCATCAGCCGAAACCCAGCTTCCTGGTTTCCAATCAAAGGCTGGGATTCGCTACGCTCATCACCAGCCTACGACCTCCCGGGCCAGGGCGAAAAAAGCCTATTTTTGTTCTTTTATGAAGAACAATATCTGGATAAAAAGAGAAATTGCTCTCTCATGGAGAACGAAAAATCCTGTCAAACCTCCCCATCCCAGGTTACTGAACAGAATTGGTGAGAGCGACGCCCCTTCGACTCCGCTCAGGACCGGCCTCGCCACGACCGACAAGAAGTCGGCCCGAGGGCGGCCTCCCACTGGTGGGCTTCTCCAAGAAGCTTTCCGGCCCGAAAAACGACAAGCCCCGCGGAGCGGGGCTTGTCGGCACAGTTCTTAGGCCGGGGGCCTTACATCATGTCCATGCCACCCATACCGCCCATGCCTCCCATGCCACCACCCATGCCGCCGCCGGGCGCGGCTTTCTCTTCCTTGGGATCTTCCGCCACCATGGCCTCGGTGGTAATCATGAGTCCAGCGATGGAGGCGGCGTTCTGCAGGGCGATGCGCACTACCTTGGTGGGGTCCAGGATGCCCATCTCCAGCATGTTGCCATAGACGCTGGTGGCGGCGTTGTAACCGTAGTTGCCCGTCCCCTCGACCACCTTGTTCAGCACCACCGAAGGCTCGTCGCCGGAGTTGGCCGAGATCTGCCGCAGGGGTTCTTCCATCGCCCGCCGGGCGATGTTGATGCCGACGTCCTGATCGTGATTCGATCCGGTGAGCGGCTGGATCGAGCGCTGGGCGCGCACCAGGGCGACACCACCACCGGGCACAACGCCCTCTTCCACCGCCGCGCGGGTGGCATGCAGGGCATCTTCCACCCGGGCCTTCTTCTCCTTCATCTCCACCTCGGTGGCCGCCCCCACCTTGATCACCGCCACGCCACCGGCCAGCTTGGCCAGGCGCTCCTGCAGCTTCTCCTTGTCATAGTCGGAGCTGGTCTCCTCGATCTGCTTGCGGATCTGCTCGATGCGGGCCTTGATCTCGCCCTGGGTGCCGGCGCCGTCGATGATGGTGGTCTCGTCCTTGGTGAGGACGATCTTCTTGGCACTGCCGAGATCCTTGATACTGGTCTTCTCCAGCGACAGGCCGACCTCCTCGGAGACGACCTGGCCGC